>Ga0209168_10001379_pt1 | contig 19159 bp, 14 predicted proteins | sample Coa_R1_FD_187156 | JGI IMG/M metagenome (GOLD analysis project Ga0209168, IMG submission 187156) | Surface soil microbial communities from Centralia Pennsylvania, which are recovering from an underground coalmine fire - Coalmine... | ecosystem: Environmental > Terrestrial > Soil > Unclassified ...
TTTTCAAGACCGCCGGTTTCAACCACTCACCCACCCCTCCGAGGTCAAAACGTTATTGTATTGTAGCTCGCAGACGCTCTTCGCAACACTGCGTAATATTCGCTCAAGAGTATTCCGCGTCAAAGCAGGGCCGCGCGTCAAAGAAAATCCGCACCCCTTGCACAAATCCTAGAAAGTGCAGCGCCGATGCCATTGAAGAGGCTGCCCGTTGAGAGCGATACAGGAAACAAAAAAGATGCGGCACCCACGCGTTGGAGAGGCGCTATTGTCGGAAGGCTTGTGAGGTAAGTCAATCCGAAGCGCTCTGGCGATCAGGAGAGGCGTTCGCGCACTTTATCGCTGAGAACTTTGCCGTCCACGGTTTTGCCTTCCAGGCGCGCGCGCGCGGCTTTAATCACGGCGCCCATTTGCTTGAGCGAGTCGGCTTCAGTGTCCGCGACGGCCTCTTCGATGGCGCGGGAAATTTCCGCGTCGGTCGGAGCCGCCGGCAAATAGCTTTCGATGATCTTGATTTCCTGGGCTTCTTTTGCGGCTAGGTCGTCGCGTCCGCCTTTGGTGAATTGCTCGACGGACTCGCGGCGCTGTTTCACCAACGTCTGCAGAATTTGCAGCGCTTCCAAATCTTCGAGCGGGCGCATCTTTTCAATCTCTTTGTTTTTCAGGGCGCTCTTCATCATGCGAAGAACGCTCAAGCGCAACTCGTCCTTCTCCTTCATCGCTGCCGTCAGTTCTTTTTGAATGCGATCCGTCAAGCTCATGTTCTTGCGGGTTCTCCGCTCGATTTGTCTTGGGATAAGTGGTCGGGACGAAAGGATTTGAACCTTCGACCTCTGTCCCCAAGTAGAAACAGAAACTCTATCTTATTGGCCCGTTTAGCTTTGTCCTGCGTCGAACATGCTTATTTTGGCGCTAGTTCGGCACCAAATGGACTCAATCCGGACTCATGTTTCGAGCCCTCAGGGCCGACTCCTATCCTAACGCCTATTTTGAGTGATCTCCAGCAACATTTCCGGGGGGACATCAATCGAATTTCCTCCAATCTAGGAATTCTAAGAGTATATAGCCAACGAATTTAGAACCGTACAAGAGATAACGTTTCCAGAGCCTTCGTGGTTCTTGTAAGAGGCGAAACAGCCACTCGAGACCGTGCTCTCGCATCCAGCGCGGTGCCTGTTTTTTCACTCCGGCATTGATGTCAAAGGCGGCTCCAACGCCGATCAACACAGGAACGCGCAGGCGCTCGCGATGCTGATGCATCCAGCGCTCCTGCTTGGGCGTACTCAGACCGACCCAAACGATGTCTGGCACAGAATTGTTGATCATCGTCACCGCTTGTGAATCTTCTTCTTGCGTCAAGTTTCGGAAGGGAGGTGAATACGTTCCTGCGACGATCGTTCCGGGGAAACGTCGCTGGATGGCTTTCACAAGTTGTTCGAGCACACGCGGAGTCCCGCCGTACAAGAAATGGCGATAACCCTTCTTCTCAGTGGACTTGAAAAACATCATCATCAACTCCGGTCCGTACACGCGGCGTTTGAGTGGGAACCCTTTTAGCCGACCCAACCACACGAGCGGCATGCCGTCAGGAACAACTAAGCCGGCAGAATTCAGAATGTCTTTGAATGCAGGGTCATGCTGCGCTTCGGTGACGCCGTGCATGCCGGTCACGGCGACGTAGCGGCAGATATCGTGCATGCGGATCCATTCCTCTAAGCGAGCGATCGCGTCGGGAATCTGTACCGCGTCCACCCCCACTCCGAGGATATTGAGCGACGCGTTCCCCGCAAGCGTTGGGGCCCCTGTTGTCACAGCGATCCTACCTTGTGAAGTGCCACCAAGGTATTCGGCCAAAGAGGCACACCCATCGGCTTGACTTCAGCTTCGGGAAACAACCGCTTAAGGTCCCTCGCGGACAGCAGGTTTATTTCTTCATAGGCAGTTAGGTACCCCGGCGAAAAACGGACGATCTTGGCCTGCAGCGCCGGGGAGCAAAACTGATAAAAAGGGAGGAGCGTATGCGGCTCAATCGGAAAATTCCGATTCGGCGTGGTGACGAAATAACCTTTGGCAGCCACGCGTCGGATTTCATCAGCGAACTGTTGCTGTTTAGACCAGCCTCCCACGTGCTCAATCACAGCGTTTGAGAATACCCAGTCAATCGAACTAGTGGAGAAGGGCAATTTGCAGCCGTCCGCTCGAATTTTTGTCGCATGAACATTCGAACTCCAGTTCGCGCTTCCCGGGTCTAGATTTAGAACGGTCACATTCTCAAATCGCTCATAGAGGCGGACGAATTCTCCGGCTACCCCGATTCCGCCACCCACGTCCAGCAATCTTTCGCAGCGATCGGGTGCGACGAGTTCAAGAAACAAGTTTACCTTTTGACTCCGGAGCGCAACGTGAAGAGGGCGCGCGAGTCGCAACGCTATTCTTCGCGGAAATCCCATTGTGCGGGACGCAACCAAGCTATTTCTCCCCTTCACCCTCGGAATATTTCATCACGTCGAGATTGCGACGAATTACGGTCTCCTTGTTTAGGAAACATTGCCCGTCCCGGTCCTGAATCCAAGGGTGCAGATTTCCCTTCGAGATTGCGCAGAAGAATTTGTTGCCCTGCATGCGCAACGGGGGCAGCAAATTCAACAATTTCTGCGCCAAATGAAGCGAATGGATGAAATTCCGTGTCCCCATTTTCCGGGCCAACTCAGCCACGCGTGTTTCCTTGCGCTTAAGCAGCTCGCACTCGTTGACGTAGAAATCCCAGTAGGGATGCGCGCGGACGCGAAGTCGCAGTTCAGGATGATAAGCAAAGACGGACTTCCTCGCCTCATGCCCGGTCCAACGATAGATATAATTGGGTATGGGCCCGTTTCGCATTCCGCCGCGAGTGTATTCGTGGGCCGCTACCGCCGCGAGTTCGTATGGAAAGGAAAATCCCAGGCGCACCAGCATCCGAAGCGCCCAGGAATCGTTGGGTTCCACAAAGAACACATGCTTTTGCGACACTCGGACCATCTCTCCCAACGCCTTCTGCGGACTGCGGCAGTGATGCAGAACCGCATGAGCGAAAACCACGGGATAGCTGTTGTCCGGCAAAGCGATGTTTTCCGCATCAAGAACCATCCCGGTCTCATCTATGTTCGACAACACAATTTGCTTGAAATCGCAGGCCGAAAGTATATCGAAATCTTCCTGTTCACCGCCGACCACCAGAACCGGTTCGTTCGTGTCAACTCTGCATGCGTTTAAGTGGTACCGTATTACCTTCAGTAAGCACGACTTGTCCCTACAGAAATCGGGTGCATTTGCAGACATGCGTTCTCCTAATTCAATTGCGGCCGTGCAGCGCCTGATGATAGATTTCCATTAGCATTCCGCAGTTCCGTTCGGCTGTATACTTGGCTTCGTATTCCGCGCGGGCATTGCGCCCCATGACTTCCATTTCTTGGTGATGAGTCCAAGCCCATTCGACCTTAGCAGCCAAGTCCTCGGGATCGCCGGGAACAAAATGCAAACCGGTCCGCCCGTCGTGAACAATCTCTTCCATCACCCCGGTGCGCGAAGCGATTACAGGAACGCCACAAGCAAATGCCTCAACCGCAACGAGGCCAAAGGTCTCGTAATATCCCAGCGAGGGCCAAACTAAGAAGCGCGCACCCTTAATCAGATTCATTAATTCGGCTCGCTCAAGCCGCGGTACGATTTCGATCTCCGGACCGCCGCGGTTCCGGAGGGTCTGCACTTCCGGCAACAGCGGGCCTTCTCCTCGAATTTTGATGGGGCGGCTCTTTAAGCTCTTCCAAGCATCGATTAGCGTCCCAACCCCTTTTTCAGGCGCCAGTCTGCCGATGAAAAGAGCATAGGTTCCGTTACCGTGGCGAACGCCAGTATCGGCAGCAATGAAATGTGGCTTGAGAGCAATCTTCTTCGCAGGCAGGCCGCCCTCTGTGAACTTTTTGCGATAGAACGCCGTCGAGCAAATAAAAATGGAAACTTCATTCTGCCAAGTTCCGAGCCAGCGGTGAGTGGCGAGCATCCCGGCAACCACACTGGTCTGGATTCGCGATCCGCGGTAGCAGGCGTAGGTCACTCCTGGCCATGGGAGCGATTTCCCGACGCACAGTTCGCACAGGTGACCATCACGAAACAGTGTGGCGGCCGGGCACAGCAGACGAGGATTGTCCAGGGCCTGAACCACGGGCACGCTGGCTTCCCGGCAGGCGTAATACGCTGCGGGAGAGATTAACGGAAACGTATTGTGGAAATGAGCCACGTCCGGCTTTTCCCGTTTGAGAATCCCTGTCAACTCTCGCACGCTATCCCACGCCCAGACGGTGCGAAGACTGAGAGTGGCCTTGTCCCAAACGCCGTATTCCTGAATTTCGTGATTGTCGCGGACATATTCGACCACTTCGTGTCCAACGGAACGAAGCAACTCGGCCTCGTTGCGGAACACTTCATCTTCGCCGCCAGGCATTTGATACCGGTTGTGAGCGTGGAGAATTTTCATTTCGAATCGACTTCCGAAGGCCGCGGCCTCCCCGTGAACAAGAGTTCGTCATCAAGCTTGGCCAGGAGTCCGGAGGGTCTCCGAAAGATGAGAGGACGGACCCAAACTCCGGCGAGCAAGTAGAAAGGAATTGCTCCGTAGGGCGCTTCAAAGAAGGCGGTAAACATGGCGTAAGAAAGCATTGCAGCCCACAACACAATCCCGCATGGCTGGCTGGTCTGCCGGTAGGTCTTCCAGAGAAGACGGGCAAGTTCTCCCTGTAAGAGAGCAAAAAGGAGGACGCCTATCCAGCCCGTGTACCCGAGGGCATAAAGGAACACATTGTGCGGCGTCTGAATGAACTGGCCTTCAAGATAAGGCACAAGGTCGCCCAGCGCGTATCCATAACCAAACCCGAACAGAGAATTCGCTCGACCCTGATTCACCGACTGCCAGATGGCCAGCCACCAAATGGTCCGCCAGACGGTGGTGTCCACATCCATCTTGTAGGATGACGTGTATTCGGCCGCCAAATCGGGATCAAGCGGGGCCATGGCGCGACCGATCAAATCCCGCGCCGAGATCTCGCCACCGCCCCGAGTTACGGGACCCGGTAATCTGAAATCGATAAAAAACATAACGGCAAGAACAACTGCGACTGCGGCTCCGGCGGTCAGCATTCTTCTGAGGCGCTTTGTCAGCCATCCCCAAAGCAATAATCCGACAGCGAAACCGAGCCACTCCCCCCGGACCTGCATTCCAAGAAGCACAAAGCCATTCAAAGCCAGCAGGTACCATACTTTTCTCAGATTCGGTTCGTAGGCCAGCAATCCGAGCAAGATGACGAAGGAAAACTCCGGCAGTCCGAACATTGGCACCGGAGCCACCTGATCGGAAACGCCTGGGAAAGTCCAGCTGACGCGGTTCAGAAACAAAATATATGCGATGCCATAGATCCCGTTGAACCACCCCAGGGCTCGGAACAAACGCGGAAGGAAATCTGGTTTCCGCAACCCAACCCACAGACCGAGAAGAAAAAACACAGGATAATAATTGAACGCGAGATCGCGTACCGCGGTGAGAGGCGGGTGTCCGAGTGCGATTCCCCGGAGAACCTGAAAAATTCCATAGACCAGAAAGATTAAATAGAATTTCAATAAGCGGCGCAGCGGCCGGATTCGGCGCGCCAGACGCGCCCAGGACCCTCGCGCCGTCCTCGGTCCGGCGAGAAGAAAAGCCGCGAGAATGATTTCTCCGATGAAGAGATGCCACGGCGGGATTCCCAGGTAGGCGAAACTGCGGCCCATTAGGCAATAGCCCAGGATGAGGATCAGAGCGATACGGCTCCATCCGTCCAGAAGCGTTGATCTTGCGGCGACCTCGTTCATTGCTCAACCCCAGAATTACTCACGCGCATCCGTGAGCGCGTCACAGATGCAAAGCCGATCATCAGAAAACCCACGATTTAAGAACGGGGCTCACTTTTCATGCGTTCATGGGGGGTTATCACGCCCCCTTCACCGCCAGAGACGCGTCCGCCAATGAATCACCGTCTGCCGCGGCACGTGGCACGCTTTCTTGACGAAATGTCCGTCTTGTCAGGATGGCACTCACTGCCATCCGGCCAGCCGCCATTGTGAGAAGTCCTGCAATCGCCCCAGTCACCTTGAAATACACGATGGAGCCCGCCGAGGGCGCAAGCGCCAGCGCGGTACCTACCAGACTTGCCGCAAGTACGAGCTTGGACCGGCCAAAGCTATACAGGAACGCCTCAAGCACAACGGCGCCGTAAGCAAACGAATAAGCCAGAACGGCCAGCCGAAGGCCTCCGCGGAAGTTTGTGTACGGCGAGAGCCTGCCATAGAAAAGCGAAAGAAATGCGTGCGGCCAGACCATCAGCAAGAAAAAATAGGGAACGAGAAGGGCCAGGCCGACGGAGCCGTAAAGGACCGAGGCGCGCCAAGCAGCGCGAACGCCTCCTTTTTTGTGTGCGCCCGCGCTGGCCGGCACGATCAAGTTGTTTGTGCTGAAGAGAACCGGGTGGCTCACGCCGAGAACGTTCATTACCGCCTGGAATGAAGCGGCCTCCTGCGGGCCGTAGAGCAGCGCCAGAGCCCAGGGAAATGCCTGGCGCGAGGCCGCTTCGTTGATGCCCGTACACAGGGCCCACCGGCCCACGGACCAATATTCCCGCGCAAGAGCCATGATTTGCCGCACGGGCGTTGGGACCAACCCCAACTGAACGGATTGCAGCAACGCTGCTGCCGCCGACGTCAAGGCGAGCACAAGAAACGCTCGTTCCAACGTCATACCACCCTTATGAGCAAGCACCCACAACACAGCCGCCTGTCCCAAATAACTCAAGGAATCGCCCCAAACCGCGTCGCGGTGTCGCAAGTGAGCCATGAGAGCGCGGCGGAAAGTTTCTTGAACCTGCCAAAGCAACATGGCAAGGATGACAACCAAACTCAGTGGCGCGACACCGAGTACCAGCGTGGTTCCGAAAACAATCGGTGAGAGTGGAACAACCAAAAGGGCGGTCAAAATGAGTGACGCGAAGGCCAGCTTGCGAAGCTCAATCTTCCCAACTGTTGCGCCTTTCAGGGAGAGGGGATAAGTGATCAGGCCACCCTGGCAAGTGAAGAAGATCAGCGAAATCCCAAAAAGGAGAGTGAAAATACCGTACTTAGAACCAGACAGACTTCGGGCCAGAATGATTTGAGTCATAAAGTTTCCGAGACTGACAGCGCCTTGATCGGTTAGAGACCAAAATCCCTTTCCAAGCTGAGCCTTCAAGACTGGAATCCTCGGAGTTTTTCCCACTTCGCTATTGGCCTTGTGTCTCAATGTGTCTGATTCATGGATGGCCCATCGCTGAACGGTTGTGAAAGCCGCTGCTTACACTCGAAGCTTGATACACCATGAGCACCATGGTTCTAAGACCCCGATCCGTTGAAAACCACCGTCAGTGTCATGAATAAAATCTTTAGATCCACCCAGAGGTTCCAGTTTTCGATGTATTCGAGATCAAGACGCATATTCGCGTCAAAAGACGGATGCCTGCGCGCGGTGACTTGCCAAAGGCCTGTAACGCCCGGCTTAACGTCAAGGCGCTTCAGGTGCTCCAGTTGATATTGTTCGTAGTCGTCCAGGGGATGAGGCCGCGGGCCAACCAAGCTCATCTCGCTTTTCAATACATTCCACAACTGCGGCAACTCATCCAGACTGTATTTTCTTAGAAACCTGCCGAACTGAGTTATACGCGGGTCCTTCGTGATCTTAAACGTCGGACCGTCACGTTCGTTCAAATGCCGCAGTTCGTTTTTCACTGCGTCTGCATTCGCGACCATCGTGCGAAATTTGTAGCAAACAAACTTCCTCCCTTTCCTGCCTACACGCGGCGAAGAATAAATGACTGGCCCCCGCGAATTCAGACGGACGCCTATACTGATCGCCGCCAAAACGGGCGAGAGAACTATCAATCCGAGACCGGACCCTACGACGTCAGTAACACGCTTAAAAAATAGTCCAACGGAAGGAATCGGCTCCCAGTGAAGTTCCATCACCGGGAAATGGCTTATGTGGCTTATCGGCGCATTCCAGCCGAAGCCGTCATACAAATCCGGCACGACTTTGACTGCCAAGCGCTGGCGACGCGCTTCGGCCGCCACGGTCTTGACCAGTTCTCTCTCGGACGGAATGGATATGAAGACCTCATCCGCAAACTCGGCTTGGGCAATACGAGCGAGATCCTCAATCTTTCCCAAGAGTCGCGGATTTGTGCTGTGATTGGCATCAAGAAAACCCTTAAAGGAGTAACCGAGCAGTTTGTTTTCTTCCAGAAGTGCAGCCAGAGCTTGCCCGATACGTCCAGCACCGACAATCAAAACGTTTCTTGTGCCGATCCCTTTGGAAGCACGCTGGAGTATTATTCTTCTCTTCCACAGCCTCCAAGCGATGAATGTCATGACATTGAGCGCGCCGGCGTAACCCACAACGAGCCTCGAGACAATTTTTACTCCCGATAGATACACGAACGCCGAAAGCAACAGCGTAGCAAAGAATACTGCCTTGAAAACTGCTAGGGATTCTTCCGTCGCAGTTCGCGCTCGAACAGTGCGATAAAGATCCTGGCTCTGGCAAAACAGGAGAATCACGACGGTATAAAGCAGCAAAAATGCAGCGTAACGCCCGACAGGAAGACCGATTTCGGCGCTTGCGCGGTGCCAATGCAGGATATCCTTGGCAGAATTTCCGAAGAAACGTAGCGACAATGCGACGAAGCCATCGAGACAGACAAGGAGCAAGTCTATCAGCGCGTATGATATTTGGATCCATCGCCCACTGATGTGGCGAACGGACCGAGCGCGCGCCCGATCGCTACGTCGGCGACCATCACCTTGCTTCCTTTGTGAGGAGAGAAAATCGCCCGATGCACTGGTGGACGACTCGTGGGCTCGCTCGGCAATAGCGACGTCTGCGAACGAGAACCAGCGACAAATAGATTGGAATCCACTCGCCATCAGTCTGCCGGCACAGCCTCGTTTAGTGGCCTAGCATCGTGCAGCGTACGCTCTGTGAGCATCGGCTCAAGAATTCTCGCGACTTCGTCGCGCTTCTTCGTTTTGAAGTACCAATCAATCGTTCGATGCAATCCATCGACGAACTTCATTTGCGGCTCCCAGCCGAGTAACTTCTTCGCCAGGGAATTTTCCGCCACACGATTCATTGGGCCTGTCGGCATCTCAGGATGGAATTCGAAGCTGGCCTTATAGCCGGTGTAATTCATCACTTCGCGCGCAGCATCCAACACGCTGGTGCGTTCCATGGTGCCAAGATTCACCGGCGTGCCATCTTCGATGATTTCGGCGGCCCGAATTGTCCCTGAGACAATATCGCCCACGTAGGTCCAGTTGCGGATTTGCTCGCCGTTGCCCCACACTACAAACGGATCCTGCCTAATAAACGTGCGCGCAATCATAGCGATAACAGCGTGGTTCTCGTGGCCTCGCTCGCCATAAACGGTAAAGTAGCGGCACGACGCCGATTTCATGCCATGTTCGTTGTAGTAGGCCTTCAAGGTCAATTCGGCCATCAGCTTGGCCCAGCCGTACATATTGTCAGCATCATAGGGAGGGCCTGCCTTGTCCTCCGTCAGATAGAGAATTTCTTTCGGGTCAGTTTGCATAAAATTCGCATAGACGCAGCCGGACGACGCGTACACGACTTTCCTAACCCCGGCTCGCTGACAGGCACGAAACAGCAGTCCGTCAAGAACGAGATTTGTCGAGCAGGCAGTCTGGTGAAGATCGACGTAGCCTCGTCCACCATGATCAGCGGCAAGATGAAAGACGATCTCCTGATCTGAAACAGATCTCTCAGCAACTCCGTGATTTAGAAGATCATCGTGGAGAAAATCGACGACTCCTGCGCGGACGTGGTGCTGGATGTTCTCGACCTTTCCGCTACTGAGGTTGTCCACAATCCGCACTCTTGCTCCGCGTTCCACAAGAGCATCGGTGAGCGTTGATCCAATGAATGAAGCCCCTCCGGTTATGAGAACCTTTGTGCCTCTCCAATTCATTTAGTCTTCTCCTTTAGTCTTATTGCTATTGTTTGCAATTCCTGGCGATCCATTTCGCGATAGCAATGGCACATGCTTTCTCACAGACTGAAAAACTTCTTGGGCCAGCACCTTCCCCGGATCCTGTTCATCAATTTCGTGCCATTTGGTGCTTCCAAACACCCATGCGATCCCGAAAGTGCACGCCAAAAAAGTACCAGCGAATACTATTAATAGGCGATGCGGTGACGATTTCATCTCAGGGATATTCGCTGGGTCGAGTACCTTTACGCTCGGCGTCTCCTTTGCTTCCTCGACCTTGGCAAGCTCGTACTCCTGTGTCAGTGCCTCGAAAACGGCTTCTTGAACTTTCATTTGCCTGTACAAATCGGCATATGTCACACCCAAGATTGGAAGTTCGCGAATCGACGGATAAAGTGAGCTCGCATCAGTCGTCGGTGCTGCCTTAGCATCGGTGGAAGGAGAACTCGTTCCGCCCAGCTTCTGTAATTGCCGACGAATTTCGTCGATACGCGCTTGGGTTTCGCGGACCCGAACATTGTTGTCGGTGAAGATCTGACGCAAACCTTCAAGTTCCGTTTGCGCAGCGATGAGCTGGCCTTCAAGGGCTGCACCAGCCTGAATCATGGCCTTGCCCTGTTCCTGGATATCGATTGCCGTGTTCTTGCTGGCGAACTGACTGAACTGCTTCTCGGCAGACTCGAGATTTTGCTGGACCTGGCTTAAGCGCCCTTCGAGGAAGACTCGTTCCCGATGTGCAGAAGAGGTATTCAAATCCGTGACGACGCTATTCAATTCCGTGACGTACTCTTCGGCCATTTGCTGCGCGCGCTGTGGGTTTCGATCGGTGACCGAAATCGTGATGATTTCGCTTTTTCGATCTTGAGAGACACCAGTTCTCTTTGCGAGTTCTGTGCGGGCATCCTCCAAACGCTTGTCGCTGTACAGTTTCCGCAAATTGAATTTGCCGATCAGATCATCTTCTACCGTTCGACTCTGAAGTATCCCAATAAACAGATCGCCTGTAGTTTTCAATCCGAGAAGCTGAGCTCCCAGCCCTCCTATCGTTCCCCCTGCCTTGCCTGCCAGCGCAGCGAGCATGGCCATTCCACCTTCTGGACCTTGGTCGGGTGGCATCAATCGCGTTGTGGACGTATAGCTATTGGGGATCAGGAAAGCAATCAAGACGGCTCCCGCTAGTCCGATAGCGGCGATTCGAGCAAGAAATATTCTTTGATTCCATACAAGAGACAATCTTGCGATTGACTTCTCGCGACGCTCCCGGACATCTTGCTCGGATTCGAGAGGGAGAAGTGGCTCCTCGAACTCGAGCTCCTCTTCGTGGGTGCGCTCAGCTTTTTCGAGGCCTTTCGCCATTATTTTTGCGTTCCTAATTCTATAGAGATGTCACTCATCTCTCTGCTCGTAGAATCAATTAATGCGTCTGGTTGAATATGTGTGAATTTTCGGCCAGTAGGTAAATTGAATCGACGCTGTGACGTCCGTTTCTCGTGTCGCCGAGAGAATGGGGAAGTCCCACTTTTCGTATTGAACCTCCGCGGACACACTGATGTGAGAACCAATCCAGAAGTCACCTCGCGCGCCTCCATCTGTGAGCGTTCCGCCGAAAGGAACGAACTGCTGGCTGACCTTCTGGTGCCGAAAATTGAATTGCAGTTTGTCTTGGGGCGTAAACCAGTAGGTTGCCCAGCCTTCTCCACCTTGACCTTGTCGACCGATCCAGCTACCCATCAAATTCCCAGCATTTGTGTATCCATTGCGATATGAGGTGCCAATGTAGAAAAATCCATGAGAAACAGTTCCTCCAATAGGAGGGTCGCTGTAAATTCCCTCGAATCGCAAATCCAATTTGGGAATTTTTGGCATTGTGGGAACGTAGATGCCGACGGCCCATGCGGCCTTGTCCCACGCTCCGAGCAGCGGCGAAGCCTCATCCTGGGTATAGCCGTCGGCATAGAGCGTCAGCCAATGCCGCATTCCCGGCACACGGTAAGTAAAATCCATCTCCGAATGGCCATTGCCATAATAGTTCGGGGTTCCTGCCTCGCCGCCCCCTTCTGGGAAAGCGGCCTCAAGAAGTTTCTTGATCGTGAAAGGATCGGCCGGGCCCCCTGTCAGCGTGGTGAGCCCAAACCCGACCTCCAAGTCCCGGGTCGGTTTGAAGCTGACCTTCTCGCCATAAACGAATGGCTGCGGACTGAGCTGCTGAGAAAAGTTCCCTGTTACCTGGTTACCGATCAATATGAAATGCTGGCCGGTGACCTGCCCGAGGAAAAAGTCGGCGCGGATCGGCCCGAAAATTCCAAGCACGCCCGGTAGCCGGAACGGCGAAACGCGATTAATCTGGAACATGTCGATCGGCGCCGCATTGTTGCTGAAGTCCATCGGCCCGCTGGCGTCGGGCCCCCACCACTGGGACTGTCTTCCGAAGGTGACCTGCCAATTATGGAGGTTCATGCCCACGTATGAATCCAGCAACTGAAATTGGTCCGTGGATGCAATCGGCGCGTCTGGCAGAGTCACCGGCAAGCCGTCTTGCGCGGCAATGGTCGGACCAACGGCCGCAGGCGGCGCCGGCGCGTTCGGCGCGTGCTGGTATTCGCCGCGAAAATACGCAACGAACGGGCCGTCTGTTCCCCACCCAGAAAGGCCCGTCACGTTGTTCGCGCCTTCCTCGTACGGCCGGCCATAGTTGTTCACAATCGTTTGCCCGAAGTGAAAGCCATCAGTAAGCGGTTTTCCCGAAATGCCTGTGACTCGCGTGTAGACAGACTCGATTTGCGCGGATGCATTATTCCCGCCGCCAAGCAAATCAATCTCGCGCGAGAATTCCTTTTGCAATGCGCTATCCAGCTGGGTCGCTTGTTTCCCTGCGTCTGGGTTATCGCCGATGTTCTCGTCGGCTTCTTCCACCAGCCGGGCGCACTCCATGCGCGTCCAGGGACGCATTCCTTCAAAATCACTCTTGATAAAGCCAAGCGCCGCCAGCCGCAGCAATGCCGGATACACCCAGCTATCCAGCGGCACGTGGGGGGAGCCCATGTATTTCGGCTCCCAATGTCCGAGCCGTTCCGGTCGGATGCCGAGGAGACTCCATCCTCCGCCCGGAAGGTCCGGATCGTGATGGTCGCGATAAACGTACTGCCCCACCAGCCAGCCGATCGCGCTGCCAACCAGCACGTCCGAGGGAAAGTGCTCTTTGCCTGTAACGCGCGCTGCGCTGATGGCCGTCGCGAGTCCGTAAGCCGCAACCTTCGGCAGCACCCCCGGGTACTCGTGCGCGACCACGCTGGCAATGGACCATGCTGCAGCAGCGTGAACTGACGGCAACGAATCGCCGTTGTTCCAAAACTTGCCGTTCGCGTTGTCGTTAACGGGACGCTCTCGCTGGAACACGTATTTCAGCGCTTCAGCCGCTACAACGCTGTCCACTGCGGCTTCGCCGCTCAGGAAACCGGTCTCGCGCTCATGCGGATTGTGCGTCGCAAACCCCAAAACGTAAGCGCCGCCTGCCGCCCCGATCATTGCGCCGACGCCGTAGTTCGAGAAGTTTCGATATTGATTCAAGGCGTTCGGCGCGTTGTTCAGATTACGGCTCACGTCCGTATCCGTCGCAAAAAAGCCGGCCGTGAGACCTCCCAGCGGAACGAGCCAAGTCGCGTCGGGAAGACGAATATGCGCCGGGCTAGTCCACATCGCTTTCTGATCCAGCAAAAAATGCTTCGGCGCGGTGCGAAAAGAGTTCACGTGCTGATCATTGCTTTGCTGCGTGAAGGTGAAGCTGTCCGTATCACTCGTCAATGGCTTGCTCGCTTGCCGTTTGACTTGCTTTCGCGTTGCGTCGCTCGCAGCCCCGGCTTTCGACGCCTGACCAACGTTTGACTGGCCGCTAGCCGTTCCTGTCGCGCTCGCAAATAAAATCGCGATCATCGTGCAAATCAGCCCTTGGCGCCCATTCACCAATAGAGCGCCTCAGTACTTCGCCGCAAGAATGCCACTCGTCGTCACTCCGCTCAGCACCTGTACGACTTGGAAAAATGCCTGCCAATTTTTAGGTCCGCCGAGCGCTTTTTCAGGAACCACAACCGTATCGCCCGGCTGTAAGGACTGGTCCAGCCCTCCGCCCATCCACAGCATGCCTCCGTGGCCACCGATGACCGTTCCGTTAGCTCGAACCACAAAAATCGCCTTCTTGTTCGCCAAATTGGTCGCTCCGCCAGACTGGTTCAGATACCACCTGGCGCTTTTGCCCGGCCGATAGGCAACAGCCGTGGGGTCGTAGACCTGGCCCTGCACCATCACGTAGCTCGGCCGCTTGGGAATAATCAGCGTGTCCCCATTGCGAACAGCGACGTCCCGCGAACTGTTGGCCCAGCTCCGAATGTTCGAAGAGACCTCAATGGTCATGCGACCAATTGGAGGATTGTCCGAGAGATCTTCGAGGCTTTCCTTCCACTGCTGATAAGCGGTCTCTTGCGCAGCCTTTTGCGTTGGATCAGTTGTGGTCGTCAGTTTCAACTCTGTCTGCATGCCCTTGATGCGCTCAATTAGCTGCTGCTGCGATTTAGCCTCGAGATCGCGCACCGAACCGCGCTCGAGAAGCGCTCCGTAGGGGTAGGCGTCAGGCATAAAACCACCGGCGCGCATGAGAATCGAACTCAGCTTTTCGCCCGGACGAATTCCGTAACTGCCGGGATGCTTGACTTCACCTCGCACCGCAATCGTGGCGCCCAGATCATTCCAGCCAGGCAATCGCCGAATCGTTACAACGTCGCCATTGGAAAGAGAAGAATCCGACTTTGACGTCATCGCCGCGCTTAGATTGATTTCATCGTGCTTGCCGATCATTTGCGCTTGACCGTTCCACTCGTAATGCGTAAGGTCGGCATCTTTCAAGTCCGCGCCCGGCTGCAGTCCTCCTGCCGCGCGAATCAAATCCGAGATGCTCATATTGGTTGTTAGCGGATATTGGCCGGGCCGACCCACCTCTCCCTGGATATACACGGACGCCGGATTGACATCGGCTGGATTGCGATGCACCAAGATTCGATCGCGCGAGTCCAGAACGATGTTGTCAGCCGGATCTCCCGCCAGCGCTTGCTCCAAGTTGACGCTGAAAATCTTCGACTTTCCATCGGGCAGGTAACGAAACACTTGCGCGTCTTCAGTTTCCGCATCGGGCGCGAGTCCTCCGGCCATGTGGATGGCGTCGCTTAGGTGAAGCTGCCCTGAAGTCCCATATGTTCCCGGAACACGCACATCGCCCCACACCGAAACCGTAGGGGGATTTGTGAAGTCATACCGCCCGAAAATTTGCAACGTGTCGAGAGGTTGCAACAGCGGGGCGCTTCCTGGGTGGTTCAGCGCATCCGCCAGGTTGAAGCTCTCGACCGTCGGCCGATAATCGGGGGCGTTGAGACGGATAATCTCCGCATACTGGTTCGCCGGTTCAGGCAAGAGTTCCTTGTAGGAAGAAATCAGATCCGTGACGCGCATTCCTGGACGGTAGGAATACTTTCCGGGCCGTAGCACGTGACCTTCAAGATAGACTGTGTTCTGGTCATACGGGGCAATCGGGAAAATCCGAATCTTGTCGCCGTCCTGCACGTTGAAGGAATCGAGTTCTTTTGTAATCGCAGCCTGTTCGGCATCTTCGGGGATGTTCAAACTCAACATTGTCCGTTGCTGGTGCGCCATCACGCGCTGCACTTCGATGTGACGCAACGTCGCGGTCGGCAGCAGGCCACCTGCGAGCGCCAAAACATCGCTTAGAGACTTCTCGTTGTGCAGTTCATAAATCGCCGGTCGCCGCACCATCCCTTCGATTGTGAATTCCGGCCCAATCGGAGGCACCAGCACCGTGTCGCCGTTCTCCAGGCGCTGAATGTCCTTTTTCACGCCGTGCAGAAGCAGGTCATACAAGTCAACGTCTTGAACCGTCTGATCGCCCCGGTTGTGTTCCAGAATTCGCAGCGATCCTTGCTGCGTGGGGCCGCCAGCCGCGAATAATGCATTCAGCGGCGTGGAAAGCGAGCTGATGTCGTATGCGCCCGGATGCACAACATCTCCCACCACATAGACCCGAATGGTGCGCAGACGAGATAGCGACACATCCGTCGAAACGCCACGGAACTGAGAGCGAAGCGTCTTTTGAACTGACTCCTGCACCTGCGCCAGAGACTTCCCCGCAACGAGCACCGGCCCTGCTTCCGGAAGATTCACACGGCCTTCCTTGTCTACCGTGCGGAAGAACTGCTGCGAAAAGCCGCCCCACAGATTGATGGCCAAACTGTCTCCCGGCCCGACCACATAATCCGGCCCCACAGGAAGATCAAATGGGATCATCTGCGCGTTGCGTGTTCCGTTCTCGAAAACCTCCATGCCGAACCGCTCCGGCGTGACTGGCTGCGGCGTGGCCTGCAAATACATGTCGTACAAGGAGGGAACATCGATGTACGGGTTGGGCTGCCGAAGCATGGCCTGACTCAAGATGGGGCGATTCGCCGCAAAATTAGAGGAGGGCTGCGACGGCCAGCCGCCCTTTGTCTCATATGGCTCATATCCGGGAGAATTCGTGTCCGTGTAGTTCGGAAGATCGCCTGCTTGCGGAAGCTGTTCTCCCGTTCCCATCGATCCGTTCTGCGGTTGGATGCTCGGACCGATTCCTGCCGATCCATTTGCCAAGCTTTGCAGGCCCAATCCGCTAGAACTCGAAGAGGTTTGCGAAAATTGCGACTGCAATCCATTTGCCGAAGACGCTGAAGTCAAAGTTCCCGGGCCGGCCGGACTCAAACCAAAGAGCCCCGGCAGCATCGAGCCGTAGGCGTTTTCCGTAGCCAGCTCACTGCCTGAGGTAGTGCCTTCAGCGCCTGCGCCCGCTTCGAGGAGCTGCGCTTTTTCCAGCGTCGGTAGTGTGCGTTGCGGCATGCTGGGCGCGTTGGGATTGCCGGACGGCGAGCTGATCTGCGGCGGAACGGGTTCGCCAATTTCCTGGGGCTGCACGGATGCGGGATAATTGCGCGACGCGTTGCAATTTGCATCCCGCCTCGGATCACACGTTCGCGCTTGCTCCATGCTGTTTGTTGATCGTTGTTGGCGCGCCGCATTGAGCTCCTCCTCTTCGTCTTGGGCCAGCCATTTTGCTCGGTCTTGAATTAGAAGGACTTGTTCCTTTGCTTGAGGAGAATCCGGATTGACCTGCGGAAGCAAGTATCCGAACTTTTGCAGCAGCTCAGTGGCAATCGAACGAAATTGCACGTCGTTTTCCAGCCGACTGTAAATCGCCTGGTCGGTCAAATCGGAATCGCTGATGAGTTGGCCGTGGTCCGTGGCATCCTTCGCCACCCACCGCTTCAGCTCGACCATCAGGCCGTCGTCCTTGTGAAGGACCGCTTCGATCTGCGCTGCAGATGCGGCAACGCGCTCCAAGTTCTGCCGCGCCAGGTCGGAAGGCGGCAGTGTCCTGGACTGCGCGTTTTGCGCCAAAGCCGCCGGACACGCGAGTAACAGCACGAATAAAAGTATGATTCGGTGCCGATTCGAGAAGCTTGCTACGAGCAACTCAACCATTTCTTGTCGTTTCACTGAATCTTCTCCGCTGTTTCTGTCGCGTTGCGAATCGTCTCCAGAACGCCATCCTCTGACGTCTCGATCCGGTGAGACTTGATCTCCAACGACGCCCAATAAAACATGGTGCTGTTGCGATCAGGGGCAATCGCGATGACTTTAAGCTGCGGATGGTTCTGAAGTACCAAATCGCAGATGGCCGATAGCCGATTCGATTTCTCCAACGCCACAATTAAAAAATCCGGACGTGTTGTCGCAATAGCGTTCTCAATATCCATCTCGTCCTCAATTTCGCCGACGATTTCAATGTCGGGCTGATCGCCGACAGTCGCGAGGACAAGCTCACGCATCAAGCGGGGCCGGTTCGCCACAAGGACGCGGATATTCTTCACGTTGACCCTCACAAGCTTGTCGGAGCTTAAGTAACTGCGTGGAATTGCGTAAGGTTCAATTAAGGAGCAATGACTTCCGTATCGCAGGTATGGGAAAGGTACTGGGCGGCCCGCGCTCAGCCGTACTGCATTTTTGGGTCGGTACCTAAAAAGTACTGCTATTAGACACGCTAGCCAAACAAATGGAAGGCTCGTGTGTGTGGAATGCAGTCAGGATTGCCAGGCGGTTCTCGACGCCTATCTTGTGGAGAATACGATGTACATGATTTTTGATGGTTTGTTCGGATAGATTCAACTGGTTGGCGATTTCTTTGTTGGTGAGCCCACGGCCGATCATGGGAACCAATTGCAGTTCGCGCCGCGTCAGGCCCGATTGCAATTTGACGGAACTATCCGGCAGCTCAATCGCTTGTGCGGCGGTAAAGTCAAACAGAAACTTGCAGAATCGACGTGGGCAGACGGCCTCGCCGCGCGCCACGCAGCGCACTGCTGCAATAACACCCAACGCCGATGCATCCTTGAGAATGAAGCCGAGCGCGCCAGCGCGAACAGCTCGGAGAAAAAGCTGTTCGTCTTCATCCATGGCGACAAGAAGAACCTTGACGCGGTCGCGAGATTCCTTCCGTGGCTTCCACAATCTGCCGTTTCGAATCAGGAATTCCACAGAATCAAGCACGATTACATCTGGGTTGCAGTCGATCGGCTCGTCAGAAGCGATCTCGGATACGCCGTGAGAAAATGCTATTTCAAAATCGCCGCGCTTCGCTAATATGCGTCCCAATGATTCGCGGAACAGCCGATTGTCTGAGAGTATGCTTACGGAGACATTTTGGCCCACGTTCAATCGCTCCCCAGCTAGATTCAAACCCGGCGAATGGCATGCACCATATAGTTCATATCGATATTATTCAAGTATTATTTTTTACTTAATTATCTAATTCTCCAATGAGCAGCCGCGATGTTCATTCGGCCTTCCGGAGCGTGAGAAACTATGGATTGCTGTATACCGGATGTGCGGCGATACTGTCCAACTGCGGCGTGTCCGAAGAAGCATCCACGGAAATGCGTCAGTAGCGTTTCGCCACTCCCGCCTCTGTTGACTCGGAA
>Ga0209168_10001381_pt1 | contig 19138 bp, 9 predicted proteins | sample Coa_R1_FD_187156 | JGI IMG/M metagenome (GOLD analysis project Ga0209168, IMG submission 187156) | Surface soil microbial communities from Centralia Pennsylvania, which are recovering from an underground coalmine fire - Coalmine... | ecosystem: Environmental > Terrestrial > Soil > Unclassified ...
ATCACGACACGGCGTTACATTCGCTTCATCGAGCGCTTCGCCCAGCACTTCCACCGCTCGCCCGATCGCCTGGGACCGCAGCACATCCGCGAGTACCAAGCGCAACTCTTCACCGTGCACAAACTGACTCCGGGTACGGTAACCAACCACCTCTGTGCCCTGCGCTTCTTCTACATCCAGACGCTCAAGAGGCCCTGGAGTATTGCCGACACTCCCTATCCCCAGAAGCGTTATGGCCTGCCCACGATTCTGAGTCAGGAAGAAGTCGCACAGCTCATCGATGCTGCGCCGACTCCCTTCTATCGCACCATTTTAATGACCCTTTACGGCACCGGCGTCCGCCGCACCGAACTCACACGCCTGAAGGCCTGCGATATCGACAGCCAACGCATGGTCGTACACATTCAAGCCGGCAAAGGCGAGCAAGATCGCGACGTGATGCTCAGCCCCGTCCTGCTTTAAGCCGGCGCCGACCTGCGCACCATCCAGATCCTGTTAGGGCTGTGGCGCTGTCCCAAGTGCAGCGGGCCCATGGTGGTCATCGAGCGATTCACGGCGGCACAACTCCAACTCCGTTCTCCACCGCTCCAGGCCACGGCTGCATGAAATCACTCGCCCACACACTGCACTGTCGCGCTTCACAGCGTCGCGGCGAAGTGTGTCTCCGTTGCCCCTGAACAATTTCTTCCTGTCCCCGACTCGGCCCACTCCCGCCATCGACTCGTCTTTGCACAGGTGCGTCAGTTGCTACTCCAGCCGCCTTGACCACTCCACCTAACTTCAACCCCTCCGCCTCACTCCATTCAATTTGCATAGGTCCAGCGTCCGCCGCGCCAGCGGCTTCCTTCTGACGGCTTTTTCGAACGCGACGCCTGCGCGTTTTTTCAGACTTAGCATCATCCCGGCGTCGCGTCCGAAAAAACACTAGCGTCATCCGGGAGCAATCGATTACTACTTCTCAGTACCTATGGGTGCAAGTCGCAACCATCAGCGGACGATTCGGCTCGACGTGTTTAATTGAGGGCAGATTTTCGGTTTTTGGGGTCAGCATCCTGCGAAAGTGTTGTGCACCTTAATTATCGCTTCACGCTCTACCGTGGATGGTGAGTCCGCCGGAAAAGAATCGGTGATGCATTTTTGCCTGGGTGCCTATTGCGTCGGTCCCACTGTCGAACTCGCTAAGACATTCCATCCATCAACGTCCACGGTCGGTGAACCTCCCTGGTTTGCCCAGATCGGGACATCTGACGATTTACTTTCTCTCTCCACATCGGCTTTCATGTAGCTTGCCGTTAGCTCTCTCCTTTCCCCCGGCATTAGCGGAAAGTAATTGTCTTCCCACAAAACTGGAAGGACCTCGATCTCGTCACTATCAGCTTCGGGATCACGATATCGTGACGGTTTCATGAGTTTCAAATGAACGGCAAACGCCAGGGTCTTGGTGGGGTTCTCAATCGTAACGTGGGTAGTGCCGTATTCCCCGTCTATTTCGGACTTGCTCGAGACAATGAGTTTGACCTTGGGAAGAGCGTTTAGCCCAGTTAGGTCCGCGAACGATTTTGTGGCTGTAAAGTACCATGTCGACTCGTTCCAGTCGAGGACATCCGGTTTTGTCGAAAGCCAGTAAAAATTCGAGCTCACCAACTTGCCGGTATCGTCGGTCAAAGACAGGCTGACGAAATACGTCGTGGTTAAGCCATCGATGGCTGGAATTGTAAAAATCTTTTGGACACCATCAGCGGCAATATCGAGACTTGCCTCTTGAGAGTACTTTTGGGTCATGTCGAGGTTGTATACCTTGGCGGTGGCCTTCAGGTCTTTGAAGTCCTTGTAATAGGAATTTACAACCACAATCGAGTGATCATCGTAGGAGTACTGAATATGCAACGGCTCACAGCCCTTCTTCGCTCCGAAATAGGAACCACCAGGACGCAGGTAGTAATCGTAAAGATGCCAGATCATCGAAGGCCATGCGTTGTTCATCATCCACTGGATCACACCGGTCGATGTGTACTTGTCACGGCCGAATGCTTCGAACATCGCTCGCTCCCCTTCATACGCCATGACTTGAGCCTTTGTTACATAATCTTCGAGGTTGGCTGCTGTTCCATACCGTCTGTTGAGCGCCTCCGTAAATACATTTAAATTCCTGAACGCACTTCCGCCAGCGTGATAGTCCCACCAAGAATTGATCGGCCACAGATGGTCGGAGGGCAACATGCGAACAAGGCTGTCGAGTGTAGGTATAGAGGGTCCTGGGCTCGTTTCGGTGTTAAAGCCATGTGCCCCGCCGTGCTGCTTATCCAGGAGCCAATAAGACGGTGGCACATACTCGTAAGGTCCGGTCATCTTCAAACCGGTGGCGCCCGTAACAGTAGTTGGTTCGGCCATTGCAGATGATTCGAAAGGATTCGGCCAGTTCAGTTGCTTCAGAACGGCAATGTAACGCCGTTCGATCTCGGGAGGAGGGGGAGCATCGCTTCCGTTCATCCAATTAAAAACCGCCGGATGGCTGCGTAGTCGACGAATTTGGTCCTTGAGCGACTCCTCTGCGATGAACTGATCCTCCTTGCCCCATTTTTTCCATTCTTCCCAGCGACTGCAGCACGACCAACCCGCCGTGATGAGAATGCCATATTGATCGGCGAGTTGCAGGAACGTATCGTCCACGATTTGTCCTTCCAGTCGCACTGCATTCAGGTTCATGTCTCTGGCGTATTTTAGTGCTGCCTCTTCGTTCCGTGTCGAATTCCGAAGCATCATGTCCAACGTATAGGCCGCGCCACGGATCAGAATTCTCTTTCCGTTGATTTTGAAAATAATGTGGGCGGGTGGATAGCCTTGATCATGTCCACTGAACACCGGAAGACCATCATTGGGTTTGTCGATCTCACTGCTGATCTCTCGAATGCCGAAGCTCATTTCGATATTATCTGACTCGACTCCATCGATATCGAACTCGAGTTTTAGTCCGTACAGACTTTGTGGTCCTACATTTGCCGGCCACCACAGCCGCGGATTGACGAAGTTTAATTGTGGAAAACGATTGGGCGAGAACGCGACAATTTTTGTTTCCTGACCGTCAAGAATAACGGGCTGTGAGAACTGAACACCTTCAATTTGCCCCTTCAAAATCCCCGTTACGGCGTGGTTTGTGACGTTTTTTACTTCGCTGGCAATTGTGAGTCTCGCTCTGTCGAGTTCCGGAAGATCAAGTTTCGTGACTACTTGCGGGAATCGGATTGTGACGGGCCCGCTGGTGGTCAAATAAACGGCACGCCAGATTCCCATGTCTTTATCTGGTGGCGCAGGGTTCCAGTCAACGAAGCCAATGCTTAGGTCTTCTGGCGTGGGCGGGAATATCTCAACGGCGAGAGCATTCATTCTTCCTGGAGCGATCAGGTCGGTCACATCAAACTCAAATATCCTAAAGGTGCCGGCCATGTTCTTCGAATCGGCGATCTCTCGTCCGTTGAGCCAAACGGAGGCACGGAAATTGATGCCATCGAAGTGCAGTTGCACTCTTCTGCCGCTGTAATCGGCGGGTACTAAGAATTGAGTTCGGTACCACCACGAAGCTCGGAATGGGCTGCCAGGGGGCATCGGGAAGTGCGAGAAGTTTGCTCCGATTGGGTAATTCGTTCCGGGAATTGACCGCAGATTCATACCGAAATACGGGTCCGCAAAAACATGATCGGCAACCAACGCCGACATGACCGTCGACGGCACGGTAGCGCGATACCAATGTCTCGGTTCAAACTGCGGTGTCGAAAGAATGCTTCCTGTTTGCTGAACTTCGGATGAGGGCTGAATGTACCATCCGTTTGCAAGCGTAAGCTTCGTTTCTGGCGGGGTTGCCTCCAACTCGGAGGCTAAGGATGTGCTCAAAAAACTGCATGCAACAGTGAATAGGCAAACGCAACTCAGAACTAGGTTCGTCCAATTTTTCAAATTCATCCTCGCGAATATCTCGATTTTGATCGGTCGTGCACGCCCTCATCAGACTACCTGACTATTACTAATCCGGATCTGAATCGCGGGGACTAGGTGAGGCCAGAGGGTAAAGGGCTCTCAACGACAAGGCTCTAATGCCTGGAGCCAAAAAATTATTAAAGTCTTATCATAATATTATAGTTGATGAAAGACTACAATTCGCGTATAAATATCTTGCAACGAAGCGCTTCGTCCTTGGGAGGCATCTGTGAAATACCGACATTTCCCGTATTTTTTTCTGTGTTTGATCGTGCTGTTCGGTACTGTTCAGCTCTGGGGTGACGTAACGGGATCGATTCAGGGCTATGTCCGTGACCAATCCGGCGCAGTACTTCCTGGTGCACGCGTTACAGTCACCGAGATAGGCACGAACGTTGAGCAAGGAGCCACAACTGATTCGCAGGGTACCTACACTTTTCTCGCGCTGCCACCCGGGAAATATCGGATTGTCGCCACTATTACTGGATTTCGGCAAGCCGTTCTGAACGATATTGATGTCAAAGTAAACGATCAGTTGCGATTTGATTTCACGATGAATGTGGGAGGCGCTCAGGACACGGTTTCCGTCGAAGCAGATGCCGTGCAGGTTCAAACTGTAAGTGCAGCGTTGGGCACCACAATTGAATCTCCTCAGATTTTAGCCATGCCTCTCAATGGCCGTTCCTATCTCGATCTGCTCTCGCTTCAACCAGGTGTTGCGCCTGCCAATACGAACGGCAACTACAACGATCGGTCGCCCGCTTCCGGTCTCTACAGTTCGGCGGGAAACGTCTCGACGGACGGTCAGCCCGAGTATGCGAATGCCTTCCTGGTAAATGGCGCTGAGGTCAATGAGACCAAAAATATGGGTGCGGGATTGATTCCAAACGCGGATTCGATCGCGGAGTTTCGGCTGCTGACCAACAGCTTCAGTGCTGAGTACGGCAAGTTTTCCGGCTCCGTGATGAATACAGTGACCAAGTCCGGAACCAACCGCTTCCATGGAACTCTCTTTGAGTTCTACAGAAACCAGGGGATGGACGCGTTCAATTACTTCGACATCACGAAGGCGGAGTTGAAGCAACATCAGTTCGGCGGGGTTTTTGGTGGGCCGATCTGGAAGGACAAAATTTTCTTCTTCACAGATGTTCAGCAAACGCGGCAAGTAGCCGGTGCTAGCACGGGAGTGCTGCAGGTGATGACTACAGACGAACGCAATGGCATTTTTCCGGACAGCGTACTTAATACGTATGTTCAGGGCGATGCCTGGGCTGCGACCCTCATGAGCCGCGGGGGTGGAAGCATTGTTGGCCAGGGCCCTTCATGTCCAGGGCCGCCGGCGTGCACGCCTACGATGTATAGCCAACTCGGCACTCCGGTTATGACCGGCGGCGTTCCCGGTCGCGACCTGTCCGCCTACGAAGATCCCATCGTCAAAGCGACGATCGGGTTCATTCCAGTCTCGAATCTCCCGGGAGGCGAGTACTCTGACTCAAGCCACAGTGGGTCGATCATAGACAGCAACATGTCTCAGCGCATAGATTTTATCAAGCAAAGGACCGGCAACTGGTCGTTTTATTATCACTACGACGATTCAACCGCAATCCAGCCTGTCTATAACGGCAATGGCCCGGAGAACGTGCCTGGCTTTCCTATCAGCGTTCCGTCGCGTAATCAGCTGTTCACTGTCAGTGATACCAAAACTATCGGCTCTACTGCTGTCAATGTTGCGCGTTTCTCCTTCTTTCGCACAGCAACTCGCACGGCAGAGCCCGTCGGTAAGCCGGTTTCCTCCTACTCTACATACGGCTTTAATGTAGACCCCACGACTGGCGGTTTAATCAATACGGGAACACCGGGTTATCCGTCATCGCTGCCGACAATGGCCTTCAACAGCTTTGCGATCGGCACTGCCTCCTTAAACCTCTATCAGCCCGACACTAACTTCACCGTCGGCGATACTTTAAGCAAAGCCATTGACAATCATTCGCTGAGCTTTGGTGGTGAATTTCGTTACTATCAGCTGAATGCTCGAAACGAATGCGCTCCAAATGGATTTTATAATTTCAATGGTGTCGAAACTGGTGCTGACGTTTCCGATTACTATATCGGTGCTCCAAGCGGATTCGTGCAATGCTCTGTCCAGTTTCTAGATAACCGCACTCATTATTTTGCACTCTTCGGCCAGGACTCTTGGAAGGTGCGCCCCAACCTAACGGTCAGCTATGGGTTGCGTTGGGATGTTGCTAGGCCTTGGAGCGACGTGTATGGTCGACTGACCACAGCAGTTCCAGGAGAGCAGTCTGTCAAGTTCCCCAACTCCCCTCCGGGCAACCTGGTTCCGGGAGATCCCGGCGTCCCTAGCACTATTTCGCCCACGCGATGGGATAATTTGGCGCCCCGCTTTGGTATTGCTTATGCTCCGTCTGGTGGCATCTGGGGAGAGAATAAAACCAGCATTCGCGCGGCCTATGGTATCTACTATCTAGGTGCGGCCGACAATGGCAACTTCGGCATACTCGGTGATGCGCCTTGGGGCCTTTATTGGGCATCCCCGCAACCGACCACCTTCGCAAGCCCTTACATAACTCGGGCAACCGGTGTGTCACAAGGGCAACACTTCCCGTTTACTTTTCCATCAGGGCCGGGGCCATTCCCGAATTTTCAATTCGGATCGCTGATGCCTCTTTACGTTCCCGGTTACTACAACAAGAATAAGACCGCGAATGCCGCACACTACAACGTTTCCATCCAGCGGCAGCTGGATAAGTCTACTGTCCTAACCATTGCATATGTTGGAACCCAGGGTCACCACATTGAGCATGGCGAAGACTTGATTTGGGGAGATGCAGCCCTATGCCTATCGCTTCCAGGTTGTGGACCGGGGGGAGAAGGCGGGGTTTACCAGCTAAACGGCAAAACGTACTATGGCACGTTTACAGGATTGATCAATAATCAGGCAATCAGCGCGAATTATCACAATTCGAGTGGCGGTCCGGTGGTTGCGTTTGCCACAGCAACGTCTATCCAGAACTCGGCAAATTCAAACTACAACTCTCTGCAGGTCTCCGCAGAACGCCGCGCTCGTGATCTGACTCTCTTGGCCAGCTACACCTATGCCAAATCGCTGGATGACGCCTCAGCCGTTTGGGATCCGCGCGACCCAGCTCGTGCATATGGGCTTTCGTCGTTTGATATGCGCCATAACCTGGTCTTCAGCTATAACTGGAATATTCCATTCAATCGTTGGTTTGGCGGACGCCGGATTAGTGAGGGGTGGTACATCACGGGGATCAGCCGATTCAATACTGGCGTCCCGGTTAATATGCGCAGCAGCGGCGACTTTGCGCTGACCAATCGCGGGCTCGACTATCCCAACCAAATCGCTCCAATTCAGAAGGAGAACCCGCACGATTCAGCGCATCTCTACTTTAATCCGGCAGCGTTCGCCACCAATCTCAGTTGCGGCTATGAAGTTTGTGGCGTGACCGGAGGCGCGAAACAGTTCCTCTTTAATGGACCGGGAGCAATCAACACAGACTTGGGTGTGGAGAAAGACACAAAACTCACCGAAGCAATGGCAATCAATTTCCGAGTTGAGATGTTCAACGTTTTCAATCATCCCAATTTTCTCTCGAGTGGCGTGGTGGGCAATGCCAACAGCGGTCAATTCGGCCAGGCTACCAACACGGCACCGGGTCGTATCGGTCAGATAAGCGCAAAATTTATCTTCTAATAATCCAATTCCGGGGCAGCACAACGACGAAGTTTTAACTTGTGTTCACCAAAGGATGCGATCGTGTACATGGGTTGACACGACCAGAATTCTGGCCAAGCAACCCGTTTGGAACGAATGTCGGTCGAGTTGCTACCCGGCGCCAAAGCTTGCACGTCTCTAAGGGTTTCGGCCGGACTCAGTTTCAAATTGGCCAAAGCGGGCACGGTGCCGAAAAGCAGGCTGCTAAACAGAGATATGAGGACAGCAAACGCGAGGACGCGAAAATCAATGCTGACGGCTCAAAGCTGCGGAAGTTGCGCGGGATGAACTCGGCCTACTTTTCTCACTCGCAAGCCCACCTGTCCCCTAACTGCGCTGGCTCCTGTCCTTTTGTGTTGTACACATGTCTTTTCTTTACGCATCTCGATGAAGGTGAATATCGGCTACATTGTGACAGCGAACCGATAAAGCGGCCGATGGCAATTTTGCAACGGAGGGTTCTTATTGGCAGATCCCGTCGCGATCCTGGGGGCTTTCGTCGTGGGAGCCTCGGCAGGATCAGCACTGAGTTATTTGTACTGGAGAACTGCTCTTCACCGATACCGTAAAAGCATTGAAAGCGCCTGCACCGAATTTAATCGCAAAGAATACGCAGATATCAATTGCAAAATGAAAGTTTTACTCTTATGCCGCGATCCTGAAACGGTCGAAATAGTTTCTCATCTGTTTCGCGAAGTAGGCGTTGAGACACAGACGTGCGAGTCGGAATCGCATGTGCTCACTCGGTTAGCTTCCAGTAAGTTTGAGGCTCTCGTGCTGGACTGTGACGAACTTGCGGCGTGCCTCGAGACAGTCAAAAACGCCCGCGCTGTGCCTCCTAATCAAGGTTTACCTTTCTTTGTGATAGCTTCCGGAATCCGCGCGAAAGACGCAGCGTCGAGCTTGGATAACGCATTTTTGATCGAGAGGCCACTGGTCTTGTCAGATATCAGGAGCCTTCTGCGAACTGTATACGGACGCATGATTCGCAGTTCGCAGGCTTATTTTCGAATGAACGTCGAGATTCCAGTTTCCATAGCGAGGGCGGCTGGGGTTGTCCTGCAGTGTTCCACGCTGAACATCAGCCAGAATGGGATGGCAGTGATAACTCCCATCTCTCTCGACACCGGAGAAGTGCTGAAATTAATGTTCGTGATTCCACATACGGATGTAGTGGTGAGTGCCGAAGGTACGGTGATCTGGGACAACGGTAAGGGCAAAGCGGGGATTCGTTTCGAATGCTCAAGTGCTAGTGCGCAGGCCCGCTTCTTGGAGTGGCTGCACGATCATTTTTGTATCCGACTCGGTGCTCAAAGTGTGAACCCGCACATTAACGCTGACCGTAAACCAGTTCGCGCCGAGCTGAGTTGAACCTGAGGTACTCAGAGGCGGCTTTCAAAAAAGATGATATCGAGCGGCTCAAAAGACCCAGGGCGCCAACAACGCTCTTTACCAGTTGAACCGAAATGCAAATGTGGCGCGGCGATGCTGTGGCGGATGGTGAACGAGATGTTAAGTTGTCATGTCTGCCCACTACGCCGATGGTGGAACTTTTGGCGTCACTTCGCACCCTTCTATAGTCCCGAGGACCTGTGAGTCACGGTATTCGCGACGTGAGGGTGCGAGCCTGCTTTTTTACATTTGTTCATTTGAAGAGGTGTATTTATCAAAACGATCGGAGGGCGGTCGCTAACAAGAATGGCGACTTGCGTTTTATTGGTCGGCTTGAACCTAGGTTCTATCAGTTGTTCTTCGGCAGGTCGCAATCAGCAGAATTTGAACCATGCACAATCTAAGGTGAAATCGGTTGGCTTGCCATCACCCATCCCCGCCCTTCACATTGATTCATTGATTCAACACGGACACATTATCGAGATCTCCGGGTCAAGCGATCCAAGCGCAGTGGTGATGATTAATGGACAGACCGCATCCAAGATCTTCGGAGCAAATCGATTTCGTCAGTTCCTGGGACCTCTTCCCTCCGGAACGACGATTATCACGGTAACGGCTCAGGACGAACAAGGAGGGGTAAACACACAGCAAATAGCAGCGACAATCCAATAGTCACACTACCGAACCAGACTTCCCCCCTTGACCTTCACAATTGCAGTAGGCTAGGGCCAGCTCGCTGGAATCGATGCTTCTTGGACACGGGCTGATTGCGGAGGGAGGTGAACGTGAGCGTACGTATGCCTGGTTGCATTGTGCTCAGAGTATATTCGGCAGCAATTACCGTGCCGTCAAGCCGACAAAAATTTCCCAACCCGACCGATGCACCTGCCGTTTGAAAAAGCAACCATTCTCGCTCTGTACGGGGAAAAGTAGTACCCGAAATAAAGTTATCGAGTTTCTGACCGACGAGATTATCTGCCGTCGTGCTTATTAAATTCGCCATGGAAAGATTGGCGTCGAGAATGACGCGGGCGTCGTCAAGAATAAAAGTGGGGAGTGGAGAATTCAGGAAGGTCGCCCATGGCCGTTTGTCTCCCAGTGCCGTCCTAGAGACATTCGACAACCAAGTGTCTACCTCACGTCGCATCGCAAATACCACTGATCCTTTGTTGGCTTTAACGCGACGAATCGGGAACCTGTGCGACTGCTCCCACCGTTGAACGGTTTTCGCACAGGTTCCTACATAAACAGCAATTTCTTTCCAGGAGCGAAGCACCCTAGCAGATGCCTTTGCCTCCTGACAAACGCTTGCCTCATCCCCCTTTGTCATCTCAGGAACAGGAACAATAACACCGCCCACTTGTCGAACTTTTCCCGTCTGATCCTTTATGGGAAAGAAGTTGTCCACCCAGCGTTCGTCTACAGTTTTGGTCGGCAGCTTTCCGCCAACTTCGAGATTTGAAATTGTGCATCCGGTGGCGAACACGCGCCTAATCGCCGGCTCGGGTCTATCGGCGACGGCTCCAATGATGGTGCGCACCGTTTGGCCCAAGTGGAAATCAACCGAGTAGCGATGGACATTGGCCAGCCAGGGATTGATTGCCTGGTATCGTAGCTCTTCGTCAAACACAGCGAGCCCGACATTAGAATTGTTGAAGAAAGCGGCCAAACTGGCCACGAATTTTTCGTCCGAAGCAGAACAGCGGCCCATTGAAGATCTTATTCTCCACGCCATTCCGGTTAAGCGCAACAGCCTCAATTTTCACTGTCCGGATGATCGAATCTATCACAATGGTTCCTGAACTGCTGCAAATTTGCTCAAGTCGGAAAAGCGACGATTATCCATCTTCCTCACTTTTTGAACGGGTTCTCGGATTTAGGATTTAATAAGAACAGCGATCTGTGGATGGGGCACAATTCGTTCGCACGAAGCTTCATGCTTTCCCTAAAATTTGTCTCTGAGAACGCGCGAGTGGTCAGAGCAGCAGTGGGAGAGGTTCTGCTGTGGCCGACGTCGAGTGTCGCTTCTGGTATATGAGATATTCTGCATACTTAACGTTGGCGTTAAGAGCAAAGTTTGCACTTAAAACAGTCAAAACCCGGTGCCTTGGTTTCCACAATTCGATTCACAGATATTTGTTTTTCGCGCCGAAAATTGCATTGACATCTCCAAAGCAACTGTTTAAGTTGACTCACGTCGACGGCTGAAAGGATTGGCGAAATAAAACTTGCCATCCGAAGTAGGCTGGGTGATCTGCTCTGAAGGGCGACCTAAAGCGCACCCAGACCCGAAAAAACCGACTGATCCTGCGAGGGACAGTTGGGGTTTGGAACTGCGAAAGCAGTGATTACATCAAGGGCTGCGACGGTACGTGTATCCACGCTATTAGCTCCCTCGCAGGAGTTGCTAGCTGGAGCATAACCAATGTCGCAGCCTTTCCTATTTCCAGAGCGCCGCTCACGGTTTTCACATTTAGCAACTTCGATGCTGTACCCAGCTAGGTGCCCATATCTGATGGCGCCCTCGTTACTTCTTCCGTTTTGCAAACAGGAGCTGTGGATGTCCTTTCGAAGACTACTCGGCAGCGCATCTCGAATAACCTTAACGGAAGTTTAGCGGCGCATGGGCATCAGACTCTTCATTAGAATTGCACTACCATGGGAGTGACGATCGAACTACAAAACATTCGCGATGCTTACATATCGAGAGAGATTGTGGCCAGTATTGAGCACGCACTCAGCGACAAACCAGGAGAATGGCATGTATCCATCGCCGGGTCACGAGCGAATGAGAATTGGGAGGTGAGAATTGGGGGGCCGAACGGTTTCGAACGATCCTATACTTTGGCGAGTGCTGCCGGCGAGCATGAGCCTGAGGCAATTCACAGATTGATTCTCCAGCTGGTAGCAACAGTTCCATCCTGACCTGCGGTTCTTTCGTTCGGGGAAATACAAGATGAACACCCCTTCATATCCAATATCAAGCGGCGAGGGGCAAATGCGTGATGTTCGAAAGGCGGATCGCCGCCTCGGCGAGCATATGCTTCGTGCGTTGAACAAAATCCGGAAGCCAAGCACCGCCGAGGAAATTACGGAATTATTAAATCGTGACCTCGATCCGGGAGATCGGCCTTTTCAGGCGCGAGACGTTATGGCGTGGTTACATAATGCCGAACACAACGTGCTGAACTTGTACTGGTTGGACACTCGCCCGCGCAGGTAGGGTTCTTCACCTTCTGAAACAATCCATGCCCAAGACATGGGGATCGTTGAATTCCGCGCTATAACCGGGTATTTGGGTTTGGCCGGCGACGGTCTTGGCTTGGGATTCCAAATTCGCGGGGGCCCCCAGCACATCAATCAATCCTTATTATTTCAGATTCGATTGAATTCCTTCTTGAAGATTGAGCTACGATAGCGTTAACTTTTCGTATTTGACGGCGCCGCCGACAAGCCCCGCTCTGTGAAAGTTTTCGGGGAACAGCCTGAAACGAGGACAGCGGCCTAAGTTAACCCGGCCTGCGCACTCCTGTCGGTTACTTGCTCGACGAACCTTCGTCGTATGTGAAGGCCATTTATCCCGAGGATCGAGGTCACGTGCTCAACAGGCATCCCGAAGCGGATACTTTGACCAAAGATTTCGCATTCTTCGGCCAGACGGTGAGATTCGCTGGCAACGGGTGCGCGGTTCTCCGCGCAGAGACACGAATGAAAAAATCACGCGTAGATTGGCCGCAACCTGGATTTCGGCCCTCTTAATCGCGGTGATATCAGCCAAAGCCACCTCGGTATGAGGACGCCGAGACCCTGCGCAAGCAGCTTTCGATGGCACTATACAGTCAGCATTTGCGCGCCTATTCCGTGGGCACCCCTAGGTATAAGGATGATCTTGCCTTGTAGTCCCAGTTCCAGTCGCGACTGACATTCCATCAGCTGTCAACCTCGCCGGATGCTTGTCAATACTGTTCGTTCCCAAAGCAAGGATGTGCGCACAGTGTGCCTGAAATGCGGCGGCGGACTGACACCAAACCGTGTTCAAGACTCCCAAGGATTGAGCACATCCACTCCCATGCCGTCAAAGTCAGCAACATTCCTAGTCGCGACGGTCAGACCGTGCACAAGGGCCGTGGCTGCGATGAGAGCGTCTCGATCGGAGCGAGGGTTAGGCACGTGAAGCGTCGCGCATCGCTGGGCTACGGCGGTGTCAATCGCTAAGATCCGACCGGTGAATGTGGGTAACACGTGCCTGCCCATCCAGGCACGAAGAATCGCACCTTGGTCTTTATCGCGCCGCTCGATGAGAAGAATTCCGATCTCCAGTTCCAGGATTGAAATCACGGAGATGTAGAGAGTCGCCGATGGCAAGGGCTGAGCCCATTTCGTGACGTTTTGATTTGCCTTTTTGGCTTTTCTTAATTCTGAAACGACGTTGGTATCAAGGATGTACATTAGGTCAGGTCCGCCGGCTCATGCAGATTTCCCCGTACTCGGGGCGGCTCAAATTCAATTTCAGCGGCTGCTGGCATTGCCAGCAAGTCGGCGACACTTTTCTGCCCTGCAGTTATCCTCTGATATTCCTCTACTGTGAGCAATACGTGGGACGGACGGCCTCGATCCGTTATGAAAACGGGACCCCGCTTAGCGGCTCTCTTGGCCCTGCTTGTGTCCTGATTGAAGTCTCGACTCGACAGTTTTGTGATAGCCACGGTATACCACCCTTCAATGTAGCAACGTGGCTACATTATAACAGGATTCTTGTGAAGGTCTGCACGAAAATTCAAAGAGTCGGATACACGGCAGTCGGTCGCCAAGCGTAAAGAAGCGACCGACGGCCGATCGTCCAGTCTTCAATCTGAATATCCGCACTTTTGATGCCGCATCAGTGCGCCATCTGCGTGCCTCTTGCGAGCCAAGGAGGAAACTCTATGGCTCGCAAAGTTGCCCAAATCATTGCGCGGGGGGACAGGATAGCTCATTCGGGTCTATCTGGGCCGCGATCACGGAACCGTTAGCACAGGCGAGGAATGCGCCGCAACGCGATGTGATCTAATGTGCCCACGTGGATACACCGCCTGCCAAAATTACTCAACCAGAATCTTCGGCTACAGAAGAGCGCACCGCATCTTTCGCGGATGGAATTGCTCTCGGGATGGAGCTTAGTCCGGAGAACCGGCTTTTGCCCGAGAAGCTGGGCGAAGAGCTTTGGCGAGCGGCAGGGGCAGAGTTGGTCGAGGTAAGCAGGGCGGAATTTGCAGAGGCCCTGGAGACAATAGGAGCGCGAGACAATTACGGCCTCGACCCAGAAAAACATGCCAACGAGCGGCAGCGGGAAGTGTTCTGGCGGGCGCTGCATCTGGAAGAGCTTGCTCTTGCGCGCGGGTGCGCGCGGGGGCGCGAGTCGGCATGGCGGCGCTTCCTTGCGCAATATCGGGAGCCGCTGACCAGAGCCGCGGTGGATATGACAGGATCGGCGGCATTGGGAGAAGAGCTGGCGAGCGCGCTTTACTCCGAGCTGTACGGAATGACGGAACGAGAAGGCAGGCGCTGGTCTCCGCTGCTTGGATACTCGGGTCGAGGATCGCTGATTGGGTGGCTGCGGGCGATCCTGGCGCAACGGCGCGTCAACCAGTACCGGAAAACCGGCCGGGAAACCGAACTAGGTGAGATCGAGCCTGCGGCGGTGGTTTCCGAGACGCCTAGTCTCGAACGAGTGGAAGATTTAAGGATTGCTATAAAGAAGACACTGAGCGAGGCTTCAGCAGAGGAACGGTTTTTGCTTTCGGCCTATTACCTCGACCAGCATACCCTTCATAAGATGAGCTGCGTCCTGCGAGTTCATGAAGCGACGATCAGCCGTAAACTGAAGCGCGCGACCGAGCGACTGCGCAAAGAGCTGCTACAGACTCTCAGGGCTCGGGGCCTGAACAGGCGCGCGGCCGAGGAGGCCCTAGGGACCGATCCCAGGGATGTGGATATCAATATGCGTAGCTTGCTGCAAAAATCGGAAGACGAACCGATCTCCGAGAAGGAGGGGCAGGATTGAGCCAGAATCTCAAACCCGGGGTACATCCAGACGCCGACCGGCTCAGTGTGTTCGTGGAGGGCGGGGCTACTGCGCGGGAACAGGAGCTGATGCTGGCGCACCTGGCTGAATGCGGGGAGTGCCGGAAAGCTGTGTTCCTGATGCAACCGCACGACGAGCCACAACGAGCCGCGATGACGCCGGAGAAACGATGGGCTTGGCGAGAATGGACTTGGCGGTGGCTGGTGCCGGTGGGAGTGCCCGCGGTGGCGCTTGCGTGCGCGCTGATTGTAGTGCTGATTTATATCCGGACGCATAAAATGCGTGAGACCCCTCAACAAATCGCAAGCGTTAGGTCGCCAGAGACAGAGCGGCCTGGAAGGGAAGTTGCGCCGAGCAGCAATTTGCAACCAACCCGCAACGCGGATCGGGCGCCAGTCACTAGTTCGAAGCTGATTGAGCGACCCCGTAAACGTCAGAATGGGGTGACGCTGGACGCGACGGCGCCGAGCGTTTCTAAGCAAAAGAATCAGACCGCAGGCGTAACTTCGCGGGCAGCCGGTGCCGCTCCTTCTGCTGTTGGGGGCCCGGTTGGCTCGATTCAGACTAACTATTCGACCCAGGCGCAGAGTTCCGTCAGTAGACCGGCAACACCCAACTTGCCGTCGAATAGGAGAAATTTCACACAACTTCAACAGCTTGCGCCTGTGGGCACACAAGATGCGGCGACCCCAAACGGCTTAGCCAACAAAAAAGACTTGCCTGCATTGGAGATTGAGCGGGCGAGCGGCCAGGCCGACGCGCTTGCGGGACTCTCCGGCCGCATCACAGACCAAAGCGGCGCCGTTATTTTTGGGGCGACAGTAACTCTACGTGATGCCGCCGGCAAAACGCGACAGACGATGACGGGCGTGGATGGCAGCTTCCATCTGACAGAACTGCCGGCTGGACAATACGAGTTGACAGCCACGGCAACTGGCTTCAAGACAAGTAAGCAGTCGATTGAATTGAAATCCAACGAAGTTGCCATGCTGCAGAAGGTGCTTGACGTGGGAGCGGTGGCAGAAACGGTTGAGGTGCAGGCTGGCGCGGTATCGCTCCAAACTGAATCGGCCAGCTTGGGCCGGGTCATTGCCATACCGTCCGGCCTGCCGGTTGCGTCAACTGTGTCGCTCGGCAAGCGGCTTCTTTCTCTCGATAGCGCCGGCAATCTCTTTCTGAGCCGCAATGGCGGCAAGAAATGGAAGAAGATTAAACCGCAATGGGCGGGCAAGGCGGTGCGCATCGAGTCGACGACGGCAGCCAGCGGTGAAGCTTCAGCGAACGCTAAGGACGAGATAGGTGGGGCGAACGAACAAACTGTCCTCCAGCTAACCACAGACGCCGGCACCACGTGGAGCAGTAGGGACGGACTGCACTGGCACCGACGGTAAGTATCCGCAAGATAGTAGTTTCCAATGGCCAGTTTTCGAAAGTAAGTATCAATAGTAACTTCCCACAGATTTCCAAAAAAATTGTCTGCAAAATTTCTGCCCAGGCGCGAACTCCGGTTGAACGACAAAACGCGGCGCGGCGGTTGGCCGCTTGCCGCGAGGAGGACGCGCCATGTCTCGTGTGTTTCAAGCTCTCTCAGGATTGGCACTGCTACTTGCGGCGACCTTTGGCAACGTGGAGCCGAGAACAATTTCCGCCGTCTATTTTCGCGATGCTTTTGCTTTTTCCGTGCCTTACGAAGCAGCCCACAGCGGCGAGGCGGAGCTGAAACTGGAGTTGCTGAGCCCCGAGGATCACGTGCTCGGCGAAGTGAAGAGCCATAAGCGCGTGACCGAAGGAATCGCGGTCTGGAATGCGAGGCTGGTTCTCGGCGAACGGATGACGTTGGATGAACTGGTGTGGCAGCGCGTGCGTTTTACGCTGCGGTATGAAAACCAGGCGTCGCCCGATCTCGAGGAGATACGTTCGCTGTCAGAAATTCTCGAACGGCCCGTGCTGCGCGTTCTGGGGCAGCGATCGTATATCGCTGGGGCGCCCGCAGCCATGCGGATAATCGTCACTGGTTCCAGCACCGGCGAGACGGCGCTTATGGTGAAGCGGGGAACGGTGCGGATCGAACTGCTCGATCCCGATCACACTCCCAAGCTGCTGTTTGCTGGAGAGCTCGACCGCCGGGGATCCGTCGCGGCGGATTTTCGTTTCCCCGAAGGATTGACGGGCAGTTTTCCTGTGCGCGTGTCGGCCGATACGCCGCTGGGCCAAGTGGAAACCACGGAACCTGTGCAGCTCGAAGACAAAGTCTCTGTGCTGCTGACGAGCGAGAAGCCGATCTATCAGCCTTCGCAAACCATTCATTTGCGCGCATTAGCCTTGGACCGCGCCGATCGACATGCCGCGGCCGGCCGCGCATTGACCTTCGAAGTGGAAGATGCGCGCGGGAACAAGGTATTCCGCAAAAGCGGCGCGACGGACAACTTCGGCGTGGCATCGGCGGAATTTACGCTGGCCGACGAAGTGAATCTGGGAACGTATCACGTTCGCGCCAAGATGGGCGAGGCGAGCGCCGCCGAATTGGCGGTGAATGTGGAGCGCTATGTATTGCCGAAATTCCGCGTTGCGATCGAGTTCGATTCAAAAAATGGCAAGCCGAAGCGCGACTACAGGCCCGGCGATCACGTCACCGGCACCGTAAAAGCGGATTACTTTTTTGGCAAGCCTGTGGACAATGCACCGGTCACGATGAAGGCGTCGGGGATGGATGCGGAGCTTTTCGAAGCGGCATCGGCAAAGGGGCGCACGGATCGCGACGGTGCCTATCGCTTCGATCTGGTGTTGCCGCAATTTTTTGCCGGCAGCGGAAAGCGCCATGGGGCGGCGCCGGTCGTGGTGGAAGCCACGGTGAAGGATGCGGCCGAGCACTCGGAGACACGTGGCGAGCCGATCACCGTAAGCCAAACATCTTTGCTGATTACGGCTGTTCCTGAAGGTGGCAAGCTGGTGCGGGGCTTGGAGAATGAAGTGTTCGTTCTAGCATCGTATCCAGACGGAACGCCGGCCAAAGCGGACCTGGTAGTGCGCACGACCGCTGCCCAGAATCGAGTGCAGACGGATGAAGCCGGAATTGCCACAGTTCGGATTCCAGGCAATGACGCCAACAGCGTTTTGCGCATAGATGCCGACGATCACAAAGGCAATCGCGTCTCGGATAGCGTAACGCTAGAGACGCGCGCAGGAGAAGATCAGGTGCTGGTGCGCACGTCGCATGCCGTAGCCAGGCCCGGTGATCGCATGGAGATCGCAGTGCTGTCGACGCGGCAACGCGGAGCGGCTTACATCGACCTGGTGCGCGATGGGCAGACGATTCTGACGCGCGATGTTGATCTCGAGAACGGACGTGTGGAGATGAGCGTGGTCGTCGGTCCAGAGATGAGCGGGACACTGACGATCGATGCCTACGTGATTGGGGGCAGCGGACGCGAGGTCGAGGACCAAAGGCTGGTCTTTGTGCAGCCTGCCGAGGAGTTGCATATCGAAACCGTGGCCGACGCCAGGAGTTACTTACCCGGCGGCGAAGCAAAAGTGCATTTCCACGTGACCAATCAAAAAGGCGAAGGTGTCAGCGCCGCGCTGGGACTAGAGGTTGTGGATCAGGCGGTCTTCGCGCTGGCCGAGAAACAGCCGGGCTTCGCCAAGGTCTTCTTTTATCTGGAACAGAAATTGATGAAGCCTCACTACGAAATTCATTCGCTTTCTTCGACGCAGGTCATCGAGCCGGCGGAAGGCGAGTCCGACGAGTCGCACGATCGCGCCGCGCGGGTGCTGTTTGCCGCAGCGGAAACGGTTGCGGCGCACACGCTCGAAAGCGAGGCCGGGCGCGCGCTACCGGAGACGGAAAAAGCCGATGCCATGGCGCGGTACCAAAATGCGCTTCTCGACTACGTCCGGGAACTTGCCGCGAAGATGACCGACCTTGACCACAATCAGGATCTGGCACCGGCATT
>Ga0209168_10001382_pt1 | contig 19120 bp, 14 predicted proteins | sample Coa_R1_FD_187156 | JGI IMG/M metagenome (GOLD analysis project Ga0209168, IMG submission 187156) | Surface soil microbial communities from Centralia Pennsylvania, which are recovering from an underground coalmine fire - Coalmine... | ecosystem: Environmental > Terrestrial > Soil > Unclassified ...
AATTTGAAAAAGTTTGATTGCGAAAGCGAAAGCTGTCCGCCGAAGCCTTGCTGAAAGTCCTCTGAGCATAGCGAAAGAGGAGCGAAGGCTGGACAACTACGCTAAAACTTCGTGTAATGCAACTTTTTTTAAGAGTAGAGAAGCATTAAAGATTTTTAAGGAGTTTTTAGATGGAATCAGCGATAAAACGTTTTGCATTTTCCGGATTAATGATCTGGATAGTTCTCTGTTTAATCGGTCTATACTTTTTATATCCACTACGTAAATCGTTGCGTTTTGGTATTGATCTAGTGGGCGGAAGTTATCTTACCCTCGAAGTAAAAACAGATGCTGCCGTGCAAGCAGAATTAGTAAAAAAACTCCAATCAATAGATGCACGCTTTAAACGTGAACGCTCTATTTCTTTTCTTTCAAAAACAGTTGCCGATAATAAAATTATTCTGACGTTTGAAAATCAACAGCAAGCACAAGAAGCTACGCGTGTTTTAAAAGATGAACGTGAATTAGTACAATCAGTTGATAAAAATGTCATTTCTTTACGTTTTTCTGATCCGATGGAAAAACGCATTAAAGATGATGCAGTTGCACGTAACATAGAAGTATTACGTACGCGCCTTGATAAATTTAGCGTTGCAGAAATTACTATTGCACGCCAAGGTGAAAGAGAAATTATTATTGAACTTCCCGATGTTTCTGATCCTCAAGAAGCAAAAGAAATGATCGGCAGAGCTGCACTTCTTGAATTTAAACTTGTTGAAAAAATGGGTACTAATGAATCAGAACTGTTACTTGAATATGATGGTGAACTTCCTGATGATTTAGAAATTTTACCCGGTGAACGCGAAGAAGGACGTCGCTTTTATTACGTAGTACAAAAATACGCAAAAATTACGGGAAATATGCTTTCTGATGCACGTCCTGCAATGGGTGGCAAAACGGGTGTAGAACCGGTTGTACGATTTTCTTTTAATGAAGAAGGCGGCGACAGATTTTATGAATTAACAAGCAAAAATATTAATAAACAACTTGCTATTGTACTTGATGGAGAAGTGATTTCCGCACCTCGCATTCAATCAGCGATTCGTGCAAGTGGCGAAATTACTGGGACTTTTACCAGTCAAGGGGTAAAAACCTTAGCATATCTTCTTAAATCAGGTTCGTTTGTTGCACCAGTAACGTTTGAAGAAGAACGCCAAATTGGACCATCTCTTGGTGCTGAATCAATTAAAAATGGTTTGTATTCATGTCTTGGTGGTTTTGCATTAGTATTCTTGTTCAGTTTATATTCTTATAAATTATGTGGTTTACTTGCATTCTTAGCACTCATTTATAATCTTCTACTGATCCTTATGGGTCTTTCTTGGATGCATGCAACCTTAACATTACCTGGTATTGCGGGTATGACACTCACCATTGGTATGGCAATTGACGCATCAATCTTGATTTATGAACGCATTAAAGAAGAACTTGCTAAAGGTAGCAGTATTAAAAATGCGGTGGATACTGGATTTTCTGGCGCACTTGGCGTGATCTTAGATGGTAACATTACTACCTTTATTAGTGGTATTGTTTTATACAATCTAGGTTCAGGACCAATACAAGGATTTGCAGTCACTTTAATGTTGGGAATTATTGCAACATTAATAGCAACTCTCTTTTTCTTAAAATCTTTCTTTAGATTTATTTTAAGTAACTTTAGTATTCAAAAGCTTTCTATTTAATGATATACTAAAGCACATATCATAAGAATTTAAAAAAAATCGTGGCGGCGTAGCTCAGTTGGTTAGAGCGGCGGAATCATAATCCGTAGGTCCGGGGTTCAAATCCCTGCGCCGCTACCAGAAATAAACAATTATTTCATTGTAGCATATGTGGAATGTTCAATTATCTCTTCCGATGTTTCTTACCTATATTCGTCTTATCGGTGCTCCGCTGATTTTACCGTTTTTACTTGTTTATCTTTCGCCCTATCATATTTTTTGGATTAACTGCAGTTTAGCTATCTTATTTTTCTTATTTGGGCTCACTGATTTTTTTGATGGGTATTTGGCTCGCAAATATAATCAAATAACAACTATGGGTGCATTGCTTGATCATGTTGCAGATAAATTTTTATTATACTCAACATTGATTGGATTGGTTGCTGCACATAAAATCTGTTTTATATGGCCTATTATATGGATTGGTAGAGAATTTTTTATCATGACATTACGTCAGATATCTTTGGAAAATAATATTTCAGTAAAAGTATCTTCATACGGAAAATTAAAAACAGTATCGCAAATAGCTTGTTTAACGTTTGTTATTCTTAATCCTTATCAAGGATATGATATCGCTGCATTTTATTGGAACAGTATTGAATTGTTACTTTTAGTTATAAGCACCGTCTTATCAGTTGGCAGTGCTTATAATTATTACTTCTTATTCATTGATGCGTTTTATAACAAAAAAGATCTTATTTAGTATATCCTAGTGTCCATAATGCGCTGAAATTCATCAATGCGCTCTGCAATTCATCTATGTCATTTATGTATACAGCGTACCTTCGCTGTATTATCAAATCTATCAACTCAGGCGGTAATACCATAAACTTACTCTCCTTATCTTCCCTTGCACAATACAAAAGCAATACTAATCCAGGCAATTTACAGCCTTTCTGTAATAATTCTTTATACAAAGCAAATTCAGATCGTTTCTTTACAAAAAATTCTATGCGATTATAAGCTTGCATATTATTTTTTATAAACGTAAGAACAGCATCTACCGCAATCTCTCCTACTGTTTTTCTTTCAAACCCAACATCTGCACCTAAAGTAGACAAAGCTATACTTTTTTCTTTTTGTCCAAATAAGTCATTTGCAAGTTTCTGAAGAACTTCGTAATAACACATGTCTAAATCTTTTTCAGCTTCTTTAAAAGCATTGTCATTAGAAAAAAGCATACATTCAAACATTTTTCCTGGATCGCGATCAGCTTTATCAGCGCTACCTAAGATTATTTCTTCAAAAACAGGATCAGGCCTATTAACACTATACAAAAAACTGTCTTGCTTATATCTAATGCAAGGCTCCGTTACCATTATAGATTTTGTTGTCGTTTTAAAAAAAACTTTATGACCATTTCTACCTATATTGTCATAGTTTATATTTCCAGCAAATTTATCATCATATTTAAATAACTTAACCGTATCGTCATTTGAAGCGCTATCCGCATCCTTATTTTTTATCCAGAGGCCATGCTTAACATTATAGGAACAATCACCTACTTCCGAATCAAGCCAATCATTAGAATTTACCAGCATTCGCTGTTGATTAGCTCCAAGCACCACCACATTCACTTTGCCATCTGCATCTGCTATGCAACCTTTATTAACATTAATGGTGGTGCCATAGGTTGTGATAGACCAGAACTTGTTTTCCATCGCCTGCGCACAACACGCCATGCTCATTATTATTAAGATACTTTTTTTCATCGCTCTTGTTTTCTTCTTTTTTTATTTCAATCCATTAATACTAAATTCTTTAATTCATTCACGTACGCATCAAATTCAGCTTGGTTTTCCACGCACAATTTGATACTTTTATACGCTCCCGTATTCTCTTGAATAAAATCAAAAAGTGCTCTTTTGGTAATTGCTGCTGCTTGCAATAAAGGAAACCCAACATGAATACTTAATGGCAAACAAATTATTTTTTTATTTTCTTTATTACCCAATCTTGCAAAGACTTCCCTTAACCCAATTTTATAACAGGCGTATAAATCTTTGGATGCTTCTTGTAACGCTTCATCACCACTCATTTCGCAACTCGAACGCCCTTTTTCACACGCATATACATAATGCTGAAGAAAAATTTCTTTTTTTTCATCATAACGATACATACTCTTTCTTATACAAGGTTCAGAAATAGTTATTATTTTACTCTTCATTTTTTTTGCACAAGCATTTTTCCATTGTTTATCATCAATACTTGTATAAGGTTTGCATTCTTGCACTACCATTTCTGTATTTTTATTCTTTATATATAAATGATCTCTCTCTTGAATACCATAAAGCGTGGGTACCCACTTACCATCTTGTTGCAGCTTTTCTTGCGCGTTTCTGCCCACCATGATTGCATCAACTTTTTTATCTCTCTCAATAATCGAACCTTTGGTAACAATAATAGATGTTCCTTTACAATTAAAAACATTATTATTTCTTTCCATCGCACACGTAAATGCTACCGCCATACACCCTAAAACCACGCACTTTTTCATCAAACGTCCCTTTAAAAAAATACCTATATACTTCACAATTTTTCTTATTCTTAGTATTTATTAGCCAATGAATAGACTTAAAATCTTTTGATACAGTTCAAATTCTGATCTTTTTTTAACGAATAATTCTATGCAATTATATCCTTCAGCATTACCTTTTATAAAATCGGTAATGGCATTCACAATTACCGTTGCCGCTTGTTTAGATGGAAAACCTAATTCTACACTTAATAATGGTAAAGCTATACTTTTCTCTTTTTTATCCGCCATTATTCTGAGCCCTTCCTTCAAAACATTGATATAACATGCATACAAATCTTTTGAAGCTTGCTCAATAGCTTCTTGCCCCTCACATTTTATACTTATAATTTCTGTCGCGTTTATTTTTTGTTCTTCTGCATGAATCTCTTTTATGACAAAAATATTTCCCTCAATTTTTTGCACTTTAGTATATACATTATTAATTTCTGCATCTATACGCTGCATTATTTCATGATCATGTATAATAAAAAGATTTCCTGGTATTGTTTTATTATAATCTTTAACCTCTACCCTCATCATTTTTTTATAATCTATTTTACCTTCATCTCTTTTAACATCAAAAAAATGTGTATCTTCCATATGATGCGTTATTCCAGAGACGAGCAATTCACCTTCAATATTACTTATCTTTTGCATATCGTTACATAAGGCTGTTTCTATACCTAAATGCTTAATTGTTGCGGCATCACCTATAATAAAAATATCTTTTTCTACTCTCCTGATTACGGTAAAGTTTTCATCCTCTTGTATAAACAAGAAATCGTTAGTAATTTTTTCCACCTCTTGCGATTCTTTTATAAGCAAAAATTTTCCTTCACATTTGGCAAGAACGCACTTTTTTTCCTGTGTATAAGATAATTTACGTGCAGTATAATAAAAATCTTCAGAACCTGGCATAATATATGGTTCATTAATTTTTATGATGGAACTTTTGATTTCTTTACTACACACTTTTGTTCTGAGTTGGTAAGGATCTTGTTTAAAAGAAAAAAACTGTTTATCAGCCTCATCTTCAGATCCATTTTCATACTCATAAGGAATCATTTTAATACTATTGCTTGTCATCGGATGAATGTATCCCATAACTTTAGCCGGATCATTAAGAATATTTTTTTTTCGTATTTCTTTGGATGGTCTATGGTATACATGAGGTTTTGCATTCTGTTCATACATATTTAACGGAAGCAACATTTTTTGATAATTATTACCAATAACAATGGCATCAACCCGCCCATCTACCGCATAGATACATCCTTTTTTCAACTTTAGGATAGTATTATTGATAACAAATTTTGCAGGTTTTACTATCTGCGGTTTTTCAATTCTATTGCGTGAAGAAAAAACTATCTGTTGGAACGAATGGATCTTTTCGGGCACGATTTCCATCGCATGCAATGCTGCAGTGATGATACATAAAATGATTATATTTGAATGTGTCATCATTCCTATTTCCCCCAATTTTTAGATTTTAATGAAGAAAATGATACTCTTTAATATAAAAATATAAAGCAAATAAAGGATTTTATGGATATTTTTATAGGTATCAGTGGATTACTTGCGTATATCATAGGAGCTTTGCCAACAGGCTATATTATTGCAAAACTCAAAGGTATTAATGATATACGTGCCCACGGTTCAGGTAATATTGGCGCCACTAATGTATCACGCTTTCTGGGCAAACATTACTTTTTTCTTATCTTCTTTTTAGATGCAGGAAAAGCATATATATATATGCATCTAATAAAAGAATACGTTGATTTTAATCAGTTATGCATACTGGCAAGCATATTGCTGTTTGGTAATGGATGTTCACTCTTTTTACAAGGCAGTGGTGGCAAAGGCGTTGCCACGCTCTGCGGATTACTCGCATCTTTATATCCTGCAACACTGTTACCTTTATTTTTGGGATGGCTTTTTATTCTCTTTATAACACACACGGTGGGAATTGCATCCGTAGTAGCGGTGATGTTATTACCAGTATATGCGTATACAACAGATAATAACGCTTTCTTTTTATTTGCTCTTTTTGCTACAATATGGATCATTCACACGCATCGCTCTAATATAAAACTATATTGGCAAAAACATTGAATAAAAAATATAGTACAATCTTTTTTATAACTATTTTTATCGGCGTATTATGTATACTCCCTCACAAATATGCTCATATTTTATCCAGGAAACCCATGAATTTTATAGAAGTATCAGATGTTTTTCATGAAATTGAACCGATTGCAGCCCGTTTAGAAATTACGCGTTTACTCGCTGAACTGTTTAAACAAGCATCGCCCCAGGAAGCAAAAATTATCGCGTATCTTTCATTAGGAGAGCTTAATCCGCCCCACATTGGTACACAATTTAATATCGCAGAAAAAAATCTGCTCAAAACTATTGCAGAGTTTTTAGAACTGCCCGAAGAAACTATTAAAAAAGAGATGAAACAAAAAGGTGATCTTGGTCTGGTGCTTAGTTCATATGAATGGGAACATTCTACTGATCTTTCTGTTCAAGCAGTGTATCAAGCCTTGTGCGATCTTGAAGAAATAAGCGGCACGGGATCACAAGAAGAAAAATCAAATCTTCTGATAAATCTTTTTAGCAACTTAGATCCTTTATCTGCTCAATTTGTTGCACGTATTATTATTGGCAAATTGCGCCTTGGTTTTTCTGATATGACTATTATTGATGCATTATCATGGATGGAACGTGGTGATAAATCATTACGCGCAGATTTAGAAAATGCATACAATATTTGCGCTGATATTGGTTTGATTGCACAAACACTCAAAGATGGTGGCGTAACAGCAATTAAACATATGAGTATTAAACTTGGCACTCCCATTTTACCCGCTGCAGCAGAACGGTTACCAACCGCACAAGCTATTTTTGAAAAATTGGGACCTTGTATTGCAGAGCCAAAGCTTGATGGATTCCGTTTACAAATACATCTGAACAAGAGTTGCAAGGATAAACCAACTATTCACTTTTTTTCTCGCAACTTGCAAGACATGTCTGCAATGTTTCCTGATATTGCCAAAGAAATGCTCAAATTAGATGTAGAAACACTCATTTGCGAAGGTGAAGCAATCGGGTATGATCCTGACACCGGTAATTTTTTACCATTCCAAGAAACGGTAAAACGCAAGCGTAAACATGGTGTGGAAGAAATGGCACAAGAGTTCCCACTCCAACTGTTTTTATTTGATATATTGTATCTTAACAACAAAAGTTATTTGGATGTACCATACGTAGAACGTCATAGCACTTTAACCACAATCATTAAAGGTATTAAAACTGAACATCTGTTTGTTATCCAACACCAACAAATCAACTCTGCAAAAGAATTGGAAAACTATTTTTATTCAGAAGTTGCTCAAGGATTAGAAGGTCTTGTGGTAAAACGACCTGATGCAATCTACCAACCCGGAAAACGTAACTTTAATTGGATTAAATTAAAACGCCAAGAAGAAGGCCATCTGGAAGACACCATGGATTGTGTTGTTCTGGGATATTATGCTGGCAAAGGAAAACGTTCTCATTTTGGTATTGGTGCATTTTTGGTTGGTGTTTACAACAAAAATAAAGATATGTTCCAAACGGTTGCAAAAATTGGCACGGGAATGACTGATGATGAATGGAAAGAGTTAAAAAAGAAGTGTGATGTTTTAGCAACTGAAGATAAACCAAAAAATGTTGAATGCGCAAAAGAATTAACACCAGATGTCTGGGTGGTTCCACAACTGATATGCAGAGTGCGCGCTGATGAAATTACGTTATCGCCATTGCACACGGCAGGCAAAACTGAACAACATCTTGGGTATGCATTACGCTTTCCACGTTTTATGGATTATCGCACCGATAAAACGGTGGAAGAAGCAACAACGGATTATGAAATTAAAAGATTATACGAAGATCAATTTATTTAATAAAATACCCCGCTTTTTACGGCGGGGTTATTTTTATCTTAAGTAAATTAAATTACGCTTGTTGCAAATATTTCTTTGTTTCTTCAATACGCTGTTCGTAACTTGGATAAGCAAATTTATTATATGTTCCCACAACACAATGTTCTGCTTTAGCCATGTAATAATGAACTAATAAACCAAAATAAACAAGTAGAGAAATATCTGCTGCATTCTCTCCAAGCATATTGGATATCTTATCAAATCCTGCTGCTCTGGTTTGATCTCTTTCTTGCAAACACTCATAAAGTTCAATAAGCCCTTTAGCTCTATCTGCTTCTTTACATGCGAAGGCATCTACGTGTCTTGCAAATCTTTTACCGACTATCAATGAAGACAATGCAGGAACTGCAAACCATGAATAAGTAAGATATGCAGTAAACAAAGAAATCCATTTATTTACATCATTCTGACTTAAAAATAACTGTACAGTGATACCAGAAAGAGCTGCACCCATAGCAATATTCAACACAAATTTTTTATTGGAATGATTATATTTAATACTAGCAATATTTCGCGCTACTGCAGCTTCTATCGCTTCATCAGAAAGATCTTCTAACATTTGTTGACCAATAACCATGCTTCCCGTAAACATGCATATCTTTCTTGAAAATGATTTAAAAAAACCTTTCTTTAGGGATATAAATACAACGGGAGTTTTAACAGCAGATTTTTTAGCAAGAGAATCTATATAATTATATAAAGCCGGCATGGTATCAGAGGTAACTATGATAAGATCTGCATTACTAGGACCCGAAAGACCGGTCTGTAATAAGCAACTAATGAAGGATAATTTTTTACCTTCCATTATACGCCGTTGGAAAGTACCTAAAGATAAAGCTTTTCGCATATCAATTAATAATGAAAAAAGCCCATGTCCACTCATATCCATCAATAATGGTCGATAATCTTCTAAATTACATTGTGTTGAACAAGAACCGCCATCAAGATCTTGTTCAAACAAACCTTTGGTTGTTGGATTCTCTTGCAAAGCTTTGAGCTCATTATAATACACCCCATAATTGCTGGTAGCGGAAACAAAAGATGATGCAATTAATACACCGGACAAGAAAACTTTACCTACGTTCACAAAAATGCTCCTACGTTATGGATAATAATGTTTATTCTTAAGCACATTGTAGAGCATAGTGTCCATTTCGTCAAAGAATAGGGCTTGAAATCTCATCTAAAGATAAATCTTTATTCGCTTTAATTATTATTTCTTTTCGGGAATTGTTTTAGTAATAATTGCAATCGCTCGCACATAATCTTGTTCAATCTGCTCTTGTGCAGCTTGTGCATTAGCAAATTTAATAATTTCACTACCCTGCAATACCATTTTCATATCTTCCACCGTTTGTTCATCGGCATGTTTTTTTTGAAGATAATCTATTACTTCTGCATCGGTTTTGCCGGTAATATCATAACCAAAACGATTATGAAAATAATTTTTTAATATTGAGCCAACAGATACATAAAATTCTTTGCCATGCGCAACATCAACTTTATGTTCTTTTTTGAGAATACTTACATCAAGAAGTGCTTGATCCCACAAAGGTAATTTTTTTCTTTTACGGTACTGAATATATTTTATGACAAGAAAAACAACAATAATAAGAATAAGTAAACCCGCAGCAATTTTTACCGCAAGTTGGAATGTGGCTGTTTGCCAAAAGGGCACATGCCATAAACCATAATTTTCGTACAATCCAGTTTTTTCATTTAATTTCATAATATAAATCTAGTTCGTTTCCTTCGACAAGCTCAGGACGAACGGGAAAACGTTCTTAATTTTATTTTTTGAAATATTAACCTTAAACCGTTCGTGGTGAGCCTGTCGAACCATACGAACGCAACTTAATACATCATCCGTCTTCGGAAAAAATTAATCATTTCCGATAAATAATCCGTTCTTTCAAGTGATACTTCAAACAGATCAACTCCTGAGCGGCGAAACAACTTATTCTGTTTTTCAAGACGGCTTGCTAAAAATCTTTTGACATCACTATTCCGTCTATTACGCAAATCCAGTTCAATCAGCTCACCGGTTTCCAAATCTTCCACCGTAATAAAACCAACTGCTGGCATTATTTTTTCATTAGTATCTAAGCAACGTACGGCAATCAAATCATATTTACGTGCAGCTTGGCCAAGATGAATATCCAACGTATCATCAATAAAATCCGATATCAGAAATACAATAGCATCACTTTTTTTAATAGAAAGCAAATGTTGCAATGCTTTTGATATATCTGTTTTTGATTGTTTTGGTTTAAAGCTGAGCATTGTTTGCATAATATGATGCACATGCTGCAAACTATTGCCCGGCGGAATGTACGCTTCTATTTCATCAGAAAACATCAAAAGCCCAACACGATCTTTACCATGTTGGGCTACCAATGCTAATACACTTGCAAGTTCAATAATACGACTATTTTTATTTGATGTACCAGAACCAAAAATAGATGATTGTGAAACATCTACCACCACAAAAATAGTGCGACTACGCTCTTCTATATACTGTTTTACTAATAATTTATCATTGCGTGCTGATGCTTTCCAATCAATAAAGCGAATGTCATCACCAAAACTGTAATCACGTATTTGATCAAATTCAAAACCAGCACCTTTAATTGCCGAGCGGCTATCACCAACCAATGCTCCATTCAGCAAGCGCCGTGTAAAAATCTCGAGCTGCTTTATTTTAGTAGCAATACTAGGGGCAATTGTATTCTTTTTTTCTATCATAATTCGTTATCCTTCAACAAGTTCAGGATGAGCGCGAAGGTATAAGACAAACTCAGTTTAAAATAAGCCTTCTTTTTTAACTATTTCGGGAACTGCAATGGTACCATCTGGTTGTTGATATGTTTCCATTAATGCTACCATCAATCGTGGTAAAGCTAAAGATGATCCATTTAACGTATGAACAAGTTGTGTTTTACTTGCGGCAGTTTCTTTAAAACGTATCATGCCGCGGCGCGCCTGAAAATCGATGCAATTACTAATTGATGAAACTTCTTTATATTCATTTTGCCCCGGGCACCATACTTCAAGATCAAATGTTTTTGCAGACGCCCATGATGCATCTTGTCCTGCAAGAAGCACCACGCGATAATGCAATCCAAGTGCCTGTAATATACCTTCCGCACACGCAAGCATACGTTGATGCTCTTGTTCAGAATCTTCTGGTTGGCACATAGAAACAATTTCTACTTTTTCAAATTGACGCATACGAATAAGACCACGTTCACTTGAACCATATGCACCACCTTCGCGTCTAAAACAACTGGTGAAAGCTGTCATACGCAATGGTAAATCTGATTGTGCAAAAATATGATCACGATACATATTGGTCAAATTAACTTCTGAAGTTGGTGTTAAAAACAGATCATCAGAAGGCACTGCAAATACCTGATCTTTAAATTTAGGAAAATTACCGGTAGTTTCTAATGATTTTTCATTCACAAAAACTGATGGCAAAACAAAATTAAATCCATGTCTACGATTATGTTTTAACATATACATCGCGAGTGAAAATAACAGTGCAACACCTTCACCTTTGTATAACGCAAGGCTTGCGCCACTAATTTTTGCCGATGTTTCAAAATCAAGCCAGCCTAATTTTTCACCTAACTCGAGATGGTTTTGGGGAGTAAATGCAAAAGTAGGTTTTTCACCAAATATCCGCACTACCATGTTTTCTTCTTTATTTCCTGCAGGAACCTCATCTAATAAAATATTAGGACATGATAAATAATATTCATTAAATTCATGCTCTGAAGTTGCAAGAGATTCTTCTTTCTCTTGTAATTGGCGGCTAATAGCAATTGATTGTTCACGCAATTCTGGCGTAACACCCGATCTTGCTTGCTTTGCTAATTCATTTTTATGGCAACGCAGTTGCTCTACTTCATTTTTTATAACACGCAGCCCTTTATCAAGCTGTATGAGCTTTACTACATCATACTGCGGATCTTTTTTGCTGAGCGCCGCTATAACGCGTTCAGGGTTTTCTCGTAAAAGCGTCAGATCTATCATACATTCCCTTATAAGCAATTTTATAATTCTTCTTTCAGCATACCCAAAACAGGCCGTTTTGACTACTTTCATAAGTTTAAGTAGACTACTAAGTTATTATTAAAACAAAAATTGCTTAATGTTAAATTTTTAACTATTTACTCCGATTCAAAAGGTTTTTTCATGTTAGCATTCTTTATTCAATCAATTATTTTTCTTTGTATATACATCCCATTATCCGCAATGCATCCTGACCATATTGCCCAACAACGTAAAGTCCATGCGATGTTGTATGCAAAGTATCAACTACCTGATCAAGAAATAATTCCACCCGTTCCCACGGTATCTCTTTCTCCGCTGCCAAAAGAATTGCCTTTTGATAACGCTATAATACGCCATATGCGCGACTATATAAAAAAAGAAACAAATTTGGATGCACAATTTATAAAAAAAATCAGTGCAATCCCCTCATCATTAACATCCAAAGTTATATCTGAACTCACCAAGGTTACCTTACCTTCTGATGATCCTCGCGCGGCAGATATACATCACATCGTCGCCACCTTGCACTACAAAAACCAAGACTATGAGCAAGCACATGCTTGGTATAACAAAAATGAAGTTTCATATCTTAAAGCAAACCAAGCGCATATCAATGCGCTCAAAAGCTATCTTATTGTTACTCCTGCATTTGCTGAAAAAGATATTACCTATCTTTCATCTTTGGCAGGCAACCTTGCGGTTGAATTGAAAAAAATTGATACAACCAACCCTCTATTATCATACAAAGTGGGCCTTGCCACTCAAGCTTTTCTTGCGCACAATCCCATGTTTGATATCACCAGAAAAACAGATTTGCTTTTAAAAGTATTGCTTCATCTGGAATATGCACAAAAAAATAGTACTGATACAACAACACGGGAATCTATCGCGAATCTTACTAAAGAGTTTTATATAAAACTATCAGACATTTATACCCACAAAAACGATGTCATAACATCACTTAAAAATCTTAGAAAAGCGCTTGAATGTTCTAATGATACCCAAGATAAAGAAATTGCACGGTATCTTACGCAAGCCGCACAAAAAAATCCAAATCTTTATGCGGAATATACACCATGGATACATACAATCGTGCACTTTATCTATAATAATTCTGAAGCAATTATTAACAAACAAGAAAACGATATACTGTTAGGTCAGTTTGCCCAATCAGAGTTATGCTTGGAACTTTTACCCTATATAAAAAAAGCATATGATCAGTATCATAATAATAGTGACATTGCGCTTCTTTTAGCAAAAGTTTATCAATACAAAAGAGAATTTGTTACCGCATGTACCTATATCGATGCAATACCGCAACCCTCGCAATCCATGTTACTCTTAAAATCATCATTGTATACCATTACGCGAAAAACCTTATCTCATGATGAATTCACGACCATTTTTGATAACTTTAATGCTAATCCAAAGCCGTCTTCTGAAGAGCAAGAAATTGTAACGCAACTTATTTCATGTAGAGCCATGGAAAACATACAATATCCTTCAACGCTTGATTTAATCACTAAATTAACCACTCTTTCTTCTCTTACATCCGCACGCCTTGTACAGTATGTTCGTTCCCATCTCTGTGATATTCAAAGCAACTTAACCCTCACAAAACAATGGAACGATAGACTTAATACCTGCAACTTCTATAAAAAAATAGGCGAGCCCTCCGATTATGATGGTAATAGCAATGCGGTTATTGGAATTTTACTTCACAAAAAAGAATATTCTTCAAAAAGAATTCTTCCCTATCTGACTGCAGCAATTGAGAGTAAAAAAGTATCACCGAAGATAATTGATTGTATACAAGAATTATATGTACACCATGCCTGTATTGCAGCATCTGGGTATAAAGACCAGACAAAAGCTTTAGACCTTTTTGATCAAGCATTGCTCTATGATAAAAAGGGAAAAGCATCATATGCAAAAGCTATTTTTATACTGAAGTATAGTAATAATAAAAATCTTATTGCAGATGCACTGGAATTATTAGAATACAATATTGCAAAAAATAATTCTCATAAAGCATTGTCACAAGTAGAGCTTGCGTATGCTTACTTACACTATCATCCAAACCCCGCCCGCATACCATTTCTTAAAAGCTGTATTACCTATGATATAGATAAAGCATTATCATATCTTACTCAATGCAATCATGAAACAGGTCTGACCTGCCTATTAAATATTTTAACCGGAAATTCAAGTCATATACCATCCAATATAAAAGAAAAATACGTAGACCTTAATAAAGCATTACTTTGCGTAAACACTCTCATTATGAACAATCAAGATCCACATAAATTGATTGATTATCTTGGATGGCGCATGCCCATTTATAGTCGCTGTAATAACGTATTGGCAGTTCTTAATGATATTAATCTGATGCTTAATAATCCCTGCCTTGCTTCATCTCAAATTTCACAAAAGGATTTACTTAACAAAAAAATAGAAATCTTACTTACCCACACATCAATAAAAGATAATTATGCACAAGCGCTCCAATGCGCAAAGCAACTATCCGCTTTTTCTGCAGGGCATCTGCAGTTAAGTGATATCGTAGTAAAACTTATTCATGACTATGTACAAACTATTATTAATTCTAAGATTATATCTGAAGAAGCTATTATATGGGCATGCCTTGCTGCAGATGCTCACATGTTTCAATACCGTCAAAACATTTTTAACATAACAGATGAACAAGAAAGAAATTTGACCGAATATCTTTTGGAAGCTGCAAAAATTGATCACATTAACGTTCTTTTTCTTATCTTACCCTATTTAAATGAAACAGAACAACTGACATATGAGCACACACAACAACCGGCAATAGAACGTTATTTTTTGCAAGGATTATATGCAACGCATAGAGCACTTTTTCATCCTCAAGCTGCTAACCATCAAAAATCTATCGCACAGTTAGTAAATCTCTTACAACAGTTTGTAGCAAAAGGATATGCGTTACCTTGTTACATTTTATGCGATTATTATAAAGATAATCAAAAAGAGTTAGAAAAAGTGATCAAGCTTTTCAGCACAGCCAAGAGACAATATTATGCTTTTGATGATTCACCAGATGGCATAAAAATACAGGATAAATGCCGAGATGCTTTAGAAAAATATGCAGCAGCTGCTCAGAACAAACGAACATTATTAGGCACTTTGGCAACCTTCACTCTTGGGTCTCTGCTCATCGATGCTGATACACAAGAGCTTATAACTGCCGGTACTATTTGTATTACTACTTCAGCAGAAGAAATAATTAAAAAACACAAACTTGAACCTTACGTAAAGGCAAGTGAGCATCTTCTTTCTCGCGCGTATTATAAACAAGCAATTATCGAAGAAAAAGAAACCAAAAATATTAATATAGGACTTTTAGCACAAAGCGCCCTTTTATCTTATTTTCCCGCAGCACGCAAACTGGCACAGCTCTGGTTAGATCAACAAAAAAACAATGTACAAACATTGAATATAAAGGAAGAACATTTTCTTCCCATGCTTTTAAAAGATATGCAAAACAATAATCCATGCCATCCCGATTCTTTGCGGCTTTATCAAGAATATCTTGCCGTAAAAAGTTATAAAGCAAATCCCGCTTTTATTGCACTCAAAGAAATACTGCAACAGAATAATTATTCTGCTCTTCTTGAACATTCTGATGAAAAAGAACAATCTGCGTTTATAATCCACGCCATGAAAGAATTCGAACAAAATAATAATCAAAAAGCAGTTCAATTACTTGAAAAGGCTTCTCTCGAAGAGGGCAATCCTGTTGCAGGCTTTAAACTTGCAGAAACATATATCAAAGGTAAAAAAGTTTGTAAAAATTATGCTCTATCAAACTTATTTTTATATGATGCGCTGCTCAACGGCATGAGCCCTCAGCATATATATAACATAGACTGTTTATATACGCTCTGCACATATATCCAAGAAATTATTACCCAGCACCACCCACGGCTTGCAAAACAAAAATTATTAATAACTATCAAGGAAGAATTAGCAAAAGCAGATGTTACTGAGAAGTTCTCCGCTATTTTTAAGCACGTAACCAAGATAGATTTATTATCACATCCCGATTGGATATGCGATACAAATAGACCTGAAATAAAAATCCTTACAACGATGATGGAAAAACTATATAAAGATGAAGCATCAACGGAATCTTTTGAGGTTGCATTGAACTCAATGGAAGATTTGTATTACAAAGGAAAAGATTTTATTGGTAAAGTTGCATTACATTATCCCCTTTCTTGCCTACAGCTCGGATTACAATATCTTATGGGCAAAGATTATGTTTTAGATCATAATAAATCAGTAAGTTTCTTATCTGCAGCTTTATCACACGCAATAACAGACAAAAAATTTTGCAATAAAGAGTTTCTCTCAACATTATATATTTACCTTGAAATTGCCATTAACCAGCCTGAACATGCATCAGTCAAAAAACAGTTGCTCGGCATAATAAAAGATGCGCTCATTAAACAGGAAGTGAGTCTAGCTGGCTTTCAAACTATGTTCAATGAAACAGTTGGTATTAACTTGGCATCAATAAAAGATTGGGTAGATCATCAACAAGATAATATAGAAACTCTTATAAAAAATATCGTTAGAGATCATGATTATCAAGAAACTCCTCTTTTTCAATCTGTTATACAAAGCTGGAACACGGGAGATCTAGAAAAAACGTTGCAATTAGCACACAAAGCAGCACAACAGAACCATCCCGGTGGATATAGCGTTATAGCATCCCATTATTTAAGTGGTAAAGTATATAAAAAAAATTATAAACAATCTGAAGAATTTTTACGCAAAGCACTACATTACGGTCTGGCTGATACGAAGGTGTGCAATGAGCCCTTTTTAGATGCTCTTTCTGGCTATTTAATCGCTTTGTTAAAAGATTACACTCCGCCTAAGCATGATAAACAACATTTATTGTCCATTATTAAAAACGCATTAATAGCCAACAATATTGATCTATCTAACTTTTGCAAAATAGTTAAACTTAAGACCGATATAGATCTATCATCTGAATGGAAAATAATTATCTAGAAACTTATCCAAAAATTCTAATTAAGTTTTTATTATCCGCTATCTTCTTCCGCTCGCCCTGAGTGTTTTTGTCTTCAAAAATGTATCCAAGGGTTAAAGCGGAATACTAATAGTCTCAATTTTCTTTATGTTTGCACCCTTCGATACATTCTACTACGTTACACTTCGTAGAACACTCAGGGCGAGCGGATAAAAAATTAAACTTTTAATTTTAAGACAAGCTCCAAAAATATAAATTTGGGTTAAAAAAAATAAGCCCAAGAAGCACCAAAGCACTTCTTGGGTTGTGTAAAAACTCTACTTGCGAAAAGTTTTTTAAGTAACTTAGTTCAGTCTTACGGAACGAACAACTTCACGTAAGCTTTTACCAGCTTTGAAACGAGGGATGCTGATTTCTGGTAAATCGATACGTTCTTTTGTTGCAGGATTGATTCCTTTGCGAGCTGGGCGGCAAGAAATCCAAAAGCTTCCAAATCCTGTGATAGAAACTTTTTCACCTTTCTTTAACGCACGACTAACAACACGTGTTAATGAATCTAACACTCGAGTAACATCCATTTTACTGAATGTTGTCTCTTCGCTGAGCTCATTTATCAATTCGCTCTTGTTCATAAGGACTCCTCATAAAAAAATATGGTTAGTAAAAATGATTGAATAAAACACTGTCTCTTCACTAAACTTTTCTTTTTTAATTTTTTAGCCACCTTACACTACATGTAGTATAATGTTGTAAGATATAATAATTTCAAACGATTTTGTCAAATTTATTACCAACAATTTATTACAACATTTTTAAAAATGTTTAAATAAAGGGATTTTTATGCTTATAGATACTCATTGCCACATAAATATGATGGTCAAAAATAGTTTTGACACTCCGTTGCAACCTGAAGACCTGCCCAAAGCGCAAACTATTGTTGAGCAAGCGCATGAAAGACAGGTTTCTTTAATCATCAATGTGGGCACTCGTAAGATCGAAAACCAAAATTGTATTCTATTAGCACAAACATTTCCTTCAGTTTTTGCAACCGTCGGAATACATCCCAATGATTCTGATACCTGGCAAGAAGATTTTACACTACTCAAATCCTGGGTTCAACAAAAAGAACAAAATAAAATTGTAGGTATTGGTGAATGTGGCATTGACATGCATTATCCTGATTATGATTTACAACGGCAACGCGATGCATTCCGTGCCCAAATAGAACTGGCACTTGAGCATAATCTTGCTCTTGTTATCCACAGTCGTGATGCGTATGATGAAACGCTGTATATGCTGGAAGAATATAAAAAGCAATTATCACGAGCAACTATGCATTGTTTTTCATATGATCAAGCATTTGCACGCACCGTTACTGAGTGGGGATTTATGCTGGGCATTGGCGGTACTATTACCTACCCAAAAAATAATGAATTGCGAGCAGTGGTTGCTAATGCCAACTTAGAAAATATAGTTTTAGAAACTGATGCTCCTTTTTTACCACCGCAAGCGATTCGTGGCAAACAAAACCATCCACGGGAAATTTTGACCATTGCTCAATTTGTTGCTGAACTGCGCAAGGATACGTTTGAAAATATTGCTCAACAAACCACGCGCAATGCGCTACAACTATTTAATCTCACTCACTTATTATAATAACGGAATTTATATGTTAGACATTTACACCATTCTTGACACCAACAACATAACCTACGAACGCTTTGATCACCCTGCCGCATTCACGTGCGAACAAGCA
>Ga0209168_10001383_pt1 | contig 19119 bp, 16 predicted proteins | sample Coa_R1_FD_187156 | JGI IMG/M metagenome (GOLD analysis project Ga0209168, IMG submission 187156) | Surface soil microbial communities from Centralia Pennsylvania, which are recovering from an underground coalmine fire - Coalmine... | ecosystem: Environmental > Terrestrial > Soil > Unclassified ...
AACTGAGCACGGTGTGCCCCGCATGCTCGAGGATGAGCTTGCGAAAGTGAAGTCCGGAACTCTCGTCGTCAACGGCCAGGATTAGAGCCACTAATATGCGCCTTGCTTATATTTGGCCTTGCGTTACAGATATTGCTTGATTTTCCGACTAATGCCGGGAGAGGTCAACGTAGCCCAGTTACAAACACTTATTCTCGGATCATTCGATGCCGGTCTCGAGTAATGCTTTGTTCAATCTGAACGGTTTTTTGCTTTTTAAAACTCGCATCGGCGGACCATTAGAAAGAAAAAAGGGCCGATGCCATCGGCCCTTCTATTTTTAACTACCAGCGGTCTCCCCGTCGTTCATTTCCCCATTCTCCGCGACCCCAGCCTCGAAACTGTGATCCGTCTACCAGGCTGTTTTCGCGAAACTCAAACATCCGTTCGCGACCATCCGGGCCTCGCGTATAGATGCGTAACACTTTGGGTCGTCCATAATCGGGATCTGTGCCAAAGAGATTGTTATTCATGACGAAAGTGCGGTCTGAGCGGGCGATCTCTTTCAAACGATCGGTTACGTCGATGTGATGCCGCCGGGTGCCATACTCAGCGCTCAAAATTACAAATTGGCCTTCGTCATGATGGTCGAAGTCGCGCCGATCACCACCCTCACCTTCCCAACGCCCACTCCAGCCCTCGCGGCCCCAATCTCCGCGACCCCACCCACGGAACATGGAGCCATCGACGACGCTGCCTTCGCGAAACTCAAACATGCGTTCGCGCCCTTCGGGGCCGCGAGCGTAAATGCGTAATACTTTTACCCGGCCGTAATCTGGATCGACACCAAAAGTGTTATTTCCCATTACAAATGTGCGGTCGTGCCGAGCCAGCTCTTTTAAGCGGTTGGTGACATCAACGTGCCGCTCTGCGGTTCCATATTGCGCGCTCAGGATGACGAACTGACCTTCGTCGCGGTCCCGGTCTCGATCATCATCGTCGACTAGTTCCCATCGTCCGCTCCAACCGCCGTTTCCCCACTCGCCTCGATCCCAGCCGCGGAACATTGAGCCGTCGATGACGCTGCCCTCACGAAATTCAAACATGCGTTCGCGCCCTTCTGGACCGCGAGCATAAATACGCAGAACTTTCACTCGGCCGTAGTCCGGATCGACACCGAAAGTATTGTTGCCCATGACGAAACTACGGTCGTGGCGGGCCAGTTCCTTCAGTCGGTTAGTGACGTCCACGTGGTTTTGGTCGGTTCCGTACTGTGCGCTCAGGATGAGGTACTGGCCGGAGTCCGGCGGATATTGCGCCTGCGCTAAGGTTGCTGGAAACAAAGCGGCGGTGAGTAATACGAAGAACGCTAGCCGGACTTTAGACATGAGATCCTCCTGTCAATTTAGGAATCTGCGTGCGTTCGACTGCCCTAATGACTCTATAGGAAAATAAATAGTCGTACGGGTTAATTTCTTTGGTCGGGGCGAGAGGATTTGAACCTCCGACCCCCTGCGCCCAAGGCAGGTGCGCTACCAGGCTGCGCTACGCCCCGACTAGATGAACTTTAGCGATTCTAAACCAGTTTTCTATAATCCGTTTTCCCTGGCCGATGTTCGACGCATGGATTTTCCGTTAACTGAAGTAGCGGCTCACATTGTTGTGAGCATTTGTGTGGGGATGAGGGCTGGCGCCTTTTTTCGCGGCCCTTTTAGATAGTTAGGATTGTTATGTTGCCGAAATTTTGCTGGCGGCATTTGCGGAAGGAGTCGAGTGATGATTGAGGGCCCAATCCACTGCAAGCAGCATTTACATCGGCATGGGTTCGGGCTGAATAGGACCGGGAAATGTATCCGGTTCCGGAGTAGGATTCGGAGGCGTGACTGGAGGAAAGATATCAGGATCTGAACCGGGCTCCGGCTCGGGATCCGGCTTAGGCCCTGGCGTTGGTGGGGGCGAAGGTGTGCGAAGAAATATCATTAGCACCTTACTGCTTGCGCTGGTCTCATGTCGCATGTTGCTAAGCGACTTTCTGCTCTGCGCCATTTACCGCCGACTCTGACTTGCCCTCGCTTGTTTCCAGACGGTCGTGGTTTTTGCCGTTGCGCTTGGAATGGTTGGCCTCGAGGTTGGATTCCGGCTCGCTGTCCTCGCCCATCGTATTCTTATCTTCTTCAGTATTTTCGTTTGGATTTCCCAGTCCGGCTAAGTTCGAGTGATCCTGGGCGGCAGGATACCCTTGATGTGCCTCGGCCGCTTTTGCCCGCCCCGTTTCCGAGGTGTCTTCTTCTTCCTCGACAGTTCGCTTTTCGGTGGAATCTTTCTCGAGGAAGGAGAGCAGACGTTCAATTCTGACCCGCACTCCGAGCCAGCGTACGTTACTGGCGCTTGCGGCTTGTTCCAGATAAGGAGCGAGTTTCTCGTCGCTGGCAATGCCTTCGTGTTTCAAAAGTTCAAGGATGGCGGCGCTCCTGGTGTCCAGCGCTTTTAGAGAAGGAATCAGGTCATCGAGGATTTCTTGAGTAATTTTGGAATCCATGGCTCGCGCTCCTGCCAGCACACCTTTTGATGCAGAAAACCTGATAAGGGCAAAGTCGGCTTTTTACTGAATATTGTGGGCTAGTCTTTTCTGCACAAGTCGATGTCGATGCTCCAGCTATACTGTTCAATCATTCAGGGCACGATTCACAAGGCCATTGAATGTGTCTGACCGACGATTGGCCAACCGAAACAATCGGTGCGGTCATCTAGCGAGCCGGATGAAAAATGTTGTGCTGCAGAAAGTGAGCATGTGAGATCGAAAGCTCTGATTAAAATAGCGCTGGTTGCGATTGCTGGGATCGTGTGTTCATCGAACGCTCTGGGTCAAAATCCGCAACTGCAAACGCGCAACGGAGGACGGTTTCCCACGGTAATTTTCACTTCCGTGCTCTGGAACGCCAATCCAGCTTCGTATTCGATCGCCATTGATGCAACCGGTGCCGCGACCTATCAATCCACTCAGGATTCGGTCGAGCGGACCGGGGTGCCGTATACCATCGAGTTTCAGACCACTGACGCAACGCGGCGCATAACTTTTAATATAACGCGCGAATTAAATTTGTTTAACGGCGATTTTCCAGTTTCGCTGGGCTCGCCGGAAAGCGCTCCGGTCCACACCCTCGCTTACCACGACATCACATTTAACAACCACATTACTTACAGCGATTCCACAGATTCCCAGATCCAGGAGCTCACTTCCGTTTTTGAAGAAATCTCAGCCACCTTCGAATTTGCCCGACGGCTAGGTTATCTGCACCAGCACGACAGGGAGAGACTTGAGCCTGAACTGACCCGCATGCAAGCCAGCGCTGAACGCCACATGTTGCGGGAATTGCAAGCGGTGACTCCAGCGATTAAGAGCATTGCTTTGGACTCTAACTTGAGCGAGAGCGTGCGCAAACAGGCGCAGGCGATTCTGGTTTTGGCGCGCAAGCCTAATGTGGCACCGGAAGTTCGAAGCCAACTCCAAAGATAAGGCTCGGTATTTAGGAATGCGCTGAAGTGCGTCAGCTGCCGGTAGTGACGCCGCGCTCACGAACATTGGAGCGGATGAATTTAACGATTTCATCCATTGAAGTTCCGGGTTGGAAGATGGCGGCTACTCCGCGCTTTTTTAGAGCGTCAACATCCTGATCGGGAATGATGCCGCCGACCACCACGAGTACGTCGTCCATTTTATTTTGTTTTAGAAGGTCCATTACGCGGGGAACGATTGCATTGTGGGCGCCAGAAAGAATAGATAGTCCAATGACGTGTACGTCTTCCTGCAGCGCCGCATTGACGATCATCTCCGGCGTCTGGCGCAGGCCGGTGTAGATGACTTCCATTCCGGCATCGCGGAGCGCACGCGCGATAACTTTAGCACCGCGGTCGTGGCCATCCAGACCGGGTTTCGCTACCAGTACGCGGATTTTCTGTTCGGGGGCAGCAGCCATTTATGAGCCGATCGTTTTCGTGTCGAGGCTTCTCCACAAATACCAGCAAGCAATGCTGCGGTAAGGCGCCCAACGCTTTGCAATTTTCTCCATCTGCTCGGGAGTTGGCAGCGCGACTTTCACTTTGGGCGCCTTCGCAACTTTCTTCTTAGCTGTCGTTTTAGGAACGCCGTTCTTCCTTTTCGCCGCGCGATCGAGATAATGCTTATGCATCGCCATGCGTATACCGAAGTCGCCGGTGGGGAGCACGTTTGCGCGTTGCAGGGTGAACATCAGAAACATGTGCGCGGTCCACACGCCGACGCCTTTCACTTGCGTTAAATGCTCGATCACCTCATCGTCAGTCATGCCGGCCAGTTTCGAAAAATCCAGTTCGCCTCGTTGCGCGCGTTCCGCCATGTCAAACAGGTAGGAGGATTTCTGTTTGGAAAGTCCCACAGCTCGCAACTGTTCCGCCGAAAGTTTCAATATTCCTTCCGGCGCAACCGGATCACCGGTCAAGGCCGTGAACCTTTTGAAAATTGTTGCCGCAGCTTTGCCATTGAGCTGCTGATACACGATTGCTTCCGCCAGGCTGTGAAACGTTGGGTCGCCAAATTCCATTCGGCACGGGCCCACGCGCTCGATAATGGCGCGTAGCACCGGGTCGGATTTCTTCAAATGCAGAACTGCATTACGCATGTTTCAATCCAAATCAGCATCATCTTACCGCTTTTGCCGGCCCTCAGGAAAAGCGTGCCAATGGAACTCAATGGTCTCTCCCAGGTGCGTAAGGAAGTATTCCGCGTTGTGACCTCCGGGATAAAGGTGGAATTCGTGCGGAATTTTCTCGGCCAGCAGCTGCTTATGCATCTGCTCAGCCGAGGCTGCGAATCCGTATTCATCCTCCTGTCCACAATTGATGTAGATTGCCTGAGTTCTGAGTTGCGCCTGGTCCTTGCGCGCCAAAAGAAAAGGATTGTTCTGGTTCCAGTGCGCGAGGTTAATTGGATTGCCAAATACACTGCCAAGCAGCTTGGCTAGAGGACCTGCGTCATGCAGATCAGCGTCCAGTTCGCGCGGTGATTCTGTCATAAGCGCCGGGCTCTGGGCGCTGACCGAGCCGAAAAGTTCCGGATGCGCAAAGGCAAAACGCAACGCTCCATATCCGCCCATGGAGAGGCCAGTGACACCTCGCGACTTGCGTTCGCGATTTACACGATATTTGGTTTCGATGAAGGGTAGAAATTCGGCGAGGAAAAAGTCACTATAGCGATCGCGTCCGTCGGCCGAGTTAATGAAGAAGCTGCCCCGACCTTCCGGAGCGACCATAAGAAATTCACCGATTTTGCGATCGCGCCTGAGGTCCTCAATTAATCCCCAGCCGCCGCTTTGGAGGAGCGTCTGCTCGTTTTCTCCAAGGCCATGCAAAAAATAAATGAGGGGATATTTTGCCTTGGTGTCAGTCTGATAATTCGTGGGAAGCATGACGCAGTACCGAACGTCGCGATGAAGAATGTGACTGTTGAAAACGCTGCAGTCGATTCGCCCCTGAGCGACGGCGAAAGATGGAAGGGTAGAAATACAAAAGATCACACGAGCGCATTTGACCAAACTCATCCATATTCGTCGCTGGCATGGCATTTGGTTTAGAGGCCTTCTCTGTGGTGTTCCTTTGTGTACCTCTGTGCTCTCTGTGGTGAAGCCTTTCCGATAGCCGGCTACTCGTATCTCAACGCCTGCACCGGATCAAGTCGAGCTGCCCGCGATGCCGGATAAAGCCCGGACAGCAGACTCACTACAAACGCAAATCCCACTGCTCCCGCAACCAGCCAGACCGGTACTGACCAGATATTTTCCGGCGGAAATCCCTGACCCTTGAGATAAATATTGGTGCCGAAGTTGATGACGCGCCCTATCACCCAGCCGAGCGCAGTTCCGCAGATACCACCCAGCAATCCCATTGCTCCCGCTTCAGCAAAAAATAAGCCGCGCACATCCCCGTCGCTCGCGCCCACAGCTTTCATGATGCCGATTTCGCGGCGGCGTTCGAGAATCGCCATCACGAGCGTGTTGATGATTCCAATCGACGCTACCGTCAGCGCCAGGCTGCCAAAAATTCCGAGAAACAAATCGAGAATTGCGAAAAAGCGCCGCATGCTCTTGGTTGCATCGAGAATGGAAAATGTATTGAACCCTAGTTTTTTGATTGACTGCTCGACGGCATCGACTTTGCCGGCCCCGCTCACCCGCGCGATCACGTTGCCGTAAATCGGCTGGTCAGAAGTCACGCCGCGCGAGGTGCGCATGTCATAAGCCTGCATTGGGCGCATGCTCTCGATTAAGTTTTGCGGAATGAAGACCCGCGCCCTTGCCGATCCCCGCATGCTGTCAGGATCAAGGTCGGTTACGCCGACGATCGTGAGCGGCATCTCATGTGAGATCACGGAGTAAGACGCTGCATCTTGCCCGGTCGACTCACGCTCCGAATAGCGCATCACTACCTGCTTGCCAAGTAATGGCTTCGCCACTTCAGCGACATTGATTTCCTGTGCCCCGCGGCTCGGCTTCCCCAGCAGTTCAGCCGCAAAGCTTTTCTGCAAAATCGCTTCATGCGCATCGGCTGATGAAAAGAATTTTCCCTGCATGCCCTCGAAACTGTCGCCGTCTTTGGACGAGAAGGGAAGCCCGGCCACCATGGTGAGGTGCGGCTTATCGTCGAATCGCACCTCGGTGATGAAACGCAGGTCAGGATAGGCCTCAACAACACCTGGGACGCTTGCAATCTTCAGCCGCGCAGCTTCGTTCAGATCAGGGCTCTCCGCCGGCGCGGGGCCATCCTCTTCCTGCTCACGGTTGTAACCGCGAAGGTCGCGCCGCGAAGTGACCACAATCGAATCAAACAGTCCTGATCGTTGCAGACGCCGTGACGCTAACTGCTGCAGCCCGATGCCAAGCGAAAGCATCGCTACCAGCGACGCAACTCCCACTGAAATGCCGAGTGTAGTAAGTGAATTCCGCAGCACCGATTCGCGCAGGTTGCGGCCAGCAAGTTCGATGGAATCGTAGAGCTTCACGCTTGAACCCCCGCCTGTGTTCTTGCCGGATTCGGCTGATCGTTTACGACTTTTCCATCGGCCAGGAAGATCAGCCGGTTCGCATATTTTTCCGCCAGTTCGCGTTCATGGGTGACGAGGGCTACTGTCATCTTGAGCGATTGGTTCAGTTCTCGAATCAGGTCCATCACCTCGGTTCCAGTGCGGCTATCGAGATTTCCTGTCGGCTCGTCTGCGAGCAGAATGCGCGGCTGGTTGATCAATGCGCGCGCGAGTGCAACCCGTTGCTGCTCGCCGCCGGAAAGTTCGATCGGCCGGTGCCTTAATCGGCCACTCAACCCTACCTTTTCAAGAGCACTGATTGCCATCGCAGTGCGTTTTGTGCGCTCAACTTCGGCGAAGCGCAACGGGAGTTCCACGTTCTCAAGCACGCTCATGCTGGGAATCAAGTTGAAAGATTGGAACACCATGCCGACGGTGTGGCGACGATATTTTGCAAGCTGCTCACGGGATAGTCCCGAGAGATTTTGATCTTCTACTATTACTGTTCCCAGGCTCGGCGAATCTAATCCTGCAATCAGATTGAGCAGAGAAGACTTGCCCGAACCCGACGTGCCCAGTAGCGCCACGAACTCTCCTGCAGCAATCTGTAGGGTGATCCCATCCACTGCGCGAATCGTCGCGCTTCCCATCTGGTAACGGCGACAGAGTTGCTCCGTGCGAATGGCAAAAGAGGAGGTCAAAGCAGAAGTTTATCAGGAGTTCTAAGGTGAGCTGGAATTGCGCGGCCAGCAAGCAACGCCCTCTTATGACCTCGAATCGAAATCGTTCTGGAGGCAATCATGCGAGCACCATTTCTACTCGGGCGTTTGATGTTTGGCGGGTACTTCATTATGAGTGGCATTAACCACTTCAAGAACAAAGGTCAAATGACGCAGTACACCGCGTCGAAAAATGTTCCAAAGCCCGAGGTCGCCGTCAGCATCACAGGTGCTGCTTTGATTGCTGGAGGCGCGAGCATCCTGTTGGGGATTAAACCGAAGTTGGGTGCGGCCAGCCTGATCGGTTTTCTTGCCGGCGTTTCACCGATCATGCATGATTTTTGGAAGCAGGAAGATCCGCAGCAGCGCATGAATGACACCATCAATTTTATGAAGAACATGGCGCTTGCTGGTGGTGCACTGGCGCTCATGGGAGTTGAAGAGCCTTGGCCGGCCAGCGTTCCGCTTATGAAGGCGGGCCGTGTTCATCGCGCAAAGAGGTTCCTGCACGAAGTGGCGGCTTAAACGATCAGTCGCTTTTCGGAATAGCCAAATCCGTTGGTTTGTCTCCGGCGCTTACCTGCACCAATTTCTGGATCGGGCCCGCTACCATGAGCAACACTTGTGCTTTCGGCTGGATGGCTGACTGCGCCAAGGCAATCTGCTGCGTCTTCCATGCTTCGGGCGCCTTCTCTCCGCGATCGAGATAGTCGAGCGCCTGCAATCCGGCGGCAGCCAGGGCAGACAAGTCGTGCGAGACCGGTACCACTTCCTGCACTAGGGCAGAACTCTGCGCCGCCGGTTCCAGCTGGACTTCATTGTCTTTCCACTTGTTAAGGCTGGCTCGGATCTGCGTTTCCATTCCCGGCTTGATCTTTCCCGTCAGAAATTCGTCGACTAATTGGTTGAATTCTCGGGCTTTTACACTCTCCGGACGCGCAGCATCGATGACGCGATTGAGAGGCGTCAACGAAGTGGCCTCCGTTTTTGCCAACCCTTCACGAGCATAGCCTTTGACTGGTTCGACTACATCGGTGAGATTTTTCAGGGCCGCGGTATCACTGCCGTTCGTCATGCGCTCGAGCATTGGAACGTAGTTGCTACGGTGCGTAAGCCCGTAGGCGTCTAGCCATTGACTCACTTCCTCCATCCGCGCATACATCGAATTTACATCTGTCACATTTTGCGGCGACCATAACCGCTCCGCGATGGCTGCAGCTCGCGGCCAGATTCTGGAATCGATATTTTCCGGCGATACGTATTCCGCCCACATGCAGGCTTCGCCACCGAGAATTTTTTGCTTTTCTTCGTCCGACAGATTCGCTGCGCCATCTGCGAACGGATCGACCGCGTAGTGCGACTCCGCCGATCCCATCAAGTCCAGGTAATAGCCGGACGAAAGCAGTCCGCGATACCCTTGCCGCGCCGCATCGGCCAGCGACTGCTGACCACGCCACGATTGGATAACGATGGTCTTCGGCAGGTCAGGCCGCAAGATTTCATCCCAGCCTTCCATCGTCTTTCCATGTTTGGCGACGATCTTCTGGATACGAGTGTTGAAGTAGGCCTGTAGGTCGGCATTGTTTTTCAGGTTATGCGCGCGCATGAACTCCTGAATTTTGGGATTCGCGTCCCACTGCTTGCCATTTACTTCATCGCCGCCGATGTGGAAGAACTGGTCGGGGAACAGCTTCGCCATCTCGCCGATGAATGCATCGAGGAATTTGTAAGTGCTCTCGCGTGTCGGATCCATTGCCGGATCGAACACACCCCACTTGCGCTCGATCGTATACGGCCCTGGGGCGCTGGCTAAATCCGGATAGCCGACGAACCACGACGTACTATGCCCAGGCATGTCGAACTCAGGAACCACTCGAATTCCGCGGTCGTGGGCATATGCGATCACGTCCCGGACCTGATCTTGGGTGTAGTACATGCCGTCGGATCCCATCTCCTGCAGCTTGGGGAAGCGCTTGCTTTCCACGCGGAACCCCTGATTTTCAGAAAGGTGCCAGTGAAATACGTTCATCTTCACGGCCGCCATTCCATCGAGGTTGCGCTTGATAACTTCGACCGGCATAAAATGCCGGCCTACGTCGATCATCAGACCTCGCCATGCGAAACGCGGCTTGTCCTCAATCGTGACGGACGGAACAGCGAACCCTTGCGGCGTCATTTCAACCAGTTGAAGAAAGGTCTGCAATCCGCGCATAACGCCGAGAGTTGTAGGCGCGTTCAGTTGAGCTCCGGATGAGGTGACCTCAAGTTTGTACGATTCATCTTCGCCCAGTTCCTGCACTGCCTTGCTCTCGTGATCACTGTGCACTTTCAACTGGGAGGTGGAGGCGTCGCCGATATTGAAATCGAGCGGCAGCGACCCCGTGTGACGGCGCAAATCATTCAGGAAAATGCCGACCGTCCGGCGCAATCCTGGATCGGAGGCGTTGGTTATCCCTACGGTGAAAGAAGTCTGAATCACGAGCGGCGGAGACTGAGACATCTTAACGCTGGCGGGCCATGGCATCAGGTGAAGGGACGTGGTCTCCCGCGCTGACGTGGACAGGGTCACTGCAACGGCAAGCATCGAAACAATGAAGAGAAGTCGGATCAAGTAATTCCTCGCGCGAGAAGAAGTAAGAACGAAGGATATTGAAAGCTTTTAAAAGAGGCAAATGGAAGTGCTGGAAGCGCAATTTCCAGCGCCGATCAACGGCGTCGATGCTGCGATTCAGCAGGCCGCTGCCGATGCTGCACAGTGGGTGAGAACGGAGTGTGCAACGAAGGTATGCAAGGTCAGCCGCTGCAGCCCTATTTCGCCGTTGCCTTCAATGGCAACCCAGACAACGCGAAACTGCGCTCTGACTTGGCCCATCTGAACATCGAGAACCTCGCCAGTTCGAATCTTCCGCCTCACGCCTTGAATTACCAGGCCGCCGACACTCATGTTGATAACAAGCCCGGGTTGAGTAAACGGCTGGCCGTGAGCATCCATTCCCCAAACCTGTACCGGAAGTTGAACTTGGATTCGTGGGCTGAGTCGTCGATCCATGCAGGCCATTGTGCGGCATAAACTGCTCAGCGGAAACTTACCCGGGTTACCGTGACCTGGGTACTGGAGTTTGATTATTGGAGCATCGGATCAGCAACTTGGGAGGGCGGATTTGGAATTTCAGTCGAGGTCCGGCATGGAGCAGGAACCCGGTCCGCGCGGGTCTCCACAACTGCCACAGGCGCCCGGAGGCATGGGAGCCGCCGAAGGCGATTTGGCCTGCACCGCGAACACTGACAGTTGCGGCGCCAAGTTCTTGCCCTGGCATTTTGGGCAGCGGGCTTTGTCTTTTCCGAACACAAGGGCCTCAAAGGTATGCTTGCAGTCCTTGCAACTGTATTCAAATATGGGCATTAGTAATTTCCAAAAATAGGTCTAAGGTGAACACCTGCACTTAACCAGATTCTACAGTGCTAACCCGATTCACTGCATGTCTAGCGGATGCTACATTGTACCTACTGATTTGAGTTTCCCAAAAACTCTTGAAAGCGCCTTACTCCAGCAAGGCGCTTCTTTTTTTGCCTACAGGTTTTCCTGAAATGTGATTTTGCTGAACACCGAACAATTGAAAGCTCAAACGCAAAAAAGGTAATGATGGAACTACTCTGAGTCAATAAAAATTGTAAGTGGCCGCTGCTTTTTTTTACCCCGTATTGTGTAAGCCCGCCGCGATTCCATTGATGGTTGCAGCCAGGGCGTAATTCAGCTCTTCCGAGTGGTCGCCCGATTGTCTTCGCCGCAAAAGGTCCACCTGGATCAAGCTCATCGGGTCAACGTAGGGGTTACGCAACCTTATGGATCGTGATAGAACGGGATTTTTTTCCAGCAACTTGTCCTGCTGTTTAACGAGCAAGAGCATCCGGCGCGCACGTTCGAACTCCCCAGAGACGATTTGCCATACCCGCTCGCGCAACTCTTCATCACGCACCAGCGATGCGTAAAGCTTCGCTATGGCCAAATCTGCTTTCGACATTGCCAGCTCCACGTTGCGGATCAGGTCGTTGAACAGCGCGAATCGCGAGAACATCTGCTGCAGCAGTTGTTCGTGTTCGCTGCCACGACTGGCGAATCGCTCCAGAGCGTGGCCTACACCGAACCACGCGGGAAGCGCATGCCGGCTTTGCATCCAACCAAAGACCCAGGGTATTGCGCGCAAATCGTCGAGGTTGCGGCTGGCCGAACGCCGTGCCGGACGTGAACCCAGCCGCGCATTATCGAGTTCATTTACAGGAGTCGCCTGCTCGAAATATGGCAGGATGTCGGGATTGTCGGCGATGTTTTCCCGGTAAAAGCGAAACGCATCGTCTGACATCTGTTCCATTGCGCTCTCCCATCGTTCGTTACTGCCCGGAGATGTGTCATCCGGACGAGTCAACGCCTCGAGAGATGCTGCAATCACGATCTCCAGGTTCCACTCTGCCAGGATCGGATCAGAATACTTCCAGTTGAGCACTTCGCCCTGCTCGGTGATGCGAATCTCGCCGGAGAAATCACCAGCAGGCTGGGACAGGATGGCGGCATGAGTTGGTCCGCCGCCGCGGCCAACGGTGCCGCCGCGGCCATGGAATAACCGCAGCTTTACGCCGTGCTTGCGCGCGCACTCGTGCAGTCCGCGATGCGCTTTGTAGAGCTCCCAAAGGCTGGTCAACATCCCACCATCCTTATTGGAATCGGAATAGCCGAGCATTATTTCCTGCCAGCCGTTCCATGAATCGAGCAGTTGACGATATTCCGGAGTGCTCCACACTCGGTCCATAATTTCTGCCGAAGATCGAAGCGACTGGATGGATTCAAACAGCGGAACCGGCATCAGGCCTGGGTCTTCGCCAGATGCGGCGAGTTGAGTTCCGGCCAGTCTCGCCAACTCGATGACCGATCTGATGTGGGCCTCAGATTCTACGCCGCTAATGACATAATTTCGGATTGCCACAGCCGGGAATGCTTTCTTCCACTCAGTAATATGTCGAAACAGAGCGATTTCGGATTTGTCCGCCGAAGAGCTGGCGTCGAGCGCGCGTTGATGAGCTTTCGCATGTTGCCGGACATCAAGAGTCGCGAGATGAAAGCCAAAGGTGCTTACCTTCCGCAACAATGGGTCGAGGAAAAGGCGAGCCAACACCTCGCCATGATTTTCGCTGAGGCTGCGGTAGAGAGTTTCCAGATCTCCTTGGAATTCACGCGCCGAAGTGTAGCCATTCTCTTCGCTTTCGCGGGTGTGCCTCAGCCGCACAATGATGAAAGCAAGAAAACGCCGGTAAAGTTCCGTGGGAGAGATTCGTCCGAGCCTTGCCGGCTCTTCTCCCATGCGTTCCGCATATTCATCAAGTCTTCGCTGAAATTCTGTTGAAACCGGAACCTGACGGCTGGATGAGCTCAGCGGTTCCAGCAAGCGCTCGATCTCTGCGATGTAGTGGGCGAGGACGGTATTGCGCGCGCGCTCCAGCGCCTCTCGCGTGGTTTCCGGTGTCACGAATGGATTGCCGTCACGGTCGCCTCCGATCCACGAGCCAAAAGACAGGACCTGTGGCAGTTGGGCGGCGCACAATTCCATGTCGTATAAGTCTTTGAAAGACTCGCGGATTTCCCCGTACAGGCGCGGCAAGCTCTCGAAAATCGACATCGGGTAATGGTCAAGACCCATGCGGATTTCGTCAGTCACCTGCGGCTTCTGCACCCGCACCTCGTCCGTCTGCCACAAGGCGGTGATTTCAGCCGCGATGGCCTTCTCCATTTCGAGGGCCTCCGAGCCGGACAGCGGAAGGCGATCGAGGAGTTCCAGGCATTTTGCGATTCGCCGGCGCTTGGTCAGGACTGTGCGGCGCGCCACCTCGGTCGGATGGGCGGTAAATACCGGCACAACCATTACCTGTCGCAATGCAGCCAACGCCTGCTGTGCGCTCATTCCCGCATTTTTCATTCTGAGCAAGGTTCCGCGAAACGAGCCCGGTAAGGGACTTTGCGTGGCGTTCAACTTTCCCGCACGGCGGCGGCGCTTGCGGTGATTGGTTTCAGCCAGGTTGGTCAGCTCAAAATAGATGGCAAAGGCCTTTGTGACCCGATGGGCCTGCTCGATGCTCATCGCTTGAACAAGATTGCCGGCCTCTTGCATCTCCTCACTGCTCGATTGCGACCTGGCTGAGTGTGCGCGGGATTGAATCAGCAATCTCCGCAACTGTTCCACCGTCTTAAAAACTGACTCACCAGCCTGATCGACTAAAACCCTGCCCAGCAATACGCCCAGGGAACGAACATCGCGCCGCAGGGGAGCTTCCTTCGCTCGGTCATCGGTTGGGGCCGTCAGTTCTGCCAGTCGCAAAGATTGGTCATCGGCACTCCACAATGGTGTCTCAGGCATGTTTTGTGCATCCATATTAAATTATGACGGAGCAAGGGTTTTTGCGCTGTAGAGTTTGCGAAAACTTTCTTGCCGCTTGCTAGGCTGACTCCTACCTTGAATAATGAATACTTAAACATGAGCCAGGAAAAAGTACTGATCGTCGAAGACGAAGAAAACGAACGCACCGGTCTGTCTGAACTGATCTCGTCGTGGGGGTATGTTGCGGAAACTGCCCGCGACGGGCAGGAAGGCTATGAAAAGGTCAGCTCGTGGTCGCCGCACATTGTTGTTACCGACTTGAAGATGCCACGGCTGGGTGGTCTCGAACTACTGGAAAAAATTTCCGCTGGCAGCCAAAGCATAGCGGTCATTGTGGTCACCGCGCAGGGGAGCATCGACAGCGCAGTGCAGGCGATGCGAATCGGCGCCTACGATTACGTTACCAAGCCTATCGACACCAGCCGGCTGCGAACGATTCTGCAAAATGCTTCTGCCTTGCTCAGCACGCGCGTGGAACTCGAAGCCACTCGCCGCAAGTTGCGCGACGCCGGCTCTCTCGGGTCGCTCATTGGCCCGTCGAAAAAAATGCAGGAGATTTTTCGGCTGATCGAAATGGTTGCGCCCAGCACGGCTTCGGTCCTGATTACAGGCGCGAGTGGTACCGGCAAAGAACTGGTCGCACGAACCATTCACGAGTTAAGTCCCCGGCGGTTGCGTCCGTTTGTTGCAATTAATTGTGCCGCGATTCCTGAAACGCTGATTGAGAGCGAAATCTTCGGGCACGAAAAGGGCGCGTTTACCGGAGCGCTTGAGCGTCGAACGGGATGCTTCGAACTTGCCGAGGGTGGCACGCTCCTGCTCGATGAAATTGGCGAAATGCCCATCGCCACCCAAGCCAAATTGTTGCGCGTGCTCGAAGACCGCAAATTGCGACGCCTGGGAAGCAAAACCGAAACCACCGTGGACGTCCGAGTGCTCGCCGCCACCAACAAAGTGCCCGATGAAGCTGTGGCCAGGGGCGAACTACGCAATGACCTTTATTACAGGCTCAATGTGTTCAATATTCATATGCCGGTGCTGCGAGAGCATCGAGAAGATATCCAGGACCTGGTGCAAACTCTGCTTGCCGACATGAGCGCGAAACATGGCCGCCGGGTCGCTACCGTCAGCGAGGCCGTACTGAACGCTTTTCGCAACTACGGCTGGCCGGGAAACGTCCGCGAGTTGCGTAACACGCTGGAGCGCGCGGTCATCGTCTGTGAAGGGCCGGTGATTGAAACCAAGCATTTGCCGCCGGGCTTCGGTCACTCGCCCATTCGCGTCTCAGTTGATGATGCGGACTCCATTCGAGTTGGAGTTGGAACGACTGTGGGTGAAGCCGAGCGCCTGCTGATTCTCAAGACTTTGGAATCAACCAACAACAACAAGACTCGGGCCGCGGAAATTCTGGGGATCAGTCTTAAGACTCTGCACAATAAATTGAAAGAATATGGCAGCGCCGGCTCGGATGGGGCAGGCCGCGATAAAGACGAAAGAGAAGAAAGGGAAGAAGCCGAGGAAGTGAAGGAGCCATAAGAATCTTTCCCATCAGCTCGGCCGAGAACAGACGGCCTAGCGCTCAAATCACATGCGTCGCAGGACCCAAATCGTACTGGCTATAACTTTCATGGTGGCCGCGCTGGTCACAGGCTCTTCCTATCTCTACATCTCGCAAATTCTGCGCCAGGGAATCAACACGGCGCATGACACTGCTTCTTATCTGACTTCGCAACTCGCATTCCTGTCCAGCAACGCTGCTCCTGACTTGAGCAGCACTCGCATCGACACCAATAATCCTGAAGCTCTGCGACGCGGCATTTCTTATTATCTCGGGACTGATCGCGACTTGAACACCATGCTGGAGTCCGTGGTGGGGAGCTGGCCTACCATTTACGACGCAGCCATCCTTGATGCGGATGGCAAGGCGCTGCTCGATACCGACCCAAATTTTGTAGGCAAGAAGATTGAGGACCGCCCTGACTTTTCGACTCTGCAGAACGCGGGCTTCCGACGAAAATTGAAACTGGTTTATCACGCGCCAACCGTGTACGACGTCCACATTCCACTGCTACTGAATGGACAGACGTTTGGCAGCATCCATGTTGGCGTGTCCACCGTCTTTCTTCGCAACGAGCTCACGCCGCGTTTGCAGCGGGCGCTGACGCTTTCGGCTGTGGCGGTACTTTGTTCGCTGATGTTGGCGGCATTGCTGTCGCACATCGCATTGGGACCACTCGAGCACATCAACCGCAGCCTGGACAGCATGGCGGCTGCGGACGGGAATGCCTTGAAAGATGCCGAGGAAGGTGGCGACGAATACGGCCAAGTCAGTATGAAGATCGCCACTTTGGGCCGTCAGATGCGCGACACCAGGGAGATTTTCTCCGCGCTCAAGAGCAACGTGGATCAGATCATGTCCAGTCTGCAGGACGGTTTGATGTTATTTACCCGTGATTCGCGAGTGGTGCTGGTCAGCGCTGCGATTGAAAGTTTTCTGGGCCGTTCACGTCGCGAGCTACTAGGCCGAACCGCGAATGAAATTTTTTCGACGGAGTCTACGCTGGGCTCTGTGATGCTCGATGCGTTTCGACTGCGGCACAACGTTGCTCAGCGGGAAATGGAAGCCTCGAATGGGCGCCGGGTGCAGGTTTCGTTGGACTTCATCCAGGAACGGGGCACTCAGATCGGCGCTCTGTTGACTATGCGGGATGCCGAATCGGTGCGCCGAATTGAAGACGAAATTGAACTTTCGCGCAGAATTTCCGCCAGCGGACGGGTCACCCGCGGGGTTGCTCACGAGGTGAAAAATCCCATTAACGCGATCGTGCTGCACCTGCAATTGCTGCGCAACAAATTGCAGGACGTTGATCCCGCGACCAGCCGGCATGTGGATATCATCGACAGTGAAATTCATCGCCTGGACCGAGTGGTGCAGATTCTGGTGGATTTCACGCGGCCTCGCGATCTGCGCCTGGAAGAAACCGATTTGCGTTCGGTACTCGAAGAAGTTGCGCTGCTGGCCGCGCCTGACGCCGAACAGCATGGCGTCAACCTGGTGCGAGAACTTCCGCCCGACCCGATCCCGGTCAAAATCGATGCTGACTTTATCAAGCAGGCGATCCTGAATGTTGTTTTGAATGGTGTCCAGTCGATGCCCGACGGCGGGAACCTGGCGATTACCGCGCATCGCAACGAAGACGCGGTAGTCACTGAAGTTCGCGACCAGGGCACGGGAATTCCGGCGGCCGTGCAGGACAAAATTTTTGAATTGTATTTCACCACCAAAAAAAGCGGCAGCGGAATTGGACTGGCCCAGACGTATCAGATCATGATGTGGCACTATGGATCGGTTGATTTCGAATCGGAAGAAGGGAAGGGTACAACTTTTCGTTTACGCCTGCCCTTGGCCGAGTCCCGGTCTTCTTCTTCATTAGAGGAAGCCGCGGCCCGGACCTGACCTTATTCTTGGGAACTTGAAATGAGATTGTCGCTTCGTCTGATATTTGCGTTCGTGCTTGTGTGCAGCGCCTCAGCTTGGCCATCCACTCCAGGCCAGGGGCAGACGTCGCCGGGGACATCTCCGGATGAAAACAAACAGGAACCAAGCCAGCCCGCCACTAATCCGCCGGTTGAGACTGCGCCGCCGGCTGCGAACAACCCAGCCTCGCCCATGACCACCGGAAACAGCGCTTCTGCGTCGCCAAAACCACCGATTCTGAAACATCGCAAGCGCAAGACCCATCGCAGTTCGTCAGCAAAAGCCTCGGTTTCGAATTCAGGCAGTGATAGCAAAGTAGTGGTACGCAATGGTGGAGCGAAGGAAGATTCGGCACAACTGGCTCCTGCGGTGAATCCGGTTCAGGCGAAAAGCCAGCGCGCGAACACGGCGAGTTTACTGGCTGCGACGGATGCAAACCTGAAGCGCGTAACGGGCCGCCAGCTTACGCCGGCACAGCAGAGCATGGTCGATGAGATCACCAGTTACATGCGTCAGGCGAAAGCAGCGGAGGCCTCGGCGGATACCAATCGCGCACAGACCCTGGCGTATAAAGCCAGACTTCTATCTGAGGAGCTCGCGCGCAAGTAATTTATTTCCCTGCCGCTCGCGCCGTGTTCACCTTGGCCAGCAACTCTTTCACCGGCTGCTGCACTGGTCCGGGAATTCCTGCAGCCTCGTTCAATACCGCTCGCGCTTCGGTGAGCTTGTTAAGCTTTGCGTAGTCCCAGCCCAGGTAGTAGGCGGCGACCGCGTACTGCTGTTCATCGTTTCCCTTGAGCAGCGCCGTCGCTGATTTCAGTTCGCTGACCGAAGATAGTGTCTTTGATTGCTTGGCATAGGCGCGACCCATAACGGAATGCGCGACCCCGGCTGAAATCTTTTGTGACTTCTCGGCTGCCGGATCGTCGGCCTTTGCCGCCACAATCGCCTTCTGCGCGTAACCTACCGCTCTGGCCAAAGCGCCGGGGTCAGAACTGTCCACGTAATTGTTGGCAAGTAAAAGCAGTGCCGGCAAATTATTCGGATTAGCAGCCAGCGCTTTTTCGGCGTAAGCTACAAGGCGAGTTTTGTCCTGCAATTGCGAAAGGCTGAGCATCGCGTACGAGGTTACCTGCTCGTCCATCTTCGATTTCGGAAAAGTGACGGTAAATTTATCGATGTAATCCATCCGGGTTTTTGCGTCATTCTCGCCCGCGATGCCGTTAAAGGCTGCGCCTTCAAAAAAATCGTACGCATTCTTATTGGCATCTTTCTGCGATGCAATCGTGGACGCGAACTGCTCATCCGTCACATCGGCCGGCTTAGGTTGTTTCCCGATCGAATTGAACGCCTCTCCGCCTTGAATGGAATAGTTGAATATGCGAGCGTTATCCTTGAGTTGCTGTGCGATGGTGACTTGCGAAGTCAAAATATCCAGATTGTGTGGAGACCCCGCTATCGCCT
>Ga0209168_10001385_pt1 | contig 19111 bp, 20 predicted proteins | sample Coa_R1_FD_187156 | JGI IMG/M metagenome (GOLD analysis project Ga0209168, IMG submission 187156) | Surface soil microbial communities from Centralia Pennsylvania, which are recovering from an underground coalmine fire - Coalmine... | ecosystem: Environmental > Terrestrial > Soil > Unclassified ...
GGCTCTTCGTCAATCTCGAATAGAAACTCGCCTTCGGCGGGACTGGGTTTACGTTTCCCTTTCATCGTGAGTGCAATGTAACACCCATTCGGTGAAATTCATCAAGTCCCTTTTCGATGACAATCTCTGGTCTCCCCGCCTCGCTCCCCGCTTTCACATCATTATCTACGGACGGATTACGGGAGTTCTGCACAAACCATGCGGCGTGTGAAACAATCATCTCAATGGGGACTGCTTCAAAAATGCATTTTGGGCAGCTATTCCAGCCAGGCTCCATGGTCCTGGTCACCCTGAACAATCCTCGGGAAAAATTCTGGGGAAAGCTGCTGGCGCTGGACCATGCGGGCATCAGCCTGCGCGGAATTGATCTGCATTCGCTGGATGACTTTGCACAACTCATGAAATCGGGAGAAGCGGCAAGTCCCACCGCGGTCTTTTTTCCCATGCACCGCATCGATCGCGTGGAGATGGATGCCCCCAATGGCGAGATTCCTTCTCTGGCCGAGCAATTCGAGGCCAAGTCCGGAAGGTCTGCCGGCAGCTTCTTCCAGGAGCCTGAGCGATGATGGAGCCTGAACCATGATGGAGCCTGAATCATGATCCAGCAATTACGTTCGGCCCCTAATCTTCTTACGTTGTTGCGGCTCATGTTTATTCCGCTCGCGGTGATTGCAGTGCTGGATAATCACTATATCTGGGCCCTGGGCATCTTCATTGTTGCCGGCATCAGCGACGGCCTGGATGGCCTGCTGGCCCGCCTGCTGGAGCAGAAGACCGTCCTGGGACAGTACCTCGATCCGATTGCCGACAAGCTGCTGCTCAGCACTATGTTCCTGGTGCTGGCCACCATGCACAAGATTCCCTGGAGCGTAACCGTGCTGGTCTTCAGCCGCGACATCATCATTGTCATTGTGTGCTCGCTGCTGTACGCCACCGGCCTGCTCCGGGTTTTTCAGCCTAGCTGGTGGGGAAAGGCCAACACCGTCGCCCAGATCGTCACCGTGCCCCTGGTCTTGCTGCGGGAAATCTCCAGCGCCCACTGGATTGCGGTGGCCAAGCGGGCAGGCATTGGGGTCACAATTGGGCTCACCGTCTTTTCCGGCGTCCACTACGTCCTGCGCGTAGCATTTGAGCTGCGTGGCGCCAACACCAAGGCGGATGCGGGCAAGACGGCTGTTGGCTCTTAGCTCTTGGCTTTTGGCTTTACTGGTTCAATTTCATGCTGCATAGCCGAGCTAGGGACCAAAGGCTAAGAGCCAAGGCTAACAGCCAAAAGCCGTCTTGCTCGAAACACTCCGCGCACCCTAGAATCTGGGTTTGTCCTTTCAGCTTTACAACACGCTTTCTGGCAGGGTGGAGGAGTTTGCTCCCGCTGTGGACAACACCGTCCGCATGTACTCTTGCGGGCCTACAGTGTATGACTACGGCCACATCGGCAACTTCCGCACCTTTGTCGCCGTGGACATCCTGCGCCGCTTTCTGCGCCAGAGCGGCTTCAAGCTCAACCACGTGATGAATATTACGGACGTGGATGACAAGATCATCCGCAACGCCGCCCGTGAGCATCAATCAGTCAGTGAATACACCAGGAAGTACGAAGCGGCGTTTCTGGAGGACATGCGGACCCTCAGCATGGAACAGCCGGAGCGCATCGTGCGCGCCACCGACCACATCCAGAAAATGGCGGAGTTCATCCAGAAACTGGTACAGAAAGGCTTTGCCTATCGCGCGGAGGATGGTTCGTATTATTTCAGCATTGCCAAATTTTCCGGGTATGGAAAACTCTCCAAGAAAGATTTTGGCGGCATGGAGACCGGCGCGCGCGTGGATGTGGATGAATACGAAAAAGACAATGCCCGGGACTTTGCCTTGTGGAAAGCGCCCAGGGAAGGCGAAGCGTTCTGGGAGACTCCTATCGGGAAGGGGCGTCCGGGTTGGCACATCGAATGCTCGGTGATGTCCATGGAGTATCTGGGGCCCAGCTTTGATCTCCATGCCGGCGGCGAAGACCTGATCTTCCCTCACCACGAAAATGAAATTGCCCAGTCCGAGTCGCTGACCGAAGAAACTTTCTCGCGCTTCTGGATGCATGTGCGTTTCCTGCTGGTGGAAGGCGAAAAGATGTCCAAGAGCGCCGGTAATTTCTTCACCTTGCGCGACCTGCTGGTGAAGGGACACAAGCCTTCCTCCATCCGCTATCTGCTGACCTCCGTGCCCTATCGCAAGCAGTTGAACTTTACCTTCGATGGGTTAAAGCAGGCGGCGCACTCCGTAGAGCGCCTGCGCAATTTCAAGTCGCGCCTGGAAATGGCGCAGCTTGCGGCGGGAAAGAATGATGGCATTCACGAGGTGGCTGAAAAAACCAAGGTCCAGATGCGCTCCGCACTGGAGGATGACCTGAACACTGCCCAGGCGCTGGGCGCCATCTTTGACATGGTTCGGGACGCCAATACCGCAGCCGACAAAAACGAGTTGCGGCAGGACGACAAGGCCCCACTGCTGGAAGCATTGCGGCAGTTTGATGAAATCTTTGCCGTGCTGAAAGACGATGACGCCGAAAAAATGTCCCGGGCCGCGGAATGGGCCAGGGCCCACGGGATTGCGACCACTGGCACAGCAGCCCAGACCATCTCTGACGCGGAAGTTGAGCGCCTGCTTGCCGAGCGTACCGCCGCCAAGAAAGCCCGCGACTTTGCCAGGTCCGACGCCATCCGTGCCCAACTGGCTGAGGCCGGGATCGTGGTGGAAGATACGAAGGATGGAATAAGGTGGAAGCGAAAGTAAGCAATACTAAATTCTCCAAATACTAGTTAGCGAAACACTGCCGTGGCACAGGTTTTGCTAATTGCCGTTTGCTAACTGCCAATTGCTTTGAAGAAGCCTGACCCAACCGAACAAGCCCTCGACCGGCTTAGCGCCATGCGCAATGAAGACACAGCGCTTGCCGGCGTGGTTCGAGAACTCAAAGCTTTTCTCAAGAACCGATCCAACCTTGTAGTCGCCAAGGCGGCAAAGATCGCCTGCCTCAAACGTGCAACTGAGTCGGTTGCTGATCTGCTCGCGGCCTTTAACCGGCTCATGGAGAATCCTCACAAACTCGATAAGGGTTGTGCAGCCACCATAGAGATCGCGTCCACCCTCTACGAACTGGACTATGTTGAGCCGGAGATTTACCTGCTCGGCATCCATCACGTACAGATGGAAGGCTCGTTTGGCCCTCCGGTGGATGCCGCCGCCAGCCTGCGGGCTGTCAGCGCTCTTGGCCTGGCGCGCACGCGGCATCCCAACGCCCTGGATGAAATTGTCTCGTTGCTGGTTGATCCTTGGCCGCAGGCCAGGATTGGCGCCGTCCGCGCTCTCGCCTCGAACGGCGGCCAAGCCGGCGCTCTGCTGCTGAAGCTGAGGATTCTCACCGGAGAAGGTGAGCCTGACGTCCTGGCCGAATGCTTCTCCGGACTGCTCTCCGGCGTACCGGAAAAGTCTCTGTCGCTCGTAGCGGCTTATGCCGGTTCGGAGGATCTCGCCATTGCGGAAGTAGCCTTACTGGCTCTGGGTTCATCGCGTCTGCCCGAAGCTTTCAACCTGCTAAGAGAGAAATGGGACAGGACAGCAGGCGGTCCGCTGCGCAAAGTACTATTGTTCGCGATCTCCATGATTCGGTCAGACGCGGCCATTGAGTTCCTGGTCTCGCTGCTGCCAAACAGCAATACTCAAACTGCAAAGGAAGTGGTCACTGCGCTGGCCATCTTCCGCGACAACGAGCGCGTGCGAGCAAACGTGGAAACAGCAATCTCAAAGCGAAACGACAGGAGTTTAGCAGAGTTTTTCCGGCAAGAATTTTGACTGAGCACTAGGATAGCTCACTTTTCGGATTGCGCGAAGCGCTCAAGGCCCTGAACCGCGACTATGATGCTCAGTTCGTGGACAAACAGTTCCAGACTGCGTGGAGAGCAAAGAAAGACTGAAGGTGGAAGATCTGGGGTGAGAAGGAGCAGTTGGCAAATAGCAATTGGTTAGACCTGAGTTACAACCAGGGCAGCGCTGCTCAGGCACACATTCGCTCCATGCACCACGCAAGTATCCACTTGATCATGCGCATCGCGGCGCAGTGACTTCACCTTGAATAGCGTCTGCGTTGTCAGCGCGGTGCGTAAAAGCGGTTCCATTGCCGGATCACGCATGCTGGTGCAGGAATAGATGCCGACTGGCGACACTCCCTGAATCGAAAACCCGTTCCGTTCGCGCAGGATTCTGGCCATCAGGCCCGCGCCCAGGGTTTTAGTTGTCGCCATGGTAATCGGGAGAACCAGGCGGCCGCCTTCACGCAGCCGGTCGAGCCATAGGGGGGACGGATGTGTGACTCCGGCATTGATCAACATGGCATCGCATTCGCTGGGATCGAATGCAGCGCCGTCGCCTGCGTGTACCGTCACATTCTTATAGCCTGACAGATTGTCTTTCGCGCGCGCAGCCAGTTCCGGCTCTACCTCGCTCGCCGCTACGCTCCCTGTAGGGCCCACAAGTTCAGCGATGATCGCAGTGTAATAACCCACGCCGCTGCCCATGTGGTAAGCGCGGTCTCCCGGTTTGAGATCGAGCGCGTCAATCCACCGTGCCAGGGCGCTGGGCTGGCCGTTGTTCAGGTCCTTGCCAGCATCCACCACAGCCACCACGTTGTGATAAAGATGGCGTGGGTCTTCAATGGTGAGATAGCCCGTCTGCCCGCCCATTCCCATAGCCGCCATCCCCCTCCCTTCGGGGGAGCCGATTTGCCATGGGCCGGGTCCAAGAAACGTCTCTCGCGGCACGCGCGCCAATGCATCAACCAGTGCGCGCGAATTCAGGTTGGCTACGAACTGAATTTCTTCGGCATAAAAGCGGCGGTAATCTTCAATGGTCATGCGAAATTCAGTATGGCACCGGCTTTAGAGGCAGGCAAACGAAAAACAGGAAGGCAGCCTTGAGACATGATGAAATCAGTGGAGTCTGTGGAAACTGCTTCAGCGAACCAGCAATTCCAGAATTTCGTGGGTCCATGGCAAGGCCGCGTTCAGGCAGATGGCATAGCCAAGTACAAGAAGGGTGAGGGAAAAAATTGGCCAGTAGTTTCTGTGTCCATGCCTCCTCCGCATCTGGCCTTGGCGTTCGCCTTCCAGCAATTCGCGTAAATGGTCCGCGCGCATTTCAAGGCACGATTGCTCCTTCATAAGAAGCTCCTTCATAGGAAGCCCGGTGACAGGAAGAAGATGAGATGCGGCAATCATGTCACTGGCCGGACCTTGCCGGCTTATCCCCGCAACCTTCACCAACGCGGACGATAAATCCAGGGCCGACGCGCCTCTCGTGAGCGCGCCTTCGTCGGCTGCCATTTCTGAGGCTTTGAGCCAGACAGCATCACTCTTGCTCAACAGCCCGAGCCACTGCGGCGGCTCTGTGGTCTTCAGGATGAGTTGCTTCAGGTTGTCCAGGGCGCTTACGTGGGCCAATTCATGCGCGATGGCTGCAAAGAGTTCTCCGGATGAAAGTTTCTCCATCACAGTTCGCGCTATAAATATCCGTGGCCGGAACACGCCGGTGACTGCCAGCAACGGCGACGGGCCGGCGGCACAGTAGACGGGAAGATCAACCCCTTTCACCTGCAACCGTTCGGAATGAGAGCGCCATTGCTTCTGGGCGCGATGCGTTGTTCGAATGATCCGCCAGCTCCGCATGGCCATGCCCGCGGCCACCAGGGCTCCCAGACCCCCTAAAGTCAGCAGCCGCAGCCCCATGATTTCGTGGCTGGATCGCGGCTCAAACCGGAGAAATGCGGGCAGAACAAATCCCAATGTCACCAGGCATGCCAGAAAGATTGGGAGCGCGCGCACCGTAAAGAGCAGGTTGGCGTGAGCGCCGGGCGAGAGGAAGCGAAGAAACCTTTTGCCGGTGATCAGACCCAGTGCGCAAAGCACCGACGATCCAGCCAGGACAATGAACAACACAGCCAGACAAAGGACCAAAGCCAGGGCGTAGAACATGGCTACTCCTGCCTCCGGCGCAGAGCGCGCTTTTTTGCTTTGATCAGTTGGTCAAGTTTTTCCAGCATCTGCCGGTCCGTCTCGCTCACGGCATCCACAAACCCGGAAAGAACAACGTTATTGTTCGCGCCATCATTCAGCACCATGCCAAAAAAGTGCTGGGTGAGGCGTTCTTTATATTCCTGCTCATTGAGTTTGGCGGCGTAGTAGTAGGCTTTGCCCACTTTGCGGCGGTTGAGCAGACCTTTCTTGAACAAGCGGTCCAGCGTGGTCATGATGGTGGTATAGGCCAGCCGCGATGCCAGCTCCGCATGCAGATCGCGGACGCTGATTTCGCCCCGCGCCCAGATGCGCTCCATCAATTGCGATTCCAGGCTGCCCAGTTGCTCCAGGCTTGATTCAGGAACTCCGGTTTGTCGTTTGAACCACACTAGGACGTCCTGGCGATCAATGCCCACTGTAACTCTAGCCTAATCGATCCATCAGAAAGTGTTTTCCAGCCAGTTTTTGATTTTTTCCCAGGCCGTGAGATTGCGTGGCCTCTGCATGCAGCTCAATACGGTGACGCGGTGAAAATCCGTCGGAACCACGAACAGCGCCGGATCCAACGGAGCCTGTGTGAACTCAACCACTTCCAGGGAGCTAGTATTGGTGACGATTTTAGGGTCAGCACCGGGCAGATTGTCATGAAGGGTGGTGGTGACTTTCAGGGGGAACCCCAGCTCTACCCCGCTGCTGTGCACTTCGATCTTGTCGAGGCAACTTCCTGTGGTCACAAAAAACGTCCCGGAGCGAGGCCGGCGCCACTCCGGCAGCACAGAATAGTCAATGTACCAGCCGTCGGTCTCCGATTCAGAACCAGGGGAACAGGCGCCCGGTCCTGGGACGCGCCTCTCTTTGGTGATGATGTGCCGCGCAGTGTGCCCGAACATTTGCCGCCGCTCGCCCGTATCCGCTCTCTCGATCCAGATAGCGAGCGTTCCGCCGCTGTTCTTAAGCTGGACGCCCTGGTTGCTGGCGCTGATCGCTTTCTTATCGCTCTCATAAAACACATACTCGCGGGCATCCATGTCCAGCATGAATCTCTGGTTGACGGATTCGCCATAATGCACGATATCAGCGATGCGATGGCCGGCAACGTTGCCCGGCCCATTTGCCCATTCGAATCGCGAGTTTGCAGAGCTGAGGTATTGCGTGGAGGTGACGGTCTGGCCCAGGCTGAAGGACTCCCGGATTACAATCTTCAGATCACTGTTTGTTGCGGGAACGCCGAGAGACAGCAGGCAAAAAATTGCGGCCGAGGCCAAGGCAGACAGTGACATGGTTCACCCTCCTTGGACGGTTATTTTACCCTGAGTCTCCCAACTCGTGGCAGAACTTATTAGGGTTTGAACCAAGAGTCCCAAACCCTGGTAACGCTCACTTAACTTAATAAAGAACGGCGGTTTGTCCGTTCTCCAAAGGATTTTGCCTGGGCTTCGCCTTTGATTTCAGATTATCCGATAGCAAATTACTCCATTTACCATACCTCCACATCGGGTCAAGGCCGCAGGTTGAGCGACGGATGATGCTTCCTTTGCCTCTCAGGCCACTTTGAACCACAACCCCCACACCACATCCACCAAAGTATGCGTGATCCCCGAGGCAAAGACGCGGCGGCGGTCGCGCCAGGCTCGGCCGTAGAAGATTCCGGCGATTGCGGCCAGCAGCACGTAGCGCCAATTGAACGGCAGTGGCTTATTGAAATGCGACAGGCCGAAAATCAATGAGGCCACAATCAGAGAACGGGAGCGCCCGAGGCGCGCTTCCAGCATATTCTGCAGCAGGCCGCGAAAGAAGAACTCTTCCGGAATGGCCACAAAGAAGAAGGTCACCAGCAGGGCCGAGACAATGTGCGATGCTGAAGGCATGATGCAGTGAAACAGGATGAAGCTCATCGCCCAGCCGAGCCCAATGGCAATAGGAGCAAAGGACGCCCACTCCCGCATGCCTACAACCAGATCCCGCCAGCGGGCGCGAAAGTCATAGCCCACACCTTCAATGCCGCGCACTACCAGAAACGCGTACAAGGCCGCATCCAGCAGCAGGAACTTGGGCAACGCGCTCAGGCCGGGATGTGGAAAAGATCCGGCTAGCCAGCGAAACTCTACCGGGAGGCCGATCGCGAGTAGTGCCAGGGCATCCTGCCAGCACAGTTTTGGCGTTCCCGGTGGAAGGTACTCGAACAGCGCTGCCAGCCCTACCGGAATGGCAAACAGGACCACAGCATAAGCCCACAGGAACTCGCCTCTGGGAATGGAAAAAACCAGGTAGGGTACAGCCAGCAATCCCGGCGCTAGTGCGCGGATTGCGCTGCCGGTCAGCGTCCTCTTCAGGACGTCAGCGGCGCCGAAGCCAAAGAACCAATAAGGGGCAAGCAGCAGGGCAAAGCTCAGGAAGCCGCTAAGCATGTGCCCGCCGATTCTCTGGTCCACGGAGAAGTACCTGGCCACAAACCAGAAGGCCACCAGTACGACAGCATAGAGAACCGCCGCCACCAGCAACGAATTACCGTGCAGGTGGTTGCTCTGACCGCCCGGATCCTGATCTTGCGGACCTTGCGGTTGCGAGGGTGCACTCAGCACTGCCATAGGCAAATTGTACTCATTGGAGCAGCAACCTCGACGTAAAGAGCGAAGCCGCCAGAAATCCGGCGGCTTCAGCTTCAATGGCCCAAATAAGGTACAGGATGACTTACTTGCCTTTCACCGGCACGGTAAGCCGGGTGTTCTCCCATTCCAGGACCAGATTGGCAGCGTCGTTGCCTTTCTTTTCAAACGAGATAGTGAACTGCTCCACGGGGCCCGTGGTTTGCGATTTTTGCATGTCCACCCGCGCCAGGTCCTGAGTTTCGTCATACCTGGTGCCCCACTGTCCGGTTTGCTTATTGATAATGAGTTTCCACGTGCCCTCGGCGGGCAATGAATACAGCGTGTACTTACCGGCAGGAACATTGGCGCCGCCGACGTTCAGGTCAGCTTCTGTGGTTAAAGCCGTTGCCTCATTGGCGCCGGTGCGCCACACCTTCCCATAAGGGGCGAGCGTGTCCATTTTTCTACCCCGCAAAGATGGGCGGCTGTACTCGATGGTGACCTTTTTCCCGTTCAGGGTCACTTCGGCTGTTCCGGGAGGACTTGGCCGCTGGCTCTTGTCCTGTGGCTGCTGCGGGCCGGCAAAAGCCATGAGCACGAAAGAAAGTAGGGGAACTGCAACCAGATATTTGCTGCGCATATTCGATTCCTTTCACGAATTAAATTAGCTGAACTGAATCTCACAATTCAAATCCTCATGCCCTCAGCTATCCGGCCCCGTTGATTGCTGAGCTCTTTGAGTGAATGCTATCTTGATTTCATGGCGACTCCCGGCGCACCCCTCACCCTCAGAGATGTCTTGCGGCAGAAGCCTTTTCGCAGGCTCTGGCTGGCGCAGTTCGTGAGCATCTTCGGCGATTTTCTGGCCCTGTTCGGGATCATCAGTATGATTACGTTCCGCCTGCACGGAACTGCCGTTCAGGTCACCGCCGTCATACTGGCGTATGCCTTGCCCACGGCCATCATTGCTCCTCCGGCGGGCGTCCTGGTGGACCATTGGAACGTGAAGCGAGTCATGATTGCCAGTGACTTGATCCGCGGACTGCTGGTGGTGCTGCTGCTCTTTGCCACGGATATTCGCCAGATTTGCGCCATATTCGCAACCCTGGCCATTGTTTCCTGCTTCTTTGGCCCGGCGCAGTCGGTTACGCTAAGGACCCTGGTGCCGAAAGAAGGCCTGCTAGCCGCCAACGCCCTGATGTCGCAGGCTTTTTATACTGTCAGGCTATTATCGCCGGCCCTGGCCGGCGCGCTCGTGGCATGGCTCACGGAAAAATCCTGTTTCTACCTGGATTCCCTGAGCTTCTTTTTCTCCGCGGCCATGCTGTCCACGTTGGTAATTGTCCGCCCAAAATCAGACCGCGAGAAGACGCTGCGGGCGCTGACCAATGATTTTCTCGCTGGAAACAAATTCATTTTTACCCATACAGGGCTCGCATTCGTGTTCACGGCCATGGCCCTGGCCATGTTTGTCCTGAGTTCCTTCAGCCCTTTGATCTCCATCTATGTTCGTGATTCGTTGTTAGCCGACTCCGTCATCTTCCGTTTTGTGAGTTCTATAATCGGTGACCCGGTGCGGGCCGGTTCTTTCATCTTCGGCATTCTGAGTTCCATGGTCGGTGTCGGCCTGATTCTGGGTACGCAGTCTGTGAATCGCCTGGCCCGCAATATGCCCAAAACCATCGTCGTGCTGGGAGGACTCCTGGGGTTGGGGATGGGCGCAGCCTTTTTAGGAGTGTTCCACAATATCCCCATGGCGGCTGCCAGCACCTTGACCATGGGCTTTGCTATCTCTTTTGTAATCGTACCGGCCCAGACATTGTCGCAGCAGGAGACTCCTCATGACATGATGGGCCGGGTCAGCAGCAGCTTCATGTCATTGATCGCTTTTTCCCAGGCTCTGGGTCTGCTGCTTTCCGGATATCTGGCGCAGACGCTTGGCATCCGCAGATTATTTATGGCCAGCGCCATGGTTCTGGCGCTTCTTGCTGGTGGGGGATATCTCCTCATGCGCGAAAAGCGCGCCGTAGTCCCTGCCGCCGCCCAACCCTGACCCCCCGGGGCCGTTGCAGAGGTGGAACCCCGGCGAAACTTTTCGAAATCGGGGGCATAAAGTGACGTTAAACTTATGCATCGTCGCAGCCGATATACATAAAGAGTTCTGTCTCCCCCGCGTTCTGAAAACTTTTGACGGATAGATTTGACTGATAGAGACGGCGCAATCCATGAGGCATCGGAAGCTGGAACAATGGGGGTTTTCTGTCATCGAGCTGATCGTGGTCGTTGCGGTTATCCTCCTGATCGCCGCTATAGCCCTGCCCCGCATGTTCAATGCGCGTAAGAAGGCCAGTGAGGCGTCCGTGGTCGGTTCCATCAGGGCCATCCAGATAGCGGAGGCGGTTTATCAGAGTACTTATCCTGCCAAGGGATACTCCCCGAGTCTGGCCAATCTGGGAAACAATGGAAGCACCTGCGAGACAACTTCTCCCACCAATGCCTGCCTCATTGATTCGGTGCTCGCCAGCGGGCTTAAGGACGGCTATATCTTTGATTTGCTGGGAGACGGCAAGACCCCGGATCAGAGCTACACGCTGACTGCCACACCGCAGTCATCAGCTTCCGGTCCGTGCACTTTCTCGTCCGACCAGTCTGGCGGCATTCAGTCTAGTGCTGCGAAGCCGCCACCCGGACTGTCTGCCGGCGGCGCATCCGGAGGCGACACCTCGTGCGCCGCGGGCAATTAGAACAGGCATTGCCTTTCAGTACCTCCACGATTTGTCTCCTTCCGCCGGAGAATGCGTGGCAATGGATTCAGCCATGATCCGCAACAATTGCGCCTGGTCCATGGGATGCCAGCCATGGCCCTTCATGGGCCGCCCGTACTCGAACGATCCGCCGTAAGCCGGATTGTTCGTCTTCTTTAAAAAATCCTCAAGACGGTACACGGCCAGGTTCAGGTAGAAGTTGTCCATGTCACCACAGTAGAGGTGCAGCTTGCCTGCCAGTTGGGAACCGATCTTGGGCCAATTCTGTTCCAGGTAATAGCGGAGGTCGTACCCGTGATCGCGCATGTAATTGGCTACCTGCGGATCGATCCGGCCTGTAAGTTTGTCCCAGAGCGGTTTAGGATAGCCGTCTGCTCCAACCGGGCCGTAGACCGCTTCCCAGGCTTCAAATTGCTGCGCGGAGCGGCCGTGCGAGCCCAGCACTTCTTCCAGTTGGCTCATCTCCCGCATGGTTACCAGCACCTGGCCTTCATCTGTCCTTTGCATGGCCCGCTCGGGGACAGGAGCATCGTAGCCGGGCGCCACAAAGGCGTTGTTGTCTGCATAGATGTCCACCATCTGATAACGAGTGAAGTCCACCGGATCAGGGAAGAACGTCCATGTGCCGCCAAAGAAATCAGGATGAAAAACCTGCAATGCCAAGGACTCCCAACCTCCCGTGGAGCCGCCGGAAAGCATCCGCGCGTACGGCTGGCGAATCATGCGGAAATGCTCTTCCAGGTAAGGGATAAGCTCGGTCATGATGGCATCGCCGTAAGGACCGTTGTTGGCCGAATTCACAGCATACGAATCATCAAAATAAACCGTGGGATGCTGGAAGGTGACCACGATCATGCGCGGAAAATCCGCCGCAATCCATTGCTTATACAGGTCGTAACCGGTGATGTATCCGGTCAGTTGCAACCGCTGCTGCAGTTGCGGGCTGTCCCGCGCCGGATCGGTGCTGAAGCCAAGCGGTGGCTGCAAGCCGAAGTGTCCTTGTTCGTAGAGCACTGGATAGTGCGCCTCAGGATGCGCTTCATATCCTTGTGGCAGCAGCACAGTTGCGCCCAGATAGATTGGCTGTCCCCAGAACTGAGTCAGCAGCTTGCTCTGCATCTTGATGTGCTTTACGTACTGGGTGTCCGAAGGAAGAGGAGTTGGAGGAATAGTGTTGCCCAGTTCGAGGCGCACATCATAGCCGCTGACCGGATCAAGGTGTAGATGCTGCGCCAGGCTGTACAGATTTCCCGGTGAGCGATTGAACTGTTGTCCCTCCCACTGGTCGTTGTGCGCCCAGATGATGTGGCCATCGGCTCGGCTGAACCGCGTATAAACGTTGAGCACGGCTTGCACGTAGTAGTCGCCTGCGGGAAGTTCTCTTACAGATTTGAAAGGATAGCCGATTGTAAGGGCATCAATGGAAGTGGTTTCGCCCGGCTGCAGCTGGACCACGTCTTTGCCCAGAAACTCCGTGTGCGAACGCCAGGAACCCACCTGCAGGCGCGGCTCCGGGTCTTCGGCCTTGGCAATGATCACAAAAACGCGTCCCGTTGCTGGCCCGTTATGGCTGGCGGGAAGCTTGATTTCAAAGCGAGGAATGGAGCCGCCCTGGGCGTGCGCGGCGGATGTGAACGCCGCCGCGAGCACCATGGCGATACAACAGGAATAGAGCTTTTGTTGGAAGGTGTGCATCACTGTTCTCCAAACATTAAAAAGACAAACAAGAGTATCACCTTAGATATTCCATTACTTTGGTGACGTGCGGACCCCGCATGTTCACAGATATCATCGATCCAACGTAAGGTTTGCCCAACAGACTGTGTTTGGTTCATCAGGAGAAGAAAAAAAATGTCTCGCCATCTATTGCGCGGACGTGCACCGCTCCCGAGGAAGCTCCTCGGAACCGTATTGTGTGCACTGTTTTTTTTGCCGCATGCGGTTGCATTTCAAACCCAGGTACAGATTCAGAGCAATGATTCGGGGCGCAAGATCAAGAACCGCATCACTCCTGAGTATCCTGAACTGGCAATCAAGGCGAAACTTTCCGGAACAGCCCGAGTTGAGCTGACTGTCACCGCCGATGGCTCGGTGAAAGAAGTGAAAGAACTGGGTGGGAATCCGGTGCTGCTGGCGGCCCTGGTGCGGGCGGTCAAGCAATGGAGATACGAGCCTGCGCCCAGGGAAACCCTGATAGAGGTGAAGGCCGCCTTCAGTGAGCACTTCTGAGTTCAGACCAAGGTCCGCAATGTTGGCCTGGCCTGTTGATTGTTGTCCTGCATTCTACGTTCTCAAGTCTCTCCTTCCGTTAGACTTATCCCTATATGGCTGAAGCAAGTGCAAAGCTCTCCCCGCTGCTCCAATCCGCGCTCATTGCCATTCATGGCGCGATCAAGGGAATGACCGACGAGCAGTTGTCCTGGCATCCTGGAAGTAAGTGGTCGTCGGTGGAGATTCTGGAGCACCTCTCACTTGCCTACTCCCGCACCGCGGAAAGAATGAGGCCGTTTGTGCAACAGGAGTTGCCGGCAGTCCGAAGGCGCACCTTCAAGGAGTGGGCCGGGGGAGTGATCGTGCTGAAAATCGGCCGCATACCGTCAGGCCGAAAGGCCCCGGAAGGACTCTCTCCCAAGGGGATGAGCCCGTCTCAGGCCAGGACCTGCATTGAAGAGAGGCTCTTGCAGTTGGACCAGGCGATTGACCTGTGCGAACAGCGCTTTGGTGCCAGCAGAAATATTCTCGACCACGCCATTCTGGGGCCGCTTTCAACTTCTGAGTGGCGCAAATTTCATTACGTACACACTCTTCATCACATGAATCAGATCCACGTCCTGCGAGAGAAAATCAACGTTGGAACTAACTCACAAATCAAAAATCACAAATCATAAATTCCTTTGGAATTCAGTGTGCCAGCAGTCCAAACACGCCAACGCCGTTGGTCGTGCCCACGTACACTTTGCCATTCGCGATCATAGGCGTGATGAATTTGTTGCCTGCGCCAAACTGGTCCCGTCCACCGGCGGCCTGGTTGCTGTTATAGAGTTCGTGGGAAAGATTCGTGGCATCGTAAGCATGCAATACCGCTGCGCTTCCGTTCTCCGCAGCCCATACAATGCCGTTGCTGCTCCCGTTGGCTGAGATGCTGGGTGTGGCCCCGGGAAAGGGAAATATGTTTCCGCTCGATGACGAGGGCGACGAAGGCAGACGGGCATTGGAAAAGGGAAACGACTTCAGGTTGTCACCCACTGCGCCATAATAGATGGTGCCCTGAAAATACGCAGGCATTGAGAACACCACGCCGCCGCCCAGCGTGTCCTGGTAGATATTGTTGTTATTCGCAGGATTGAATTTGCCCATGTTGTCACGATCTACCACGTAAATATGTCCATCTTTTCCTGCGCCCACAGCCAGATGCCGGGTCTTACCGGTGCCGTCCACCAGATCAGGCACAACCAGAGCGCCGCCTGACCCTAAATCCTGATCCACTGAATTTTCAGCCACCACGTTGAATGGAGCAAAATAGTCGGCCACTGCCAGTCGGTGATTGCTGGTGGAGATTCTCAGGAATGAATTGCCGAAATTTCCCTGATTGGGGAAGCCGTTGGCATCAAGAGTCGCGTCGAAAGTTCCGTTTGCCTCGAGGACGAAGATGTTGCCGTTGGCATCCGCTGCTGGTGCTGCTCCGGCATTCCAGAACGAGCCTTCGTTGCCATTTGGGGTGACGTTCAAAACCGTCACCTGCGCCAGGGTGTTCTGGTCGTAACCCATCATCCATCCCGTGTAAGGGCGAATGTCGCAATGAGACGACCAGGAGGTATAGACAACGCCATTCGTCAGCAGCAATCCCGGACGTTCCTTGTATTGCCCAGGATCAAAAACCACAACGCTACCCGAGGCGTTATCGCCGGAGCCGGGGAAAGTCGCCTGAACTGTCGTGGGCCCGCCAGATTCTTCCGCGCCGGTGGTGAGATCGAGGGCATGAAGGCGCTGGAAGTATTGGCCGCCGGCGTTTTTGCTCATGGCCACAACGTACACCGTGCCATGCGGACCGGCGTTCAAGTCAATGACCGGTGTGGCGGTGATTCCTATTTCGGGAGTTACCTGGCCGCAGCCATGGTCATCGGAGGTCGTCTCGCCGGACAAAAGCATGGAGACATGCCACAGGGAAGATCCGCTATCCGCATCAAGGGCATAGATGCTATCGTGCTCCGTCACCACAATCAGCACATTATGCGTGCTGCCTCCTATGCTGATGCCTGCGGCATAAAGAGGCTCGGCATCCACCTTGCCATCCACGGAGATCACAAAAAGCTTGCCGAACGTGCCGGCGTTCACGTTGCCCGGCGTAAGAATGGTTTCATTCAACTGCTGTCCAGTGCGTGCATTGTCATTGTGATACGTCAGAACGTCTTCTGCGGAAGATGACGGCGCAGGAGTCGGCGTGGGAGTTGGCGCCACCTGCATGGAACTGCTTGATCCGCCCGAACATCCTGAGAGAAAGCAGAAAAGGGTGCCGCAGCACAAGATAACAAGAAACAGCCTGCACTTCGTGGAGGAGGTCATACCGGATTTTCAGTGTAGCTTGTCTTACTTGCTCATCCGGAATGAAAAACCAGGGAAGACGTACACCGTAGTTCCACCCTGCTCGGTGGCCTTTAGTTTGCCGCTGCGCACCTGCTCCATCGCCGCGACGACCTGCGCAAGGTAGCCAGGCTCAGCCACCGGAACATTATGGGCGGGCAATAGCAATTGCAGCTTTGGAGCCAGGGCCGCGAGCTTTTTTACCGAGGCTACATAAGCGTCAAGATCAGTTTCCGGCCGGTAAAGAAAAATGGGACCTGGATAAAAAGTGTCTCCGGTAAATAGCAGGCCATTCTTTTCGTCCAGGAGCGAGATGGAATCAGGCGTGTGGCCGGGCGTGGCAATCACCTGCAGGGTACGTTCGCCCAGCTCGATCTTGTCGCCATCGTGCATCCAATGCGAAATATGAAAAGGTTTGGTCGCATACTCCTGCGGGTTGAAGCCTGCCGGCAGGTCGCCGCAGATTTCGCTCGGGGCAACTTCTGCCTGCGCATCTTCTCTGGAGCCTTTCGCGTTGGCGCGCGTAAAGTCCGTATCCATGCCGTAAACTCGAGTAAAGCGCCAGTTGTCTCCCACGTGGTCATCGTGAGTATGGGAGTTCAACACGGCCACCGGCAGCCGCGTAAGGCCTTCAACCAGTCTGCGGATGTTGCTGATTCCCATCCCGGTATCGAACAGGAGGGCCTTCTTTGTCCCCAGTACCAGATAAGAGATCACCTCTTCCGATTGGTGCGGCTCATAAATAGCAAATACCCCAGGACGGATCTTATAGACCTCAAACCACGGGTCCGGCGCGCTGACTTTTTCCAATGTGGCATAGATGGCCCGAGGCAGACTGCGGCACCATTCCGGTTTTTGCGGAACGATAGAGGCCGCCAGACAAAGGAAGGAAATAAAAATCGCAGACGATTTCACCGCTCGATTCTAAATCGTCGCTGGCGAGAGAAAGCAAGAAGGCATCCGGCCCGGGCCAGGATGCCTTCGCTCAAGTAGCCTTACTGGGGCGGCTTCGTGCCGCTCGGTGGAGTGTTTGCGGGTGCATTGCTGGTGCCGTTCTGCTGCTGGCGCAGGTGCTCATCCTGTTGCTGCACCATTTGATCGAATTTCGTCTTCTGGTCATCCTTCAGCACCTCCCGGACCTTGGAGATCGTGCTCGTGCGCAGGCTGTGGATCTTCTCTACTTTGGCTTCGCGAGCCATGGAGTTGTCCTGGATGAGCGCCATGGCCTGATCGTGCTGATCCGTAAGAATAGACTTCACCTTCGACTGCTGGTCTGGACTCAGGTTCAACTGGTCAGAAAGCACCTTCACCTGATCATCGATATTTGACATTCGTCCCTGAGAAGGCTGCGGGGCCGATTGGCTGGGCGGTGCGGACTGTTCCGGCATTGTGGATGGCGTCCGTGGAGATTGCGGCGCCATTTGCGGCGACTGGGTTGACGGAGTTCCCATTTGGCCTGAGTTCGGCTGGGCGCTTGGATTTTGAACCGCCAAGACTCCGATTGCGAATAGTACGGTGCAGAAAAAGGCTGCAGCTCTGATCTTGTTCATCTGATTCTGGTCTCCTTCGTTGGGTCCAGACGCTGTGGCATTCGTATTTGGATGCCAAGTGTCGCAGCCGGGAGGGTAGCTGCAGATAAATCATCCAGAGTACGCCGGCTACTCTGAATGGCGCTGAAGGCATTTCCGAAAGAGTGTAACCAACGCAAGACCGATATCAGCGTGAGTTTTCCGCCCAGCCAGCCTTGCGCATGGATTGCAGCGTCGCCACCAGCCGGTTGAAATCTCCATCATCCAGGGCCACAAAACGGAATGGCCGTGGGGAAGAAGCATCCTTTGCCTGCGGCTTCAGGAACTCAACCAGGGCTGTAACCGGTCCTGAAGCGGTGGTCAGAACAACCTCGGCCAGCGACAAGTCTCCAATCCGGTCGTGGAATTGCACCAGCCCGCCAGTCAAGGAAAGCCGGTGCAACGTAGCGGATACTCGTCCGCTGGCAAGGTTGAATTTGACAGGTTCGTTGCCGGGGATACGTACCCGTGGGGCACGTACGCGGTTGTGCGGTTGGGGGAAGTGAGCCATGGGCACAGTCTGCCAGAATCGCCGGGTGCAGTTGAAGATTACGCATGCTGCTGTACGGAATCCTGTGGGGGCTGTAACTCAACCATGTACTAACGCGTGTCCCGCTGCCAACTGGGTTCAGTGTTCGGCTTATAATTGCGCAGTTGCCCGGATGGACAAAATTCACGCGGAAGCGAAGGGAGAAACTCCTTGAAAGCTTTCATTTTTGGTTTAGTGATCGGCATCATTATCCTGCCGATTTGCGGTTACTTCTATTTCCGTTTCGGTTACGCTCCGGTGGCCACCGCGGCCCCGCCTATGCCCATGGAAAAAACCATGGCCAAAATGGCCTTGCGTGCCCGAATTACCGCCGAGGCGCCTAAGAGCGCGCCCATTCAGCCGGATGAGCCCAACCTCACCGCCGGCGCCAGGATTTATGCGGACAATTGCGCCTTCTGCCACGGGTTGCCCAATCACCCGCCCACTCCCGCGGCCAAGGGTATGTTTCCCGTTCCCCCGCAGCTCTTTAACACTGATGACATGGTGACCGATGATCCCGTGGGCACAACCTACTGGAAGGTGGACAATGGAATCCGGTTGACGGGAATGCCGGGTTTCGGCAAATCACTTTCCTCCACACAGATGTGGCAGGTGACCCTGTTGCTCGCCAAAGCCGATAAACTGCCCGACCAGGCCAAGGCAGCGCTGAGTGGAACCGGACCAGCCGCTGCTACAAAACCGTAAGTGCGCTGGGCTGATCCAATGAGGAGTAGACGAGGCTCTCCTCGAGTTGGAACGTAAGGGCAGTGCTTCGATATTCCATGTTTCTTTGACCACATGTTTGCCTGACGAAAGACAGGCAAAGACGCTCGGATTGGCCTAGCTGCTCTCGCCTCGCAATCGCTGGGAGACGCGCTCTGTGCGAACGGAATCGGGTGCGCGACATGAAAGTAAGGATCAGGCCCGTCGGGCCTCCCAATAGTCCTCAAATCTACCACTGAGACGACAGCAGCGGAGGGCAATGATGGCATTGGCGCCACGAATGGTCCAGAACATGCCG
>Ga0209168_10001386_pt1 | contig 19109 bp, 19 predicted proteins | sample Coa_R1_FD_187156 | JGI IMG/M metagenome (GOLD analysis project Ga0209168, IMG submission 187156) | Surface soil microbial communities from Centralia Pennsylvania, which are recovering from an underground coalmine fire - Coalmine... | ecosystem: Environmental > Terrestrial > Soil > Unclassified ...
ATTTTTTAGATTCTTCAAGAAGGCTACACTTTTCAAGTAACTCTCTTATTCTGTCTAATCCAAGCCTTTTTACTGGTCTAAGTCTTACGAGTTTACTCATGTCTTCAATTCTAATTAAAGTTATTCCTTTCCCTAGATTTTTTTCTCTATCATCACTAATTTCTTGAGCTAATGCAGACAGCGCTTTTTTTGTAGTGGGAAAATCAGGTCCGACTACTACTGAGTAATCAGCATTATATTTTTTACGATGTCTAGCTAAAGTGGAAACTCCGACACTTTTTGCGCTTACTTTTGTACCAGGTTTTTCTTTACTCTTTGCTTCAAGGGTTATTTTATATTTTTTAGTTTGACCATTTTTAGGACTGAGAAATGCCTCAGCTACACCATCAGGATTGTCTTTTCCCGAAATTTTTACTGCATCAAAACCGAGGCTATCGAATGCAGCAACCAATTCGTTTTCCAGTTTGTCCTTATTAGTAGCTGCATCTTTAAGATCCTGAGAAATAGTCAATGAATTACGTCTTCCAGTAGTACTTGAAAGAGTTCTAAATAATTCATCTCTTTGATTTAGTATATCCGTCACGATATCAGGTCTAATTCCCAGTTCTAATAAATGGGCTTCTAATAATACTTCTGAAATTGCAAATAATTCTAATGAAACATTTCTGGTTTTATTATTATATTCATTAAAGAATTGAGCTACGAAGGGGTGTAATAAATTAATCTGTAAAATGCCATCTGATGGGTTAAATACTGCAATACCTTGTGAAGGTGATAATGTCTCTACCTGTTCAACTGCTCTGATCGCTCCAACTTCGCTATTTGCTTTTTCCTTAAATTCATTAATAAATCCAATTATTTGGGACTTTTGCATGTTGGCAGGTATATTTGTATATTTTGAGAGATAGCCATTGTTTAAAGACCTCTCAATAAGTCCTACTAATGGAGTTTGAGTTAAGCTTTTAGGTGTATTTGCAATTCGATTTACTGCTTTGACACTAGGGTTTTCTTCTTTTTCCACTTCTAATAATTTCTTTGATGCTATACTGAAGATACCTCTAAGTAAGTTCCTTGATTCTTCGAACAATGCGCCATGTCGAACATCTTCCCTGGTGGACCTTAATTCCTCATCTAAACTATCGATATGAATTACAGCTCTGAAACGACTAAATGTTCCGTGTCTTAATAAATTGCTATCAATTCCAAAGTATTCATCTTCAATATTAATCAGCCGGCCTCGTACGTATACAAAAAATCCGTGGCTTCTTGATGTATCTAGAGATTTTCCCTGAGTTAACAAATCCTCATACAGTTCAAAATATCCAGTAATCCGACCTAATTTTGTATGGACCAAACCATAATGTTCAAATGAGGTTTTAGGCTTACTATCGTCCTTTGATAAGGATAGATCGTCTGGTGCAATGAAAGGAATTTCTTTTATATCTTTACCTAAAATCCATTTTTTAATTTCTATAGCATTTATCTTTGAGGATAGTATTTTATTGCTGTTAAGGTAGAGGGCAAAATCATCTCTAAGTGGCATTGCAGTTTCTAAGACCCACTTTAATCTTCCTACTTTAATCTCTCGTGCCATCTCTTTCAAGTTAGACATTATAGCTACTGTCCAACTTTTTTCAGAATTTTTTCCAAAAAGTATAAGCTCTTTAAAGTCAGAACTTGAAAAGGCCAAAACAGGCGCTAAGGCTTTTTTTACTTCGTCTTCGGTAAGTTCTCTCAAAGGGATTCTAACTTTTTCTTCTGTATAGATTCCACCTTTTTCTCCTTCGGGTATAGATGTATAATCCATAGTGGCTGCAAAGTATTTCCCATCAACTTTTGTAATGTGTGTAAATTCATTAGCTAATACATATGTAGCTAATTTTCCGATTCCAAATTTACCTATTTGTTTTCTACCCCGAGGGGATTTATAATTAGAATTTCTTTTCTCGCTTATTCCTATTAACCAATGTTTTTCAAGACCTTCTTCATTCATTCCTTGACCATTATCTATTATTGCTATTATGGCTCCTGGGTCGCCTAAGTCTGGAGATAGTATGACATGTGTTTTGGTTGCTCCTGCATCAAATGCATTAGAAACCGGTTCTTCGATAGCTTTATTTGGACTTTTATACAATCCTTCAGAAAATAGCTGGATAATACGATAGCTTATTCTAACGTCTATTTTTGACTTCTCTATTCCGGCAGTTGCGAAAATACTCATAAGAATTACCATTTTATTGAATTTAAAGATTATCTATGACGCTCTATTAGCTGCTTTATGTGCATAATGTACGGCCAATGATCTTATGTTTTTTGGAGGCGATATTAAAGGAAGCTTTTGAGCGACTATTATGTATTCATATTGATAAATTGCTCTCCTTTTACCATTTTTACCATTAGAAAATCTGCCTATAGAATCTCTATATGGCGTAAATATCTTAGAGGAAATTTTTCTCTTTATTATTTTATCAATTTTAAAACCAGTATTTTTTAATAGTTCTATAGAAATTTCAGTATTTGGAATATTAGTTCCTAAATATTGAGTATCACCGATTATAATACAAACTCGTTTGTTATGCTTTAACACACGATACATTTCTCTAAATGTCAGGTCGATATCCACAATATAATTAGCCATTTGATTAGCTAAACCTAAATTGCTTTTCTGGAGTGATTCTATGGTTTTTAACCCTACAGGACTGACTATTTTGTCTCTTTCTATAATAGCCTTTTTAGATGAAGTACCAACATAATCTTTTCTAATATCAGCTATATTGGTAACTGACCCAAACCAAAGCAATGAAAGTTGGTGTATATCTGCATACTCATAAGATATCGCATATGGTGGTGAGGTTATTACTAGATCCACGCTATTTTTTGAAAGTCCGGTTCTTCTTGCATCTGCTTTTTTAACGGATGATTTAGTTCGTTTTGACTTACTTAACAAGTTATAATACTCTGCATTTCTAGTAGTCATATAATTTAAATGCTCAGTAAACGTAGATACCGGATCTGCATCTTTTTTATTTGGATCTTGTTGAGGTTTTATGCTTTTTGAGTACCATTTCGAGCAGTTCTTCAGGATATTAGAGAAACAGCAATTATAAAAGATTTTAAGATTTCTGTTTGGTTCATTCTGAATTTCATTATAGATCCTAGATAACTTATTATATTGTTTTTTCTTAAACCAGTATTGCAACCTATTATTTGCACTTTTATAATAGTTATTGCGGTCGTTATTTCTTGCTATTCTCTCTAAAAGTAGTTTATTATTTTCTTCTAATACAATTGGATTTATTGCTGTGGCTTTGGCAGAAGAGATTAAGATTGCAGAATCATTTACATCGATACTAACGCTATTTCGATTGTTGAGTTTTGCCTCTACCAGCGTTGTTCCACAACCACCAAAAGGATCCAAGATGAGGTCGCCCTCCTCTGAATACCTTTTTAGTAAACGACTTACAAGTTGTGGTATAAACTTTGCCGGATATTTATGATAGCCATGACTTGCATAGTTAGTTTCCTTTTTTGTTAAGTGATCGAAAGACCATGAAGCATCCACATTAATATTGTCAATACAGTATCCCCTCATATATATCATATTGATAGCAAATTATTTAAACTTCAGATCTTGTTCAGATTTGACCTCCTTTTTAAGACCATAAAGCGCCTTTTTGCGAAGCTCTAATATTCTGCATTTTAATATTGCAGCAAGAGAGGTATCCTTTATAAGAAACATGCAATTGCTATCAACTCCTATAAGTATAAGTGATTTATTACAGTTTTTATCTAAATGTAATGATGCATCTATACGTTTAGGCAGATAGAGACATATTCCAGAGCTCTTGTAATTTATTCTACTTAATTCTACTACAGGCTCTTCCAGATTGTCATCAAATAATAATTTCTTAATCTTTTTTGTCATTATCTTCTCCTTTATCAGATGTGATTGAACTTTTGATAGACTTCTTTTGCCGCTTGTACCATGCAATTAGGAGTGGGTGTCAAGAGGGGAAGGGGAATATTGAACCGGGCTTTGAAGTTCAGTTTCGTTCGAATATACAGTCTTTGCAATAATCTCGTTGACGTTGGAATCTGCGAAGTATTTTTGCATTGAATCCCTTTAAGTTCTATGGACTGTAATAATGCAACATTCGCATTTTGGCTGTTGTTCACATTCGTACTGACTTTCGCAATGACAATCTCGACATAAACATTCTCGAACAGGTGTCATGTTGCACCACTTCCTTCAGCTTTTAGTTCCTCTCGTAATTCTTCGATGTGTTTAAGGGCATCGGCAAGGTCTTTTTGAACTGCAAGATATTGTTTATGTTTGGCTTCAACGGCTCGTTCTTTGTCAGCTTTGATGTATTCTATGTATTGATCCAGGCTTGTAAGCCCAAGTTCGGACGCTTCAGATATATATCTTGTTTTTACATATATCTGCACCCTTTTGTCTGCAAGTGTTTTATTTTCTTCATGTTCGGTCATAAAAATCTAACATATTGTTAGTAAATGTTCACATATATATATGTGCCGTATATTATATATAACCAAACTCCATACTTACATACATACGTTAACAAGACGACGGACAAAAAGGGTTCTCTTTACTTACGTACATAAGTTTTTGGGCGACTGTTTTTAAATCTACATATATATATATGTTCATGAACTTTACAGTTTCAATAACGGACAAGGAACTTATAAGGTACTGTGAACGCCTGGCTGAAGAACATCGACTTTCAACCACAATTCAGAAGGCCTTGAAGGAATACAGAGATCAGGAATCCGAAATCGTCGGAACCCCGGGCGAAGAAACAACACCAACATCAGTTTCCCTCGACGACATCCGCAATATGTCGTATACCGGCCGGAAGGAAATTCCAACCGAAGACATCATAGCACTGCTTATAAACCTTGATGTTGTAAAGGAAATGGCCGATCTTCTTTATGGCCTTGACACTGACTACTTCAAAGAAGTCGGACGCCAGGCCCTTATAAGGAAATACGCCGACAAAGTCGGGGCTAATGCTGAACAGCGCAACGCCTGGCTTGAAGAATCAAAAACGTGGTAACTTGAAAGGGAAATGTTCAGCATGTGGACACAGGGCGCACAACGGCATCTGTAAAGTAGTAACGAGAGAAAAAGGACAATATATCAGTTGTCCTTGTTACGATCCAAGAAAAGGAAAGCCCCCTGACAACCCTAAAGGAAAAGACGAAACGAGGAAATAATTATGGGAACGAACGACGACAACAGAAATGCCCCGCACGCAGTAGACAATCCTGATCGCGTGACTGTTGACGCCGAAAGCAATAAGTTGAACCCTGAATTCCAAAAGTTCATTACCGACGAATCCCCTTTGCTCATGGGCTTTTATTGTGCGTGGTCAGGTTATCGGATAAGTACGAAAACATCAACACGCAAGGTTCTGGGCCAGGACATCCGCGATGTCACTGAAAAAATAACTATTGACTATAATTCAAGAATCATGAATGAGTCAGGGACAAACCACGTCTTCAATCAGATAAAACCCCTTATCAATCCCCTTGTCAGCACGTCCAACCTTACCGACGTACAGATTTATAAACTTTGGAAGGGAAAGACGAAGGCAATACGCAAGGACTTGCTGAAAAGCTATTTTTATAAGTATCCGTTCTGTCAAGATTGTATGACGGAAATCCCCCCTATCGAGGAAGGCGCGGAAACAAAATATTCAAAGGGAAAGTACGTCGATCATTACCATAGACTTCAGATAGGCAACGACAAACATCATGTTATCATGAAGGCAAAAAATCCTTACGACATCAAAATCGATGGACTCGCAACAGTTACGACGACATTGATTGAACTTTACACAATTACTTCAAAAGCAAAGGACGGATTCACACTTAAGAAGTTGGCTGACAGTTTTATAACATCAGTAATTCAGCGCAACGGCGCTGAAATGCCGAAGAAGGAAGGTATACTTGAAAGAATTCAAAAAGGGTTTCCACGATGACAACACCAATGCAAGTAAAGATTTTGGATAGCAACCGTTCGGTAATTCAAAGTATCGACGGGCAATACGACAACGGCGTCTTCATATATAAGGAAGGCGACCATTTCGGCCTGGGCGGGGTAACAAAGCGCATCTCAATAAATTACAAGCAGACTTACGACGAAAAGCAAGGACTGAAAGTTGTCAAAGTCGCCCTTGTAATCTTTGACGGAAAGAATTATAATCAGGTCGACTTCGAAAAGAACCAACAAGAAAACGAAGTTGATATCAATGATTATATCAATCAGGACGAACTCGCCGACTACAAAGAAGAATCAATGATGGAAAAGCCCTTCAATCTCGCCGAACTGTTGCCTATAATAGTCTTGTTGGGAACTGGGGCCATAGTAATCATTCTTTACTTCATGGGGGGCAACATTGCAAAGGAAATGTCGATAAGTTATACCATCGTCAACAACACTGCCAACCAATGCGTAGTCTTCGGAAAGATTGCAATAAACCAGACGCATCAACTGATGAACATATACAACAGGACGCTTGCAAAATGTGGTTGAAATTCAAATTTAGAGTATACAAAAACGGATTGATAACATGGACAATAATACTGACAAGGAAGTAACCCAAGACGTTCAGGGAATCTTTACTATCGCAGACATCGACAAGTTCAACATTTCAAGGATCGAAAGCGTAAAGACCAACCTTCTTCTTAACATTGATTCCATGCGCCTTTCCGATCTTCAAAGTCAGTATATGGACTTGTCAAGCGCAATGCTGACAGTCCTGGAAAAATACTTTTCCCAGGACGCAATAAAAGCGAAGAAGACAACTATCGACGGAATTGAATACAGTTTTTATGACTTGAAGGAAGCAACGAAGATGAACTTAAACCGAACTCTTATCAGGATTGTTGCGGAAAACTCAATATACATTTATAATTCCTTCATGATCCAGATAGGCGTAGCAATTCCGACGTCAAAAACAAGCAAAAAAAAAGACTCATCGAATCCCTTTACTCGCTTATCCCCAACAAAGACGACGGATTCTACGAATCCTTTGAACAAGGATTCCAAAAATACATCGGATACGACAAGCGTTATAAGCCCAACCTTTTGAACTACATTTCTTATTCTCTTTCGGAACTTTCAAATTACGACCTTGACGGACATATTCTTGTTCTCGGAACGGCAAGGGTTGGGAAATCAACCTTGACGCTTCAGATTGCCCGTCGATATTACAGCAACAAGTATCAACAGAACCTTCAGTACGTCGACACATCGCTTATACAAAGCAAGTGGTACGACAGCAACATAATTTATAGTCGAGAACAAGGCTTCAGCCCATTAAAGAATAATAAGAAGGAATTCATTCAAGTAGACGATGCCGTTCTTCTTGCAGACAAGAGAGGTTCAATGTTGCCGGATCAATCAAAGTTCCTGGGAAAGATGAATTTCTACGCATCTAACAATAATCTCATTGCAACACTCATCCAGAATCTTGCAGACCTCGATTCAAGGCTTTATTCCAAGGCCAATCTTGTCATCATTGTATACGAGAGGGGCAAGGCCCTTGTCTACGCAAAGCCGAAGAATTTCCCAATAGTCAGAGATACATTCGACTTTGATTTTATACAAAAGCATACATATCTTTTGAATCAGGGTGAACGCCGAAGTCTTTATAACTTGAAGCGCATTCGTTCGTATATCGGCGAGATTCGATTCAAATCCCTTGCTGACAACCCTTTATACAAGAAGTACCTTCAAAAGAAAAGTAAGGAACAAAAAGACCTTGACTGATTGGTTTTTAAATTTATCCCGAACAAAGAGATTATGCCGAACGATCAACAGCATTCGAATATATTTCAAGTTGTCTTCGCACTGTTCGCCCTCGTCGTAGTTTTCCTTCTTTACGCTTTTCTTTATACAAATTTCTATCGCATACTTCCGACGCCCCCAGGCCAGACGAACCATATCTACGATCCTGAACGCAGTATATACAGCATCTTCTTCGGGATCTTTGACAATTCATTCTTATTCATCTTCGTCATCGCGCTGTTGATGGATGTCGTCGCTTCATATCTTTTCCCTTCAGTTCAAAAAGGGATTGTGAACCTTGTCCTTCTTTTCAGTTCATCATATTTTGTTGCCCAGATAAACGGCATTGTTCCTGTTCTCAATCAGGTTCTTGCGTTCAGTTCAACTTTCCCAAACACTTATAACGTATTAAGCACGAATTATTATGCAGTCATTATGTTGTTCATGCTTGGATTGTCGACGATATTCAGCTTCCGTCAAAAAAGGCGTTGATATGGTTTTCAAAATAAACTGGTTCATGATTCTTGTCTTGTCAGTAATGGCATTGTTGACGAATGTCAACGCATGGTCAGTTCCGGCGAATCAACTGGGCCCCAACTATCTTTATTACGTAAACATAACCAACATTACCTTCGGGAACTACTCATTCCCGACGAACGGTGTTGCCAACATCGATTCCCTAACAGGTACACAGTGGTTTTTGTATAACACTTCATCAAACACAATTTTAAGTCAACAGCCCATCCAATCGCTTCTTATTGAAGGATTCAATTCTTCAGGATACTTCGAAGGAAATATCGTCGCATTTCCTTATCCGACAACGAATGGACTTCTTATCTATAAGCAGACAGTGTACGGCAAGCCGTACAACAGCGTAACAATCTTCTTCGGGCAAGGGATAACTCAAAGTACATATCTTGGAAACTTTACAAAAACACACATAGTTCAGGAAACGCAGACAAGCGGAATCAATAACAACCTTCCGATATTTCCGTTCCCTATCGTCGTATACAACACTTCAGCGTTGAACGGAATTAACACAACAATTTCATATCAGGGAAATGGTTCTTCAAAGGGCTTTTCATCCACATACTTCAATCTAAATGCCGGATACCTTCTTCTTTCCTCGACATCCAATACATTCAACATGTCCTTGAAGTTTATCCCTAATAATTACGGAAGTTTTTACAGCAACCTTAACATCTATTCGAACAGCCTGAACATAATGCAACTTCCTTCGTTATCGATTCCATTCCTGGGAGGGGGAGGGGATTCGTCGGAACTTACAGTCAAGAACAATAATGACACTCTTATCTATATGAACCCGAATCCTTGTCAACTCAACATTGTGAATCAATGTATCAACACTTTTCAAGGATACTGGGAACTTTCCCACAACATAAAATACGTTGTTGGAGGGCCATTAAATGGGGGCTACGCTTACAATCTCACGAATACCGATCCGCGCAAGATTGGAATATTCACACAGCCTTATTATAACGGAAAGAACTATCAATTCCAACTGACAATCAATTACACGAACATTCTCGCAGACTTGAACAGGGCATCATTTTATTTGATCCCAACGTACAGCGCTTCATATACTTCTTCGAATGCAGTAACAATTCCACACCCGACATATCCTAACGTAACTTCGGACCTGGACATCGGCAAGCAATGGCAAAAGGACTATAATTACAGATCAGTATTCTACGTCAACAACTGGAATTTCAGATTCTTAACTTATGCCTATTCGAACGTGACGGCAACGACAGCGTATCTTAATAAATCGTATGTCTTCAAGCTTCCGAATTCGCCGTACCTTCTTCTTACAGCCCCGCATTACACTGGCCCCGCAGGGGGAATGCAGACTGACTGTTCGCAAGTTTTCTTCGAAGCATACAATGATACTTCAGGACTGGATTCGGGCCCGATTCCGTTCGCAATAGTGGACTGTAATCCTCTCAACAACACAGTAAAGTTCATCCTTAGCAATCAGACAGCGCAAGGCAACGTTTATAATCAGTTCAACATGTATTACGAAAGCAGACATGGACTACGCTTCTTCAACAACCAGGGCGTTCTTTCAGCATGGGAAACTATCTTCAATGGGGGTGCTTCATATCAGACAAGATTCGATTCATCAGGCCCAGTCATCTTCAACCTTTCAGCCCCACTTAATGCGCATTCGTGGATTGCTACTAATAACTTGAATGTTACTGGTTGGACTGCGAACCAGGATCAGCTTTACAACCATCAACCTGACCATACAGTAAATTCGATTCAAGGAACTGCGTTCCTTATCGACAACAGATCGAACAACAATGAATTTATGATTGGCCGTTATATTTTCGGAAAGATGGTAAGTGTAGTTCAGGTCGTACTTGCCAACAGGACTTCAGCGAAACTTCAATTAGCCGCGCATGTTGACAAGATGGGGATATTCAACTTTACAACAAACATTAACGCTGAAGAACAGCATCCATATACGACGAATGTCACGCAAGGGCCTTCATACGTGTATCAGAACAATCAATCAACTTCAGGGCTTCCTTTGCCCCCGATTCCTATCGCTTCGAACAAAACACCGATAACGCCAGGGATAGTTTCAGCAATCAATCTTTCAGACAGTAACCTGAACAACACCCTTTCAAGTCTTGGATTAGACGTAGTCTTAAATCTTTACGGGCTCAACATGCCTACATACGTTCTTGACTTCATATTGTTGTTCTTTGCCCTCGTTGCGATAGGACTTACAGCCCCACACATTGCTGACACTAACCTGACTTCAAGCGCCCCGTTGATATTGATTGTCTTCGTGCTGTTCATCGCCGGATTGTGGAACTTCGGATTCGGAATAATTGCACTATTCATCGTGCTTATCTACATGGGATATGAATTTATCGAACATCATAAGTAGTGGTAACAATGGAATTCGACATAATCAAAAAGCTGTTTATTCTTCTTTTCGTCATAGATGTAATCGGATTTATCCTTGCGACAGCCGTCGGCGCGTCAATAAACAACCCTGGAAATCTTTCAGGGTTCAATTCAACATCCGCAGACCTTACTTCAAAAGCGAACAACATGGTTCTTGCAATAACAAATTACCATCCAATAGCTTATCAAAAACTCGCTAACGTCGCAAGCAATATAATATTCGACTTCAGCACAATCGGAAACGACGCCGGTTCAATAATCAACGCCTTCGTGTGGATTGGAAACTTCATTGCTGAAATCCTTAGTTTCGTCATCAACCTATTATTACTTATCGTTGATGGGATTGTCATGATAATACTCTTGTTCGCAATCGTTCCGGCGATGTTCACAGTCTTCAAAGGTTATCTCGGATTCCTGGGCGACTTATTCCTTAGCGCGTACGCGATCATTGTCGTACTGTCTGTATTTTATTTCTTGAAGTTATTGATGACTTTAATAAGTGGAATTAGGGCTGTGTTACCATGAAATTCAATCTGATTGTATCGCTGTTAGCAACTATTCTATTGCTGAATGCAGTCAACGCAACATGTGGGACTTTCCCGGCCGGAACTCTCTTTTGTTCGCATATAACGCTTCATTCATCCGGATCGACGCCGGCCCATACGCAAGTAAACTTTACATTCAACGCAACTGAATTTCAGAGCATTGAAGCAAGCAACCTGAAGAATATCAATGTTTACGATACAAGGGATGGATCAACCCCGAACTGTTGGATTGAAGGCAACAGGACACATGAGAACCAACAATCCAACCTTAACAAAGTCAACAATCTGACTGTATGGTGTAACATCCCAGATGCTTCATGGACAACAGATACGCATTACGCGATCGCATTCTATTCGACAAGTACGAACAAGTTCAACAGCGCGGGATCCTGGGGCGAAGCCCCACAGATTTCATCAAGTTATGGGGGAAACGACAACGGGGCGCTTGTATTTCCAACTCTTTACTGTAATTTCACTTCTTTATGTTCGGGATGGCAACAATCAGGGGCATGTCTTTCGATTAGCAACGGGGCATTGATAGGAAATGGATGTGGGGGATATATTGCAACCATAGCGAATTGGGGTGAGAATGCAAGTCAAATTCTCGACATGTACGGACTTTCATCTTCAGCGCCTAATGGGGGGGACGATTGGATTCAGACCGGTTATACCGACATTGCCGTTCAGCATGGTCAGGTATTTGATATTGATGGATGGGCTACACAAACAGACAAGGTTCAGAACGGGGCCCGTACAATGGGGGCGCTTACGATGAATAATTCAGGATGGTACGTACAGACTGTCTATTGGTCGAATTCTTCAGGGGCAACATTTTGGCTTAACTATTCAAACAGGGATGTAATCGCGCCAGGCTCTGGGGCAACATCAGGACTTGTTCCTGTTGGAATCTTCAGTCAGTCTTCAAGCACTGAAGGACATGGGGCGAAATATTATTGGATGCGAATTCGCAATTATACAGGATTCCAGTTCTCGGCAACATTCGGGCCAACGAATGCAACAATGACAACAACAACTACTACTTCAACAACAACATCCACTACTACAACAATGGGAACTTCTTCAACAACAACAGCCGGAACTTCTTCAACAACAACAGTTCCCTTCAGAACTACGATCCCCCTTTCACAAAAGAACATTCCTTATCTACTTTCATATACGATTCTTCTTGGAATCGTCTTTGACATTGTAATAACCCTTGTTGGATTCGGGATTGGTTGGATGACTTCAGGGAAACTTGCGCCGGCGTCGATCGGGGGCCTGTTGATGGCAATAATAGGGGCGAAGGTTGCGCCTGGGCCAATTTCCTTAGTCGTAGTCGTAATCATGGGCTTCCTTGCTTTTGCATCCATAGGCTTGAATCTTGGGGGGAAGAAGAAGGGATAACATGGGACAGCGAAGGGCCACATGGCAAGCCTTGAACCGGACTTCTTGGAATAAATCTTTCCGAAGAAGGAAACGCCGGCCAGGGCAAAAAGGCGTCCAATGGGATGCAAAAGCCTGATTCTTTCGATATATAAGTGCCTGGGGGGTTACTTGTTAGGGGCTTTTATGGCAATAGCATTCACAGATTCCACTATTTGGACATTCCCCACAGCGCATTCCGAAGCATTGCCTGGAATACCACTTATGGGATGTGTCAAATTCGTAGAATTCGCTGATTATGGCAATTCCGCGCATCAACGCACCTTCAAAGATTGTCTTATTTGCGCATGGATGTGGTTAAACTGCGCCAAAACGTCCTTTAGTGTTTCAATACGCTGTTTGTGAATCTCGCGCTGTATCGTGCGTTGTGCGCAAACTCGGCGCTTTTGCTTGTTTTCCTCGATCTTGTCATACAGATATTCCCGATAATTGACAAGATATACGTCAATTTTGTTATTCATACCAATCCCAAACATGAAAGAAGGGGGATATGGGTTTCGCAGATGGGTTCAACGAATAATACGCCCCCTTCTTGCCCGAAGATATTATGCCTTGACCACTATTTAAAGGTATCTATGTGGTATTACAAAGGTATATAAAGGATGAATGATATACGTAAGCATGGGAATTCATTATTCGACGTTGCGCATTGATTCCACACTCTGGGCAATACTAAAGAAGAAGGCAAAATTAGAGGGGCGAAGCGTAAACAATCTCATTGTTGTATATATCAAAAAAGGGGCTTGAATGAGCAACAAAATGCGCCTTGTTTCGCGCCAGTTATCTTTATGAGTGAGTATATGGTTGTTGGACTTAATCGCATCGACAAGATGTTCTTATATCAGATACTTGAACAGATGTCTAAAGATAACACTGAAACTTTGACGATAAATAGAGAGGATGTACTTAAAGAGATAGGCGCAAGAAGCTTTAGTGAACACATGGGCCAAAAGGTTGCAGGGGGGGGCGTTGAAATGCGTATGCGTGAATTTCAATGTGAACTTTGCGAATTCGCATCTTTATCTGAAGTCGGCCTAACAAAGCATCGTAACGCAAGACATTTAAGGACTATTGATGCAACTATTGGGGAATTCGCAGTGGTGACGAAGAAATGAAATTCGAATTCAAGCCGTCAGAACTCGTTGAGAATCCACAATGGCGCAATTTTTGGAAAGGATTTGTTGTTGGGGCTTTTTGGGCTGTCTTATTGATTATAATTTTGATGGTGTTGAAGTGACAGGGAATTATTTCAATATTACTTCGGGGCCCGTAACTACTATCAACAACTGCGATTTCAACAAATCTGAATACTGGGGCCTTGCGAATGTAAAATGTACGACAACGCCACTCGGCAACCATCAAATCGTTCTTTCGCTAAATGGATGGGATATTGGAATCTTCATTGTGGTTGTGGGCGTTCTCATGCTTACATATCTCTATCTTCGAAAACAGCATCCTGAATGGAATCTTCCGTTCTGAAGATTCACATGCAAAAGATTTAAATACTTAGTTTCAACCTTGAAATATCGGTGTAAACATGGCTAGAAGTGGAATAGGTGGTCTTGCAACCACAGGAAACGAAATAGTCAAGTTCGTAATGGGACTTGGCATAAGCTTGGGTATACTGGTTCTCTTTTTGTCGACGTTCCTCGGATCGCTGACAAGCGGAAGCCAGGCGTATAACATAGTCAACGAAGTGCTGACTTCGGTTTCGACTTCCGTCACAAACGTGATAGGGGGCGTAATTGGATTCGCATTCCTGATGTTGCTATACATCCTTGCGAAACATTTCAAGTTGATCTGAAAAGACAACTTGAAGGGGGGCATGTTGCCCCCTTCTCTTTTTTAAACTTTTGGAATATAATTAATTCATGCCCGATTTAAAAAAACAGAGCAATGAAGTAGTCAAATTCGCCCTGGGAATCGGTATTGCATTGGGCTTAATGGTTCTCTTTTTTGTTTCGATATTGAATTCAACGGTCAACGGAAGTCAGGCATACAATGTTATGACCGAAGTTATCGATGCTGTTGCTGTTTCAGTTTCGAACGTCATGGGGGGCGTAATTGCGATCGCATTCATTATGCTTTTGTATATCCTTGCGAAGCGCTTCGGATTCCTGGGGGGATCAACTCGAATTCTTTCCACATATCAGACAAGTAAACTTAGCAGAGAGATAAATGAGGTTAATTTCAATGACAAGTCTATTGAACGTGAAGTTCATAATGTTGCGAGGACACTTGAATTCAAGCATTCACCGAAAACAATGATTGTCAGCGACGCTGACGCAGAAAAATATAAAGGAACTTTCATGGCCGGATACAGCCCGAAAGAAAACGTACTCGGCGTCAATAAGACGAATGTCAAATACGGCGCATACTTGACAGGTGAAGGAAAGATGGAAAAGCAACTCGGAATTTCCGTCGAACATGAAGAACTTCATAAACTCAAAGAAGAAAAGTTTCCACATCTCAATGTTGATAAAGCCCTTACTGAATCAGATGTCTTTACGATGAAGTTCGCCGGATACGATGAAAAACAGATGGTTGAAGAAAACTTTGTAACAAAGTTGACGGCGTATATCAACACACATAAAGGCGCTGTGTATTACAATGAAAAGACAGGTCAGTTCAGCAATAAACCTTAAATTTAAAAATGTTGTGGGATAAGGTTATAATATGACAATTCTCGACGGATTCCTGATTTCCTTCGTTGCATTAATATTCATGGGGTTGTTTGTTCAGGAAAAAGATTTTATCTTCAAGTGGTTGTTTTTCTTCGTCGGGCTATCAATGATTACAATAGCTTTTCTTGTCAACACTGTTTCGAATGTTCAGGTAACAAATACAACGATTCCGTCGTATTCTGTCAATTATAAAACGATAAGTCAATGTACGCTGAACTCGACTGTCGGATACGAATACTTTTATCTTGATCCGACGAATTCGATGTACAATCTGACTGATTCTTTTTATGAACTCGATACAAAGCCCTACGGAACTTTCACTAACTTGACCTTCAAACTTCCCCCGGCAAGTGGACATTACAAGATTGCACAATTTATAACGAATGCTATTGAACCGAACCAAAATGTGTATCCGAAGGGCTTATATCAGGTTCACATTCATGCCGGAACTAATGACACTACTTCGACTGTACATCTTTATTCTCAACTTTGGGCAATAGGGGCGAATGATAACAATCTGTTCATGATAGGCGAAACGCCGTTGTCCCAGGCCCTTCAGCAAAATGATACGGAATACCTTAACAATTTCTTCAACAATCAGACGTTTATTTTCAACAAAACAGATAGGCTTGCTTTGTTCGTTTTCGCCAATTATACGGCAAGTTTTGGTAGCCCGGCGAATGTTTCCCTTTACATCGGGCAATCAGCAAATCCGCACGTTTCAATCCCTGAAGTGTCGAATTCAACGTGTCTTTCAACGAATGACGAAACAGTTCCTTCATACACTTCGAATTCAGTCATTTCTTCAGTTAACAATAACGACGATACATCAATCGGAAAGGCCCTTGCAATCATGGACGTCCTGATCTTATTATACTTCGCCTATCTTTGCTTTACTGGCATTTATGCGAAGAAGACATGATTCAATGACGAAGAATGATTGGGTTGCTGTAAACTTGTCAGTTCGGCGCAAGACGAAGAAGGAATTCGAGAAAAACCATCAAAAAAGCGGTATGACATACGACGAACTGATCGATTTCTTCAATTATGTGCTTAGAATGTCAGGGGAAACAATGCTGGCACTTGAACGCGAAGCGTCAGGAAAGAACAGGATGCGCCCAGGAAAGCGCAGATAGGCTTATTTTGAAGGGTGTTGGCCTGGGGCGTAAGAAATAGGGGGTTGGGCGCAAACACGATTTTGCGCCCCTTTTCCCGCAACCGGCATGTTATTACGGTGTTAAGGTATATAAACCTTGCCTTGCGATACGTTACCTTGCGTCTGAGACTGCTTCAATACCTCTGACTTTAGTCGGAGGTAGTTTATTATTTCGCAAGGATATTTCTCAAGGAAAGTTTATAAAGAATCTGTTGGGGATGGGATCTACAAATTCACCTATCGCTTTTATTTCCCAACCCTTAGGAATCTCTCCAATTTCAGTTTCTTTCGATTTTGTCAATATGATCACCTATTTTATTTGATACCCTATGCCTTTCAAGTTCTTTTTGATTTGATTTTCCAATTCTTCTGATTTTTGTAATTGTTCACTTAGCTCCGAAACGAGTTTTTTCATTTTATCTTCGAATTCTTCTTTATCTTCTTTCTGAATCTCAGTCCCCACATATACTCCTGGCGTTAAAACATAATGGTTTTTTACTATTTCTTCCAAATTTGCTTCTTTGCAGAAGCCTTGAACATTATTATATTTCCCTTCCTCGCCTCTCCATGAGTGATACGTACTTGATATCTTTTTGATATTCTCGATAGTCAATTCTCTATGTCTCCTATCAATTAGAGTACCTGCATTTCTAGCGTCTATGAACAATATTTTCTTTCTTCTATCTCTGAATTTATTGTCTTTCTTGTCTCTTGTAACGAACCAAAGACAAGCCGGTATCATTGTGTTATAGAAAAGTTGTGTAGGAAGTGCAACTATACAGTCAACCAAATCGCTCTCTATCAAATTCTTCCTTATCTCACCTTCTCCGGACATATTAGAAGATAGTGAACCGTTTGCAAGAACAAATCCAGCAGTTCCAGTTGGTGACAAGTGATAGATGAAGTGTTGAACCCATGCAAAGTTCGCATTTCCTTTTGGAGGCACGCCATACTTCCATCTAACATCCTCTTGAAGTAACTCTCCTCTCCAATCCGAATCATTGAATGGAGGATTTGCCATTATGAAATCGGCCCTTAGATCTTTGAATTGATCTTCATGAAATGAGTCGCCAGATTGTATGTTGGCATCTATTCCTCTTATTGCCATATTCATCTTTGCGAGTCTCCAAGTGGTTTGGTTGCTTTCCTGTCCAAAAACGGAGATATTTCCGATCTTTCCTCCATGTGCTTCGATGAATTTCTCCGATTGAACGAACATGCCTCCAGATCCACAACATGGATCAAAGATTCGTCCCTTATACGGTTCTAGCATTTCAACTAAAAGCCTTACTATGCTCCTGGGTGTATAGAATTGACCCCCTTTCTTACCTTCAGCATCTGCAAATTGACCTATAAAGTACTCATATGTCTGCCCTAGTATATCCTTACTTCGGCTGTCTTTATCACCAAGCCCTATTGTACCTATGAGATCCATGAGTTCTCCCAGGCGCTGCTTATTTAATGCAGGTCTGGCATAATTTTTCGGAAGAACACCTTTAAGGGAAGTATTTTCTTTTTCGATCTGGTCCATTGCTTGATCTATCAATTCACCTATTTCCGGCTTCTTGGCGTTCTTTTCAAGATAATCCCATCTAGCCTCTTTAGGAACCCAGAAAACTCTCCTCGCTATATACTCATCAACTTCCTCAGGATCAGAATCTTTGTCTTTCTCGAGTTCTATATGAAGCTCATTGAAAGCATCAGATATATATTTTAAAAATATCAAACCTAAAACTACATGCTTGTACTCAGCAGCGTCCATGTTGCTCCTGAGCTTGTCCGCTGCCTGCCATAGCTTTTCCTCAAAGCCTAGTCCCTTACCTGACTCATTAGCAACCATGTTAACACCTATAGTTCTGAACTATTTAAAGCATACGCTAACCACGAATACATCACCCAGAAACAGAAGGCCATTTGTATAGCGTTGCCTTAGCGCATTTTGTAATATTAATACTGAAATAAAGATATATATACTTGACGATCTAGGTATAAATTTTTAAAATTTGGAGCTAAGCAGAAAATTATTTAATTAAATTGCTAGGCTTTAATGCCAACATTTCATTTCAGGCCCTTCTTTTCATCTTCAGGGTAATCTCCAATAGTAGTACTTATTGCATCTAATATTATCTTGGGCTTTTGAGTCAATTCTACTGTATCGTTTCTAGCATAAACAAATCCCGGAGCCATTCGTGCTAAAGCTTTGCAACATTCGATTACTTCTATTTTATCCATCTGAATACCATAGGTCTTTCTTAATCCGGTAACTATATTCATGTATTCAACCTGTTGAGTTGGCATGGCCTTTTGTTCTTCAGCTATTACATCTAATAACTCCTTATACTGGTGTTTTTGGGTCTTTTCTTTGGCAACTTCCTCTATCCATTTTTTAGATTCTTCAGGAAGGCTACACTTTTCAAGTAACTCTCTTATTCTGTCTAATCCAAGCCTTTTTACTGGTCTAAGTCTTACGAGTTTACTCATGTCTTCAATTCTAATTAAAGTTATTCCTTTCCCTAGATTTTTTT
>Ga0209168_10001387_pt1 | contig 19109 bp, 9 predicted proteins | sample Coa_R1_FD_187156 | JGI IMG/M metagenome (GOLD analysis project Ga0209168, IMG submission 187156) | Surface soil microbial communities from Centralia Pennsylvania, which are recovering from an underground coalmine fire - Coalmine... | ecosystem: Environmental > Terrestrial > Soil > Unclassified ...
TTGGCCTCTTCTGAATGTTCGCCTGCTTGATCTCGCCCTTCTCATTCAAGCCGCGGATCCGAGCAAGTTCCGCGCGACTCACGAGAGCCGTTTCCTCCGGCATGTTGCGGTACACAACCAAATAGAGAAGTGCCCAAAGCAGGCTAAGCGCGCCGATCACGTAGAACACCGACCGCCATCCGTAATGGATCATAATTGCCACGGCGATGGGTGGGCCCACGGCAGCGCCCAGACGGCTGGCCGCGTGGCTGACTCCCTGTACGAAGCCGCGTTCATCGCGCGGGAACCACATCTGCATGGCGCGCGTGGCTGTTGGAAACGCTCCAGCCTCGCCTACTCCGAGCGCGAAGCGGATTCCCCAAAAAGAGCCGAATCCCATGGCGCGAGTCGTCAGCACGGCGATGATGGTCCGATAGCCCATGATGACTGATAAAACTTTTCGGGGACCAAACCTATCGCCCAGCCAGCCCCCGGGTACCTGGAATAATGCGTATGCCCAGATAAATGCGCTGAAAATAATTCCCATCGTCACTTTGTTAAAGCCGTATTCCTTGCTTATGAGTGGCGCGGTATTGGCCATACTCACGCGGTCCAAATAGGTGATGAGGTACATCAGGCAAAGAAGCAGCAGCACCACCCAGCGCACATGGCTACTTTTGGACTCGCTAGAATTCCCCATACTTCTTCCTCCGTGGTAAACCCGAAAATGCGCGGCTTTCGTGATTCATGTATACACCGCGTTTTTACCGCCAGCAATAGTGCGCGGGATATTCTATGAAAGACCGGGCTGAGTGTATAGTATCCAGTGCCGGAAAATCGTCCAGCGCGCTCTGACCTGAATGACTCCGCTAGACGGATGATCCACTCTATATAGAGAGGACTCTTTCTTACTTTATGAAACTCGAGAATCTGGTTACGACTGTGAAACCGTTGCCACTCAGCTCGCATGCCAAGCCGGTTGACTCATTTTCTCAGGCAGCCGAATTGGAAAATGAACTGAAGCGAATCGTGAAGGGCGAAGTGCGCTTCGATCGCGGCAGCCGCGCCCTGTACGCGGCGGACGGCTCGAATTACCGGCAGATTCCCATAGGCCTGGTCGTTCCGCGCGATGACGATGATGTGATCGCGACGGTCGCCGCGTGTAGAAAATACGGCGCTCCGGTCCTGCCGCGCGGAGCAGGCACTAGTCTTGCCGGGCAATGCTGCAACGTCGCGGTGGTGCTGGACTTCACCAAGTACATGAACAAGATCCTCGAAATAAATCCCGAACGCGGGTATGCCAGAATTCAACCCGGCATCGTTCTGGACACACTGCGCAATAAAGCCGAAGAACATCATCTTACCTTCGGACCCGATCCTTCCACGCATAGCCGCTGCACGCTCGGAGGAATGATCGGAAACAATTCCTGCGGCACGCACTCCTTGCTCGCCGGCAAGACGGTCGACAATGTCATAGAGCTGCGCATTCTGCTCTACGACGGCACGCAGATGACGGTAGGCCCTACGAGTGACGAACGTGAGCTCGATTCCATCATTGCCGAGGGAGGACGTCGCGGCGCGATCTACGAAAAGCTGCGCGGCCTTCGCGATCAGTACGCCGACCTGGTCCGGGCACGCTACCCCAAAATTCCCAGGCGAGTCTCCGGCTACAACCTGGATCAATTACTGCCCGAAAATGGATTTAATGTGGCGCGATCGCTCGTCGGCACCGAAGGCACTTGCGTCATCGTGCTGGAAGCTAAAGTGAGATTGATCAAAAGTCCTCAGCTTCGCACGCTGGTTGGATTAGGTTACGCGGATACCTTCGTGGCGGCCGATCACGTTCCCGAAATCTTGCCTTTCGGTCCCATCGGGCTCGAAGGATTTGAAGGAAGCATTGTCGACGGACTAAAAAAGAAAAACGCTCCGCACCTCGAACTTATTCCCGAGGGCCGGGGCATCTTGCTTGTGGAATTTGGATCCGATACTCCGGGCGAGGCCGACGATCTTGCCCGAAGACTGATTGAACAGCTAAGTAATACGCCTGATCCTCCCGATATCCGTCTCTACACCAAGGCTGAATCCCGCCACGTCTGGAAGCTGCGCGAGTCTGGACCGCGCGCTGCTGCCGCGGCTCCAGGTCAGCCGCCGGAATGGGAAGGGTGGGACGACGCAGCCGTTGCGCCGGAAAAATTGGGCGGATACCTCCGCGATATCCGCAAGCTGCTCGACGAATATAATTACCACGCCGCGTTCTATGGCCACTTCGGACACGGCTGTATCCATATGCGCGTGAGTTTCGATCTGGAAAGTGAAAGCGGAATCCGCAATTACGGTGAATTCGTCGAACGCGCTGCGGATCTGGTCGTCAGCTATGGCGGCTCGCTTTCCGGCGAGCATGGCGATGGGCAATCGCGCGGGGCATTGCTTCCCAAAATGTTCGGTCCCGAACTGATTAAGGCGTTCGTTGAATTCAAGTCCACTTGGGATCCGGACAATAAAATGAATCCGAACAAGGTGGTCAACGCTTACCTGCCCACGGAAAACTTGCGTCTCGGCGCGGACTACAAACCGCTCGAGCTGAAGACTCATTTTAAGTTTCCCGATGATGGCGGATCTTTTGCAAAGGCGGCCGTGCGGTGTATTGGACTGGGAGAATGCCGCAAGCACGATTCCGGTACGATGTGCCCCAGCTACATGGTCACGCTTGAGGAAGAACACAGCACACGTGGCCGCGCGCACATGCTTTTTGAAGTTCTGCAGGGCGAAGTGGTGCATGACGCGTGGAAGGATGAGCACGTAAAAAAGGCGCTCGATCTGTGTCTTTCCTGTAAGGCCTGCAAGTCGGAATGCCCGACCAACGTGGACGTCGCCACCTACAAAGCAGAATTCCTGGCTCATTATTACGAGGACAAAAGCCGTCCTCTGCACGCCTATGCCTTTGGGATGATCGATCGCTGGGCGCAGCTGGGCTCGATCGCTCCGCGCGTCGCCAACTTTTTCAGCCAGGCGCCGGGCTTCCGCCACTTGTTGCAGAGCGCGTTGCATCTGGCTCCGCAGCGACGCGTGCCGCAATTCGCCACGTCCACTTTCAAGCATTGGGCCAGGAAGCATCACATTCCCGGCATTGGAGGAAATTCCGGAGCTTCTTCCGCAATACACAAGGGCGAAGTGATTTTGTGGGCGGACACGTTCAACAATTATTTTCATCCTGACACTAGCCGCGCGGCGCTTGATGTACTTCAAAGCGCAGGTTTCAAGGTCAGGGTTCCGCAAATGCATTTGTGCTGCGGCAGGCCGCTCTATGATTTCGGCATGCTCGACCAAGCCAAACAATATCTGGAACGAATCATGAGCGTCTTGAGCGCCCCAATTATGGCCGGGATCCCGATCGTCGTGCTGGAACCGAGTTGCGCTTCCGTCTTTCGGGATGAACTGCGCAATTTGTTTCCCGTGGATCAGCGTGCCATCCGGCTGCGAAACCAGACGTTTCTCCTGAGCGAGTTTCTGGAACAACAGGCCCCTGGCTATGAGGCTCCGCAGCTTGGACAAAAGGTACTTCTCCACGGGCACTGCCATCACAAATCGATTATGAAAATGGGCGCCGAAGAATCGCTGCTTCGAAAAATGGGCGCCGATTTGCAATCCATCGATTCGGGATGCTGCGGAATGGCGGGACCTTTCGGTTTTGAGAAAGAGAAGTACGCGGTATCCCAGGCCGTGGGCGAACGAGTGCTCCTTCCTGCGGTGCGCAAAACGCCCGATGACGCGCTGATTGTTTCCGACGGTTTTAGTTGCAGGGAGCAGATCCTCCAGGCTACGGGCCGGAAGGCGCTCCATTTGGCCGAGGTCATGCAACTCGGATTGCGCCCCCAGGGCAAAATACGATAAGTTGATAGGTCTCCGTACGGGCTCTCGCGCTAGTTATAGCGCTCGGTATTCCTGCCGGAGGCTTGTGTTCTCAACGCGGTTGGCGGATGATTTCCGCTGGCCATAAAGTCAAAACAGATACCGGATCTGATTTCCGGAATGCATTCCCATGCCGACTTCAATCGTGTCTCCATAGGGTTGCAAAGAATAAGGGAGAAAACATGAACGCTGATACTGAACAACTGCCCGGTGTGCAGATTTTAGGGGCTCGCGATAAACAGACAGACGAAATTCTGACACCTGAAGCTCTCAATTTTATTGTTGATCTGGAAAGGCGCTTCGGACCGAGGCGCCGCGAGTTGCTGGCGGCTCGTGTCGAGCGGCAAAAAAAGTTTGACGCAGGCGCCCGCCCGGATTTTCTGCCGGAGACCGCTGAAATTCGCAAGGCCAACTGGACCGTTGCGCCGCTGCCTGCGGATCTGCTTGATCGGAGAGTCGAGATCACCGGACCGGTCGACCGCAAAATGGTCATCAACGCGTTGAATTCGGGCGCCAGCGTTTATATGGCGGATTTTGAAGATGCCAACACGCCCACCTGGAGCAATCTCATCGAGGGCCATTTGAATCTGCGCGACGCCGTGCGCCGCACAATCACCTACTCGGATCCGACGACCGGTAAGGCCTACAAACTGAATCCCAAGACAGCGGTCTTGCTGGTGCGCCCGCGCGGCTGGCATTTGCCCGAAAAGCATGTGCTCGTGGACGGAAAGCCGATGTCCGGATCGTTATTTGATTTCGGACTTTTCTTCTGGCACAACGCGAAGGAACAACTCGCGCGCGGAACAGGTCCATATTTTTATCTGCCCAAGCTGGAAAGCCATCTCGAGGCGCGCCTCTGGAATGATGTATTTCTGCACGCGCAGGAAAAGCTGGGGCTGAAGTCCGGGACGATCAAGGCTACAGTTCTCATCGAGACGATTCTGGCTACTTTCGAAATGGATGAAATCCTCTACGAATTGCGGGAGCATTCCGCGGGCTTGAACGCCGGACGCTGGGATTATATTTTCAGCTACATCAAGAAATTCAGCAACGACCCTGCCACCATTCTTCCCGACCGTGGCCGCGTCACCATGACCACTCATTTCCTGCGCTCCTACGTCAAACTGCTGATCAAAACGTGCCATCGCCGCGAAGTGCACGCGATGGGCGGCATGTCAGCTTATATTCCAAACAAAAAAGATGAAGTGGCGAATAAGAACGCCATGGAGCAGGTTCGCGCTGATAAGGAACGTGAAGCGACCGACGGACATGACGGCACGTGGGTCGCGCACCCCGGCCTCGTAGCCCTGGCCAAAGAAGTTTTCGATCGCTACATGCCAAAACCGAATCAGATCGACCGCAAGCTGGCGGATTTTAATTGCACGGCCGCCGACTTGCTTGGTGCGCCCGAGGGCGAAATCTCCGAGGCAGGCGTGCGCCAGAATATCGCGGTGAGCATCGGCTATCTGGAATCCTGGTTGCGCGGCATTGGATGTGTTCCTCTATTCAATCTGATGGAGGACGCAGCCACCGCGGAAATCAGCCGCGCTCAGCTTTGGCAGTGGATACACCACAAGGCGAAGTTGAGCGATGGGCGCCCGGTAACGCTTGACCTGGTCCTAAAGTTGATTGATGAGGAGTTGACAAAAACACGGGAGGCGGTAGGGGATGCGCAGTTCCGTACCAGCCGCTACAACGACGCGGCCGGAATCTTACGCGAACTGGTGCAGTCGAAGCAGTTCGTTGATTTCCTGACGCTGCCTGCATACGACAAATTGAACGCTACGGAGACAGCTTCCGCTGGGCAAAAATCCTGACCCAGCAGCGAGGGTGATGTCAGGCTGTAGAACCGGTACGGGAGCGGGCTCCACTTGGAGCCCGCCAAATTGGATTTTATATTTCAAGGAGACGGTATGAAGAATGTGGCAGGGCTTTTGGGCAAGGCTGTGCTTTGCGTAAGCCTTGCGATCGCTGTTGGGAATCTGTGTCCCCTGCGAGCGCAAGTTGGCGTACCGAAATACGAGGTAGATCCCAGTTGGCCAAAGCCCTTGCCGGGCAATATGGTGACGGGGCGAGCGGGCGGAATTTGCGTGGATGCCCAGGACCATGTCTTTGAAGTCAACCGCGGCGACCTGCAGGACAAGGAAAAGTTAGTGGCCACGCCGGCGCCTCCGGTTCTCGAATATGATGCGGACGGCAATTTGGTCAACACATTCGGGGATTTCAAAACCGCTCCGAGTTCCCCTCACGGTTGCATCCTGGACAAAGAAAATAACGTGTACCTTGCGGGCAATGACGACGCCATCGTTCAGAAATATACGCATGACGGCGCAAAAATGATGCTCCAGATCGGGACCAAGGGTCTTTTCGACAGCTCTACCGGACTGATCACGGGCATCGCCATGAATCAGAGCAAGACGCTCTTGAACAAGCCGGCGGATATAGCGATCGATCCAACCAATGGCGACGTTTACATCGCCGACGGGTATGGAGATCATCGCATCGTCGTGTTTGACAAAAGCGGCAAGTTCCTGCGCCAGTGGGGACGTCAGGGAACCAAGGATGAATCCGCGGCAGGTGAGGGCGGCGCATTCATGGGAGTCGTCCACTGCGTGGTGATGGACAACAGCGGTCTGGTATACGTTTGCGACCGCCAGGGCAATCGCATTCAGGTGTTCGACAAGATGGGAACTTTCAAGAAAAACATCTGGATCAAGTCAGGTCACGAAGAAACGCCGGACTCCTGGGGCACCGCCTGGTGGCTGCGCTTTTCCCGCGACCCGGCCCAGAAATTCATGTACGTAGCCGACGGCCGCAACGAACTCGTACACATTCTCGATCGTGAGAGCGGCACGGAAATCGCAAAGTTCGGCCGCCCGGGACATCAAATCGGCGAATTCACCCATTGCCATACCCTGGACGTAGATTCCAAGGGCAACCTCTATATCGCGGAAACCGATATCGGCCGGCGAGTGCAGAAATTCAAGCTGGTGAGCAAATAACAGAAAGCGTTTTCAAGGCGCGCACGATGGTTGGCGCGTTGAACCAAACATCTGGAATAAAAAAAGCCGGGCTCGAGAGCCCGGCTTTTTTATTCGATTTTGGACAGAGCCTAGAAGTTAATTTTCAGGCCAAACTGGATCTGGCGTGAATCAGTGGACGTTTGATCGATTACCCCAGCGTTGCCCGCCACGCTTCCACCCGTGCTGAGAACTGCCTCGTTATCGAGTGGTGGAAGAAAGCTGGGATGGTTGAGGACATTGAACATTTCGACGCGGAATTGTGTGCTGATCCGCTCCGTAAGCCGAACATTCTTGAATACCGAGAAGTCCATGTCGAAAAGACTGGGTCCGACAATCTTGTTTCGTCCCAAATTGCCGATGAGATTCGCGCATGTTCCCGGTGTACCGAGGCTCCCCGGGTCCGCGTTATTCTTCGTTTTGGGTGCTCGATAGCCGAAGGTCTGACATTGGGCGGCTATCGCAGGAGTCTGCATAGGTACGGTGAAGCAGGCCGTATTCAGATACTGCAGACCATTTGCTTTCCAATTCGGGTTAATGGGATTGCATCCAGCTACCAGATCCGGATAGGCCACGTTGGTGTCGCCCTGCGCCCGGACATAGGGGTCCCCGCCAATGACTGGAGTGAACGGCGAACCAGTTTGGGCGGATATAATGGAACCCACCTGCCATCCGCCCAGGATTTTGGACGTGAATCCGGATTTGCTGCCAATTGTGGGAATCGTATAGATGAAGCTGACGACCCCGCTTTGCGATACGTTGAAGTCACACAGCCCCTTGGTCAGACGGTGATCGAAGTAAAAATAATCCGGCAGCGAATTCTGGAACGGGTCGTTGAACGCCATATTCGAACCGGTGTCCTCACACTTCGACCAGGAGTAGCTGCCCTGAAGTTGCAAGCCATGGCTCAACTTCTTTGTGACGCCGGCCTGAAGCCCATGATACCAGCCGTCGTTATCCCAAAGACGTGCACGCATGCTACCGACATTCGCATCGAGTTTAGGTACGTTCGGCGTCTTGGGTGCGCCCGCGTTGATCGGGAACAAGTATCCGGCTGGCGTCAGCGTCGGAAGCTGGTAGTTCACGTTGTCCGGCAGATCGGGAAGATGAATGCTCCGCGATCCCACGTAGCCTAGCGTTACTGTCAGGCTCGGAGTGACTTCCCGCTGAATATTCATGTTCCAGTTCATGGCATATGCGGCGCCAGGACTCTGGGGCACGTATACAGCATTAAAGGACGTTGGCAAGTTGATCGGTTTGGAGCATACGATCGGGAAGTCGCCGTTGGGACACTGAGCGGATGGGCCGCTGAGTCCACTGGCGCTGACTTGGAGCGTAAACGGATACTGCGCCGGCAATGTTTGGGTGTAAGTCCACGGAATGGGCAAAATATTAAAAATGCCGAATCCGCCGCGTACGGCAGTTTTCCCGTCTTTAAAAGGATCCCAGGAGAAACCAAGTCGCGGCTCAAAATTTTTCAGCGTTTGATTGTGTGACCAGAGAGTATTGACGGGCGTCGTCGTGGCAGTGGGGCTGAGGCTCGTCAATACTGCGAATCTGTTACTGGCCTCTTTCGGAAGGGTGACCGGCTCGTAGCGCAAGCCAATGTTGATTGTGAGATTCGATTTCGCTCTCCAATCATCTTGTGCGTAAAACCCAAATGCGGTCTGCCGGGAACCTACTTCGTAGGCGTTACCGGCCGCCAACTCCTGGACTTTCGAGGGAACGTCCTGCAGAAACAGTCCGAAGTCATTGAAAGTGAACTGTCCATTCGGCCGCTGACGAGTTGCGGCGTTGAATTGAATTCTTTCCACCGCAATTCCGAATTTCCACGAATTCTTTCCTTTAGTCAGGAAAGCATCGTCATAAAATTGAAAGGAGTTAGAGACCAGAAGATTTTGCGAAGCGCTGCCAACCGATGCGGTTGACGTGATCCCACCCGATCCAATCGTAATGATTGGCGCGGGAATTCCGGCTCTGACTCCTAGCGATGTGTCCGCCGCAATCGGATTGATGGCGCCCACAATGCCGCCATTGATTCCGTGAGAACGGCTAAAACCGAATCGCGCGGTATTTACAAGGCTCGGGCTGAATACGTGGGTCTCTTCGATGCCGTACATTTGACGGAAACTGAAGAGTGAAGAAACGACGTTCAACAACGCATCAGGCTGAGTGTACGGCCCGCGATCGAACAGCCAGCTTCCGGACAAAGTATCGTTCTCCGAAAAGTGATGGTCCGCCCGGGCAGAGGCATAGTTCTCCTTCAGTTTCAGCAGTCCGTTCGTCGCGAAAGTCTGGGTATTGCCATCGGCCGAGAGGGGTGTATTGGCCGCGGCAATGGGCCAAAAGCCCAGGTACGGTTGAACTTGCGTTGCCACGCCGACGTTATTGCAGGTGTACGTCTGCGGCGTTGTGTTATTGGGCGTACAAAATGTTCCACTACGCGCTTGTACGGATGGCACAGTAACCGATGTGGTGTTGCTCCGTTGCTGTTGAACTCCTTCATAAGCACCGAAGAAAAACGTTTTGTCTTTAACGATTGGCCCTCCGATGGCGCCCCCATACTGATAGCGTTGAAACGGCGGGATCGGGGAGTTTTGAGGGTCGAAATAATTCTTCGCATCAAGACGCGCGTTGCGTAGGAATCCGAAAGCGGTACCGTGTAAACCGTTGCTTCCGGATTTGGTGATGGAGTTGATGATCGCTCCGGAGCTTCGCCCATACTCGGCCGTGTAGTCCGTGGTGAGGACTGAAAACTCCTGGATGGCATCCGTGCCGAGGTTGGCCCCAATCACGCTTCCTGGAGAGCCATTCGTGTAATCATTGATACTAATTCCGTTGACGCGATAATTATTCTCGTACGGGCTGTGGCCGGAATCCGTCAATTGATTCCCGAAACCTCGGTTGGCGCGGTTTGTCGTGGGTGAACTTGTGCTTGCTTGAACGCGAACTGTCGCAACTCCAGGTTGCAGAGTTGCCAATTGCGTCCAGTCGCGACCGTTTAGGGGAAGCTCGCGGACAGTATTGGCATCCACCTGGGCGCTGATTGTTGCTGACGTAAGCTCAACCGTTGGCGCGGATTCGACGACCGTAACGGTTTGGCTGGCTTCGCCGACCTTCATGGAAATATTCAACTGTTGTTGCGCGCCTACCGATAGCGTAATTCCAGTTTGCATGTTTGTTGAAAATCCAGCGGCCGTCGTGCTGACCGAATAGGTTCCCGGGAGCAGGTTCGGAGCTGAATAGAACCCGGCAGAGTCGGACGTTAGCGTTCTTGTTACACCAGTGCTGACATCCTTAATTGTAATCTGCGCACCTGAGATCACCGCCCCGGAAGCATCTGTCACCGTGCCGGAGAGCGTCGCGCCTACCGCCTGTGCCCGGGCGGGAATTGAACTAAAAGCGCACACAACTACAGCTAGCAAAGCAACAGCGAGAATTCCGGCCCTCCAATAGCAACTACGACGCAATACACCCCTACTTAACATCGATTTTCTCCTCCTTCGGATAATGGAACACCCCATGTACACCATTTACAGAAATTAATCCTACAAAATCGCTTTTTTCCGGTGTTTTCGCCCGGATCTACTACAGGCAACCTGGGACCACCCGCGATTAAAACGTTGAATGAACCTTAACTCGAAACAGCGGAACATTCAACGGGGTAGCATATTTTAAGTTTCTTCCTGAGAACTGCTTATCGGCAGGGCCAAGGAAGGAGAAAACTCTTGGAGCGTGTCAATCGACAGGACGAATTGCAGGAGCGAGATTTGGTTCAACCAGCGGCGTGCCAGCCGCCATCCACAAACAACGTGTGGCCGCTGATGAAATCTGAGGCGGGGCTAGCCAGGAAAAGTGCTGCGCCAACAAGATCGGAAGGCTCTGCGAAGCGTCCCAGTTTAATCCTGCTGCGCAAGCGTTCTGCGCGCCCTGGATTTTCCTGAAACGTAAGACTCGTACTGTCTGTCAGGGTGGAAGTAGGCGCGATGGCATTTACACGCACGCCCAAAGGAATCCATTCGGTGGAGAGGGCAGCCGTGAGATAAGAGATGCCGGCTTTGGCCACGCCGTAAACGCTTTTGCCCATGTCCGTGCTGGATGACCAGGTCGAGCTCAGGTTGATAATCTTGCCGTAGCCCCGTTCAATCATTCGACGGCCAAGCGTCTGGCAACAAAAGAATGTCCCCTTGGCATGCGTATCGAGCACTCGGTCCCAATCCTCTTCGGTCACGTCCAGCGCGGATTTTGTAAACCCAAAGCCGGCGCTATTGACCAGAACCAGGCCGCAATCTCTGTCTTCGATTAATTTCACTACACTTTGTTCCAGGCGGCGAATGTCTTCGAGCTTGCCGACGTCCGCACAAATGACATGAGCTCGCCCGCCTGCGCTTTCTATGGCGCGCTGCGCCTCCAGAAGCTTTTCACGGCCTCGGCTCACCAATACAACTTCAGCGCCCGCCCGGGAATAGGCCAGCGCGAACGCACGGCCTATTCCCTGGCTTGCGCCGGTAACGATAGCCAGCCGGCCATCGAGACGGAATGAAGGTAACTCGGCGCTGTCAGGTTGACTTGCCATTGACTGGGTTATCTTGTCCGCCCGGTAGTGGTGTCAAGGGGATGCAGTTTGTTTACCAGCCGCTCGTCGAATGGATATGTCGTGTAGATATCGACACCGTCAGCAGTGACGATGTGATCGTTCTCGAGCCGAATGCCGCCGATTCCCGGCTTGCCGGCGTAAGGCTCGAGGTTAAACGCCATGCCCTCTTTCAGAACCACGGGAGCGTCCTTGGACGCGGGGCTGAAGTAAGGCGCCTCCCAGGGATTGACGCCCGAGCCGTGGCCCAGGCTATCCAGCACGTAGGGATCGGCCGCGGCGAAAACCTCCGCATTGGTCGCGCCCGGACGCACCTTCCCTCCGGCGTTGAATAATGCGTCGTAACACTTCTGATGAAGATCGCGCATCTCCGGGGTAGGCTTCACGTTTCCGCAAATCCAGGTGCGTGTGAGGTCGCCCCAGTAGCCGTTATAGCCGGCGCCGATATCCAGAATGACGAGATCGCCGTTGCGGATAATTCTGTCCGACGTAAATCGCCGGTAGGGTGCAGTGTATGGACCCGAGCAGATAATGTTGGAGCACTGTGTCCATTCACTGCCCATCGCCGTCATCACTTGCCAAGCGACGGCGAGTACTTCGCATTCCTTCACGCCTGGACGCAAAAATTCGAGCGCTCGATCAAGCGCAGCCTCGGTAATCGCATTCGCAATTTTGAGGCAAATAATTTCGTCCTGGGTTTTGATCTCCTTCGCGCGCATCAGCACGCTTTGATATCCATCGGCAAATTCAGTCTTCGGAAAGACTTCGCGGATAGCGTTCTCCATGTTGATGTCCCAGATGTCGATCCCCACGCGCTTGCCCGCCAGCGAACCGACCAGGCCTTCAACCTGTTCGGCCCACCGTTTCATTCCGATTTTTTCGCGGAAATTTGCCCGCGGACGGATCTGATCCGGGTTGAGCCACGGCATGCGAGTACGGCAATGTTCGTGATCCATCGACCAGAGAATCGGTTCATGCCCCCTTGCGAGCACGGTGACGGCATTCCCCATAATAAAAGCGGGCCCGAGGTGATGACGGTAGCCCATCAAATAACGGGCGTCTTCCGTGCGGAAAACGAACAGCGCATCAAGATCGGAATTTTTCAGCGCATCCTTGGCTCGCTGTAAACGTTCCCGCAGCATGCGCTGCGGGTCAAGACGTACTTCCCAATCGACCGGAATGAGTCCAATGTCAGACAAAGTTTTTTTCCTCCCTGGAAAAGAAGCCGTTCTCCATTAGCATTTTTTAACGGAGCGTGTCAAATTCATGGATCTCCGTTTAGTGTCGCAGCTTGATTTTGCAAAGGGCGGAAGCGGGTAGGAAACCGAATCAAGAATGAGGAGTAAGCCCCGTCAGGGGCAGCACATATAATTTAAACACGATCTTAGGCCAATCCAGGGAGGCAACTTGAAAGTAGTCATCACCGATCACCGTTTTCAGAATGTCGAGCAGGAGCGGCGAGCCGTCGAGGAAGCGGGCGGGGAACTCGTCATCGCTCAGATCACCGAAGAAGATCAGCTTGCCGAGCTGTGCAAAGATGCCGACGGAGTTCTCACTGTTCGAGCTCCAATCACCAGGCGTGTGATCGAAGCAATGCAGCACTGCCGCATCATCGTGCGCTACGGAATCGGGATCGACTCTGTCGACATTCCGGCTGCCACCGAGCGCGGAATCATGGTGGCGAACGTTCCCGATTATTGCGTCGACGAAGTATCCGACCAGGCGCTTACGTTTCTCTTGATGCTCAGCCGCCAAATGATCCCTGCGATTTCGCTTGCCAGGGAAGAGCGCTGGTCAATCTCGAAGATGCCGAATTTGCACCGACTGCGCGGACAGACGTGCGGCCTGGCCGGCTGCGGCAAAATTGGATCGCTTCTAGCAGGCAAGGCAGCTGCGCTCGGCATGCACGTGCTGGTTTACGATCCTTACTTGAGCGAGAGCCGCAGTCGCGACATGGGCGCGGAACTCGGTTCGTTCGATGCGTTGCTCACGCGCGCCGACTACATCTCCCTCCACATGCCGCTCAACGATCAAACGCATCATCTTTTCGGAGAAGCTACTTTCGCGAAGATGAAGAGCACCGCCTGCATCATCAATACCGCGCGCGGTGGATTGATTGATGAGGCCGCGCTACTCGTCGCGCTCGATTCCGGAAAGATTTTCGGCGCAGGTCTTGACGTAATGGAATCGGAAACGTCGTTCACGCCCACGGGCCGCGCGCTCGTGAATCATCCCAAGGTGATCGTAACGCCGCACACAGCCTGGCTCAGCGAGGAGGCTCGCAGGACACTGCAAGCTCGTGCGGTGGAACAGGTAATGGCCTGCCTCAAAGGGGAGACGCCATACGGCCTGGTCAATCGCTCGCTGGCAAAGTAATTCACGGCACGGGGGAATAAAGTCCAATGCATAGCCCCGGGAACGCCAATCTCCTGATTGGCGGTTTGCAGGACTTTAAATCAGCACGACGCCAATCAGGAGATTGGCGTTCCCGGGAGACGACTACAAAGCCATTTGATCCGGTCGCAGGGCAAGCGCCAATGTTCCAGCAATAACGCCGAGCAGCGAAATCTGAATCTCTCCGGCCATCGCCCAGCCGGCATGGCTGGCAATTCCGCCCATCAGGTAGCCCGCACCGGCCGCAGTTGCGTAGAGACTCGTTACGAACATTCCCGAAGCGCGGCTGGCGAGGCTGCTCCGTACCGCCTTCACGTGATACCCGGCCAGGTTTACGTAGATTGTTCCGCTTCCAATTGCCCCGTAGGCGCACGTCAGGATGGCCTGAGGCACCATCGCTCCCGAGCCGTGAAAGCAAAGATAGCCCAGTGCGGCGATCGCGAAAAACGCTCCGCTAAGAACCACGCGCGGCGAAAAGCGGTCGCCCAGCCATCCGCCACCGATCGAAAGAAGGGCGCCAGCTCCATAAAAACTCGCTACAAAGCCCGCTTGTTTCGGCGTGTAATGCAGCCCTTCGCGCAAAAACGTCGGATACATCCCGGTAAAGCCGTAGAGAACCAGGCCACCAAGGACGCTGAGCGCCGTGAGGATGACCGTGTTTCTGTTTAGCAGAGTCGGCGCTCCCAGCATGTCCGTTCGGGCGTCCGCCGCGCGGCGCGTTTCCGTGAACCAGGTACGCACGGTCAACGTGATCACAATGATCATCACGTATCCGGCAAGCCCAAAAATGATCATCGGAGCGCGCCAGCTCTGATACCGGGTCAGGAAAATGCTGCCCAGGATTGGTCCTAAAAACGCGCCGATGCCGAAGAATACATTCATCGATCCGATGGCTGCGGCCCGGTAGCCCACAAAATAATTCGCGGCGATTGCAATCATCACGGTAAGTTGCATGGCCTCGCCGATACCAGTCGCGGCCAAATAGATCATCATGTCCGAAAATCCGTGAGAAAATACGATCAGCGCCGTACCGGTGGAAAATATAGCGATGCCCAACAGCAACACCGTCTTGCGCGCGAACCGCGCCAGCAGAAACCCGGTCGGCAATCCGGCCATTGCCAAACCCAGCGTGAAAATCGTGGAGAGCAATCCCGTATCGGCAAGCGAGAAGCCATATTCCTGGCGGACATCATGCGCGAGAAGAGGGAACAACTGCCGGTCCGCGGCATTCACTGCGTAAGAAGCCAGCAGCGCGCAGTACATGGAGATAGCCGCTATCCGTGTGCCCGTCTCGCTGGGAGCGCGGCTCTCGGGGTTCGTCGATACTTGTGCTTGAACTGAACTCTGTTCTTTCATGAAATTTTGGGCGGGCGTGAGTATACGCTACAAAGCACGGTCCCGGAGTTCAAATCCCGTACCTAAATCGTACCCGGCAGTTGTATCCGTAGGATGCGAAACATTGCTATCCACAGGCCCAATTAATTTCTTAATTTTAAGCTTATCTTCAGGTTCGTCGATATGTTACCTTCCGACTAGAACCTTGGGGGTTCTTGGGGTGGTGGTAATTGTTTACAACCTCTTCATCAAATTAATTTAAGCGAGTTAAGTTAAGCGAGCTGCGCCAGCAGTTCGTGTGTTGTGAGGATCCTACACATGACAGAAGGAGGAAAGTCAATGAAGAAAGCGGTAGCTTTGGGTGTGTTTTTTTTCTTGATGTTCTCCTTATTCGCTTCTATTCCCGCCGGTGCACAGGTGACCGGCGCAACCCTCAGTGGCACTGTGACAGACGAATCTGGCGCCGTGATTGCCAATGCGCAGGTCACTATCCGAAATATTGCCACTGGGATTACCAAAGAAGTCACGACGGATACAGCGGGCTTTTACACGAGTCCCAATATTCCTCCGGGCGTTTACGAAGTCAGGGTTGCCGCACCGGGATTTTCTACCGCGCAGCAATCAAATCTGAACCTAGCCGTCGGACAACAACAACAACTTAATTTCACGTTGAAGGTCGGCGAAACTTCTCAAACTGTCCAAGTCAGTGAGGTTGCGCCGCAAATTGATCTAACTTCATCTGCTCTTACGGGACAAGTCGAATCCGAAACTGTGCGCGACTTGCCTTTGAACGGGCGCGATTGGACCTCGCTCGCTACACTCCAGCCTGGCGTCAAGAAAATCGAGACCCAGGTAAGCTACGATACCTCCGGCCGGGGAAACCGCGGCTTTGGGTCCGAGCTCACCGTTTCCGGACAACGCTCAACTTTCAATAATTACCGAATCGACGGCGTGAGCGTCGTAGATTACGCCAACGCGGCGCCCGGAAACGTCATTGGCGTCGTACTTGGGGTGGACGCCATACAGGAATTCTCTGTCTTAACCGGTGGATTTCCAGCTGAATACGGCCGCGCGACAGGCGGTGTCGTCAACGCAATCAGCAGATCTGGCACCAACAATTTCCACGGGGACCTGTATGAATTTCTGCGAAACAGCGCCCTGGACGCGAATGATTATTTCACCAAGTCAGCCGGCAATCCCAGGCCACCATTCAAGCGAAATCAGTTTGGCGGTTCAGCGGGTGGTCCCATCATCAAGGACAAGGCCTTCATTTTTGGCGACTACGAGGGACTACGCCAGTCCAAGGGAATTCCGACAACAACGACTGTGTTCTCTGACAACGCACGCCTGGGCATTCTCGCTGCCTGCCCGAACAACACTAGCGCTGGCTGCACCCCGCCGACGCCATGCCCGCCGAATTCATCCTTGTTGGCTCCTAATGCGAACATCTGCGTTTCCGATTACTCCGCAGCGCTCTTGGCGCTTTATCCACACGCTAACGCAGCAGTCAACGGAGATAAGGGCCGCTTCGTCTTCGGTGGCGTACAGGCTGTCCCCGAAAATTTCTATACTGTTCGCGTCGATCACAAGCTAGGTAGCAAGGACAACCTATTCGGGACATACCTTTATGACGATACGGACTACACCCAACCTGACGCCATGAACGGCGTGCTGACGAATTCACACACGACGAGAACGACTGTCGCGATCGAGGAGAGTCACACGTTTGGTTCCAATTTCGTCAATGCCGGGCGCATTGGCTACAATCGGGACCACGTTATCAACCAATTCACTCCTAAAGCGATTAATCCAGCAGCCGGCTCGTTGGCCCTGGGTGCCATACCGGGACAATATGCGCCGCGGTTGACACCCCACGGTGGAATCAGTGAGTTCTTTGGCGGAATAAATTCTGGCTCTCACTATCTCCACACCTGGAACTCCTACCAGGCATACGACGACGCCTTCTGGACTCACGGTACTCACAATATCAAATTCGGCGCTGGCGTTGAGCGTATGGATTACAACCAACATACGTATCAAAATCTCGGCGGGCGCTATCAATTTACGGATTACATGCACTTCTTGGAGGGTATTCCCAGCTCCTTTGAAGGCGAGCTGCCAATTGTCGACCAGCCGCGGGAATTCCGTCAAACGCTTTTTGGCGCCTATGTCCAGGACGACTGGAAGATGAAACCTAACCTTACACTCAACATTGGTCTGCGCTATGAAATGACGACCGTGCTGAATGATGCGCAAGGCAGGATCACGAATTTAGTCAACCTTACTGACCCCGCACCCATATGCGCAATCCCGTTTACAGCGCCTATACCGCCACAGCCAGGTTCCAGTTGTGCCGGGGTTGGGCCATATTATTCAAACCCTACGCTTCGCAACTTTGAACCTCGTATCGGATTTGCCTGGGATCCTCTCAAGGATGGAAAGACTTCGGTTCGCGGCAGCTTCGGAATATACGATGTCTTGCCATTGCCGGGCTATTTCCTCCTTCAGCAGAACCAGGCCGCGCCGTTCCTCATTTTCAAGAGCATTCACGGCGAATCAAACTTTACGACCCAACCAGGGTTCACGTCTCCTTTCCAACCCGATGAGGGCGGCGTGCAGCTGACCAACTCGCAGTCCAGTAACTTGAGCGCCTCAACGATTGAGACCCATCCTCACCGTAATTATGTAATGCAATGGAACCTCAACGTCCAGCGCCAACTGGCCTCGGACTTGTCGCTGACCGTAGGGTACGTGGGCACTCGTGGCGTTCACTTGCTGATGCGCGGTGATGACGGCAATATGACACTTCCGACGCTCACCTCTGCGGGATATCTCTTTCCGTGCGGCCCCCCGATTAACTTAGATGGTTCGTGCACGGCGGGAAACAACGCCGCAGGAAATTCGGCACAAATCAATCCGAGTTTGGGAGTCATTCGGTACGTCTACTGGAACACCGATTCCAACTATCATGGCCTGAACGTAAATCTCGACAAGCGTTTTGCCCACGGCTTCCAGTTCCAGGTTGCCTATACGTTTGCCAAGTCGTTGGATGACGATACTCAGACGATTGCGGGCGATACTTTCAGCAACAGCATAAACTCCCCGTGGTGGTTCCTGCCGAAACTATTCCGCGGGCCATCCGACTTCAACGTTGCTCACGACCTCTCAATCAACGCCTTGTACGACATTCCCACGCCCGAGTCGTTCAAAGGAGTTGCCAAAACATTATTGGGCGGATGGGAGCTGGGAGGCATCTTCTCGTATAACAGCGGAACTCCGACCACTCCCATCGTCGCAGGCGATCCCCTTGGACTAGGCAACTCCGGCGCCGACCAATTTGGTCCTTTGCTCCAAATCCCCGGCTGCGACCCCGTCAACCATGGCTACGCGAATAGCTTGGCTGGAGCCCCTCTTTGGATCAATGCAAATTGCTACAGTTTGCCGAAATCAACTCCGGCCATTGCAGCGCAATGTCAGACATTCGGGGCTACCCCAAAAGCGGCTGGTATTCCTGGCACTTGCGCCAACCTCGCGCCGGGCAGCGTTCTCCGTAACACGATTACCGGTCCAAAACTCTTCAATATGGACTTCTCCGTCTTGAAGAATTTTCCAGTAAAGCGTATTTCGGAAGCGTTCAACGTCCAGTTCCGGGCGGAAATGTTCAACATCTTTAATCACGACAACTTCGTGCCACCGCAGCCTTGCAGCGGCGACTGCAATTCTGGAATTTACAATCCAGATGGTTCGCTGGCGGGTACCGGAACGATCACAACACTGGCAACAGACCCGAGGGAGATTCAGTTCGCCCTCAAGGTCATTTGGTAATCCAAAATTAAATCGAGGTCACGCAGCCACCCGCTCCGCTCTTGAGCGGGTGG
>Ga0209168_10001388_pt1 | contig 19107 bp, 13 predicted proteins | sample Coa_R1_FD_187156 | JGI IMG/M metagenome (GOLD analysis project Ga0209168, IMG submission 187156) | Surface soil microbial communities from Centralia Pennsylvania, which are recovering from an underground coalmine fire - Coalmine... | ecosystem: Environmental > Terrestrial > Soil > Unclassified ...
AACAGCGGGCATGCAAAAGCTCCCGGGTTTTTTCACCTATTACTGGGACGCGCGCGAAGGAAAAATCTGGCTGCAAATAGACAAATGGAACACGGAATTCCTCTATGTCGAATCGCTGCCGAACGGCGTCGGCTCGAACGACATCGGCCTCGACCGCGGCCAGCCTGGCGAAACGCAAGTCGTGCATTTCGAGCGCAGCGGACCTCGCGTGCTGCTGGTCGCGGAAAACGAGCGCTACCGCGCCGTGACAGATGACCCTGCGCAGCAGGAAGCGGTCAAGCAGGCATTCGCGCAATCCGTGCTATGGGGATTCGATGCCGCAGCAGAGAACGGCGACGCCGTGCTCGTCGACGCCACGCCATTCTTCCTCCACGACGCCCACAACGTCATCGAGAAGCTAAAAGCCACAAAACAGGGTGTCTTCCATCTGGACCCTTCGCGCTGCGCCATCTATTTGGCCCGCACCAAAAATTTCCCCGAAAATTCTGACGTAGAATCCACCCTGACGTTCACCACTGAAGAACCCGGACGTTGGGTGCAGGAAGTAACGCCAGACCCACAAAGCGTCACCGTTCGCGAACATTTTTCTTTCGTGCAGTCGCCTCCGCCCGGTTTTCATTCGCGCGAATACGATCCGCGCTCCGGATTCTTCGGCATTCAGTACATGGACTTCGCCACGCCCGTGGACGAATCCATTCACAAACGGTTCATCGTTCATTTCCGGCTTCAGAAGAAAGACCCCTCAGCTGCACTCAGCGAGCCCGTTAAGCCGATTATTTATTATGTTGACCGTGCGGTACCCGAGCCAATCCGTTCCGCGCTCGTCGACGGCGCAAGCTGGTGGAATCAGGCCTTCACCGCGGCGGGCTACAAAGATGCGTTTCAGGTGAAAGTGCTGCCCGAAGGCGCTGATCCCATGGACATTCGCTACAACGTGATCGAGTGGGTGCCGCGAGCGACGCGCGGTTGGTCCTACGGTAGTGCGATTGTGGATCCGCGAACGGGCGAAATCATCAACGGGCATGTTAATCTGGACGCGCTGCGCATCCGCCAGGTTTTCCTGATCGCGCAGGGCCTCCTCGATCCTTTTGGCAACGATCCGGCGGCGCTGCATCGTGCCAACGAAATGGCTCTGGCGCGCATTCGCCAACTCGCCGCCCACGAGACGGGTCACACCCTCGGCCTGATGCACAATTTCGCGGCAAGCATCGTGAACCGCAGCTCCGTGATGGATTATCCGTCGCCGCTTGTCACCGTCGGCACCAATGGCGTTCCGGATGTCTCAAACGCCTACGCAGTCGGCATCGGCAATTGGGACAAAGTGGCCATTGATTATGGCTACCGCGAATTTTCGGCGAGCACAAACGAGAAGCAGGCGCTCAATAAAATTCTCGACGATGCCTTTTCCCGCGGCCAAATCTATCTCTCCGATCAAGACGCCCGCCCGCTCGGCTCCGCAAGCCCCGTCACGCATTTGTGGGACGTTGGGGGCAACGATCTCGATGGATTGAAGCAGGTAATGGCCGTTCGTGCCGCCGCGCTCAAGCGTTTCTCCGAAGACGCTATTCCGCAAAACTCCCCAATGGCCACGCTCGAAGACGTGCTCGTCCCGATTTACCTTTATCACCGCTATCAAGTCACCGCCGTCGCAAAGAGCATTGGCGGCCTCGATTATTCGTTCGACGTCCGCGGCGGCGCGCAAAAAGATCCAGAAATTGTCCCCGCCGCTCAGCAGCGCGCTGCCATTCACGCCGTGCTCGACACTTTGCAGCCCAATGTCCTGGCATTGCCGGAATCGCTCCTGAAGCTGATTCCTCCGCGCCCGCCCGAATATCCAAGCTCAAATGAAAATTTCGCGCGCCACACTTCCCCGGCGTTCGACTCACTCGCGCCCGCCGAGTCGGCCGCGGAAATCGTTGCCAGTCTCCTCCTCGAGCCGAATCGCGACGAACGAATGGTGGAATATCACGCGCGCGAATCGAACTATCCCGATTTCACTGAACTGCTCGATGATTTGCTCACGGTCACGTGGAAAGCCCAGCCGGAGACCGGGTACGGCGGCGCCGTTCAGCAGACTGTCGACTCCGTGGTCCTCGATCACTTGATGGCCCTCGCCGCCGACGATCATGCGGCGTCACAAACGCGCGCCATTGCCTCGCTGAAACTCGATGAACTCAAGACCTGGCTCGCGGCGCAGTCGAAATCAGCCGCCGATGAAAGCCGCCGTGCGCAATTTTTCTTCGCGACGCAGGAAATCGACCGCTTCGAAAAGAATCCGGCAACATTGCATTTGACGCTGCCGGCTCCGCCGCCCGCCGGCGACCCCATCGGCGCCGACGGCTGGCAGTAACCACTCGCTAATATACATACTTGACAACAGCGCGATGCGCTGCGTACGCTCACGCGCGTACGTAATGGAATCCGACCAATACTTGGGATGGTTGGCGCTCGCGCTCACGCCGGGACTGGGCGCGCGCTTGGCCGGGAAACTGCTGCGCTCATTCGGCAGCCCGGCCGCGATTTTCAATGCCTCGCTCACCTCTCTTGAGGCTAATCAGCTCCCCGCCTCCGTCGCGCAGGCGATTCATTCGCGGCAACCACTGAGCGCCGCAGCCAGGGAATTGGTGCAAGCCGAAGCGGCCAAATGCCGCCTGGTCACCTGGGACGAGCCGCAGTATCCGCAGCTCCTGCGCGAAATTTATGATCCCCCTCCGCTTCTCTATGTAAAAGGAAACGCGGAGCTTCTGAATCGCCACGCAATCTCCATCGTCGGGACGCGCCGTCCCACGCCTTATGGGAATCAAATGGCAGAGCGGTTGGCGCGCGATCTGGCCGATCGCGGCCTGGTTATCGTTAGCGGTTTGGCCCGAGGAATCGACGCTTGCGCCCACAAAGGAGCGCTCAGCTCGGCGCGAGGCATCACCATAGGCATTCTCGGCTGCGGCGTCGATGTTATCTATCCGAAGGAGAACCGAAAGATTTTTGCGGAAATCGAGCAACGAGGAGCGATTATATCTGAGTTCCCCATGGGAGCGTTTCCCGCGCCCCAGAATTTCCCCATTCGCAATCGCTTGATTGCGGGGATGGCGCGCGGAGTTGTGGTAGTCGAGGGAGCACAGTATTCTGGATCGCTGATCACCGCGCGGCTCGCCATGGAATCCAGCCGCGAAGTTTTCGCCGTGCCCGGGAACGTGACGCAGCCCGTCGCCTTCGGCCCGAATCAGTTGATCAAGCAGGGCGCGAAGCTCGTGGCCTCATGGGAAGATGTGATTGAGGAGCTGCCGACACCCATTCGCGCCGAGCTGCTGCCCATCGAGACAACGGATGGCGCCGCCCGCGCATCGTTGGTGGAGCAAAGTTTGGGCCCGGCCGAGAAGACGCTCTACGCGATGCTCGAAGTCGACAGCTCCAGACACGTCGACGATTTGGTCGAGCATTCAGGGCTGAGCTCTTCGGAAGTTCTCTCGTCGCTCTTTGAGCTCGAGATGAAAGGCCTGGTGCAGCAACTGCCGGGTAAGCAGTTCTTGAAAGTATTGTTGTAACGGTTTAAGCGGGAAAGGGATCTTCACAAATTATGGGACGTTCGCTAGTGATCGTCGAATCGCCAGCCAAGGCCAAGACGATCAACAAATATCTCGGGCGCAATTATACCGTCCGCGCCTCCTACGGCCACGTGATGGACCTGCCGAAGAAAGAACTCGGCATAGACATCAAGGACGATTTTGAGCCAACGTATACCGTAATTCCGGGAAAATCGAAAATACTGAACGAACTCAAAAAGCTGGGCGCTGACGCGGACGCAATCTACGTCGCTACCGACCCGGACCGCGAAGGCGAAGCCATCGGCGCGCACCTGGTGCACTTTCTCACCGGAACGCAAATCGCCGTCGAGCCCGAGGAGAATGGCGCCAAGGGTGCTGAGAAAAACGGCGACAAGGTCGGCAAGAACGGCGCGCCAAAAAAGAAGAAGGAAAAGAAAAGCAAAGTCGACCGAAAGAAAATCTTCCGCGTGATGTTCCACGAAATCACGCCAAAGGCCATAAAGGCGGCCTTCGACCACGCTGGCGCGCTGAATACAAATCTTGTGGATGCGCAACAGGCTCGCCGTGTTCTCGACCGCCTGGTCGGCTACAAAATTTCGCCGCTCCTCTGGGACAAAGTGCGCCGCGGCCTCTCGGCCGGCCGCGTGCAAACAGTTGCGTTGCGTCTGATCGTTGATCGCGAACGTGACATTCGCGCCTTCACTCCCAAAGAATACTGGACCATCCACGCCATGGTCGCGGCAGGCGAGCCGCCTGCGTTTGAAGCGAAGTTGTGGCGTTACAAGGGCGAAGAAATCGAAGTCCCCAATTCCGAGAAAGCGCAGGAAGTCGTCAGCGCCGTCGAGAATGCCGAGTGGCAAGTCGCAAGCGTCGCCCAAAAAGAAAAGCGCCGCTGGGCCCCGCCGCCTTTCACCACGTCCAAGCTCCAACAGGCCGCTTACAATCGTCTCCGCTTTTCCGCCAAGCGCACTATGATGCTCGCGCAGCGCCTTTATGAAGGCGTCGAGCTCGGCGACGAAGGCTCCGTTGCACTGATCACTTATATGCGCACCGATTCGGTCAACGTATCGGCAGACGCCATCGCGCAGGTGAGGGATTTCGTCGGTTCCAGCTATGGACCGGGCTATGTGCCCGAGAAACCGAATTTCTTCAAGTCGAAGAAACAGGCGCAGGAAGCGCACGAAGCCATTCGTCCCACTGACGTCGTGCGCTCTCCCGACGAAGTCAAGCGTTACCTCGACGAAGACATGTTCAAACTCTACCAGCTCATCTGGCAGCGATTCGTCGCTTCTCAGATGGTGCCGGCCGTGTTCGACCAGACCACCATCGACATTTCTGCTGGCGAATACATTTTCCGCGCAAGCGGCTCCGTGATGAAGTTCGACGGCTACTTGGCCGCTTACTCTGCCTCACGCGACGATGAAGACAAGGGCGAGTCCGCCGATCAGCTCCCCGGCGCAGCGCCCGCCGAGGAAGATGCTGATGCGGAGGGCCGAACGCTCCCGCGCGTTACCGAAGGCGAGCGCCTGCGTCTCGAAAAAATTCGTCCCGACCAGCATTTCACCGAACCGCCTCCGCGTTACACGGAAGCGACGCTCGTGAAAGAACTCGAAGACAAAGGCATCGGCCGCCCCTCCACCTACGCATCGATTATTTCAACGATTGTCGAGCGCGAGTATGTCAACAAGGAGCAGGGCCGCTTCACGCCCACGCTGCTCGGCGAAAAAGTAAGCGATCTCCTCGTGAAAAGTTTCGAGGATATTTTTGACGTGGGCTTCACCGCGCGCCTGGAAGATGAACTCGACGAAATTGAGGAAGGCAAACTGCCCTGGCGAAAATCCGTCAAGGTATTCTGGAAGCACTTCGAGGACGATTTGGAGAAGGCCGAAGGCGAAATGGAATCCTACAAGGCCGGGATTCCCACCGACGAGAAGTGTCCCAAGTGCGAGAAGGGCATGCTCCTCGAGCGCATCAGCCGCCACGGATTTTTCCTCGGCTGCGCGCGATATCCCGACTGCGATTACATCCGCGACATTTCCGATACCGGCAGCGAGGAAGTCGAGGGCGACAACACGATCGAGTATTGCCACAATTGTGGCCGTGAAATGGTCATGAAGCGCGGCCGTTTCGGCGCGTTCCTGGCGTGTTCCGGATATCCCGATTGCAAAACGACCCGCCGCTTGGCCGCCGGAACCCGAAAAGCGCGCCAGCCAGATGTTCCGCTCGACGAGAAATGCCCTACTTGCGGTGAACAGCTTCTAAAGCGTCACGGTCGTTTCGGCGAATTCATCGGCTGCTCGAAATATCCCAAATGCAAATACACGCGGCCCATAACTCTCGGGATCAAATGTCCCAAATGCGGAGAAGGCGAATTCGTTCGTCGCGGGACGGCGAAGGGACGCGGGCGCGGCAGAATTTTTTATGGCTGCAGCCGCTATCCCGATTGTGATTACACGTCGCCGCACGAACCGCTCCCCGAACCATGTCCCAAGTGCGGCGCGCCCTTCATCGTGCTCAAACGTTCCAAGCACGGCGCATTTCGTGCGTGCTCGAGGGAAGACTGCGACTGGGAGGCCCCGGAGAGCGAAGGCGCGCTGGCTCGGCCCGTGGAAGCATCCGCGGCCGAGCCCGTCAAATCGTGAACTTTCGCCAGCGAGACACTCCCGCGGTTTCGCCATCCAGCGCAGCCGACAACCCATCGAAACGCTCCATGGACACTACGAACACAATCGCGGTCTCCACCGAAAAATTCCTGCATTACCTCCGTTACGTGCGCAACGCTTCTCCGAAAACAATTATTAGCTACAAAATTGACCTCGACCAGTTCATCGCTTACGTCACCCCGCCCGGAGAAGACGCCATGGCGCTCACGGCCGTGGACCATCTCGTCATCCGCGAATTCATCAGCCATCTTTACGACCTGCGCCTGCAAAAAAGTTCCGTCGCGCGAAAACTCGCCGCTCTCCGCTCCTTTTTCCGTTTCTGCGTTCGCGAACATCTCACAGAGCAAAATCCCGCGCGCCTTGTGGCCCGCCCCAAATTGCCGAAGCGTCTCCCCAACGTGATGTCCGCGGAAGAAATGAACCGCCTGCTTGATGACATGACGCCCGCACGAACCGCGCAAGCACGTCCCAAAAAATCCAGGAACAAATCCGCTCCGCCCAGTAAAGCCAATGGGGTCAGGAAAAACGCTCCGTTGGTTCTTGCGCGCGACCGGGCCATCCTGGAACTTCTCTACGCTTCCGGACTGCGCGTCAGTGAACTCACTGGCCTCGACATGACCAGTATCAATTCCAGCGAACAGATGCTACACGTGCTCGGCAAAAGGCGCAAAGAGCGCGTCGTTCCTTACGGTGCAAAAGCGCAGCAAGCTCTTGAAAAGTATTGGCCCTTTCGCGACGAAATCCTGCGCCGCTCCAAACCGCCGGCCCCCGTGACCGCCGTTTTCATCAATTTTCAGGGCCGGCGCCTAACGCAGCGCACCATTTCAAATGTAGTGAAAAAATACGCTCGATTGCTGACCAATAATCCGGATCTCCACCCGCATTCTCTGCGCCACGCCTTCGCCACGCACCTGCTCGCCGATGGCGCCGATCTCCGCACGATTCAGGAACTGCTCGGCCATTCTTCTCTTTCCACCACGCAACGCTACACCAGCGTCACCATCGATCAGCTCATGGCCATTTACGACAAATCCCATCCGCACGCCTGACGCCCTCGTTTTTCGCGCCCGCATTTTCGCCAAAGAATCCTGCAACGATTGTCGGCTCTCTGCGTCTTAGCTTAGGATAGCCATGCATTCACTTAAGAAATCCTGGGGAGCGTCGTTGAAGCAATTTTCACCCAAATGGTCCAAACCTAACCAATATTTGCGTGCGTGCCTGATGTGTCTTGCAGTCGCCGCCGCTCTCTTTGCGGTGCCCTTAGTGGCCTCTGCTCAAACCGACGAAATCCAAGTTTACGATGGCGCCATCGCCGCGCCCGGCGTCATCAATCTCACCGTGCACAACAATTTCACTCCTGACGGACAGAAGGCGCCCGCCTTCCCCGGCGGCCTCATTCCCGACAAGTCCTGGAACGGCGCCGCCGAATGGGCCTACGGCGTCACCGAATGGCTCGAAGCCGGTCTTTACCTGCCCCTTTACAGCGTCTACTCCAAGGATCGCGGCCCCTCCATCAACGGCGGCAAACTGCGCCTGCTCTTTGCCGAGCCGCACGCTGACGACCACACCTTCGTTTACGCCGTGAATTTCGAATTCAGTTACAACGCCAAGCACTGGGATCCCCGCCGCTATACCTCTGAGATTCGGCCTATCTTTGGCCTGCACCTGCATCCATGGGACATCATCGTCAACCCCATTCTCGATAATTCCTATGTCGGCGGCTTCAAGAATCTCGACTTCGCCCCGTGCGCGCGCATCGCCTACAACCTGTCTCCCAAATGGGCCGTGGCCGTTGAGGAGTATTCCGATGCCGGCCCCCTCAAGGATTTTTTGCCCACCGACGAAGAATCGCACGAACTTTGGGGAGTCTTCGATCACGCCGCCAAGTTTGCAAGTATCGAAGCGGGCATCGGCTTCGGTTTGACTAGCTCATCCGACAAAGTCACGCTCAAGCTCATGCTCTCCCGCGACCTCCACACTCCCGCTAAACACGCATCGAATTAACGAATGAATGGAAGTTGAGCCTCACCTCGCAACGTAGCTCTTCATCCGTTGTGATACCCTCTCTGAATTACGACTGAGGGTCCTGATCTTATCCATGGCTGACTCATTCGGGGGTTTGCGCAGATGAGTTACGTAGAAAGAAATTTAGTCCCCGGTGAAACGGTAATTTACCAGACTCGCCTTCACTGGATCGTGATGCTTGGGCACATTATCGTGGGAAGCTTGCTCCTCGCTCTGCCCGGCGTCGTTCTGCTCTTTTACGCGCTCACACAACGCGGAATTGAGAGCACAAATGCGCATCTCATGGAAATCGGCGGCGCGGCGTTGCTCGTTGGCGGCATCGTGGTGATTCTCGTGGGCATGGTGCGCCGTAACGCCACCGAAATGGCGGTGACGAATCGCCGCGTGGTGATCAAGACCGGACTGGCCAGCCGCAAGACCATCGAAATGCTCTTGACCAAAGTCGAGAGCATTGAAGTGAAGGAAACGGCCTTTGGCAGGATGCTTGGTTACGGCGCCATTGTAGTGATCGGGACAGGCGGCACTCCCGAGCCATTTCAGAAAGTCGCGCATCCGCTGGAATTTCGCAGCCAGGTGCAACAGCAGATCGAGAAACTGCACTAAGAAGGGGCCGCGCCAGACGGACGGAGCTACTCCCATCTTGAAAATCTAGCACGGTACTTTCGTTCTAGTACTTCCCGCCTAATCCAATGAATCTCTCCGCCTATCCCCAAGCGCAGCCTTTCCTCCTATCGTAGCCAGGAACCATTAAAAAGGGGCGGAGGGGCACGAAGCCGCGCGGTCGTAAAAACGGCACGCTTCGCGTGGTATTCGCAGTTTCCCTCCTAATACACAGAACTCCGGAAACCATGGATAACTTGCTCCAGGTCCGCAACTTAACCGTTCAATATTCGGCTCCGAGCCTGTGTCCGCACTCAGCCGTCGACCGCATCACTTTTGACGTCGCTTCCGGCGAGGTGCTCGGACTAATGGGCGAATCCGGCAGCGGCAAGTCAAGCGTCGCCCTGGCTCTGCTCGGATTACTGCCCGCAGAGTCCACTGAAATTTCCGGCTCGGTTTTATTCCTGGGCCAGGAACTCTTGGCGATGCCGGAGCGCGCGCTCCAGCGAATCCGCGGGGCCGCGATTTCGCTCGTGTTCCAGGAGCCCGGAATTTCCTTGAGTCCGATGATGCGCGCCGGAGATCAAGTCGCCGAAGTGATTCACGCTCACCGATGCTGGGATTGGAAACATTGCCGCATGGAAGCAGAGCAAATGCTCGCGCGGGTTGGGTTGACGCCAACGCAAAGGATTTTCTCTGCCTATCCGCACCAATTAAGCGGAGGCCAGCAGCAGCGCGTCGTCCTGGCGCAAGCCCTGGCGTGCGATCCGGCGCTCTTAGTCGCTGACGAGCCCACGGCTTCTCTCGATGCGCGCAGCCAGGCTGACTTTATCGCTTTGCTTCGCAGCTTGAAGCAGCAATTTCACATTTCAATTCTCCTCATCAGCCACACTCCGGAAATTCAAGCGAGTCTCGCCGACCGCCTGCTGGTGATGAAGAACGGCTGCATTGTTGAACAGGGCAGTTTCGACGAGCTGTACCGCAATCCTTCTCATGCCTACACTCGCCTGATGTTGCGCCGTTCATCGCGCGCGACGAATGCGCATTCAGGTAGCGAGCTCGAATCCTTGGCCGAGGAGCAACTGGTCCGATGAGCGGTTTCCCCAAAGGTCCCAAAGACCCGCTGGTTTGCATCCGAGGACTCAGCAAGCAGTATGTCCAACGGCGTCCGCTGACTTCGGCAAAGTTCACGATTCAGGCCGTCGAGAATGTGGATTTGACCATTCATCGCGGCGCGACACTCGCCTTAGTGGGCGAATCCGGCGCGGGGAAGTCGACTGTAGTTCGTTGTCTTTCTCTGATCGAAATTCCGACGACCGGCGAAATTTGGTTCGATGGAGTGAATGTGCTGGCGCTCCCTCACAAAGCCCTTTCCCCCTTGCGCCGCCAAATCCAAATTATTTTTCAGGATCCCACTTCCGCCTTGAATCCAGGCATGACTGCCGGAGAAATCATCGCCGAACCGCTCGTAATCCAACATGAAGGAACGAAAACGCAACGGAGAAGTCGAGCGCTGGAATTGATGGAGCAAGTCGGCTTGCCCGCGAAGTGGGAAAGCAAATTGCCTTTGGAATTCAGCGGCGGCCAACGGCAAAGACTGGCGATTGCCCGTGCCCTCGCGCTCCAGCCGAAGCTCTTGATCCTCGACGAAGCGCTCTCGGGTCTCGACCTGGCAAGCCAGGAAATGATCTTGAGGCTATTGACGGACCTGCAGGCAATGCACTCTCTCACGTACGTTCACGTGTCGCACGATCTGTGCATGGTCTCCGGCTTGGCCGATGAAGTGGCCGTCATGTATGAAGGACGCGTTGTCGAACAGAAAACCACGCCGGAACTATTCGCGCACCCTGAGCACCCGTACACGCAAGATTTGCTGAACGCGATGCCGTCGCTCGAATCCATTTGTGAGGAGCGCTCCGCTTAGGATTCTCCATGAGATATCTCACACGACGGCTATTGCATGCGATCTTGCTCCTGATCGTCATTTCTGTTTTTTCGTTTGCTCTTCTGCAATGGGCGCCCGGCAATTTTTTCGATGCGATGCGCTTGAATCCGCGCGTCTCTGCACAGACGGTCAATGGCCTCCGCCTCGAACACGGAATGAACCAATCGCTCCCGGTACGTTACGCGCATTGGGCCTATTCCGTACTGAAAGGCGACATGGGGTTTTCGTTTTCGTATAACACCCCTGTAGCCTCTCTTCTATGGGCGCGCGCGCGGAATACGCTTTTCCTCACCACCATTGCAACGCTCCTCGCCTGGCTCCTCGCCATCCCACTGGGGATTTGGAGCGCCGCCAATAAAGGCACTTGGTGCGACCGCGCGTGCGCCTTCAGCACGTCGGCGCTTTTGACGATTCCTGACCTCCTGCTCTTCCTGATTTTGCTTTTGTTGGCTGTGCGGACGGGTTGGTTCCCGGTCGGCGGAATGGTTTCCACTAGTTTTGCCAGTTTCGACTTCTGGAGCAAATTAAAAGACATTGCCGTTCACTTTGCGCTGCCGGCCCTCGGACTCGCCGTCGTTACGCTGCCTGTGCTCGTTCGCCACATTCGTTCCGCGATGGTTGAAGCGCTGGACTCTCCTTTCATTCGCGCGGCTCACGGACACGGCATCCCGCGCACGCGCCTACTTTTCCGTTACGCGCTTCCCCTCGCATCGAATCCGCTGATTTCGTTGCTGGGATTTTCCGTCGCCACCATGTTGAGCGCTTCCGTGATTGTGGAAGTCATCATGAGCTGGCCCGGCCTCGGCCCGCTGATGGTCCAGGCAATTCTGTCTCGTGACGTCTACGTGGTGGTTGGCGTCGTGATGCTGTCGTCCGTCTTTCTGGTCGCGGGCAATCTGCTGGCCGATGTGCTTCTGTTCGTCAGCGACCCGCGGATTCGTGTGGAGTGACATCGTGAAGCATCGGCACAAACTCTGGGGTGCCCTACTCCTGCTTGCAGGTTTACACGTCGTGGTATTGTTCGCCGGCTTCTTCGCCCCTTATGGTTCCTCGACGCAGGATCGTAACCTGCCGTTTGCCCCGCCGACAGGCCTTCACTTTGTTGATGCATCTGGCAAATTCCGCGCGCGCCCGTTTGTCTACGGTTTGAAAGACGATCCCCAAGCCCTTGGATCGTTTGCCGTGGATTCGACGCAAGTTTATCCGGTCCATTTTTTCGTGCAAGGCTCGTCGTATAAAGTCGGTGGAGTACTTCCATCGCGCTTGCATCTTTTCGGTGTCAGCGCGCCCGGCCGCATTTTCATCTTGGGCAGCGACGCTTATGGACGCGACCAGTTCACGCGCTTCCTCTACGGCGGACAAATCTCGTTGGCTGCTGGCCTCATTGCGGCGGCTCTGTCCGTCTTGCTCGGAGTTGTTATCGGCGGACTTGCGGGGTTCTACGGCGGCTGGATTGATGATCTTCTCATGCGCGGGGGCGAACTCTTTCTAGCTTTGCCCTGGCTCTATCTGCTGTTTGCCGTGCGAGCAGCCCTGCCTCTGCACATCGCGCAGTGGCAAGTCTTCTTGCTTTTGATCGTGGTCATCGGCCTAGTTGGATGGGCGCGGCCGGCGCGATTGATTCGCGGTGTAGTGCTCAGCGCCAAAGAGCGTAACTTCGTGGTCGCCGCTCGGGCATTTGGGGCTTCCGACGTCTACCTCCTGCGCCGTCACGTGCTCCCGCAAACCTACGGCGTCGTTCTCACGCAAATGGCGCTTCTCGTTCCGCAATATGTGCTCGCTGAGGTCACGCTGACTTTTCTGGGATTGGGAGTTGGCGAGCCCATGCCAAGTTGGGGCAGCTTGCTGGCGTCTTTGCAGCAGTACTACGTGCTCTCGTCTTATTGGTGGATGTTCTTACCCGCGCTGCTTTTGATTCCCGTTTTCCTGGCCTATTACATGGCCGCCGATGCTTTACAGGAACGTCTGAAGACCGTACCGCTGTAAAAACCCAGCACTCTCTGCTAAAACTTTTGCCATGCTCAAAGTCAGCCGCCTAACGGCAATGTGCGCTCCCGTTTTCGCCGCGATCTTGCTCGCGCTTTCGTCAGCCGGCGCTTCGCCGGCGCAGACCGTCGACCGCATGGTCACGCACAATCCGCCCGGCCGTGCCGGAGGCCAAATCGTCGTTGCGTTGCGCTCTGATCCAAAAACGTTGAATCCCGCCCTTGCCGCGGACGTTCCCTCGCGCGACATCATTTATTGTATGAACGCCGACCTGATCCACATCAATCGCGAAACGCAAAAGACCGAATCCGCTCTCGCAAAATCCTGGAGCGTCTCGCGCGATGGCAGAACATACACCCTCCATCTTCGCCGCGGCCTGCGATTTTCAGATGGAAAACCTTTCAACGCGGATGACGTGACTTTCACTTTTCAGATCTACCTGGACGAAAAAATCCATTCCTCACAGCGCGATTTGCTTATCGTCGGCGGAAAACCTATCTCGGTTCAGAAAATCGACGACTACACGGTGCAATTTCAACTGGCTCAGCCCTATGCCGCGGCGGAACGGCTCTTTGACGGATTACCCATTCTTCCAAAGCATCTTCTCGAGAATGCCTATCGCAACGGCACTTTCTCCAAGGCGTGGAGCATTTCCATGTCGCCCGGTGAATTTGCAGGACTCGGCCCGTTTCGCCTGAAAAAATATGTTCCCGGCCAACGCCTGGTTCTGGAACGCAACCCCTACTACTGGAAAGTAGATGGCCAAGGAAACCAATTGCCGTATCTCAGCGAAATTGTTTTTTTGTTTGTCCCCAGCGAAGACGCACAAGTGATTCGCTTTCAGGCCGGAGATACGGACATTCTGAGCAGTTTCAGCGCGCAGAATTTCGCCGTGCTTGCGCGAGACCAGGCAACCGAAGGCTACCGCTTGCTCGACGTCGGACCCGGACTCGAATACAACTTTCTATTCTTCAACCTGAACGACCTCGCTGCCAACAATCTGCCGCAAATTTCGCACAAACAAGTTTGGTTTCAAGATGTCCGTTTCCGTCAGGCGGTGTCCTCTGCGATTGATCGCGACGGCATCGTTCGGCTGGTGTACGGCGGCCGCGCCGCGCCTCTTTGGAGCCAGGTAACGCCCGGAAATAGGCTCTGGGTCGACTCCGCGCTTCCTCATCCGGCTCGCTCGCTCGAGCGCGCGCGCGAATTGCTGAAGAACGCCGGCTTTTCCTGGAAAAGTGACGGAACTCTCGTCGATTCGCAATCGAACCCTGTGGAGTTTTCAATCCTCACCAGCTCCTCGAATGCTGAGCGCATGAAAATCGCGACAATCGTTCAGGATGATTTGAGCCAGTTGGGAATGAACGTGCATGTTGTTTCGCTGGATTTCGGCGCCATGGTCGACCGCTTGCTGAACAGCTTCGATTACGAAGCCGCCATCATGGGCCTGGCCAGCGGCGATACCGATCCCACGGCGGAGATGAACGTGTGGGCTTCCACCGGAGGCACCCACCTCTGGCATCTCAACGAAACGAAGCCCGCCACGCCCTGGGAAACGGAAATGGACCGCCTCATGAACCAGCAACTCATTACCTTGAACTATGAAACGCGCAAGCGTCTGTACGATCAAGTCCAGCAAATTGTCGCCCAAAATCTTCCCGTGATCTGTCTGGCGAGTCCGGACATTCTCGTTGGAACCAAGGATCGCATTGGGAATTTTCATCCCGCGATCCTCGATCCTTACGCTTTGTGGAACGTGGAAGAGTTATACGTCCACTGAGTTGTCGTGGATGAGAGCCCGCCGTGCCTCGAAAAGCTTTGGTCAGCGATGAACAACGAACTGCGTGGCCTGACACGCGACTTGTACAGGAATGTCTCAACGGCACCGAAGCAGCCTGGTCCGCTCTGATCGACAAGTACAAAAACCTCATCTTTTCAATTCCCATCAAGTATGGTTTCTCCTCCGACGATGCCACCGACATTTTCCAGGCAGTTTGTCTGGAGTTGCTTTCAGAGCTTCCCAAACTGCGTAAGCCCAAGGCTCTCCCAAAGTGGATCATGCAGGTAACCGCGCACAAATGCTTTCACCACAAGAGGCAACTCCAACGAACGCAAACGCCGGAATCAGACCACGAACCTCTCGAACCAAGCACGCCGGCCCGCGCGGAGGAAATTCTGAGGCAGGCTGAAGAAGAGCAGGCGCTCAGACAGGCCATGTCGGACTTGCCAGGGCGCTGCCGCGAGCTGATTCACATGCTGTTTTTCGAGGAGCCTGCTCGTCCGTATCAGCAGCTCGCCGCGGAACTCGGCCTATCGACGGGCTCGATCGGGTTCATCCGGCAGCGTTGCCTCGAGCGTTTGCGCAAACGGTTGAGCGAAGCAGGTTTTTCGTGACCCGCCCGGCCCAGAAGAATTCGCTAACCGAAAATACGCTGCGCGAGCTGTCGAATCTCAAGGACGACGCCAGCCGCGCGAAATATCTTTCGCGTCGCACGCGACTTCGCAACAAGAGTGTCGTCCAGCAACTGAACGACGTCGTTCGAGCGAAGCTCCGGGAGGATCCCCACCAGGCTCTAGCGCTCGCCGAAGCAGCCGTGGCCATCGCTCGCAAGCTGCGCAATCGCGAATCGCTCGGCCGCGGTCTTCGTTCCAAGGCAAATGCGCTCTACATGATCGGCGACAACCAAAAGGCTTTGGACTTCCATGCCCAGGCGCTCGAAATATTCCAGAAGATCGGCAACGCGCAGGAAGAGGCCCGCACTCTTATTCCTTCCATTCAGCCGCTCATCTTGCTCGGGCAGTATGACCGCGCTTTCGACGCTGCCCAGGCTGCCAAGAAAATCTTCGATCGCCTTGGCGATAAGCAGCGGCTCGGTCACCTCGAAATCAATGTGGGCAATATTTATCATCGGCAGGATCGCTTTGAAGAAGGTCTCGCGTGCTACGAGCGCGCCTACGAGATGCTTTTGCCGTTTCGTGACGCCGAAGGCCTCGCCGTTGCCCTTTACAACATGGCCGTTTGCCTCATTACCCTGAATGATTTTCCTCGCGCTCTCAGCACTTACCAACGCGCGCGCGAAATGTGCGTTCAGCATGGCATGACACTTCTGGTCACGCAAAGCGACTACAACATCGCTTACCTCTATTACCTGCGCGGCGAGTACAGCCGTGCCATCGAGATGCTCCGCGCCACGCGGGAAAAGTGCGAGGAAAACGGTGACGCTCACGTCCTCGCGCTCTGCTATCTGGACTTGTCCGAAATTTATCTCGAACTCAACTTGAGCACCGAAGCCAGGGACGTCGCCCACGAAGGCTATCTGCGCTTTAAAAAACTCGGCATGGGCTACGAGGAGGCGAAATGCCAGGCCAATGAAGCCATGGCTTTGAGTCAACTCGGCAAAGCCCTTCGCGCGCTGGAATTATTCGATGAAGCACGGGCGAAGTTCGTCCGTGAAAAAAATCTGGTTTGGCCCTGGCTCATCGATTTATATCAAGCCGTCGTCTTATACAATGAAGGACGGCTCTTCGAAGCGCGGCGTCTCTGCGCGCGCGCTGCCAAATTCTTCGACACATCTTTGCTGCCCGGTAAAGGAGTCTTGTGCCAGTTATTGCTGTCGCGGCTCTCATTCCGGACGGGAGATCTCGCAGCCGCCGGCAAAGAATGCTCGCGAGCCTTGGAACGTTTAGCTTCTCTGGAAGCGCCGGTCTTGCGCTATCAGGCGGAATTTCTCATGGGCCAGATTCAGCAGGCTTCGGGAATTCCTCAGGCAGCATACGCTTCGCACCAGAAGGCACGCGAAGCCCTCGAAACATTGCGCAGCAGCCTGCGCGGCGAAGAATTGAAGATCGCCTTCATGAAAAATCGGCTCGAGGTGTACGAGTGCCTCGTCGATATCTGCATGAACGACGATTCAAAGCAAGACTCCGCCGAGGAATCGTTCGGATACATGGAAATGGCGAAATCGCGCAGTCTAGCCGAGCTTTTAGTGCATCACGCGCACGCGCTCCCTGCGGCCGATTCGGGACAGAGCGGGCTCGTCCGCCGCATACGCGATATGCGCGAGGAACTCAACTGGTACTACCGCCGCCTCGAACAAGAACAATTGCGCGGAGAAGATCCCTCGCCGGAACGCATCGAGAAATTGCAGAAACAGGCGCTGGCGCATGAAAACGAACTGCTCCGCGCCTTGCGTGAACTTCCGGCGCCGCAAAGATTGGGAGGCTTGAGCGAGGGCCCGGCACTCGCCTCTCTCGACACCATTCGCGCCGCTTTGCCGGCGGACGCGGCTCTCGTCGAATACTTTACCGTCAAGGATGAATTTATCGCGGCGGTCTTGACGCGCCAGAAACTCGAAATCGTTCCTCTCACGCCGGTATCGCGGGCCGTCAATTTACTGCGGATGTTTCATTTCCAAATATCCAAATTCCGTTTGGACGCTGGATACACGCAGGAATTCGCCAAGCCTTTACTGGATGCCGCGCGCTCGCATCTTCACGAACTTTACGAAGAAGTGCTGGCTCCGCTGCGCAGCTTCTTGTCTGGCCGGCATGTTGTTATTGTGCCGCATGGCGTTCTGCACTACCTCCCGTTTCATGCTCTTTTTGACGGCGATCGTTACATGATTGATTCCTTCACCGTTTCTTATGCGCCCAGCGCCGGTATTTTCGCCCTTTGTCAGCAGAAATCCTCTCGCGCGTCGGGATCACCTTTGATTTTGGGCGTTCCCGATGCCCAAGCTCCGCTGATTCTCGACGAAGTACAGTCGATTGCCAAAACCCTTCCGGGCGCTGAGCTGCTTCTTGGCGCGGACGCGAGTATCGAAGCCCTGCGAACCGCGGGATTGCACAGCCGCATTCTTCACATCGCCACTCATGGCACGTTTCGGCAGGACAACCCCATGTTCTCAGGCATCCGTCTCGGCGACGCTTATCTGAACCTCTACGATCTATACCAACTACAACTCGAAGCCGACTTGGTCACGTTGAGCGGCTGCGCCACTGGCTTGAACGTAGTCACGGCCGGGGACGAATTGCTCGGATTAATTCGCGGCCTTCTCTACGCAGGCGCGCAGTCTCTTCTCTTGACCCTCTGGAATGTCCATGACCGTAGCACGACCGATTTCATGGCCTCTTTCTATCGACGCTTCCAGGAAGGCGCCGACAAGGCTGCTGCTCTCCAGCTCGCGATGCAGGAACTACGCCAACGCTACCCCCACCCTTACTATTGGGCTCCATTTGTCCTAATCGGAAAGATCTCCGCCGTTTGAGGGCTGCGCCAACTTTTTTTGCCTACCCTATATTTTTTCACCTCCTGCACACCCTTATGTACAGGTAGGGGAAGTGGAGGCAGCGCACCCGGGTGGGAAGCGCCGAAAATCTGAAATTGGGGGTATTGGAAATGCCACATTTTTCACTGGAAGAATGGGCTGATTTTGCCCGCGACGTAGTTAAGGGAGATCAAAAAGCGGCCATGCAGACTCACCTCGAAAGCGATTGCAAGCCATGCGCCAAGGTCCTCGGCATGTGGACGCGAGTTCGCGAAGCAGCGACACGCGAAAAGGCTTATCAACCGCCGGAAAGCGCCGTTCGCACAGTTAAGGGTCTGGGCGCAATTCACATTCCAGCCAAGACTTCGCTTGCGCGCTTGCTCTTCGACAGTTCCCGTAACCCAGTCGCTGTTGGCGTGAGATCGGCTGCAACGGTCGCGCGCCAATTGCTTTATGGCGTCGGCGCCTATCGCATCGACTTGCGCATGGAGCCCCAAATGGATTCCGACAAGGTTTCGCTCGTCGGTCAGATTCTGAATTCGGCCGATCCCGCAAAACAAGCTGCCGCCGTCCCTGTCGTTCTCTTAAAAGGACGCAAAGTGCTGGCCGAATCGCACACGAACGGGTTCGGCGAGTTTCACTTGCAGTGCGATCTCGAGGGGAGCCTGCAGTTGCGGCTGACTTTGCCTCACGGATCAGAGGTCAGAATTCCTTTGGTCGAACCTGCGAAAGCAGCTGCACCACAAGACATGGAAGCACTTGAATCTTATAGGGTTACTGGAGTCTCTTCCCGGAAACGGAAAAGTACTAGGAAACGAGTTTAGTTTTTAGCTGCCGAGTATGGCCGCCTGTACCATTGAGTGAAATGAGTCGTTCCGCAAGACTAGGACTCACACACAGCGACCTCGGGAGCAAAGGAGCAACGCAACCATGAAGCGCTTCGCCTGCATTTTCACACTTCTTCTTGTTGGAGCTTGGGGCCAGCCAGCAGCCGCCCAAGGGCTCTTGGGAGGCCTCGGAGGACTTGTCTCCGGCCTAACCCAGACCCTCACTAACACAGTCAGTACTCTCTTGGGTCA
>Ga0209168_10001390_pt1 | contig 19074 bp, 19 predicted proteins | sample Coa_R1_FD_187156 | JGI IMG/M metagenome (GOLD analysis project Ga0209168, IMG submission 187156) | Surface soil microbial communities from Centralia Pennsylvania, which are recovering from an underground coalmine fire - Coalmine... | ecosystem: Environmental > Terrestrial > Soil > Unclassified ...
ATCACATCTTCGCGGATGAGACGGTCTCCCGTCTCGTCCACTTGCCACTCGACTCCGGTGAACGAGGTCTCGGGCTCAAAGAGATTCTGACCGTCGTTTAAGTAGAAGACGGGATAACGCAGCCCCACGTTGGCGGGATCGTCGTAGCCGGGAGGCAGCCACACGCGAAGGAAGCGAGTATTGCGAAAAATTCGGCTACGGAATTCGTGGAGGCGCAAGTCTCCGGTGGCATGCTCGGCGCGGATGACGCTAGAGGCAATCCCTTGTTGCTGCCTTTCAGTTTGCTGGATTTCTTCCATCAGGAAAAGAGAACTATCAGGATACAACGATGGGGCGGATCATGCCTTGATGTCCCGGACCTTGAGGACGATGGCGAGAATGCTGATCAGGGAGATCAGTGCGAGCGACGTCAGGCACAGAATGCACCAGGTGTTGAGAACATAGGCTTCGACATACGTCAGATACAGGGCGAAGGCCAATCCGAGGAGGCTCGCAGCCAGGAGGCGGATCGGAGTGTCGGTTCGCGCTTTCCAGAAGGTCGATAAGACGAACAGGACCGCGTAGCCTGCGACGCCGATAGCGGCTACGGGGATTCCTGCAAGGGTCGACTGTTCGCTGCGATTCACGATGTCACAACTGAATTTCTGATTGAAGTCGCAGAACTCAGTCGCCGACTTCGCATAATGGCGCTGCAGTGCGATCGCTGAATCGACGACACCCGCCAGCGAGAGTACGGCGATGACTGCGAAAAGGACGCGATGGCGTGCGGGCGAACTGGAGAAAGAATCGGTCGCGGCGCTCACGGCAGGCTGCACCCGGTCTTCTCGCTCAAAGCTTCCAGAGACAACACGCCTTCTTTCGGCGGATCCAATCCAAACTGCCAACTGGGGAACAGTTTCACGCCGGCAACCTTGCACTCAGGAGCCATTTCCGACGAGCCTTTGATTGCGCACTCCTGGTAGGGGACGTAGTGAAAGGCTTTTCCGAACATTTCTTTTTGCTCGATGCAGTGCGGGCACCAGTAGAGTCCGTACATTTTGGCCTGCTTCGTGGCGAGGCACTGGGCGAAGGCATCGTATTTGTGATTCTTGTAGTGCCAACCAGCGTAGTAGGCAACGGCAAGAAGCACCACGATGCCACCATACATCAGAACATTTTTCGTATTTCCGCCGCCGGAACTGCCTTCGCGTTCCTGTTGGCGTTTTCGTCGCTCTTCAGACATGATTCATCCTTATACCACGGGTGTTAGAGGACAACGTTGAGCGCTGCGGGAAGCACGTCGAGCTCCTCGCAATGCAGGGTGAGCACTTCCCCGTCGACCATGACGTCGATGGGAGCGTCCAGGTTGAACTCGACTCGCGGCGAGCCGCTGCGCTCGGCCAGCGGGTGCTCGATGTGCGTGCCATCGTAGAGCCCGGGCAAATTTCGAATGAGCCCCAGGCGCCCGATCGGACCCCAACGAACGTACTCGATCAGGCCGTCGTTAATCTCGGCCTTGGGGGCAATCATCATCGTGCCCCCGGTGTACTTGCTGTTGTTGAAAGTCAGGAAGAGGCAGGTACGGCTGTCGAACTCGGTCTGGCCTCCCACTCGAACCGGAAACGAGCGCCGGTTGAAGCGTGCGAGCGTGAGGAAGATGGAGATCACGTAGCCGAGTTCGCCCCAGGCACTGAAGCGGCGGGCGCGCAGGGTTGCAACGTCGGCGGAGAATCCCATGCTCAGGAGGTTGATGAAATAAATCACGCCTTCGCGGTGGCGGAGACGGATCACGTCACACAGGCGAGTCTTTTGGGCCAGCAGAGAGTCGATCGCGTGTTCCACGCCGCGATCGCTGAAATCGCGAAGAAAAGAATTGCCCGTACCGAGCGGGAGGAACGCAAGCGTTGGGCGGCCGCCGGTCAGAGCCTGTGGATACAGACCGTTTACGATCTCGTAGGACGTTCCATCGCCGCCGACGGCGATGAAGTTCCGTGTGCCGCGCGCATAAGCATCGCTCGCAATTTTCGTGGCGTCGCCCGGCGCGTGAGTCAAGGCGACTTTGACTTCGATGCCACCTGCCTGCAAACGAGCCAACGCGGGGCCGAGGAGTTTGCGGCTGCGCCCGCCTCCTGCTGCCGGATTCACAATCGCGAGATAGTTTTGCCCCAAGTTCTGAACCTGTTTCACGTTGGTGATTTGCGACTTAGTCGCGTGGCTGATTTGCGAGCGCCTGCGCGACAAGCGCCAATTCAGATGCGGATTACAAACCCACGATTGCGGACCGATCGACCAATTTACCGATTTCTTCCGCCAGCGCCTGGCGCTTGATCTTCATCGAGGCGGTGCGGGGGAAATCTTTCTCCCAAATCAAATATCCTGCGACCCGCTTGAAGTCGGGCAGACGCCTGTTTCGCTCGACGATTTCCCCGAGCAACTTGTCGTCGAATTTCTGATTCTGCTCGAGACGCAAAACCACGACAAGACTCTCGCGACCCAGTTCCTTCTGCGGCCAAATGTAGTTGGCCGCAAATACGCTGTGCTCCTTCACGGGCATTCCGTCGAAGACGGTTTCGATGTCCTCGGGATAGATATTCTTCCCACCCTCGGTAACGATCATGTTCTTCTTGCGTCCGAAAAGCTGGAGATGGCCATGGCGCTCGAAGCGGCCAAGATCGCCCGTCAGGAGCCAGCCGTCGACGATAGTCTCAAGCGTGAGTTCGGGATCGTCGAGATAGTGTGACATCACAGTTTTGCTGCGGACGGCTACCTCTCCGATGCCGTCCGCATCGGGATTCAGAATGCGCAATTCGACGCCAGGCAGAGGTTTGCCCACTGTATCGGCGCGGAATGGTTTGAGATCGTTAAGAGTAAGAGCGGTTCCGGCTTCAGTGAGGCCGTAGCCGTTGACCACGGGAATGCCGAGATCGTAGAAGAATTGCATCGTCGAGGGCTCCATGAAGGCGCCGCCCGTGATCAGTGCAAGCAACTGGCCGCCGAAGCCTCGATGCACACTCGAGAGAAGCATCCGGCTGAGCTTCACTCGGGGATGGCCGCGCGTCAGGAGACGGTTGGTCGCGATCATGGTGTTGAGGAAAGCCCGCTTCCAGGATGGCAACTCATCGAACTTCGCGCGCAATCCGCGTTCCAGATTCTTTACGATCATCGGAACCAGGGCTACGTAAGTAATGCGATAGCGGACGAAGGCGTCACGAACGAACTCGGGACGCAGCGTGCGTAGATGCACGACGCAGGCACCGCAGACGAATGGCCCGATGAAGCCAACCATGAAGTCGATGGCGTGATTGGTGGGTAGGATGCTCAGGTAGCGAACTCCCGGCCAGAACGGGTACCACGCGGTGAGCGATCGACATTGTTCGAGATAGTTCTCGTGCGTGAGGACGCAACCCTTGGGGCGGCCGCCCGTCCCGGAAGAATAGACGATGCAGGCGACGTCTTCCTTCTGGCGCATGACGAAGTCGGGAGCGCCCTTGCGCTTGAAATCTTCCCAGCGGAAGGCGCCGGCCAAATCCGTGCCCAGCGGGGCTTCCGTGACAAGCACGATCTTGGTTCCGATCTTCTGAAAGTCGGGGGATTGCATGATCGCGCGCCACAGGTGGTACTCGACCACGAGCACTTTGGATTTCGAATGAGCCAGCAACTGCAGGTGCTCGGCGGCAGTGAGCTTGTAGTCGATTGGAACGAGGACGCCGCCACAGTAGAAAATCGCGTAGGCGGAAATCAGCCACTTGGACTGATTCGTCATGATGATGGCGGCACGGTCGCCCGGGTCGAAGTCGGCGTCTTCCAGGGCGCGGGCGAGCGGCAGCGCGATCTCTTTGAAATCGGAATAGGTGAGGCGAACCTTCTCGCGATCGCGATCTGCCTCGATGAGGCAGGTTTGGGCAGAAAAGCGCTCGAGCGCATCGCGCAGGGCGGCGCCGAGACAGGTGTATTGGCGGAGATCGAGCATCAAGACGCTATTTCACCACAGAGGCACGGAGGCACAGAGAAATGCTTTAGTTATCAATTCGTTACTCGCCCAAACTCACTCTAAGATTCAAAGACATCGACCGGAAGCCGGCCTGCCCGCTACAGCCGCGCTTGAATTTTCGCGGCCAATGTTCGGAAATCAGTCACGCCCTGCAGTTCATAGTCGGGGAGCTCGACCCGGAAATGATTCTCAAGCTTGGTCAGCAGGTCGAGCGTCTGCAGGCTGTCGATGCCGAGGGCTTTGAAAAAGTCTTCGTCGGGCGAGAGCTTTTCGCGCGGCACTTTGAAATGAGCGGCGGCTAGCGTGAGAATTTCGTCGAGAGTTTTTTCGGCTGTTTCCATAAGCAGTTATTCTAATTCAGTTTAACTACGGCAAATACGGCTGGGCGTCGGTGCTCTCTACAAACTTCTTGAGGCCGGCCTCGACCGCGGGTGAGGAAAACAGTTCGCAGAAGAGATCGATCTCCCTGCGCAATTCCTCTTGCGGAATGGGCTTGATGAACTGTTTGGCCGCAACGGCCGTGCTACGGTCGAACTTGGCTAACTGCGCCGCCGTAGCTCGCGCCGCGCGCAACGCTTCTCCTTCGGAAACGACCTGACTGACCAGGCCGATCTGTTGGGCTTTGGTGGCGTTGAAGCTCCGGCCGGTCAGCAACAGATCGCGTACCACCGCGTTTCCGAGATCGCGCTTCAGGCGCGGGATTCCACCGAATCCGGGGATCAGACCCAACCGCAGTTCTGGAAAGCAAAAACGGGCAAGCTTGTCGGCGATGATGAGGTCGCAGACCAAGGCGAGTTCGAAGCCACCACCGAATGTGACGCCATGAACCGCGGCGATTGTGGTCAACGGGGCGGCATCGATTCGGTTAAGGACGCGGTGAATGCGTTCGAGAAAGTCGCGGACACCGCGCGTCGCCTGCGATTTCTCCATCGACTGTGCGCGCTCGTACAGTTCACGCAGATCGGCGCCGGCGCAGAAGCCGGACTTCAACTCGCTATGGATGATGAGAGCATGAGCCTCTCGTTCAAGATCGTCGAGGGCGGACGCGAACTGCTCAAGTTCCTCGAGCGACAGCGATCCCAATTCGTTGCAGGGCTCGCGGTGAAGCGCCAGTTCGATGACGCTTTCTTTCAGGTTCCAGGACAGCGTTTTGCCTTGAAATTGTTTCATGCGCAGTTTGAATTTCCTGGTGCTTCCCTTCTACCAGTACTGCTTGCTTTTGCGTTTTCCGAAGACCGTTATCGCAAAGTTCGCTAAGAAAGACCTCGCAAAGGACGCGAAGAAAACCTGCCGCTTAAACTGCTTGCTTCACTTGATACATTTCTTCGATTTCACTCTTCAAGCGCGCGGAGATCAGATCGCGTTTTAATTTTCCATTCGCAGTGAGTAGGCCATTTTCGATGGAGAAGGGCTCGGACCGCACAACGAAGGCCCGCACCTGCTTGTAGTGCGGGAGTTGCGGATTGACCGCGTCGAGCGCTGCTTGCACCTGCTCATCACTCACACTGCCGGTGACGATCGCCGAGAGATATCCGCGGCCATTGCCCACGACGACGACTTGCACTGCTCCCGGCAAGTGGCGCGCAATTTCGTCTTCGACGGTCTCTGGAGCGATCTTGTGTCCGGAGCCGAGGACGATCAGATTCTTGATTCGGCCAACAATACGCCAATTGCCGGAGGCGTCCATTTCGCCCTGATCGCCGGTATGAAACCATCCGTCGCGCAGCACGTCTGCGGTCTGCTGGGGACGGTTCCAATATCCCGGAAATACGTTCGGGCCGCGGACGACGATTTCGTCGTTTTCTCCTAGGCGCATCTCGATACCAGGAATCGATGGGCCAACGCGGCCGGGCGCCGGGTTTTGGGGATCGTCCATGGTGCAGATGCCGGTGGTCTCGGTGAGTCCGTAAACCTGAAGCACGGGAATGCCGAGCATGGCAAAGTAATCCTGAGTCTCCTGCGTAAGCGGGGCCGATCCGCAAATGAGGGCCTTCAGATTCTCGCCGGCCATTTTCTTGCGGATCGTGGGAAAGACGAGAGCGTTGGCGAGCCAGAGCCAGATTGCATCGGTCGATTGCGGATGTTTTTCCTTCTCGCGAATCTTGGCGGCCTTGGCGCGTGAATAGATTGCCTGCGCAATTCCGCCTTTCTGCGCTATTTGATCGTCGATGGCTCGGCGCATGCGCTCAAGCAATTGCGGCACGTTCAGGAAGTAGTGAGGCGCGGTCGCAGGCATGTCGGTGGGGATCTTCGTCAGGTCGGTATTCAACGTAATCAGGCTTCCGCGAAGAATGAACGTCAACACGGCGATCCAAGAGGCGCAGAAACTGAATGGAAGGTAATGGAAGATGCGGTCTTGCCCAGTCCGACCTCCCATGAGGGAGTCGAGGCGCGCGGAAGTGCAACCGAGCATGAATCCTACGTTGGTCGCAGTGAGAACCACGCCCTTCGCTTCGCCGGAGGTACCCGATGTATAGATGATGGTGACGGGATCGGCGTCGCGGACTTGCGGGCGATCGAGAGCGACTCCGGCGACGCCGGCAAAAATCTCGTCGAAGAGAAACTGCGGTGGCATTTCAGTTTTGCTGGGCGCAGGCCAGTTCTGCTGAATCGCGTCGCGCAGCGTGATGTCTCCGCAGAAGAGCAAGGACGGCGTGCTGTCCTTCATCATCGCGATCAACTCTGCGGGAGCCTGGCGAAAATATAAGGGAACAACGATCAACCCTTCGGCCATGGCGGCAAGGTCGAGAGCGATCCAGCGAATGCTGTTGGCGGCGAGCAATCCGCAGCGGTCGCCTTTGTTCAGTCCCTTCGAGGCGAGAAAAGTTCGCGCCTTGGCGATCAAGTCAAGGAGTTGTTGACCCGTCACTCCTGTGACTCGGCCGTCGCGGATCTCCTGCAGAACGACGGTATCTGCAGCCGCTTTGAGTTGCGAAAATATGTCGCCGACAAATGGCATGGTTTAGGACCGGGATCGCCGGAATCAGCTGTAAGCCGCGACCAACTGGCGCAGCGACGCGTTCATGGGCGGCAGGTAATCTTCCCAGCTCCATTCGCCCTGGCGCGTGGGGAATGCGGGATACCGACGTTGCAATTCCTCTTCAAAGTACACGCCCATCCGCGCCATAACCTTCAAGTTTCGAACGACTGTGCGCGCAATTCCATCGGCAATGCGCTCGCCTTGCGTGGCCAGCGTTTCGAGGGCAACGAGCAACTTCGGCTCGAGGTCGGCGTCGTCGACGTTCATCAGTAATTCCTGGTGGCCGCGTTCGCGCATGAGGTTGCGAATACGTTCATCCATCGTGATCCCTGCCGAAGGCACAAGCGCCGGCATCGAGGTCACGATGCCGTGATAGCGCGATGAGGCCATCATGTGGCAGGAACGCAAGATGCTGACTAGTTCGTACATGTTGTAGTCGTCGGAGGTGAGAATCGGTACTCCGCCGAGTTTGTCGGAGATGCGCTTCGCGGGGCGAGCGTCGAGCCGCTCGGTCGCAGCGAGGATGACGAAGACGCTGCGCTGTTTGCGGAAAGCATCGACGGCATTAGCGATCGACGTGAGGTAATGCTCGTACGCCCGATCGGCAGCCGGACCTGAGTTGTGGAAGTAGGGTCCGCGATAGTGACTCTTCTTATAGGCGCCAACCGTGCTGTGCAACGCGAGTTTGGCGACGGAGGCCTTCACGGGCCATTCGAAGGGATTGATCGGACAGACCACGAGCACAGGAGTGCGGCCGTCCCATCCAACTTGCCGCAACACACTCTGGCCGTACTCCGCGGAACGCGGTTCAAAAGTCCAGGCGGTGTCTGTACCCAATTCGGTGGGGACGCCGAGTTCGCGGAGCACGGTGCGAGACTCTTCATTGCGCGTGATGACGAGGGAGTCTTTGCAATAACGGGCGCACATCTTCGCGAGGAGGGGATCCATGTGACCCGCCTCGCCGCCATACCCTACGGAGAGCTTGTTCTGTGCGGCGGCAATGCCCAGAGATCCGATCATCATCGTGGTGAGGGCGTTGGCGAACTTGCTCTTGAACATGGAGCCTTCGCAGGCGACCACGCCGTGGTGGCGGGGGACTTCGTCCGACAGGAACGGCGGAAAAATATCGGGCAGTCGCACTTGAGCCGTGTTCTCGAAGTATCCCTTGGAGCGTTCGAAGTCGAAGGTCATTGCCGTGAAGTCGACGCGCTCGGCGCCGAGAATGTGGCGGATCTGGCGCAGCATCTCTTCCACTCGCACATCCGAACCCATGTTGCGGGTGCCGTTGTAGCCCGCAAACAACAGCTTGAGCTTTTCGCCGGGCTGCCAGCGCTTCCCTGCTCCGAGCATCCATCCAGCTTTGGCGCGCTCAATGTTGCTACTGACCCATGCCTCTAGAAGAAGGTCCATCATGCGGCGGTACCTCCAGCAGCCGCAGGCCACGGCTTGTACTTGTATTCGAAATTATTTTCGCGGCTGAACTTTAACAGCGGAAAACTGTATTGCGAAAACGGAACCGGCTTGCGCCCGAGCTCGGAGGTGACGCGCGTGTTGTCGAAGACTGTGTTCCAGACTAGGTAAGGCATGAACACTTTCAGAAGCGAAGCGCCCTTAGCGAGCGATCCGCTGCGATTAGAAAGGAAGTTCACCGATCCGGCGAACGGCTTTTCGGCGAAGGGCAAGAACACCGGGCCGCGCTTCTGCTGAGCAGACGCGAGAGCAGTGGTCAGTTCACGGAAGGTCTGTGAGGAAGTTCCCGACGACAGGTGATAGGTATCGAACTTCGGCTGGTCTTTCTGATGAAGAGTCGCGATTGCATCGGCAACGAAGTCAACATTCACGATGTCGATTTTGTCGTTGGGACGAAACGGGAGCACCCGCAGACCAGCCAGGAATACGAACGCCTTGACCATGTCGAACTGCGTTGTCTCGGCATGCCGGCTATCCCCGAGGACGATGCTGGGACGGAAGACTGTCTTGGGTGTGTCGGGGAGAAGCACCCGCGTCATGTGCTCACAAAACTTCTTAGTGCGCGCGTAGGGATCGTAGTCGGAGCGGTCCCACTCGATGGAGCGGTCTTCCGTCACGATTTCGTTGCTGCGCTTGCCCGCGACGGCCACCGTGCTGACCTCGCTGAATCGGCGCAAACCGTGATAATGCTCGGCATGCCGCGCCAGCGTGAGCACTTCGAGCGTGCCGCGCAGATTCACGTTCAGACAACTCTTTTCCGATTTGCGATTGAGCGAGGCGGCACAGTGAATCACCGAATCCGTTGTATGAACGAGGCGATCATATTCATCGCGACCGAGACCCAAACCGGGCGAAGTCAGGTCACCGCAGAAAATGCGCACTTTGGTCTGGAGATATTCAAAGAAGCGCGGGAATTCCAGATGCAGTTGCAAGGCGCGCCATAGGCGGAGCTGCGCTTCCTGCGGATCACGCGCCCGCACCAGCAGGTTCAAGGCCGCGCCGTGCCCGTCCAAGAGATTGGACGCCACGTGGGCGCCGATGTATCCGGTCGACCCGGTCAGGAATATCGCCACGTTGCTCCGTTAGTGCCGGTCTTCACGGCGTCTCCATTCGTGGGTGCGAGTTGAAAATTGCGAGGAGGCCGCGCTTCGAGCGGCCGCCCTTCAATCAAAGGATAAGTCCAGCGACGAAGCGCTGGGATGTGAATGTTGATCCAGTATTCCCACCAGTCGAGCGACCGCGTGTCATAGCCGAAGATAGATTTCTCTTCGGGTACTAGCGCATACGAAAGCTTCTCGATATTTTCCGCGGCGAAATCATGCTCGTTGAGCAGGATGAACGGCTCGAACAGCTCGATCAATTTTTCCAGGCGTTCGAGGTTTCTTTCGGTCTTCACCAGCGGCGCTTTCTTCAGTGGCAGCGGCGACATGATGCGCTGAATCGACTTTACGATCGCCTTTTGCGCCGGAGCCGACATGCGGTTGTAGCGAGTCTTGGAAACAGGAATCGCGTCAAAACGCAGGCGCAGCCAGGACTCCAGTCCCTCTTGCGCGCGATAGTGCTTGCGGTGAGCGAGCGAGGTCAACTCGATGGAGCGCCCCATGTCGCAGGGGTTTGTCACAGAGGTGGCGAGCTGGTAGAGCGGATCGTGCCGGCGTTCCATGAGCGCGGCAGCAATGAGAGTCATTCCGCTGCAAACGGCGTCCACGGGAATAATGTCGAGGCGCTTGCTTTCGTTCGACGGCAACTGTCGGAAATAGGTCCCGAGCAGGTAGGAAAGCGAAGCGGAAGTATTGATACCTTCATTCCATCCGCGAAAGGGCTTGTCGACGGAAGTTTCGACGATCGCGGGACGAACGACTGCAACCGGCAGTCCGGCGCCATGTTTCGCGATGAGCGACTCAGCGAGACTCTTGGTGAGCGTGTAGGTATTGGGCCAACCCAGTTCCTTTGCGCGGCGCGTACCGGCCTCGGTCAGATACGTTTTCAACCAGCGGACGCGGTTTTTGCGAACCTGATTATCGAGAGCCGCGCCCTGCAGTCCTTTTGCCGCATGCTCTTTGGCCATCGCCTGCATGCGGAGGCCGGAGGTAACTTCTTCGCTTTCGGACTGCGCGTCGGCCTGCCGGACTAACTCGTGCAAGGCGTTCCACTCGCGGTCGGCGTCGAAGTCTGCTAAGCCGCGCGGATTGTAGTTCGGGACCAGCTTCTCTCCGACGCGTCCGTCCTGCTCTCCAGCGACGTAGCAGGTGGAAAGGTGCAGCAGGCTCGCGTGGTCGGAGGCTCGCACAAACTCAAGGATGTTGAGGGGTGCGTCGGTGTTGGTGGTGAGAGCGTCGCGCAAGTCGGGATTGAAATCGGTCAATCCCGAGCTGTTGACGATCAGGTCGAGATTCTTCTGCAGGCGGCGAAATGTGTCGGGCGCCAGCCCTAGTCCGGGCTGAGTTACGTCCCCTTCGACGACTTCGATTTTTTCTCGCAGGAAATTGGCGAGAGCGTCGCCGTACTTCTCGAACAACGGGTCGAAAACCGGCGAGTCTTCCAGCATCTTTTCGAAACGACGCTCCGCTGGATTCGACTTCTGCCTGCGGATTAGCAGGTAGATTCGCTTCACATCGGGCAAATCCAGAAGCGTGTTCGCGAGCCAGACTTTGCCGATGAATCCGGTTACGCCGACCAGCATCACGTGCTTGCCTGCGAATGCGCGGCGAACGGAAAATCCGGGGGCTTGGCGCTGACCGTCGAAATGAACGATGGGCTGAGCGGGGGCGGCGACCTGCCGCTCGGCAGGAATCACCGCGGAACGCAGCTCTTCGACAGAGATATCGAGATGCCGGGCCAAAGTCTTCGGAGCTTTCCGTCCATCGGGATTCTGCTCACGGATGCGGGCGAAGGCGCCACGCGGACGAATCACGGGCTCAAGCAGCCTGCCGGTTGCAGTGCCATCGCGGAAGTCCAGGCGGTTGGCTACGACTCGCTTCACGCCCAGGTGCTGGGCCAGAGGACGCATCACATGTTCTAGGCCCTGGCTGACCAGAATGACTTCGGCGCCGGAGCGGACGAGTTCCTGAACCTTCTCGACGCCGTTGAGCTTCAGGCGCGGCTTCAATTTATATTGGAAGTATTCTTCGCCGAGCAGGTCGAGGCGGTCGCGGGTGACTCCGCGCAAGACGGTGTGGACAACTCGCGTGGCGAACTTGCGATTCGTGGAGTAGAGAAATGGGCGGAGCAGGGCCATCAAGAAGATAAGGCCGCGTCGCCGGAAGCGCTCGGCGAACGTCTGGGCGTTCCAGGTAAAGAACGCCACCGGCTCCACGACGGTCAGGTCGAGAAGGCTGCCTTCGACCCGCCAGTAAACGCTCGGGGCCGAACTGGAATTGTGGTTTGTCTCTTCCAAAAGCTGATCGTCCCTCTAAGGGGCTACGGTATGGATAGCCAGACGAAACTCCTATTGTAATCAATCGACGGTGCGGAACGAAGCGCTGAGCACGGTTAGGAACCAATCAATGTAGGGCCGGGCCCCGGGAGGCTGACCGGCGTCCCACCACGAGCGCGATTACGCCGCTCAGAGCTACCGTGGCGCCGATGGCCAGCAGGCCGCCGCGGAAGCCGCCTCCTACGGTTCGGAAGAAGCCGATGATGTCTGGACCGAAGTAGCCTCCGAGGTTGGCGATGGAGTTGATGACAGCAATTCCGGCGGCTGCCGAGAGGCCTTCCATTCGCGATGTCGCCATCGCCCAGAAGGGGCCTACCATGGCTTCGGCACCAGCCAAGCCAAGGCCGATGGCGGCCACCACCACCGCCGTCGAACTTCCGTAAGCCGCGCACACCAGTGCCGCCCCCGCCACGAAGGCCGGAACTGCCGTGTGCCAGCGGCGCTCACCGCTGCGGTCAGAGTGCAGTCCCACCAGCACCATGATGATGGTCGTTACGAGGAAGGGAAGAACCGCGATCAGGCTGATCGCGAAGTTACCCAGTCCAGACAGCGACTTGATCACGCTCGGCAGCCACAAGGTAACGCCGTACATGGTCGTCGACACTCCGAAATACACCAGCGACAGAAGCCAAATCCTGAGACTGAAGATAGCCGCCAGGATGCTGCCTTTGGTCAGTCCGGCGTCGGATTGCCGTTCGGCGGCCAGGTTCTTGAGGAGCAAGTCTCGCTCCTCAGCCTTTAGCCATTTGGCGTCTCGCGGTGTGTCGGCAAGGGTCCAAAATACCGCAGCGCCGAGCAGAATGGCCGGCATGCCTTCGATCAGGAACATCCACTGCCATCCCGAGAGGCCGCTTCGGTGCAGGCCCAGCAACGCCCCTGAAATCGGACTGCCGATGATGCCAGCCAGCGGGTTCGCGGTCATGAACCACGCCACGGCTCGGGCCCGGGCGCGGGCCGGAAACCAGTGCTTCATGTAGAGGATAATGCCGGGGAAGAATCCTGCTTCGGCGGCGCCTAGCAGGAACCGCATCGTGTAAAAACTAACCGGGCCCCGGATGAAGATCATGAGGCAGGAGATGACACCCCACGCGATCATTAACGCTGAGATCCAGCGCCGGACGCCGAACTTCTCCAGCACAAGATTGCTGGGCAATTGGAAAAAGAAGTATCCGACGAAAAAGATTCCGGACGCGCTTCCTATCACGCGTTCGCTCAGGCCAAGTTGCCCCCGCATCTGCAGGACGCCGAAGCTGACGTTGATTCGATCGAGGTAGGCAACGATGTAAAGCAGGAAAAGAAACGGCATGAGCCGCCACATCAGTCGCGAGACGGCGGCGGATTCGAGTCGGTCAGGAGTGGTTTCCAAGGGCGTTTTGTGATCGTCCGTGAGAAGCCTTGTGGGCAGTGCGAGGATTCTACGACAATCCGAGCTTTTGCCGAATCTCAGCGACAATTTCTTCGGGAGTGTGCGAAATGCTTACAGTCACCGCGTTCTTGGGTTCTTCCAGGTCTGCAAATTGGCTGCCCAGAATTTGTTCGCCGGCAAAGTGTCCGTGGCGCTCGCGCAGGCGTTCTGCGATCAGGTTTGCAGTTCCCTTTAGGTATACAAAACGCACTTCGGGGCCGGCCTCGAGTTGTTCGCGATAGCTGCGTTTCAATGCCGAGCAGGCGAGGACGACCCTGCGGTTTTCTGAGATCCAGCCGACGATCGCGGCTCGGAGATGATCCAGCCAGGGTCGGCGATCTTCGTCGCTGAGTGGGATGCCGTGGCGAATTTTCTCTACGTTCGACTGCGGATGAAAATCGTCGGCATCGGCGAACAGCCACCCGAGTTCCTCGGCCAGCATGCGGCCGATCGTCGTCTTACCGGCGCCGACGACTCCCATCACAATCACGATCATGGTGGCGGATTGCGGTTTCATCTTAAGCCGTCGTCTGGACTTAGAGCGCGGGGGCGAGACGCCTCCGCGACAGCCGCCGGGACGGCGGCGCTACCTTTGTTCTCCACATTATCGCTTTGAGTATGTTTTCTCTTGTCCTGTGCGGGCGTTTGTGACGGTGAACGAGCCGTCTATTTGCGCCGAAACCTTGAGATATTTTCCTTCGCAGTTCTCTTTTACGTTGGCGATTCGGTCGTCGGCGACATTGTGATCTTTGTCGGATTCGGCAGCATAGTGAAGCTGCCAGACATCCTCAATGTCGGGAGAATCGTGGACGATTTGCCATGCCGCAGGGCTCGCTCCCTTGCGAGGACCGTTGTCGAAAATCGCGACTCGGGGATGCACGGCCCATACGAGGGATTTTGAGTTTGAAAGATCCATCCCGTGGTGGGTGACAAGGAAGAGATCCACGGTGCCGAGCAGATTGTTGGGGCAAGCGATTTGCAACTCCTTCTTCTTCGTCAGGTCGCCAAGATCGAGGAAACGAAAGCGGCCGTAGGTGATGAGAACGCCGACGGAACGGGCATTCTCGGTATCGTCGACAGGTGCGGCCGGTTCGGAGCCGCAGTAACGATTCGCTTCCCCGGCTCCGGGTAACGGGCTCTTGATCAGGTCTCCAGCGGCAGCTACGACGTGAACTTCGATGCCTTTGAGCGGAAGTCCCCATCCGGGTTTAACGATTACGTGAGCGTGGCCGGCGATCGCTTTCTCGTATGCGGCATAGTCAGTGCGCGTGACTTCGGAATCTTCCAGGTTCGGACCGTGATCGACAAAGGTTCCGACCTTCATGCCATCGATCAATTGCGGAACACCGCCCACATGGTCGCGGTGGTAGTGCGTAATGAGGACGTAGTCGAGTTGCTTGATTCCGGCCTGATGAGCAGCGGCCTGGATGCGGTCGGCGTCGCGTCCCTCGTAACCCGGCCAGCCGGCGTCGATCAGCAAGGATTGGCCGGACGGAGTCACGACCAAGGTCGACTGCCCGCCTTCGACGTCGATGAAATAGATCTGTAGGGGTTTGGAGTTGGCGGTCGCAGCGTTCAAGGGACTGGTCACGAAGAAGGCAGAGAGGCAGAGGACGGCTATCAGAACCTGACGCATGGTTGGCACCTGAATGGAAGACGTTGCCGAAGATTATGCCATGCGATCAAGGAGATGCGACGAGGTTTGTTGAGACAAGAAGTTGTACGAGGGGCTACCGCTTTATTGCGGCGCTGGAACTCCGGCAGGATGGGGCGTTCCCGCGGCGGGACCACGACCTGCGCCGTAGTACTCGGAGACTGCGGTCTTCTCTTCGTCAGTTAGCTGCTTCGCGACGCTGCGCATTACAACGTTGATGTCGTTGGCACGGCTGCCGTCGGAAAAATGCTTCAACTGCGTGAGCAGGTAATCGCCATTCTGAGGGATGAGAGGAGGCGCGCCCTTCAGGTATCCGACCGGACCATGACACGCCTGACAGGGCGGGATGCCGCGGTGCCCGTCTCCGAAGACGATCAAGTCCTCGGCCATCCGCGCCTTCTCCGGATCGGACATGGGTTGAGGAAACGAACGGTTATCCTGCGGATCGGGCGTGGTCGGAAGCATCGAGTAGTAGGCCGCAACATCCGCAACACCCTGAGCCGATAGTTGGGCCGCGATCGGCTGCATCATTCGAGACGGTCGCTTGCCCGAGCGAAAATCTTCCAACTGTTTCCAGACCGACAGCCGATCCATACCAGCAAGATTCGGAATCATCGGCTCAGCACTGAAACCTTCGGCTCCGTGGCAGTGGTCGCATCGCCGGGCAATCAGTAATCCGCGAAAGGCATCTCCACTGGAAGCCTGGCGGATGGTTGCAGGAGTCCACGCAACATTGGACGGAATACGAACGGACAGTTGATCAGGAGCGGCGTCGTCTGGAGGCTTGCCTTCCATCATCAGAGGCGCGGCGAAGCACAGGAGCGCAATCGCTGCGAACCAGCGCCAAAGTTGCATGCCCCGTGACGATTTAGAGCGCGAATCAGCGAGCCTCACAGCTCCTCCTCTCGTCACCACGCAAGGCAGTGAATTGGCTCGGCGGAACTACTTTCAGATGGCCCCGCATGGCGAAGTGTCCGGCGCCGCAAAATTCGTTGCAGGGCACATCGAATTCGCCGGGCGTCGCGAAGGTAAAGGTGGCGGTGCTGACCGCGCCAGGCACAACTTTTATGGAGTCGTGGGTGCCGGTGATGTTGAATGAATGAGCAACGTCGGCGCTGGTAATTCGAAATCGGACGGGCACACCAGCAGGAACCACGACGCATTGCGGCACGAAGAGATATTGCTGCGCGATCATGCGTACCGTGAACGAACCGTCTGGGTTTTCAGCCGTGCCAAGATTGCTCTCGACGAACTCGCCGGCCAGGTGCAACGAGGTGGGGTCCAGCCCCTTGCCGCCGCCGAGGAAGTGCCATACAGGAAGGTCCACCTCGTAATAACGGGTCCCCAGAATAATGCAGCCGACCAGCATGATCGAGAAAGCGAATCCTAGCTTCTGTCGCATTTTCCAGTTTCAACTGACACCGGAGTCGCTTGTCGATGGTCGACTCTGATTCGAAAGGAACGCGTTCGGGTTAGACTCGCCACGCAGAGTCAAACAGAGAGAAGGCGCGGTCTCCGGATGTTTAGGCCTTGCAGACAATCATCATCACGAGCACAACCGGCAGATAGAGGACCGATGCGTGCACTACCCGGCTGGCCAAGACCTTCGAGGTGGATTTCATCAGCTTGCCTACGTGATAGAGCAGGTACACGCTCGCCAAAGACACCACAGAGAGATAGACGGGACCAACGTGACCAGCAAGCGGCAAAAGCGTCATCAAGATCAGGACGATTGTGAAACCTAGAATCTCGGCGCGAGTGAAGCGCGAATCGAGATCGAAGTGTGGCAGCATCCGGTAACCGGCGCGGGCGTAGTCATCGCGGTACATCAGCGCAATGGCCAGAAAATGCGGGAACTGCCAGAGAAAGAGCACTGCGAAGAGGAACCATGCGTTGCGGTCGATTGCTCCGGATGCGCCTGCCCAGCCGATGAGTGTCGGCATGGCCCCTGGAATAGCGCCCAGCATGGTGCACAGTGGAGTCTTGCGCTTCAGAGGGGTGTATATCAAGAGGTAGGAGAGCAGCGTCGAAACCGCTAGAAGCGCAGCCAGCCCGTTCACAGCGACAGCGAGATAGATGCCCCCGGCGACGCTGAGCAGCATTCCAAACCAAAACGCTTCGCGAGCGCTCAACCGTCCTGCCGGCAGGGGGCGAGAGGCGGTCCGCAACATCTGGCCATCCCAGCGGCGCTCGTACCACTGATTCAGAGTCGCGGTGCCGCTGGCGACCAGCAAAGTTCCTACGAGAGTGTTAACCATGCCCGCGATGTGGAAGGGGCCGCGAGACGCCAAGTAGTATCCCGCCGACGTCGTCATCAAGATCAGCAGGTTCACTTCGGGCTTGGTGAGGGTGTAGTAGTCCCGAAGCTTGGACTTGATCGTTTGGACTGAAGCCCGAGTATCCATCACGTGTGCAGTGGCCATTTTACCAGTCTTGTCCGGAATCGCCGTTGTCATCGGTGTAGCGGACCTGATTATTTTTGCGAAAGACGACAAAGATCAGTCCAACTGACATGAAGGTAGGAGGAATGATAAGGATGAGAATTCCGCTGCGCAGGGCCTGGATCATCCGACTGCCGGCAGAAGCGGCCTGCGTGTAGCAAAGCGCACAACTCTGCGAGAACAGCGGCAGCGGCGCCAGAAACAAGACCAGGCCGGCAAGCAAGAGGCCCATCCATCGCAGCGACCTGTGAGCTCTCATTTTTCTCCTACCTCTCTAGCTTTCGAACATTGGCGTACCGATTCTACCTCGCCCAGGGTACGCCGTTGAGCAGCCTCAGGCTATCGGTCCAGCCGTATTGCATGGCGAAGATAACAAATATCGTGAAGATGCCCACGAACCAAAGCAATCCACGACTTTCCACCCACAGATGCATAAAGAACAAGACCGCCAGAAGCGCCTCCGCACACGCCAGAATGAGCATGCGGGTCAACATCCGGGATCCGTCGATATTGGAGTAGGCGACTACAAATTGCAGTCCGGCAATTGCCAGAATGCAAACGTAGACGACGAGGTATTTCCCGATGCTGCTTTGATGTTGTTCGGCCGTTGCCATGATTCATTCTCCTAACGTAGTCTCTCCGGGCAAAAATCAGCGGGAGAAGTTCAAAAGATAGACCAGCGGCACAACGAACATCCAAACGAGATCGACAAAGTGCCAGTAAAGGCCAGTGATCTCCAGGTCATCGGAGTTGTAGCGGCCGCCCTGAAAGCGAATACCCACCACGATGAGTGCGATGACTCCGGAGGTGACGTGCAAGAGGTGGAGACCGGTAATGCTGAAGAAGGATGCACCGAACAAAGCCGAGCCCCAGGGATTCTGGAACATGCGCATCCCTTCGTCGATCAGGGCAAGCCACTCACGAATGTGCAGGATGGCGAAAAGAATCCCGAAGACCGCTGTGATCATGGTCCATCGGAAAGCTTTGGCTTTGTCGCCGCCCTTGGCCGCGTCGATCCCAAGCAGCATCGTGAGGCTGCTGGTCACCAGAATGAGGGTCATGACGGCCACATTCGTAATGCTATGAAACGGTCGCGGCCAATGGGGATCGGAGATGCGGAGAAAACCGTAGGCGACCAGACAGGCGGCAAAGGTAGCCGAATCGGCGATGATGAATAGCCACATCGCCATTTTCTTGGCAGGAATGGCAAACGCGGGCGGAACTCCATCCGCGGCGTGTCCGTGTACATGTAGACTGGCGTAGCTCAAGTCGCCTCCTGGACTGCTCATTGTGCTACAGCTTCAGGGTTACAGTCGTGACCACAACAACCACAACAGATAGATCCAGAGACCATCCATAAAATGCCAGTAATGGGAGGTCGCATCCAGGGTGCTCTTGCGCAGGGTCGAGTGCTTCAGCTTGAGAATCACTCGACTCAACCCACCCAGACCGCCGAAAACGTGCAATGCATGCATTACGGTAAGCACGTAAAAAAACGAAGCGTTGGGATTGGTGGCCAGGTAAAGTCCTTGCGCGCGCAGTTGCAGCCACGCGGCGAACTGACCGGCCACAAAAAGCAGCCCGAGGCATAACGCGACGTACAGCCAACGAGCCGGATTCGCGACCAGAGTCTTCGCGGTCATGAATCCGCGAACCTGGCGCCGTCCGACTTCGAGCGCAACGCTGCTGCCTATCAATAGCAGCGTATTGAAATAAAG
>Ga0209168_10001391_pt1 | contig 19048 bp, 23 predicted proteins | sample Coa_R1_FD_187156 | JGI IMG/M metagenome (GOLD analysis project Ga0209168, IMG submission 187156) | Surface soil microbial communities from Centralia Pennsylvania, which are recovering from an underground coalmine fire - Coalmine... | ecosystem: Environmental > Terrestrial > Soil > Unclassified ...
TTAAAAATTCCTTGCGGTTCATGACTTGCTCCTTGCTATTACGACAGATGACTTTTCTTTGTACGCCCCGCTCCGGGGGCTTACACGGAGCACTCTACGCTTCTGGCAGGCACTGCTCAATGACTTCGAACATTCGGTGGCCTATTCAACCCCGGTTCGGGCTTGAGTGGGAATCTTCCCTTGCGTGTTTCGCAAGTGTGGGAACGAACCCCAGAACCGGCACGGCGGTCTCGAGAGTAGCTTTTCAGTTTGACGAACGGCTAAGAGGACTACTTCTCTGAGCAAGCCTCAGCGTACACACGCAGAACTTGTCGAATGTGATACTGAATTATTGGCTGCGGCGCAGCACGCAATTCTCCTGCCCGGATCGCTCCGTATTCCAGCGGCAAATACTGGCTAATAAGGGTAAGAGGAATCGGTTTCGCCCCAACATTGTCGAGCAATCGCGCGATCTCCTCTTGGACGGTAGGTTGGTTCCAATAGTATCGACAACGATCACTGAAACCGTAGATGCGGTCGCGGCGCATCTCGTCTTCGTCGCCGTGATAGTACGACCGCCAGTGAGACGGATCGCGCAACATTGCCGCCTCCAGAGCTTCGCGTACGTACGAGATCCGATACGACGGCGCCTTTCCAAACAGTTCGCGTTCTATAGCGCCCAATGCCAACACTGCTTCGCGAAAAGAAAAGGTCAGCCACGGACCCACCTTCAAGATGGCGAAATGATCCTCGACCATCCGCTTTAGGCCTTCTGGAGACTGATAGTCCGTCGAATGCGCTTCAAAGACGATTCCTGGATGTGAAGAAAGTGCTGCCGACAATGACGCTGCTTTTACCGGATCGTAATCGAAGATCGAATCGGATCCAAAGTCAACTCCTGGTTGAACAACCAGGGCGATGACTCTTTCCCAAGCCGGCTTCAAACCCAGTTTTGCGAACGCGTCCCGGAACACTTCCAGAGTCCGATGAACATGCTCGGCTTCGGTAACCGTGAGCCCGCCTGTATCGTTAGATTCTCCTCCGGGCGCAGGCACTTCCGTTCCGACTACATAGAGTGGTGGGGCCGAGCCTGATGGCAATTCGCGATGCGCTTCTTCTGATGCTTGACACAATATTGCGGCCCGCTCAGCAATAGTCCTCTCGGGGACTCCGTGCTCTGGGTCGTCGGCGCAAGCCATGCTCGCGTCAAGATGAATCTTGTGGTAGCCCGCAGCCACGCAATCCCGTACCAGTTTGCACGCTTTTTGTAGCGCTGTGACAGACGCTTCATTTCGCCACGGGAATGGTCCAAGGTGATCGCCGCCAAGCAAAACTCGCTCCCTGGACAGCCCGGCACTCTTTGCGGCGCAGTGGATCCACTGCGCGAACTGTGCCGGCGTGGAGCCCGTGTAGCCGCCAAACTGATTGACTTGGCTCGATGTTGATTCAACGTGCAGCAACGAGCCATCCGCTACCGACTGCTGAATGGCGGCCTCGATCACCGCAGGATGAGCGGAGCAGACGGCATATGTGCCACCTCTTCCCAACTCGCGATTGCCGCGTAGCACTTTTTGCAGTCGGCTATCCGCATCACCGTACTTCTGATTAGAGTTCCCGTGTTCAGTCACGCTTGCGTTCTGGTTAATCGCAGCCATCATTTTCTTCTTCTTCTCGTCTTGGTCTCCGTCTGGAGCCTCGGTGCCGGAGTGACTTGACTTCTACCCTCGGATCAGCCAAAGGAAACTAAACATAATAAATCGTAACAGGAGGAAGGCTAGACTAGGTCGGCCGCTTTTTTAAGAAAATTGAGTGGGGAATCTTCCGATCCCAGCCGTGGCCCATTCAAGCCCGGTTCTGTCTTGATTGGGATCTTCATACGTCACTCGGTGTTAGAAATTGCAGCTGCCCCCATCGTTGGCTCCGCGCCGTTTGTGAGTCGGGATGGAACAGATGATTGGGGAATCACGTCTGTCCCCGATTTTCCTAGCTGCGGCCGAAGAAGCGTTTGGGATTCTCTACGGTGATGGCGCGGATTTGGTGCTGGGATACGCCGAGTTGCGTCAGATAGGGAATCGTCTTGCGGGTGTTGAATAAAAATCCGTCTGGGTTCATTTGTTCCCGTTCGAGTTCCCAGTCGTTGGAGAGAAAGATTTTATCGCCGAAACCTGCGTCGATGAGCTGCTTCACGAATCCCGCCCGTTTCTGCCATGGCACCTGGCGGAGATACGTAACATATTCTGGCTCGCCCTTCGCAGGTTTGGTCGCTCCGTAGAATACGTGGTCGATCCCGATTGTGTATCCACGTTTGGCGAGACCGATGAGGTAATTCACGTCCTCAGTGTCATCGCTGTGCCCGAGAGATACCCTGGCGGGATTGACGCCCTGGGCTTCCAGGATGTTAGCCTGCGCCTCACCGCCGCGGTGACGAGCATCGGTGTGCGTTTCAATGGGCACGCCCGTGGCCTTGCTCGCTCGTGCTGCCGCCCTGATACCTTTTTCTTCAGCAGGCAGGACTGCTCCAGATTGAGAGGCTACCTTAATGACACCGGCTTTAACGCCCGTATCCTCGATTCCCTGCTCGATCTCTCGAATGTAAACCTCAGCAATCTGCTCCACCGTCTGGTCATTGTAAGATTCATGCGGAAAGCGAAAACCGGTGGCGGCCACGATTTGGATTCCAGACCTGCGCGAAACCTCTTGACCGAAGCGCACGTCGCGCGCGGCGTCAAAAGTGGTGAGATCAATGATCGTGTCAATGCCGGCAGCTTTTGCTTCTTTTAGCTTCTCAACCATCCTGTCGGCAGCCGCCGCCCTGTCGCTGAAAAGGCCCATCGGGATGTAGCAAACATGTTCGTGGCTGAGAGTGAACCCTAGCTTCGACACATCGAGCCGTCCGAGCACAGTTTCAACCAAGCCAGCACCGCCGACCTTGGGCCTGTCGTTGCCGGCGATAGCTTTTGCAGCATGAGCGACCCGTGAGGATGCCGCCGCTAGAACACCAGCCGTTGTTCGCCACAGAAATTCTCGGCGCGTAGTCACAAGTCCCCGTATGAAGGCCGCGTTAGTCTATCGAATCAGCGGCAAGGCAGCCAATGCCTTCCAAACCTCATGCACTGTTCCATCAGACACAGGCGCGTTTTTTCGATTTGGTTACGCTGGTGTTGCAGATATTGGACGCGTCTTGGCTGGTGGTCGCGACTCTAGGCAGCGGACTTGCCCTCTAAAGCTGGCGCGCTCTCTGGCTCCGCAAAGTCTCTTGCGGTTAACAGCGGCCACCCCTTACGCAGCACGAAATCAAGCCATGCTCCCGCAATCTGCGATGTGAGAATTGCCGCCAATACCAGCGTGGTGTAGAACTTCGAGCTGATAATTCCCGCATCGAAGGCGACGCTCGCCAGCACAATCCCTGGCCCTCCGCGCGCGTTAGTCGTAATCGCAAGATTGATCAGGTCCAGGCCTCGAAATCCCGCAAACCGTCCTGCCAGTGAAACCGACAGAATTTTGATCAGGCAGCTGCCAATCAGGAACGCCAGCAGCATCCAAAGCGAAAAGCCTCGCACCAGATCAATCTTCAGTCCGACCATCGCAAAATACACGGGAATGAAAAAGGCGAACGATACCTTCCCGATCGCGTCCAGCGCTTCGGCAAATAGTCTGCGCTTCTTGTGCACCACCGCAAATCCCGCAAGGAAAGCTGCGAACACCAGACTGACGCCCAGCACGCCCGCCACCACGCAATAGCCGAGCAAGACTGCGATCGCATAAGCGATCGGCGCATGCTTCGCCACCACATTGAACCGCGCTTTGTTGATGCGTTTGACGATTCGCGGAAGAATCGTCAAGCCCAACCCAAAGAAAAACACCGTTGCCGCCAGGTGCTGTGTCAGTTCCCGCGGACGGAGCACCGTCTTCCCGGCCATCGCCGTGGCAATCGCCAGCGCCAGCCACAGCACGATATCCTCGAGCACCGCAACTCCGAGCACCAGGCGTGCGAAGCGAGTGTGAAGAATCTTCAGATCGGCAAAAATCTTCGATACCACCGGCACCGAGGTCACCGCAACTCCAACCGCCAAAATGATGATTAGTGAAGTGCGGTTTCCGTTCTGTCCTGCCAGAGATGGCCGAATCAGCCAGGGTCCCAGAACCAGCGCCAGCGCAAATGGGATGCCGGTGCCGACAATCGTCAGCCAGCCAACTTCGCTGCGCTCTTCCCGAGTGAAAAGATTTCTGGTTTCGGCGCCCGACAGAAACATCAGCATGAGCAGGCCCAGCCAGTAAACAAAGTTGAGAATGGCGCTCTGATGGTCGGTGATCTGCGCGAGTCGATCACCGAAGGGGAGCCTGCCTACCAGGGACGGCCCAAGCACAATCCCGGCCGCGATCTCGCCAACAACTTTAGGCTGTCGCAGCCATACAAAAAGATGGCCAAGCAACTGTGCCAACCCCACCAACAGCAGAAGCACGAAGAGTACTGAGGTCAGATCAGAGTTCGACAACGAGCAGGTCCCCGGCTGCCTTCGATGAGGTTCGGGAAGAGAAGGTTGGTTCCCGCGAGGAACATGGGAGCGATCTATCCCGCATCGCCCATCAAGCGTGATCCGAGGAGAAGGGACACGGGACGTTAACCAGTATTTCCACATCTCATTTCTAAAGTTCTTCCCACGCCGTGACTTCCGAGCCTCCCCCGGTTTGCCCATCTCTCCTTAAGGATGGGACAATAAGGACATATGCAAAAGCCGCTCAAAACATTTGTATTTCCTATCTTCGCGGCCGGGACGCTGCTCATGGGCCAGGCCCTGGCGCAAGATACTCCGGCAAGCACGACATCCAAACCAGCCCAGTCGACAACTTCCGGCACCGCAAAAACGCCTGCTGCGAAAAAGCCCGCGACGACCGGCACAAAGACAGCGACAACACTCACCTTGAAAACTCAAAAAGAAAAGAACAGCTATGCGCTCGGCATGAGCATCGGAACCGGGCTGAAGAAGCAGGGAGTATCGACGTCCGTCGACCCGGCTCTGGTTTCCCGCGGCCTGCGCGACGCGATTGGCACTGGCAAAACTGCCATGACGGAAGACGAGATGCGTGCCGCGCTAACTCAACTTCGCACCGAGGTGCAGGGCGCACAGCAGGCCCAGGCCCACGTGGAAGGCGCGTCCGCCCGCAAAGATGGCGAAACCTTCCTCGCAGCCAACAAGACGAAAGAGGGAGTGCAGACTCTTCCCGATGGTTTGCAGTACAAAATTCTGCAAGCAGGCAACGGACCCAAGCCCACCGCCAATGACACTGTGACGGTCAATTATCGTGGCACGCTCATCAACGGAAAAGAGTTCGACAGCTCGTACAAGCGCGGCCAACCGATTTCGTTTCCGGTGAGTGGAGTCATCAAGGGCTGGACCGAAGCGCTGCAGTTAATGCCAGTCGGATCGAAGTGGCAGCTCTACATTCCGTCGGATTTGGCCTATGGAGATCAGGGCGCTGGTGCGGACATCGGTCCCGGACAGACTTTGATTTTCGACGTGGAACTTATCTCGATCGGAGATCAGACACAAAAGAAATAATTACGACTTCGTCCGCATGTAGGCCGTCAGCATAGGCTGGCGGCCTTTATGTCTGGCTTAACAGGCAAATCTGCGCTGACGACTGCGAGCCGCCGCCTCACAGATTCCGCTGCACAACGGGCGTAGGCAGCGCGCGCAAATGTTCTTCCGCAGAAAGATTGGCACCCGCCAGCAGCAACAATCCCGACAAGAATGCCCAGAACATCATCGTCACCGATAGTGCGAACGGACCGTACACTTCCTGAAAATTGAGCCAGGGCAGCGCGAGGATGTAGGCGTACTTCAACGCCTCGGAAAGAAGTCCCATGATGATCGCCACCGGAAGCACGGTTCGAGCGGGAACCTTCCCGTTGGGCAGAATCCAGTAAATCAGGAAGAAGATGGCAATGCTCGCCGCAATGGCAAAGATCTTCATCACCAAAAATCCTACGACCCGTACAAAGCCTGTCCCATAGCCGCGCAAGATGAACTGCATGAACGCAACCGGTCCTGCTGTCAGCGCAATCGAGAGCAGCGCCAATGCTCCGCAGGCGAACGCCAATCCGAACGACACGAGTTGATTTCCCAGATACGAGCGGTTGGTGTCGAAGCGCCAGATACGGTTGAGCGCGACTTCCAGCGGAAGAAAGACTCCCGAAGACGTCACCAACAGGATTGCCAGCGACGCGAACTGCACTCGCTGCCGCGAATTCACCATCGAGTTGAGATTCCGTATGACGAATTCCTGCCCGGCAGGAAGATAGTCGCGCAGCAGCTCCAGTACGACGTCATACATCACGCGCGAATGGAAGACTCGCCGGATGAGCGTCATCATCAGTACCACGAACGGAAAGAACGAGAGAATCGAATTCGCGGCGACCGAGAACGCAAACGTATGTACATCGGTCCGCATGAGGTACTTGAGGGTCGCAAGTATCAGCCCCGGCGAGCGTTGTCGGTGAAAGCGAGGAGCGGGCTTGGGCGCTGCCGGCGAGGCAGGGACGGGCAGACTCGAGGTGGGCGGAGTCACCACGGTAGAACTAAATCGTATCAGACCAGTCCAGAAAGGCTGGCTCAGGGCCGAAACGGAAGTGACCAGGGGCGGTTACCGGCTTATTTCTTTATCCATGTTAAAGCTACGGCAAGGTGACCCGTAGTCACGTTGTGATTCGCTTCTAATTTTTCTTGCGAAACGTTTCAATACTGCTTATTATCTGTTGCTCGACACCGGGAAATGGTCCGGTGGTGAGACCAGAGAGTGGTTGACGTTTGTTGGGTGTGGTGGAAAAGCGCCAAATTGTCGGACTCCAGAAGTTCCCGCAGCAGCTCCTCACTGCAGCCGGGGACGTGGAGTCTTTTCCTTTTTGGAAGTAATCCTCCTGCACGTCTTAAACGCAACCGAAAATTCTACCGGTTTCTTTGAGGGGGGCTTCGGGTCGATTCGAAGCGCAATCCGAGGACCTGGAGAATTCATTCTTCGCGATTAGTGAAAGGAGTAGTTTCCGTGAGAGAGAAAGGTACAGTGAAGTGGTTCAACGGGGCGAAAGGATATGGATTCATCCAACGCTCTACAGGGGAAGATGTGTTCGTGCACTTCTCCGCCATACAAGAGAACGGCTACCGCACCCTCAATGAGGGTGAGACCGTGGAGTTTGACCTGCTCAAGGGCCCCAAGGGCTTTCAAGCGGCAAACGTAGTCCGCGCATAGATACCTGCGAACCATTTGAGAGCCCTCCCGGTCCCAGCGGGAGGGTTTTTTATTGTGCCCCAAACTTCTCTGTAGAAAACGCAGCCAATGCTTCCGGCGACTTTGAAGGGTGATCAGACCGCGGCCTCAACGAGCGCGTTGGTTCGCGGCGGGTCCAGGCCCGAATCAAGCTGAATCTGGAATTTGATTGCCACCATTCGGCAAAGAATTGCAACTTCCCGCTGTTTTTATGATGTCTACCTTCCATTGCGCTTGTATCGCTATTCTCCACATGATTTACTTACGGAACAGATGGGGGCGACTCAAGGAAATAGAGTATGAAGAAGTTCTCGGAATCCTGCTGGTTGCGCTCCCTCGCGCTGGTGATCGCTGTGCTCGTCGCGTGCGGTCTCGCTACAGCCGGAACTCAGTACGTTGTTACTAATGATGATTCGGTCTTCCCGTTTCATACCGGCGTCAGCTTTTACACGATAGGTACCCACGGCCTCGTCTTTCAGCAGCAAGTACAGACCGGGAACTTCGGCATTGGCGGCGGATATTTTGGAATGAACCGGCTCGCCGTGCTGGACAGCGCAGAGCAGCAGTGCGTCTATGCCTCCGAAGCGGCGAATGACGACGTCGTTGGAATCATTATCAGTACGCTCACAGTCGGTGGTAGCGCGACTGGATCGTCCACCGATGGCGGGACCACCAACGGCATCGGTCTCGCGATGAACAGCAATTATCTTTACGCCAGCTTCAGCGACTCCAACACCATCGGAACGTTCCAGGTAGAGCCCGGTTGTGGCCTGACATTCTTGAACGACACGTCGGTTGTCGGATTACAAAGTGGTGTGATCAATGGCATGGCCGTGCACGGCTCCATGCTGATCGCCAGCTATACCGATGGCTCGATCGAGTCGTTTAATATTTCCGGTGGATCGCCGGTCTCGAATGGCGACAAACAGTATTCGACCGCTACCGTGAAGTCGCAGGATGCCACGTACGCAAATTCCATCGACATCACCAGCGATGGCCACTTCGCGATCTTCGGAGACACATCTACCCAAGTCAGCATCGAAGTTTCCGACATTTCTTCCGGCAAGTTGACCAAGACGAAGACCTTCCAATCCGTCGCGAGCATCAGTTCGAGCAACCTCATTCTGAGTCCCGACGAGACTATGCTCTACGTCGTCAACACGCAGGGAGACACTGTCGGCGCCCTTTTCTTTGACAAGGCCACGGGGCAGGTGTTACCCGGCTGCCGATCGGGACGGTTGCGCGGGATCTCGCAAAACTGGTCATACCTCGCCGGTGCAGCCTTGATTAGCCAGAGCGGCAATGGTGGCGGACTCTATGTCGCCGAGTTCGGCAGCACCTCGGGGATCGCCACTGTGACGCTTACTACGTCTGGTCAGACATGTTCATTACAGGAAGCGTCTGGATCGCCTGTTACTGATGCGAACAGTCCGGGGCTACTCTCGATTGGTACTTTCCCCCCTCGATCTTTCTAGACACAATCGTTAACGTCTGGGGCGATCGTTCGCGTCAGCTCATATGAACGAAGGAGTCGGATATGCGGTGTTTGTCGAAGTGGTTGCTACTGGTCGCAATGTGCGGATTCTTTTTTCCAAAACTGGTAGCGCAAGATTGTCCCCCTCGTCCCACCTCGGGGGCAGTGGTGGGCGATCCCTATAGCATCTATTCGCAGAACGGCTCCCTGAATGCCGAATTCGTGATGGCGCATTCGGTGGATAACAACGGTTATACCCATTATTGCTACAACTACCAGGCGCCCAACAAAGTCGTCGAAGCTCCGACGTTGCATGTCAAGCCAGGCGACGTGCTGAATCTGAAAGTATTCGACCGGATCCGGAACACCGAGTCGATGAAGATGAACATGGCTCCTCCGTCCGGTCCCATCTGCGGTGACAGTGGTACCCCGACCCTCAATTCGACGAATGTACACTTCCACGGCATGAACGTCCCTCCTGTTTGTCATCAGGACGACGTGATCAATACTCTGATCCAGCCCGGCACGCCGGGCTTCCAATACAGTGTGCATATCCCCACGTACCAGCCACCGGGCCTCTATTGGTACCACCCGCACATCCACGGCTTTACAGAGTTTCAGGTGAACGGAGGTGCGGCCGGAGCTGTGGTTGTCGACGGAATGGAAAAGGTACGCCCCGAAGTTGCGGGACTGAGTGAGCGAGTATTTGTGATTCGCCAACAGTACCTGGTTCCCTGGGTGCCCGGACCCTATGAGCTTTCCATCAACTATCAGGTCTCGCCGTTGCTCGGAGGCAAACCGATTATTCAAATGAAGCCCGGGGAGAAACAGTTCTGGCGCGTGGCCAACGCCACGATTCAGGATTTTCTCCAGCTCCAGATCCAATACAACGGAACTCTGGCGCCGATGGAGTTGGTGGCACTCGACGGCTATCCTCTTGCGCAGACCAGAAATGAAACCACGATTCTGATTCCGCCGGCCGGACGCGCCGAGTTCATCGTGCAAGCTCCTCCTGCTGGCGGCAGCGCCGTCTTCTTCACCAACGCCTACAACACCGGCCCCACCGGAAATCTGGATGTCTCGGAGAGTATCGCCAACATTGAGACCAACAACAACGCCATTGCTACGCAGATGCCGAAGGCGTCTCCTCCTTCCCCAGACGGAACAAAGTTCTTCGACTTGGCCCTGCAGCCCGCAACCATCCAGCGAAAACTCTATTTTTCCGAGGAGTTTGGGGGAACCAACGGTCCGATTCAGTTTTACATCACTGTGGACGGACAAAAGCAGAAGGTGTTTGAGCCGAATGAAAATCCCGTCATTACGACGAAGGTCGGAGCGATTGAAGATTGGACAATCGAAAATCGCGCGCTCGAAACCCACGCCTTCCACATCCATCAAATCCATTTCCGCGTGCTGGAGATCGACGGCAAGCCGGCTGCGAACAATGATCTGCGTGACACCATTGAAATTCCATACTGGGACGGCAAATCGCCATTCCACAGCGTGAAGGTCCGCATGGATTTCAGCGATCCATCGACTGCGGGTACATACGTGTTTCACTGCCACATTCTGCTGCACGAGGATCTCGGCATGATGCACAAGATCCTGGTTCAGCCATAACGATCGTTCAGCCGTAGCCAGTGCCACTTCATTTCTGAGAGGTCAAGACCCATGCGCAATCGCATTCTGTTTGTGATCGGAAGTGTTTTTCTGCTGATCAGTGGATATCTGGCAGGAACCCAAACAGGAACTCAAGCTGCGCCCCAGAAATATGACGAGGTGCATGGCACCGTTCCTAAATCGTACGGAAGGCTCGCGGCGGTGATCCCGGACAACATCGGCACCGGGCTGGTTTTTGAAGGCGCCGACGGGACGATCCGATTTGTCAGCGTCACTGGGATGAAGGAAGGCGAACTAGCTCGCTACGACAAGACCCCGGTTCGCGGCGGCATCCCCAAATCGTACGGCCATCTGGTGAGCGCAGTCGTCAACCACGGCTCGACTGGACTGGTCTTTGAGGACGCCAATGGAGTGATTCGCTTTGTGACCATGACTGGCGTCACAGAAAGTGAACTTACCCGCGAGTAAGGCGGAAGCGTCGACTGTATACGCCTCCGGTGCGAAACAGGGTTACCACGGCCTCCCGGGTATACCTTTGCTCATTTTTTGGTCGATACGCGCAAAATATTCAATCTTAAGGAGTTGCGGGTTTTAGATCCTCATTATTCCGCGCAAAATATTCAAAACAAGCAACTTAAAGGAAAATTCTTAAAAAGTAAGGACTTAGGGATCATTCTCGCGATCTGAAGTGAAGTAATTTTTTGCAGCCGATCACGCAAGGTATTGATTCAGAGGATTTTACGTGGTCGAGATCACTCGCATTGCCTGGCAAAATATTGTCAAAGAAGGACTTACTCGCAAAATATTCTGGAATAAGGACTTAGCTCATCTGGGACCCGGGCTGAGCTCGTGCCCGCCAAAAAATTTGCGGTGCAAATGCGCACGCTTCCATTGTTCGCTTTCAATTTCGAGGGTCAAGGTTGGATGTCACAAGGAATGCGATTTGGATGATTATTTACTTTACAAAAGTGCTATCGTTGCCACATAATGCTTCTCATGGAAGTTAACTTCTACTTTTTCTTTGGTTTACGAGAGGAATCGGTAGCACGCATCTGCGTCCGTAAGTCTCTTTTGATGCTCGCTAGCAACTTCCGTGTTGGAACCCTCTTCAACTCTTCCCGTTTCGCTTTTGCGTCCAATGGAGAACTCCTATGACTCTAGTTGACGTAATCAATCTGTTTGATACCGACGAACGTTGCCGCGAACTGCTGATCCGGCTCCGTTGGCCGAACGGTGTTGAGTGCACGCGCTGCAAGATGCCAGCCGTTGAACTGGAGACTGCGAAGCAATTGTTCTACTGCAAGGGCTGTGATTACCAGTTCACTGTCACGTCCGGCACAGTTTTTAACGATAGCCATCTTCCGCTGCAAAAGTGGTTCCTCGCTACTCTGCTGCTTTGTGAAGCAAAAAAGGGATTTTCTGCAATGCAAATGAAGCGGACACTTGGAGTCAGCTACAAAACCGCCTGGTATCTCTGCCATCGCATCCGCTTCGCTATGACCGAAGTTCACAAGATGTTGGATGGTACCATCGAAGTTGACGAAACCTACATCGGCGGTCGGAGGCTTGGACGGGGCCAGAGAGCCGGATGGGATAACAAAGAACCAGTTATCGGCATCATCCAGCGCGATGGTGCTCTTAAGTTCATCCACGTGAAGAACGCCGACTCCAAGGCGATCCGCGAAGTCATTCAGCAGCATGTCAGCGAAGACGTAGACGTAATCGTGACCGACGAATCGACGCTGTACTCCACTGGTCTTCCCAAGACTCAAGTGTCGAAACGCAAAGCCGTCAACCATAGCAAAGACGAATATGTCCGCTACGAGAATGGGTTTATGGTCACGACAAATACCGTCGAATCCGCATTCTCGCTCTTTAAGCGCGGAATTGTAGGGTCTTGGCATCGCGTCAGTCCAAAACATCTCGCTTCCTACCTGAACGAGATGACGTTTAGATTCAACCGTCGCACGTCTCATACACTGTTTCTTGATACCCTACGTCACATGGTGACGGCACCAGTGCTGACATTCGAGAGGCTAACCACATGAGCAATGTCGCTACTTACTTTTGTGTTTCGTGTTCGGCATGTCAGGCTGCGATTCCTTTGATTGAATATGATTAAAACCATCATCGCTATTCGTGGCCGACACAGTTTCAAGCCACGTGCCTGAGATGCAATTCTCAGTCGAAGCATGAGGAGTACTTCTCGGTTGTTTACATGGCACAACTTCCGCGAATACACGCCTTCCAACCACACGTTTCTTTCCGCAGAATCGAAGCCTTGAGCCCGAATGTTGTTGTGTGAACGCATCCCCACTAAATCCCCCAACCCATAAGCCACGGTACGGATCATCATCAACAACAATTCCTTCACCCTCGCGCTGTGGATCTATCGAAATCGCTGCACCTTCTGGAAACATGTGAGGCGCGTAGGATTTCTTCCCTTCGCTCAATGTCTCTACAGCGATCCTCAACCCCGCAATTGTGACGTATTTTTTCCTGATCGCCCATGCTTCCCGCAAAAAATCTTGCAACGTCGCCTCGAATTCAACAGCCGACAATCCGATGTCGGGCAGTGCAACAAAAAGCCGATCGCTGGCGTGAGTGAGTTCCTCCAGATGTTCTTCTGCCTCTCTAATGAATTCTTCGTCGTGCATATCCAGTGCGTGCCTATGCAGAACACCAAGAGAAGCGGGACCATCGACATCATTTGATGTAGCCTTAGCAATCGTTAACAAATACAAACAGGCCCGGAGTGCTTGGCCTATGGGCATGTCCTTCGAATAGAGGCGGTTCGCTAAGTGCTTGTATATCGACTCATCGATTCCCATCAGTTCAAATTTTCTTACGTCCTTAAGGCGAGATGCTTTCGTCGTCCAACAGCCACACTCTTTTGTGACTATCGCTCTCGCCCCAATCACAAATCGAATACGGGTGTTCTTTTTGCGTAAGAATGCAGCCACCTCATTCTGGATGTAATCCAGGAGTTCATCTTGCGCGATTTCCTCAAACTCCGCTAGCGTACTGGCCGTGGAGGAGGAAAGTGTTTTAGTAAGTCGCAGTTCGAAGGCATCAACCAAGTCAGAATCCCCGGCACCGCCAATTATGACCTCGTAATTACCCGTTTTCCGAGCCTCTAGTTTTTCAAGGAAGAACCGAAAGTTGCCCAACGTCTCCTGTGCATCTGCGCAAATAACGAACGCTCTATCCCCCGAGATATCCAGACATGGAAAAGTCGCTAACAGCGTCACTCTTTTTCCTCCTGATAAAGACCGTGGAGAGTTTATCCCCCACGGGCTTCCGGCCCTCAATTGGCACCGCCGTTCTGGTGCTCATCGCTACGGTGCGCCGTAGGGGAACTTTTGTCAAGTCTATAATCGTGGCGATTTGGCTGTGGAAAAGTTCTGGGGCGGGAGCGGATCGTCACACGCGGCCACCTAACTTTTACCGTGATTTTCCGTCGTTTCGTAAGAGAGCGGAGGAGGGATTGGGCCCCGGGACCGGGGTGCCACTTGAGCGTAATCAGATTTCTTGCCAACTGACGATCTGAAACATCTTCAACCATTCGCGGTTATCGGCGTTGCACGGGCCGCTGACCGACAAGCTCATGCTCACTTCCAGCGCGAAGCAGAAGCTGCTTCGGCACTGAACCATCCCAACATCTGCATGGTGTTCGAAATTGAACGAGCAGTGATGGCCGGCGCTTCATCGTCATGGAGTATCTCGCCGGGTGACCCTGAAGAGTTGGATCAGCGGCAAGCCACTAGATTAAGGTTGTGCTGTCGCTAGCAATTGAGATCCCAGACGCGCTAGGGAGCAAGTGCGCTCCACGCGAGATCCTTCACTTCGCCTGAAAAACGGCTCCGCTCAGGATGACGCCGAAATTCAGCAGTTCAAAATGATCGCGCAAAGGCCGCGCGAGAAATGGGGCACCGGGCATCTGGATCATTTTCGCCCTCAGTGGCATGAAGCCGTCTAAGTCTGACGATGCCTAATCTGCACGAGTGAACTCGTGGCCTTCCCCCGGTCGTGGAAAAGGCAAAGATGAAGACAACTCTCGGGGGTAGGGATGCTTTGACTGCGCAGTGGACCTCGCCCCGCTCTGTCCGCCGCTGCGCTCTGCATGACAACGCAAGAAGCAGCGGGCGAGAGCGCCCGCTCCACACAAACCCTCCGGCCCAACAAAGTCTGGGCCGCTGGACAGCCGGGGGCGGCTGTCCTATTTAGCTTACGCGCGATGCCAGGAGAGACCTCGCCGGGCTCATACCAGCGGGAAAATCTGCGGTGCAAATGCGCACGCTTCCATTGTTCGCCTTTCATTTCGAGGGTCAAGGTTGGATGTCACAAGGAATGCGATTTGGCTGTGGAAAAGTTCATTCGCCAACCACTCAAATGCAGCAAGCCACATCACGCAATTCCCGGCGCGACCGCCCCTTGTTTTGCCGGCAGAAGCGCTAACAGGACGACTCCGATCACAAGGTTTACGACCACATCAGTAAAGTTCCTGTGGACGCCGTGATTCCACGCTTCCACGGTTTGAATAGCCATCACCCCACCATGGGAGATGTTCCACCAAGCTGCTAGAGCAATCATCGAGCGATGCTCAGACGGTCTCCTTGCCGCTATGAGTAGAAAGATCCCGACCGGAATAAAGAAGCTCAGAAACATTGGCTCGGTCTCGTTTTTCCGCTCAAAAGCCAGCTGGAGCGGATTGGATTTGGTAAATCTCCGCGAGCAGCGCTTCATGCACGGGCACCTTGTTTGTGCTGCGCGTCGGTCCGCCGTGGCAGATGCTCCCATAGCGCGCGCGCCGAGAGGATGACGGAGAAGAGCGCGGTCACGCTGAGCGCGAGCAGTGTCCAGATAAAGAAGAAGGCTCCGCCGGACCTGGCGATCGCTCCGCCGACTCCCGCCCCCTTCATGTGGATGACGGGGACGACCAATAAAAGAAGCGACCCGAGGAGAATGATGACGTACCCCGATCGCTTACCGGCCAGCACCAGCGTTCCGTACAACTGGAAGACAAGAATGGGCACCACAATCAGGTCAAAAAGCGTTCCTGGCTCCATCCCGCGGACGATGTCGTCCGTCATGTGGAACGTCATGAAGAGGATCGAGAGCACAGACGCGATGACTAACAGGATGTTGTGTTTCATTGGAGAGTCTCCTTGTTATTTTGGAGTGCCTTGGTCTTGTATTGCGCGTCCCGGATTCCAGACGACGTGCTCCGAACTAACTGCGGCTTCAACCCCTGACCACCTCCACGCCTGCCAGATGATGACCGAGGTGCATACAGTTTCGATCGTCGCGAAGAACAAGTACGCTGGAAGAGCGGGCGTCCGGAGACCGAAAAAAGGCGGAACGTAGGTCAGGCCGCCGTTTATAAGGGTCACAATGGCACCCGCGATGATATTCGCCAGCCGGTTCGCCCTAAACGGAAGTAGTCGACACGCCACAATCATGGCTATGGGTATTTCCATGAAGACCGATGAAGCCAGCAGAACCCATGGTGGGAAATGTGGGGCGTCGGATAGATTTGGCGATCCAACAATAGCAAACAGGGCAGTACAGTCCGCATACAGGTAGTTCAATAACGCGAAGAGCCAGAATAGAGACAAACGCTCCTTTGTGTCATGCATGTAAACCTCCTATGAAAGAGCAATGCAGGATCTGAGTTGCGCTCCTGCGCTTGTACCGTGCATTTGAGCACTTTTGGAAATACGGGCGAGACCATCAAAAGGATGCAAGGTGCGAGGGAGTTTCCGAAGATTTCTCTGATTGAGATACCTAGCAACACCAATCCAGCAACTGCATTTCTTGCGTCTTTTTTGGCACTCATCCGTATTACGAGTATGGTGGGGGCGACCGCACTATCGCTGGAGGGGCTTGTGGCCGTGGATGAGGACGTGGTCCGGCTTCGCCGAGGCGACCTGAATGCTCTCTCGGAACTGGTTACCCGGTATCAGAACCGGCTCTATCGGTACCTGCTGCGCATGGTGCGGCAGCCCGCCGAGGCGGAAGATCTGTTCCAGCAAACGTGGGTGAGAGTGGTCGAGAAGGTTCGTTCCTTTGACGCAAGTCGCAATTTCGACGCGTGGCTGTTCACGCTGGCGCGCAACCTGGCGATCGATCATTTGCGCCGGGTTCGTCCGCAGAGCCTGGACGAGCCGCTTGCAGACAACGGGCATAGCGAAACCGTGGCGGACCGGATTCCCTCCAGGGACCACACGCCCTTGGATACCGCAATCGCGGTGGAACTCAGAACGCACATCGACGAAGCCATGGCGGCGCTGCCGATGGTTTATCGCGAAGCTCTCACACTGCGGTTTGAGGATGGAATGAAGATTGAGGAGATCGCGCAGGTTACAGCGGTTCCGGTATCCACGGCGAAGTCGCGGTTGCGGCGTTCGCTGGAACAATTGCGTTACGCGCTCGAAGCGCGGTATCCCGGAGGTACATGGCAATGAGCGAGCACGACAAGATTCGAGAACGGCTGGCGTTGGCCGCAGCCGGGGCGTTGACGGACGCGGAAGAGAATCAGGTTGCGGAGCATGTGCGGTCTTGCATCGCCTGCTCGAACGAATTCGAGACTTGGCGGCCAATTGCGACCGAACTCCGCCGATTGCCGACGCCGCAGCCTTCTTCGTGGCTGTTGCAGGCCACGCTGGCGCGTGCGGAGGCGAAGCTCACCGAACAGGCCGAGCATGATTGGAACCGCCGCGTCATCACCTTTGTCGTGACTTTTGCGTGGCTGCTGACGATTGGGAGCTGGCCGGTTTTCGATTTTGTGAGCCCATATTTCGGGAGCTTGCTCGGGCCGCGCTTTGGCCATACATGGATGAGTTTTGCTGCGTTCAGCACGCTGGAGTGGTTCGCGGGAGGAGTGGCCGCAGTGATGCTGGCCATCCGGCAGCGTGGCGAAAGGAGGCTGGCATGAGCCGCATCACAAAGGAATTGCGCGTGATTCCGAAGGCAGCGTGGATCGTTGCATGGTTCGCCTATTTGTGCGTCACGGTGACGTTGTTCTTCTTTGTTGCACCAAAGGATCCGGAGATGGGGAAATTGCCGCGCTGGGGTCAAGCGCTGCTCATTTACGGATTTCTCCTGCTCCAGGTGGCTTGGGTTGCGCTGATCGGATACATCTATGGCGATGCAAAGCGGCGGCAGATGCGGTACGTGATGTGGACGCTGCTGGCGATCTTCATTCCGAATGCGATTGGGATGATCTTGTACTTCATTCTCCGCGATCCTCTGCCGAAGCCGTGCCCCGGCTGCGGGCATGCCGAAAAGGGAAAATTCCCATTCTGTCCGCGCTGCGGCACTTTGCTGGAGGCAACGTGCCCGAAATGCGGTAAGCCCGTTGAGACCACTTGGGCGAATTGCGCGCATTGCGGACAGCGATTGCCGGAGGCGGAGCCGCGCGCTACACAAGATCGTGCTCTGGCGACCTGACGGCGTGCGGTTTCGTGCGATTTGCGCTGAGGCGGGGATTCGTTCTTTTCGGCGCTTACGTTTCGTCTGCGTTAGCGCATTGATACCTGACGTAACCGGATGGGATTAGAAGGGCGGTCTCCGGACGGGATGCGGAGTACGCCCTCAAGTTTTCGATGTGTTCGAAGCACAGATAAAAATACACCGATAATGAAGAAAGTTACCGCCGTAGCGCTGAAGCTGAGCAGAAAGAGCTCGAGCAAATAGTCAACCGTCGGATTAGGCCTGGGCAATAGCGCGAGCCCCGGCGGGGAGCGAGCGGTCAAGGCCGGACTGCGCATTGATCTTCGGTGAGTGAAACCCAGATTGTTCGCGATTCGAAATCCACGTTCTCCACTCGACGATTCACTCGGGGCTCTCGGCACTCACGGCAAGACTCGAAATGGAACGTTGCTGGTCAAGACGCCGGAGGGAGTGGTCACGGTGACGTAGCCCGTGGTCGCTCCTGCCGGAACCGTGGCGATCAGAAGAGTGCCGGCTTTCACAGTAAAGGTTGCAGGAATCCCGTTGAGGGAAACGCTGGTTGTGCCGGCGAATCCCTGCCCTAATATGCCGAACTGCTGGCCGACCTTGGCCGCGCTTCTCACAAAGGACACGAACGGTCCCAGGCCAGTGGCCAGGCTGAAGACATTGCCATAACCGTTGCCGCCATCGGCAGTTGTTCCGTAGAAGGTCCCGCTAGTGGCTTGGAGCAGCCCCAAAGGAAAGCAGGGGGACGTGGAGCAGACGCTGTCAAGCGTTGTCAGCGCACCTGCGGGCGTAATTTCGAAGAGAGTGCCAAGGCCAGCCGCGCCGCCCGCGATCGTTGTTCCGTAGAAGTTGCCGTCGGTGGCTTGAACAAGTGGAGCTTTGGGATCTTCGCCATCCGGACAACCGGTCACGGTGCAGAACTTGTATAGTGTAGTCAGCTTGCCAGCGGGGGTGATTTTGAAGACGGTGCCACTGCCATAGATGTTGAGGTTGGCGCCGCCATATTCAGTTATCCCGTAAAAGCTTCCGTCGGTGGCCTGGATCAGCGAGGACTGCGGCTGGCTGCCATCGGCGCAGTTGGGCATGGAGCAAAAGTTGTAGAGCGTGGTCAGCTTGCCCGCCGGAGTGATCCTGAAGACTGTGCCGCACCCGTTGTGGAACAGAGAAAAGGAACAGTCGCTACCGTTCCCACCCATGGGCGTGGTCCCGTAGAAGTTCCCGTCGGTACCCTGGACCAGGGAAGCGTTT
>Ga0209168_10001392_pt1 | contig 19041 bp, 19 predicted proteins | sample Coa_R1_FD_187156 | JGI IMG/M metagenome (GOLD analysis project Ga0209168, IMG submission 187156) | Surface soil microbial communities from Centralia Pennsylvania, which are recovering from an underground coalmine fire - Coalmine... | ecosystem: Environmental > Terrestrial > Soil > Unclassified ...
TGCTCATTCCATCTGTGCGAGCGGGGAGGACGCGGCGCGATAAACAAGCTGATAGCGTTGGTACAAAGAACGTCTCTTGCAATTGGGACATTCAAGCAAGAGTCCCGCCGCCGGAAATTCCGGCTTTGGCAGCAGTCCTGTAAACAGATCAAAGGACGACGATTGGGTCCCCGCTATTTCAGTGTATATAAACTCAGTGTTGCATTCAGGACAGTTCAAGACCCATCGAGGCATAAGTCGTATATCCTCGTGCGATATTTAAGAGCAGTTCAGCGCGAAGATTTGCCATACTTATCACGGATTCCGAGGCCAGTTGGATACGGGGCTTACCCTAATTTGAGCGCGAAAAATGCTGAGCTGGAACCGTGTGTCCGTTTTCGCCACGGAGATGTAGCAGTGGAGTAATCTCGTTCGGGAGCGCAACAAATATCTTGCGAAAACCTCTTTACCTAAATGTACCATTTTGGACAGACACGGACCGTGACTTTTCGTACAAGCTTAAAGGGAAGGGAGGTCTACTCATGTTGACGCCAGAAATTATAGAATTGTGCAAGCAAGCTTCGGTTGAGCATGATCTTGATAGACTCCTATACTTTGTAACTGAGATTAATCGCCTAATCGCTGTCCGTAATGAGGAAAACCGCAATATTGGCACTTATTCCTAACCTTGAACGCGACGATCAGTCGCAGATTCTGAAATCTCACCCATGTGCCGAGGCAGAACCAAATTACACCCCTGCATAGAATCGCGTGGAGAGGAATTATACAGTGTCGATCTAGGCTGAGTGACCTGGCCGCGATTTGATCCTTCGTGCCCTTTAAGCATTCCGACACATGTGCCGTTTTGAACAGTCCACAATCTCTTATTCCCCGATAATCGCATTCACCAGACAGGTTCTGCCCCAATGGCTAGCCTGTCGCAGACGAATGCGGTCGAGCCTACCACGCTGGCCGCATTCGCCCTTCCAGCTTGGGCTGGGGATCCTGCAGCGTGGTAGATACCAGACACAGGAACTGATCCCAACAAGAGAAATTTTTGACGTAGCGATTGCCCTGATAGCGATCGACGCAAATTTGAAACTGGTAGGTCGGGAGAAAATCCACAAGCTGAGAGAACACGGTTCGGCCAAGATTCATCGACTGCCTCCGGAACAAGCAGGAAAGCAGTACGATGGCACCGAAAAAGAAGCAATCTATTGAAATCGAAAAAACTCACCGCAACCCCTTACCTTCATTTCATCAAGCAGCTACGTCAAACCGCCAAAACTTTCCTGGGACAACATTGAAGTGGTTTCTATTGATTTGGATTAAGTCTTTATTTCAGGAAGGCTTCCGGAGGCGATTCTATTACGCAGAGTTTGCTTCTCGTGATTGTTTAGCTTCCACTGATGGTCAACCTTGGCCACATGGCTTATGTGAATCTCTCCGTTGGAATCCAACGCAAGATGAAGTTCGCTACCCGACAACATCGTGTCTGCGTTAACTCGAATCTCACAGTGAGGACAGTATGCTAGAAACTTCATTTGATGCAATCCTTGACGCTAAGTCATGACCAACAGTAGGGGATGAACAGAACGCTGTCCATACATCTTCGTTGGATGTTTCTAGGACTGGTCAGCACATGCCATTTGTACGGATCAGTGGCAGCTGCGCATCAGAAATGCTGTCCAGCATCAGGTAAAGCTCTAAACACACTACAGGAAATCCCGTGTGCGCAATAGGCTCACATCTGTGTTAAAAAATCCCGCTATGTTTGACACCCGACACACGTTCGAGTGGTTGGCTCAGCAATTCGAGTCGCTAAGGGAAAGCTTTGAAATGGCCGGGCATTCGGAGGAGCGGAAAAAGATCCTACGGCGCATGAAAATAATCCTCGATGAGGTAGACGACCTCGTGATCAGGGAGAAAGCGGAGTCGGCTGAGAGGAAAAAGGCTCGGAACTTTGGGCTCTGGCAGAGTCTGTAGGTTCGAAACTAACCATTTTACTGACGCAGCTACGCCCAAGAGATTTATCGATGTTTTTGTAATTTCTTACCACCACATCGAAGACCACAATTCAGACAAGCAACGCGGTTGTAATTCTTGTGATACCCGATCTTGGCTCCGCAGCAAGGGCTGCGAGTTCCCAGCCAAATCATTAAGGTTGTCCATGGGAGGTTCATCGATCAACTCTAGTCCTATTGGCGGTAAATAGCTCTGCTATTAATAGCCAGAGTTCTGCCAAAGCAGAGCTACAGGCGCAGCGTCGGCGCGAGTTGTTTGACGGTTTCCGGCGGGGGCGGGCGAAGAAGAATTGAAAGTGCTAGGCTTAGCGGTGACAAGCACGATATAACCCTACGGCTATATCCGTAAATACAGGAATCGCTGTAGCCTGCCTCTGATCTTTGAACGCGAGCCCGAGATTGATTAGGCTCATCCGCCGTGCCGTCGTCGAATTCTTACAGATGCAGAAATAGCTATTCCTCACTCACTTCACTCGCTGGCACTCCAAACATGCAAAAAAGCCGACTCCGCACAGACGTTTAAGTAGGCAGGCGGCCAACTGCAGTTTTTAGAGTTGGCCGCTTTTTTTTAAGGAGACTCACGTTCAAGCCTCGGAAGGTACGTAAGCCGTTATTTTTTGACGGTGCTGGCAAAGTGTATTCATAACTCCAGCCGAGTCTACCGTTACGGCACGTAAACACAACGGTAAAAATTGGCATCATTTACCGTGGTAGAATCCGCCACACGGAGGGACGCGGGTGACAAATAAAATTGGATTCACGCGTGGTGGCGCGTCGAATGGGACACGCACGTGAAAAAAAGGAAGCTTTACCTATACCGAGGAAGTCGTCCCTAACATCGTTTTCCTTTATGACTGCAAGTACGAAGGTGGAGACGTAACAGTGACAGCACCCCAGATTCAAAGCGGCTCACATTTGACTGAGGAAGAAGTTGAAAACAGATACGCGGATTTCATCGCACATTGCAGGTAAGTCCGGGTGGGGGGGCTGTGCTGGAATCTGCCGAACGGAGGCATTTAGGCCAATGAAACGTTTACTGGTGCTTGTTGCCGCGATTGCGTTGGTCGCACCTAATTTGCCTTTAGCAGCAGATAAAACCGATTTGGACGGCTATTGGTGGGAGAAGCTCGACGCTAGTTTCAAACTTGGCTGGGTATCCGGGTATGCGAAAGCGATGGACTTAACGGGCACAATTCAGATGACAACGTGTGCATCCAACCTGCCCATGTACGTGAAGGAGTTCCCCGGCACCGACCCTAAAGTCATTTTGCAGAAGATGTGCCTCAGCGACACCCAGTTTGATTACGGCGGCATATCAATGGGTCAGTTGGCGGGCGGCATCGATGCCTTTTATAAGGACTACCGCAACAAACAACTCGAAGCGGCTTGGGCGATTCAATATGCGCGTGACGCAATCAAAGGTAAGCCCGCCCAAGAACTAGATACTGAGGTCACTCTGTGGCGGAGGTGTTCTGCTGCTGATAAAAGCCATCCGATGCCGCGAAGTTCTGAGGACGCAGCACAAATCAGCAAAGCGTGTACGCCTGACCCAGCCGCCAAGTAGCCCGGGCCTGAGACTTTCAAAACCGAGTTTATTTATGCTTATTCGGTACTGAATGAGTCCCCAAGTGATTCCCGATAAACAACAGGTGACGAACGCAAGAAATAGGATGTTGGCTATAACTATCAAAGATATTGTTGTACTCCCTAAAATAATTATGGACTAATCATAACAAAAAAGTAAATAGTACTAAAAAAGGTTCTCTGCAGGATACGACAGTTTAGCTATGCGGACAGAGTTTCCGGCGGCCCGTACAGCTGGCGCAATGTCAGGCGTGTTACAAAATAAATTTAATTATTGACTCGGATCAGGGGGTTCGTTCGCGGCTTCCTGAGATTTTGCAAACTCAAGATAATTTATAGTCTCCCGATATCGAATGAAGTCCTGAGCGAGTCCACGTAAAACGTAAGCGATGAAAGAGAAGTAAAGACCGCTGGATATAACGCTCAAAAATAGCATTTGTAGTTGTCTCCTCCAAGGCAATCATCGTTTAGCGCAGACAGGGATGAAATGGTACTTAAGTTCCCGCTTTCCATCATAAGGTGCTGTCAGTGCCGCAAGTACTACCAGTCAAAAAATGAAATGCGCCATAAATTTTCCGTGCAGGAGAGTCGTCAAGGCGGCATCGCGGCAGGTCGATCAACTTTCATCGCTAAGACAGGGATTCACGGCATCCCTGCAGAGCAACGGCGCATTATTCATCGCGAGGCGGACAGACGCAGGGCGCAATCCGAGGTGCCGCCAACATCGCGAGCGGACAGATGCAACGCATGCGCACGGCTACCGAGGCAGCGCGGCTGCAATGGTCGCGATCGCCAGATAGGCCGCTGCTACTGCCTGGAGAAGTTTGTCGCCGATGGCATGCCCGAGGGAATCGTTGATGTGTTTGATACCATCCAAATCCAAAAATAACACCGCAAGTTGGTGGTGATTGCGACGCGCCAGCGAAATTGCCTGGGTAAGCCGGTCGTTCAGCATCAATCGGTTGGGCAAATCGGTGAGAGCGTCATGTTGGGCCAAATGAGACATCTCGACGAGTACCATCGCCCGCGCCATGCTCACGTCGTGAAATACGATCACTGCCCCGGTGACCTGACCATCACGGTCATGGATCGGGGCCGCGGAATCTTCGAATCGCACTTTCGTAACCGTCCCGCCGAACCAGGATAGAGTTCGCCGTCAGGCGAACATAATCTGTCAAAAAGCTACATGTTCAAATTTGAACAGATATTTCCCTGCCTAGGCGCTATAAGAGATCACTTACGCGCCGAAGTTCCTTCCTCCTTAGTGGAAGCCGCATTGGGCGAGGAACAGGTTGCGACAATTTCAGAGGCCATTGCGGAAACTCCAATGAAAAAACAAGCCGGCACTAGCAAACCGATTTTGATGTTGATCCTGATTCTCGTTCTTGTAGGAGGCCTCTACTATGCTTTTACGCGGAACGCAGCCCTCCGGGACGCATTTCACTCCGTGAAAGAATCAACGCAGGATGCGACAACGACATCCAGAGTGCGAACCGCACTGCTTCTATCAAAGCGCGTGTCGCCTTTCGATATCAAAGTCGAGACCATCCAGGGGGAAGTCAGCTTGACGGGCCAGGTACCTACGGCCGAAGCCAAGACTGTGGCGGGTGCGATCGTTCAGGATACAGATGGCGTGAAGAAAGTGCACAACGACCTGGGAATCAACCCGCTGGCCGAGCGTAATCCTGAAACGGAGCGGTTAGGCGAACGAGTGGCCGACCTGGAACTCAAGACCGTTGTCGACAATAATCTTTCAAATAGCGCGGAGCTGAAGGACAAGCACCTCGACGTGGAAGTGAAAAGCCGAATCGTAACTTTGGGCGGCGCTTTGGAGACCCCGGCTCAGAAGTATACCGCCGAGCAAATTACCTGGCAGGCGACGGGCGTACAGGGCGTGGTAGACCATATCAGCGTCGCCGCAGCCCCTGCTGCTGCCGAAACTGTGGACGAGAAACTTGCCCGCCGGGTGGAGTTTGAACTTTATTCGACAAAGGCCTTTTCACTGAAGACGATGCAAATACATGTCGACAAAGGGACCGCCACTCTCAGTGGCAATGTAGGTTCCCGGGCCGAACGTATGCTCGCGGAAAAAGTGGCCCAATCGGTGGAAGGAGTACGAAAGGTCGTCAATAATTTGGCCGCTCCGGATGATACACAGTCTTGAGGTTTTGGCATCGAGATCAGGCGGAGATAAGAAAAGCATAGCACAAAGTGTTCGCTTTGTATTCGCCTCGGTGCAGTTTACTCTTGTTTATAATCTGCACCCGCCGATGACTTGCGAAGAAATAACCTCCTCAAGGGAAAAGTGTAGTATGAGACTCATCCTTGCGGAGGCTTCAGTTATGGATTTTCAAGCGTTCCTCTCTGCTCTTGTTGCAGACTGGGTGTCAATGATGAGCGGTATCGCATCAGTTGTGCTGCTCATTGCTAGTGTTGTGCGCAAGTGGGACGCGGTGCCGCGATGGGCCTTTTGGGTCGCAGCGACAACCTGTTTCTTTTTTGCCTCTGTCAGAGTATGGACTACCGAACATCGGGCGGTTGGGACCGCTAAAGCCGAGACTCACGCCTTGCAAAACAGTCTTGATGCCTTGCTTAAACCGGAGTTCCACATGAGCCTAAGCCAAGCACAAATTACCATTGATAAGAATACTTCTGTATTTATGAATACAACTCTTACCAATACTGGAGCAGCGAGTTCGGCGCTAGATTGGACCGCCCACTATACGTCACCGCAATTAGATTCTGACGTCCCGTTGATTGATTTTGAAACGGCGTCTCTTCCAGATAAGGGGCACCATAAGTTTAAAATCTCAAAAACGGACTTAGTTATTCATAGAGCCGTGGCTCCTATCCCGCACAATGGATTCATTGACGGGCGTCTAGTAGTCAGTATTCCTGGCAACAGAATCAAGGAAATCAACAGCGGGCAGGCTCGCATTACAGTGAGTGTGCACGATGTTACCGGGCGAGTGTATTCAGCGACTTGGAAAACAAGCCAAAACGCAAAAACCTCTGAAAGAGAAGGCATTTCTTAATCCAATTGTTGGGAGTTGTGCATACCTGCGAAGTTCCGACTTCAGTTAGCAATGTGCGACCCTTCCTCTGCTACCAATTGCTACCAGTACCTTCGTTTTCATGTCACCTACTGTCTCTTGCTGTCACTCCAAATATGCAAAAAGCCCAGCAATTTATTATCGCTTACAGCCGCGACGTTCATACTTATCTTTTGCCTTCGCCTCTGCCGCGCCGTCCGCCTGCCCGTCCAACCTTCGTGCTACCCCGGGATATCCATCCTCTTTTTGACCCCGTTCGCTCCTGTCTTTCACTTCGTGACCCCCCCCATTCCCCTGAAAAAAGTTGCATCAGACTTTGCATCAAAGTTCGCATCAATCAGTTCAAACTGACCCGAACCGAGCCTAACTAAACCTGATGCAAATTGATGCAAACAGCTTTGTTATCCTCAAATACGCAATGTTTATGGTGGCCGCATGAAGCGGCAGGCAGTTTCAAAAACTGAGCCCCGCAGCAGGAACAAACGCGAAAGTCGATGTACGGCTTAGTGACGGGTAAACCATAGCTAAAGTAGAAGCCTCGATGATGCACTGCCGTCACGGCAGCGTGCCTATTGTGGTCGTTTTACTGATGAGGATGTGTTAGGTAATGTTTATCACGCCTATCTAAAAGGACTATTTTCCTGGTACACAGACGCAAAAATTTGAGGCCGATTTTATTCGGCCACCCAAACCGAAAGGGCAAGTAAGTACAAATAAAGAGCAACTAAAATCCGATCCGACACCGGAGCCCTGCGTTCCGACAAAGAAATGTGGGACTTTATTTTTGCACGATAGAATAATGCTTAGCATCTTGCCCCGTCTCCTTATCTCAGGTTTGATTTGGAAATTCATTTCGACTCCCCGCTATCCGCGAAGGTTCCCCAATCTCCAGGATTTCACGACGCCAAGGACGAAATCCCAATAGAATGGAACTCCTCGGGGTTATCCCGGAAGCAGAATCATCGTTGTGCTTCTAAGACGAGTTCCGCTGCAAACTATGCCAAGGAGATTTGAACTGCCATGGAAACTTGGAATCGCGAGGAGCTTTATGCAGAGTTCTCGACTGGATTGACTGTGTCCCGGGGTCGAGACCGGCGCTGTGTAAATAACCAGCGCCAGGATTTCGACGCCTAAAATCACTGCTGTTTTTCGATTTCTTTTTGTCATAATGCGATCCGTCCAATACATTGTCACCAGGTGAGGTCTTCCCATGCGACTAATCCTACGTTACCCAAGGCAAGTGACTTCCGCCAATACTGCTGCCGCCGCTACGTACAAACGCTAGAGAGGTTTTGGCAAATGATTCAGGCCCCATCCGGTCCTCTGGCTCGGAGAAATCATCAGGAAAAAATCGCCGAGGTGGAACCGCTGGATTAGCAGACCTTTGAAGGAAGTAAGCGCTCTCGAGTTCCAAATCCGCTGAGGCCGCTACGAGTGTAGAAATTCTAGTGTCCTCGACCACGCAAGTTTAGCAGCTTCCGCATCGTAATAGGGACCATCGGTGCTGAAGAACCCGCGAAATGTTTTAGGATAGATATAATATAAGAACTTTCCCCCGAACTGCTTCATCGTGTCCTCTGTCCAGATCGAATTCCCCGTGTCGAAGAAATCGTATTGCGCATAGTTCGCTAGAACCGAGGCATGAACATTCTCCAATCCATCAACCGGGGTGGCCCCATAGAAAACTACGGCGTGGTACAACTTTGGCAAAGTGGCCGCGAGCTTGAAACTCCTCCATCCACCCCACCCAAAACCGATTGAAGAAATCTTGCTGGTATCGACGCCTGGATACTTCTCCAAGAATGCAAAACCAGCGCGCAGATCATCGACAGATTGTTCCGGCGAAAGGCTGGCGAGGACACCCTCAGCTTGACGGGGAGTCTTTGTGCCGCCAGCTCGGGACACCAAATCCGGGACCATCGCGACAAACCCTGCTGTGGCAAGCTGCCGTGCCACCTGGCGGATACCATCATTCAAGCCTTGGTTGTCATGGATCACTATGACGGCCGGATGATTTCCCTCACCTTGCGGCATTGCCAAGAAGGCTCTTATATTCTCTCCACCGGAATCATAGTTAACTATTTCTTTATCCGGGTTAGCCTCTTGAGCTCTCTGCCGTGAGGTAAATGCCGCAGCCGACCCGTTCGACCCAGTAAACAGGAGCAAGATCAGATAGCAGAGAACGCCAGCAGCCGAATTCATCGGTTTGCGACGTACGCGACGATTACTAATATTTTGAATAAAAGCTACTAGCATGCCGGTAACCTCCAAAATCCTAACCGCCGGATTCACTGTCGTGTTTGTGTCTGTTCCTTGAGCGACTGCAGCGCTTCCTTGGTCCGGATTGTCATCACGGCAATTTTTCTGGCCCTGGAATAGGGTACGACCAAACGCATCGATCCATTTTGCTCCAGCAGAGAAACGAACCGACTTTCAGCTCCAAGGGTTGGCAATGGAAAAGAAGTCCATTCGGATTTTTTTGGATCGTATTCCATAATCCGGTCGTCATCCATCATGTTGACCCAAACGTTGTGATTTGAGTCCACAGTCGCGTGGTACGGCTCATCGTCCGGCGATGGAAGAGGAACGAAATTTGTCTTCAAAGTTCGTGTGTTGATCTCAAAGAGATTCCCACCCCAGGAATCACATACCCATATAATGTCGCCGGTTTTATCGGCGCCCATTCGGCGAGGTCCTTGCGCCCATGGCACTGAAGTGTGAAAATCCGATCCTGTCCGTGCATTCATCTCGCGTTCCTTGACCGACAACGTCTCCATCTCGTTCTTTAGCGGAGGTAGCCGAATCTCTGACGTTCGACCCGTTTCAATATCGGCCCTTCCGATGATGTCGATGCCCATTTCCGCCCACCACGCGTTCCCGTCACGATCGGCGGCGATTCCGTAGCCGCTCCCAGAACCATCGGAATCAACCTGTGTGACGGATAAGAATTCCTTGAACGTATGCGCAGCGGGGTCCAGACGAATGGCACCTCGATTAGTGGATGCCCAGATGTAACCCTTGCCATCAACATCGACAGTACTGGCTGGCCCAGCCATGTCGTTGGGCGTCGTGAAGATTTCGATTTTTTCGGATGCGGGATCGATGCGGGTCATCGAACCACCGATTCCTTCGGCGGCAGCACTACCCCTGGTATCGGCCCAGATAATTCCCTTCTGGTCGCGCACCATTCCGTGACTGGCAGCCGCGAGGCCACCTTTCCCGGGCAGCTTGAAAAACTTGACCTCTCCGGTTTTGGTGTCCAGCTTCCCATAAGTGATGTCGACGCTCGGCAAGTTGTATGTGAACCAAATATTTCCATCGAGATCAGATTGAGCATCGTGAATTCCTATAGCCCCGTTCGTATTGGAGGGCGTTCCCAGAGACCAGTCGCTTCCGTCATTTGTGACGTACTTTGTCTCATGCTCTACAGCCGGATCCAACGGAACGTCATACTCTGTAAAGACGGCGCGTGCCGGCACACCCGTGGGCCTGGGACGCAGTTTAAACTTCATGGCAGATGGCCCCGGTCCACGAACCCGCGCTAAATAGCTCGCCAGCTCTTTTTCATAAAACTGGATATGAGGATCGGGGCCGGAGTCCTCGCCCAGGTAAGGGCCCACGATGCTGATTTGCTTCATCAAATTCATAATTGCAGTCCAACCCTTCTCATCAAACCGGTTCTGCAATATGTAATTTGGCTGGTGGCAGCTCGTGCAGTTGGCCCTGAAAATCCGTTTCAACCGGCGATCTTCCGGTGTTGAATCTGGAAGCGCCGCGAGGACCTGATCTCCGGTCAATTGCCGTTCGAAATCCTGCATGGGTTTTAGCACTAGGTCCTGATGGCGGGTTTCGGTGAGATTAATCTCTACACGTCCGGTCTCAAAGGCGTCAGCCTGCGCCCAAAGCCGATACCTTCCCGACGGCAACGGCGGAAAATAATACTCGCCGTTCTCGTCGGTGAAGACGCTTGTAGTGATGGTTCGTCCGTCAGCTTTTGCGGAGACCGTCACGCCCGCCATTTTCTCGCCCGACTCTGATCTGACTGTTCCGGCCAGTAAAACTCCATTCGAAGCTGCGGGAACTGAACTGGGAATAAATGCTGCGAATGACAACCCCACCGCGAAGGTAGCCAGAATACTCGTCAACATTGGTCGATTTTTTTTCATGGCATTTCCTCTGTGTCTAATCTATGGGTCCCTGCTCCCGGCTTGCGGGAGAGCCGCGTTTCTGCGGTTTCGGCACGGTTTTCAAATATTCAATGATCGAGTCGATCTCAGTGGGTTCTAATCCATACCTAAAACCCGGCATGCGAGTTGAACCATCTTGAATAAATTTTTTGATCGCAACTTCGTTGCCGGCCACGACGTCCTTATAGAGGATTGGACCGTAGATCCCGCTCGTTATCGTAGGGGCCGTATGACACACCCCGCATCGTTGCTGGAAAATTCTCCGTCCCAATTTCTGGGTTTCATTCAGGGAGTTGTTTGGTATGAGTTGTTGCGCGCTGGCTGCCGGAGTATAGGCCACGAGTGAGAAAAGGAAGATAGCAGCAATACATCTTGCTGCCGTCTCCCCAATCAAGATCAACAGTTGCTTCTCGACGTCCCTCGATTTGGCGGTAAGTGGTTTCATTATCGTCCCGCCGAGCCAGGCGGTGGAGTCACAACTGCCGTCATCTTTCGGATCATACCGTCAGATTTACTCAAAATATAAATCTCGCCATCTCCGTCCACAGAGACTCGAACATCGGCGCGACCGCCTCCATAGAGAACGCCGTAAGGATCGGGCTTGCCCGGATCAAAATTGGTTCCCTGCCACCCACCGGGATTCATCTGCCAGCCCGGCAACACGCCATCATGCGAATCGGGACCTGCAGAATCAGGCCTGGGCTTACCCTCTTTATGTACGTATCCATCCGCAACGATGTCGTACATCCGCCTCTTTATCGGGGCTTTCTCAGACCCATATGGGCTTTTGTACATCACCTGAAGTTCATGAATAGTCGCAAGCTTGTTGCGCTGCCCGCGAGTGGCAATTAGTTCGGCAAGATCGGCATAGAACAATCGCCCAGTCGTCAGATCATCAAAAATATATTTCCCGACCAGTTGCGGCATCAACTTGCCGCGGTATACGAAACCACTGCCGATAGCGTCACCATCCCGATGGCTATATTCTGCCGCTGGATACACGGGCGCGACCGGATTCTCGAGACCCACAACACTCAATACATCGCGTTCGGGAAAAGGCACAGGCGGGACCATTTGGCTGCCCGTCTTTCCGTTATCCGGACCGCCGACCACAAACAGTTGTTCCTCACCTTCACGCTCCGGATAACCGTAGTTGGCGCCTTTGATAATGATGTCGACTTCTTCCCACGAGTGCAGTCCAATATCATTTGCCAGCAGGGTGTTGGTCGGCACATCCCAACTCAGCCGGTGAGGATTGCGCAATCCGTATACATAGATTTCCGGCCTCGCTCCATTCACCGATATAAAGGGATTAGGGTCCGATCCAGTAGAGGGAATTCGATAGCGTCCGTTCGGGCTAAGCATGTCCTTGGGACGCAAAGCGATATCAGGCGTAATGCGCAATATTTTCCCCGGCAAAGCGTTGAGTTGTTGAGGGAGCATATGCGTTACACCGGGAACTTCTCCACCTCCGCCATCACCTAGCGAAATGTAAAGATTCCGGTAATCGGCGTCTCCAGGCCGAGCCACTGGATCGAAAAGCAGATCGTCCATCTGGTGCCGCGTAAACGGGAATCCCACTCTTAAAATCTCGCGCGCTGTACCCTCAAAAGTCGAATTATTAATGTTCGTATCCGTCCACTCAACGACGACGGACTCACAGCAGACCGGTCCCGCTGGAGGGTTGACCGGCGGAGTAACGGTGTATCCAGCCAGGTTCAGCCCCGGCGTGTGAGCATTGGTGGGATTCGCGGGTGCATTCTTGCCAAGATACTCGGAGTGCACGGTGTAGAATTTACCGTTCCTTGCATAGGCTGGATCGAAAGCAAGAGAAATCAAGCCTGTTGAATTTCCTTTTGCGCCGGTAAATTTCGGAAATATCTCCGCAAAATTGACGTAGGGAGTAAATTCCTTGGTATTTTTGTCGAGTATATAAAGAACAGCGCTCGCGTCGTTGACAAAATAGCGCGATTTTGATTTTGGAGCGTCCGCAGGCTCCGACCGCAAGGAATTAATCTTTCCTATTTGAGCGTGATAGTTGATTGGAGGAGGATAAGTATCCCCAAAATCGCTTGTAACCGGCGCGCTCGCATAGTCCTCCAGCAACACTGCCGTTCCGTCTTTAGTAATCTGAGGTGCCGCAGGATATTGCGCCCATAACACCGGAAGACTTATCAAACATCCGACCATCAAAAGCATTACAAAACAATTACGCAATGCACGCTTGTTAATCCCAAGAATCCTTACCACCGTGGCCCCCTTAGTTCGTCTACAACACAACCTTCGCCTTCTTCTCGAAATTTTCCAAGAGGAAAAGCATTCTTGTCAAATTTATGCGTTTTGCAGCATGTCAGCTGAGCTGTGATTTTAACCAGCTGACGATTAATGGCCGCGACCCTGGATCTTCCAGCGCCATGTGGCGGCGATCAGGATAAACGCGAACTGTCTTGGGGTCGCCCGTTTCATACAAAATGTTTGTGTCTTCAATTGTAATCCACCCATCCAATGCGCCGTTCACAACCAGCATGGGGCAGCACGGTTTGTCCAGCCATCCCTGAGTTTTCAGCGACATCGCAGGCCCCCGATTTACCCAGTCATCGACGTCTTTCGAGTGGCTCGCATAAACAAATGATTCAAGAATGGGCCAGAAATAGAATTTGTCTTTCTGCATCTCCTGCACCCACGATTTTTCAAATGTGTGATGAACAGGACCTCCCCAATTTACAGCGGCTCGCAATCTCTTCCTCTCGACATAGGCCATTTTCGAGCCCCAGATTCCGCCGGCGCTGTGGCCAATAAATCCCATGCGTTTCACATCAAGGTCCGGGCGAGTCTCCATATAGTCGATGACGGCCGTGTAGATGCGCTCGGCATCGGGTGTGTACCAGAAAGGGCATTCACCGGCTCCTGGCATGTCTGTACGGAAAGTTGCCAGTCCGGCATCGAGGTAGTCAGCAAGATTCCAATCCTCGTTGTACACATCCACCCCGCCCGTGTGGATAACAATGGGCGGTTTAGTTATGCCTTTCGGTTTTCTAAGATAACCAATAATTTCCTTCCCTTCGAAGGGAATGGTTATGCGCTCCAAGGGAGGGTCGAAATATCTAGCAGCCTTCAAATAAGTCTCGACGGACTTCCTGTAGGCTGCTTGCTTGGCCGGATGGTTGAGCACCGGAAATTTCCCGATGCTGTAATATAGGGACGCCATCTGATATGCCTTCATGGCTTCCTGAGACTCCCCCTGCTTCTCGAAAGTTTCGGCCTTGGCTTCCCACGGCTCCGCCAATCGAGTCCACGCCGCAGCCCAAGGGATGGCGTCCAAATTCGGCAAACTACGGAACACCGCTTCCGCTTGGGCTGGATCGGCGCCACGGCCAATAAATCTGCCAAGGCGATATTTAGCTCCCACCATATATTGCGGGTCAGTCAAGAGGTTAGGGGTGTCTTGCTGAGCCGCGCCGCGATAGTTTTCTTCATTGAAGGACTCTGCGGGCTCGAGGCGTTTACTCCCCGAAGCTGTTACGGTGCTCGCTAACGCCAAGGCTGCCCCACCAACGGCTATATCCAGAAATTCACGCCGCGTCGATTTGTTTAACCTGTGCATGAGTTTCTCCCATAAAAAAATGGCTGTGGTTCCACAGTTCAGGCTTGCGGAAATTATTGATGATACTTCCGATCACCACTCCGTCGATTACGGAGGAAACGACCCGTGTCGAACTTTTCCGAACGCTAACGAACCTTAACCTCCATATAGAGAAACGGAGCCGATGGAATTGCCTGGAACTGATGAGGAATTCCGCGCGGCACTACCATAACGTCTCCTTGACTGAGATTATAGGTCGTCGCCCCGTTAATTGTTTTGCCTCTCAATTCAGTCGGTGATATCTGTTTCGCGTCAGGTGCGGTGCCACCCGCGACGAACGTTGCTGTCCCGGTTGTCACATAGAAAATGTCGGTGTCCAGCGTATGAATCTCGACTTCAGTGGGGTCATCATGCCGGCTCGCCCTAACTCTATAGTTTGCGTTTCCTGATTGACCTGCGAATAGATCTGGAATGGGAAGAGAATGTTTATAAGAGGCCTCGACTTTCTGGTGTTCAACATAGACTGGCGAAGCCGAAGATTTATCCTGAGCGTGGTTATGAGCAAGTCCGCCCGCAATCACAAGAAATACAATTCCAATCAAGATGCGATTTAGTTTTTTCAAGATTCCTCCCTGAAACACTTTTCGCTTGATGTTCCGACAATGCCGACCATCTGTTGCAAAAATCACAGCAGCTCAATTCAGAGGCTGGATGCGAACGATTCGCCCGGTGCTGAAGTCCGGATACCACACCGTTACCGGAGTCGTTGAGTTATCGACCCAAATGTCTCGCGTGACGGCATAGGGTTCCGGCATTGCGTATTCTGTCCAATGATCAAGTAGTGGATTAAATCTTAATAAGCCCTTCCCATGTAGCTCTCCAACCCAGACTTCACCATTTTTGTCAGGCATCGCGGAATAGAAATCCGTATAAGGTTCAGGAAGCCTGGGCGGCCAATACTCGCGCATGCGCTTCGCTTTCGCATCAATCTCCACTAAGGTACCGTTTTCGCCGGCAAACCAGGCGTTCCCAAAAGGATCAAATCCCCCCCTTCTAGCAGATGATGGGCGGGCCCCGGTATCGAGACTCAACATCTCGCCCGTCCGCAAGTTGAAAAGCTCCGCGGAATTCTGATCGGTCCCCACAGGAGCTCCACCCGCCCAGTAGTTCCCATCATTTGAGATAAGGACGTCATAGCTGAAACGCGCCTTGATGGGCCACTCTTGAACGATCTTTCCGCTGTTCGGATCAATCTTCTGAACGCCGTGATCTCCGCCTCGCAGGCTGTTTGAACTGGTCAAAAGATAGCCGTCAGGCGTCACAGCGAAATTTCCCAAACCCGTGTTATTAATTTCGGCTGTGGTCTCTGCCGGAATATCCGTAAACTTTTCTGTTTTTGGATCGAACTTCAGGAGCCTATGCGCCCAAGGCTCGCTGATGAGCACAATGCCGCTTTTTTGCACATTAACGTGATGCGTTCCGGGCAGCGCGCCTTCTGTCAGAGGAATCTGAAACTCAGTTACGATCCCTGTCCGCGAATCCAGCCTTCCAACGTAACGGTTATAGTGGTTCGTATACCAGATATTGCCGTTGGAATCGCCGTACACATCGTGAATGCTTTGCAATACGCTGGGCAACTCATATTCCGTTACGACGACCCGGTTTGATGCCCCCGTCAGACGTGGAAATATATGGAGAGGTCCATCCTTGGATTCGGGCCCTCGGACCGTTGCGAGCCATTTCGCCAGAGCTTTGTCGCTGGCTTGCTCCGCAGGCCCTACTTTATCTTGCGGGTGGATAAGAGCGGCACGACGGTGAAGCATTCGGTTTACGATTACACCCCAGCTTCGTTCATCGTAACGGTTTTTCAATATTTGTTGAAAGGAATGGCATCCCAATCCGCACGAAGTATGCAGACGTTCTTTTTCTTCAAGTGTGCCCGGCAAATTCCACAGTAATTCTTCGCCACTTAATTGCGATTCGATCTCTGGAGTCGGAGGCAGGGTCGTGCTCTTTGTAACTCTTTCGAGAACAATTTCATCGAGCTTTGTCGCACCGTCAATTCGCACCGGCTCTCTTATGTAAGGCTGGTATTCCAGAGGGCTTGCGATCCGCAGGGTATACGAGCCGGGCTGCATGCGCGGAAATTCATAATTGCCATCTTCGTTGGTGTATACGGTGGTCCGAACGCCACCCGGCGCGATCAATTGCACGCCGATACCCACCGGCGGGTCGCCGCTTGCAATTCGTACTATACCCGTCGCACCGCCTGAGAGACCACTTTGCACGCTCCATTTACGACTGACAGCGCGGTACCACGGGTTGGCTGGTAAAGTTTCTCCTTCGACACAGCATTTGTCGCTGTGCAGATAACTCACAACGTCTGCAATGTCTGCATCGCTAAGAGTCGTCTGAAATGACGGCATGCCCGGCCCGCCAATTCTAATCTGACTAGTCACGGTGTCATCGTTGACTTCCGCACCTGTCACCAGTGCTTCTAAATGGAAGAGGCCTTCGAGATGTGGGGCGTCCTTCTGATATTTGTTATGGCACACCCAGCACTTGTGGGCATAAATATTTTCCCCTCTTGCGGGACCGCTGTCGGCTATCTCCGTGTAATGGTCAAGCCGATAGGAGAGCTGAAGGTCATCAGTGCTGGTCCGTGCAGTCGATGGATTTGTGATCAGACGCGAAGAAGTCTGAGCTGCTGTCGTGTCTAAAGACATTGCGATGAGCAGAACCGATCCCAGAATAGCGGCACATAGCATCATCAACTGTCTCCGCCGTCTCATCAATTCCTCCATCCAAGTTGTTAGACGAGCGGATGAGGCGGCCCAGTTCCAGCAACTAGGCCGCCCATGCGCTTCTAGCACCAGCTTCGAGCCGAACTTACCAAATCACCTTCAGCCCAAACTGTATTTCTCGCGCGGGTACTGCCAATTGATCGACAGAACCAGCGCCGCCGCTTGGAGCACCATTTTCATCGAAAAATGTGCTGTTGTTTATCGGTGCCAGGAAGGCCGCGTGGTTGAGTACATTAAAGAATTCCGCCCGAATTTGGACGTTGAAGTTCTCGGAGATGCGCCTGATGTAGTTGTTCTTGAAGACCGAGAAATCGAGGTTGTAAAAGCCTGGCCCGATCACGCTGTTGCGTCCCACATTGCCCATCAGATTTTGACAATATACCTGACCGTTCGGAGGTGGCGCCGCAGCACCCGGAAAAGAATTGGGAGTGCACTGCGCGGCCAAGGCAATGGGCGCTGTTGGAAGAGTGAAGCACCTAAGGTTGACGTAGTTGCCGGGATTGCCTGGACTCACCGTTGCGCAACCCGGCGTCACGTTCGGAAAAGCCCATGAATCAGCGCTATTTAGTCCGAGCGGATCGCCTCCAATCAAAGGAGTAAAGGGCTGGCCGCTTTGGGCCGTGAAAATCCCACCAAGCTCCCATCCTCCTAACAGCTGCGAGGCCATGCCTCCCCAATCCTTTGGCGTGGGGAGGTCCCAGATGTAGTTCAGAACAAAAGTGTGAGCAATGTTGTAATCACTCAACCCTCGCCGCCCCGGCCAAAAAGTGAACGGGCTGGCAATCGAGTTCGTAAATGGGTCACCGATTGCCGTGGCGGAGCCGGTATCAATCCCTTTCCCCCACGTATACGAGGCCTTGGCCTGAATGCCGTGGCTGAACTTCTTCGTGAAACTTGCTTGAAGCGCGTCATACAACGCCGTGCCACCCCAGTAGCCACCGCGGATATCGCCAACGTTGGGGTTAATCCGGGAGCCGGCTCCGCCGCTGACGGCTGGAAATAATACACCGAGAGAGGTCTGCGTTGGCTGGACAGTGTTTATATCATCCTGGCGGTTATACATATGAACGCCATGATTGCCGACATATCCAACTGACGCCGACATCGAGTTGCTAATCTGCTGCTGAATGTTCAAGTTCCAGATCATCATGAAATTGCGCGGGGGATTGGGCTCGATCCAAGCAGTCTGAAGTTTTGTTGGGTCAGCAGAAGAACTGTTGAGTCCGCTGGGGAACGAGCCTTGGGGCAAGCTCCCGGATGTAATGAGCAATGCGAAAGGAGCCGATTGGTCCTGCATGACAAAGAACTCGCTCGTCAGAGGCAGAACGTCGAAGATTCCGAACGCCGCACGCACGGAGGTCTTCCCGTTCCCAAATGGATCCCAAGCAAGGCCGACCCGGGGTTCGAAATTCCACTTGGTAGGATTGCTGAACAATGGCGCCCCCAAGGTAGGGGTAGGGGACGTCAAAGCCCTGAGATTTACGAGCTTGTTATTCGCCTCAGTGGGGACGGTAGACATCTCATAACGCAAACCCAGATTGAGAGTCAAGTTAGGTCGTATCTTCCAATCATCCTGAACATAGGCGCCCACTATACTCTGACGAAGTCCCTCGTACGTCGTTCCTGAGGGTGATCCCGTAAAAGTGTTAGCCCGGTTCGTAAGGAAACCGTAGAGGGAGCCGAAATTGAATACGCCATTAACTCTATTGAAGTAATGGGTGTTTTGCTGAACTCGCTCAAAACTGGCGCCAAATTTAATGGCGTGATTTCCCTTGACCAGAAAACCATCATCATAGCCCTGAAACGAGTTCCAGAAGTGGAAGGGCG
>Ga0209168_10001393_pt1 | contig 19041 bp, 18 predicted proteins | sample Coa_R1_FD_187156 | JGI IMG/M metagenome (GOLD analysis project Ga0209168, IMG submission 187156) | Surface soil microbial communities from Centralia Pennsylvania, which are recovering from an underground coalmine fire - Coalmine... | ecosystem: Environmental > Terrestrial > Soil > Unclassified ...
GACCTACTCTTCGTCCTGGGCCGGCTTGACGTAGCCGAAGAACGCTCGGCGCTTGATCAGGTCGGCGACCTCGGCCGGCACCATGGTTTCCCACGAGTCGTCCTGCGCGGCGATCCGGCGCAGCACGTCGCGGCTGAAGATCGGCAGGTACTCGGGCCGGTAGTTGTCCAGATGGACGAAGCTGCCCCGGCCGAACAGGTAGTCGTACAAGGGCTGCAGCTCTTGCTGGACCTTGATGTCGTAGACCGTCTTGAGTTCGTCGTCGGGACTCGGCCGGTGCGGGTAGACGTAGAGCTTCAGCTCGTTCTTGAACAACCGCCCGAAGCTCTCCAGGATCCCGCCGGGCAGCTGCGCGTGGTTTTTCTCGTCGAACAGGTCGATCAGGCTCGGCACGCCCATCACGATGCCGATCCGCTCGGTGGTCCGCTCGGCGATGTAGGCGGCCAGCCGGTAGTAGTCGAAGTAGTCGGTGATGAGCACCGTCTCGCCGCACGCGGCCAGCAGCTCGGCCCGGGCCAGGAAGTCGCGGCGGTCGACGTCCTGCCCGCCGGCCAGCAGGTTGCGCATCGTGATCTCGGTCAGCTGCAAGATGGGCTTGCCGGCCACCGCGGGGTCCTCGGCAAACTTTTCCTTGGCCGTGGCGAGCATGTCCAGGTTCACGTGCGTCGGCGGCCGGAAGCTGCCCCGCTCGACAAGGATCGCCTTCTTGCGCAGCATCTCGCTCGGCTGCAGCACCTCGCGGTCGGGCCCGAACATGGCCACCCCGCTCAGCCCGAGCTGGACCAGCTTGAGTGCCATCAGCCGGTTGTCCACGCCGCGGAACTCGATGCCGCGGAACTGGATCATGTCGATCTCGATCCGGCCCACGGTCAGCCGGTCGAGCAGGCTCTCGATCAGCTTCTCCGGCTCGTGGTGGTGGAAGAACGCGCCGTAGAGGAGGTTCACCCCGACGATGCCGAGCGCCTCCTGCTGCAGCCAGGCCTCGACGTCGAGCATCCGGACGTGCATCACGATCTGGCTCGGCTCGTCATGGGCCTGGGACTGGAACTTCACGCCCATCCAGCCGTGGCATTCGTTGCCGCCGCGGTAGCTGCGCGCCACGACGGTGTCGGCGAAGGCGAAGAAGCAGTTCGAGTCGCCGCGTTCGTCGTTCAGCCGCTCAACGTTCAGCTGGAATTCTTTGTCGAGCATGCCCTGCAGGCGGCCCATCGAGACGTACCGGTCGGCCTTGCCGTAGACGGCGTCGCTGACCGCCATGTCGTAGGCGGAGATGGACTTCGCGACGGTCCCCGCGGCCCCGCCGACCCGGAAGAACCAGCGGACCACCTCCTGGCCCGCTCCGATCTCGGCAATCGTCCCGTACCAGCGGGGATCCAGGTTGATCCGGAGCGCCTTCTGGTGGGTGTCGGTTAGCTGAGCGCCCACGATGAGCTCGGTCATCGTAACTCCCCTGCCTGCTCACGCTGCCCGCTTACGTCGCTCGGATTGTACTAATTCCGCGCTGCCTGCCGCCAGGGGCGTCCCCAGCCGGCCTGCGGTAACGTTCCCGGAACGGTCGCCGCGTAGGGTGCGGTTCCATGAGCGTGCGGCTGGGATCGGCCCGGACCTGGAGGATCGCCCTCGGGGGCCTGGCGCTGCTGTCCTTCGCGGCCGCCGTCCCGCTGAGCCTGCTGGCACACCAGTCGGCCAACTTGGTCATAGCGGCGGTGATCGGACTGCCCAGCGCGGGGATAGGGGTGCTGGTGACCCGGCGCCAGCCGGGCAACCCGCTCGGCTGGCTGTTCCTCGTGAGCGCTGTCTGCCAGTTCATCGGCACCGCCGCTGGCGGCTACGCGCTGCTGGCCTACCATCTCGGGCACCACCTTCCCCTGGCCTCGGTGGCGCTGGCGCTGGACCAGATCTGGGGTCCCAGCCTGGTGGTGTTCGCGGTTTCGATCCTGCTCTTCCCCGACGGCAGGCTCTCCTCGCGCTTCTGGCGCTGGGTTTTCCGCGTCTATTGCGTCGCCTTCGCGGCATTGCTGCTCGCTACCGCCGTGGCGGTCGCCGGTGCTCTCGCCGCCCGCCCGGTCCACGTCGACGAAAGCGGCGGGCTGGCGGCCGTCGATCATCCGGCCGGCTGGTTCAACGCCGTCCAGGGCATGACCCTCATCCTGATCTTCGGGCTGTCGCTGAGCTTCATCGTCCGCCAGGTGCTGAGCTGGCGGCGGGCCGGCGGGGAGCGGCGTCAGCAGCTGAAATGGCTGGCGAGCGGCGCCTTCGTCAGCGTCGCCTGCCTGGTCGTGGCGGGGACCTTCGGTTCGTCGAGCAATAACAGCAATGGCCCGACGCTCCTGGGCGCGCTCGGCGTCCTCGCATGGATGGGTGTCACGGCGCTGCCGGTGTCGATCGGGGTGGGGATCCTGAAGTACCGGCTGTACGAGATCGACCGGATCATCTCCCGGACGCTGGCCTACGCGATCGTCACCGGCCTGCTCGTCGGGCTGTATGCCGGCCTGGTGCTGCTGGCCACCCAGGTCCTGAAGTTCAGCTCGCCGGTGGCGGTCGCGGCCTCCACCCTGGTGGCGGCGGCCTTGTTCAACCCGGTGCGGCGGCGGGTGCAGCACGCCGTGGACCGCCGGTTCAACCGGGCCCGGTACGACGCCGAGCGGATGGTGGCCGTGTTCGCCGCCCGGCTGCAGGACACGGTGGACACCGACTCCGTGAGCGCCGATCTGACCGGAGTGGTGCACACCGCTCTTGAGCCGACTCACGTATCGGTGTGGCTACAGCATTGACATGATTAGACGGTGAGCAACCTGGATCCGGCCCCGGAGGCCATCGCGCTCGCGCCTGCCGTGGTGCACGCCGTGGACGTGCTCGAGGCGCGTAAGGCGGCCATCGGCGATGGCACCGAAGTCCGCAGGCTCCTGCCGCAGCGGACGCTGCGGACCGTGGGCGCGTGGTGCTTCCTTGACCACTACGGGCCCGACGACGTGAGCATCGGCCCGGGCATGCAGGTGCCACCCCATCCCCACATCGGCCTGCAGACCGTGAGCTGGCTGTTCGAGGGCCTGGTGCTGCACCGCGACAGCCTGGGCAGCCGGCAGATGATCCGGCCGGGTGAGCTGAACCTGATGACCGCCGGGCAGGGCATCGCGCACTCCGAGGAGTCCGCGGCCGGCCGGCCCGGTGCGCTGCACGGCCTGCAGTTGTGGATCGCGCTGCCCGAGCCGGACCGGTTCACCGAGCCGCGGTTCGCGCATCACAGCGACCTGCCGGTGCTGCGAGAGGGCGGCGCGCGGGTCACCGTGGTCATCGGCGAGTACCGCGGCGAGCAGTCACCCGCCGAGGTGTTCACCCCGCTGGCCGGGCTGGAGGTCGCGGTCCCCGGCGGCGATGACTTCGTGCTCCCGGTCCGGGAGGATTTCGAGTACGCCGTGGTCGCGGTGGACAGTTCCGCGGTGGTGGCGGGTGCGCTCATCGCACCCGGGCTGCTGGCGCACCTGCCCTCCGGCCTGTCGGAGATCCGGCTCTCCCCGGCCGGCGGGCGCAGGCTCGCCCGGTTCTTCGTGCTCGGCGGCGTGCCGTTCGGCGAGCGCCTGCTGATGTGGTGGAACTTCGTGGGGCGCAGCGGCGAGGAGATCGCCCGCGCCCGCGAGGACTGGGTGGCCGGGCGGTTCGGGGACGTGCACGGCTACCCCGGCGAGCCGCTCGCGGCGCCGCCGCTGCCCACGGTCCCGCTCAGGCCCCGGTGAGGCGGCGCGCCGGGCCCCGGTTCCGCCGCATGCCCGCCAGCCAGAGCCGCATCCGCCGCCGCCAGGGCGGCGCGTTGTAGCGGCCCATGTGGATGCACAGGTCCGGATAGCCCGGAACCCCCGGCACCATGCAGCCACCGTCACAGTTACCCCAGCAGTGCCGGCAGTGGCGCGGCGCAGGCATATATCCATGGTTCCAGATACGCTCAGGCTTCATGGCAGTAGGTCAGGGGGTGTCCGCTTCGCCTTCTCTCTACCGCAAGGTGGCCGACGATATTAAGGCCGCGATCGCCGCCGGCGGGTACGCGACGGGAACCCGGCTGCCTTCGGAGAGCGAGCTAGCCGAGCGCTACTCGGTGTCCCGCGGCACGATCCGCCAGGCGTTCGCGGCGCTGCGCGCGGACGGGGTGATCGCCTCCCGGCGCGGGGCGCGCCGGGTAGTCATCGGCGGGCCGAGGGTGCAGAGCTTCGGTGAGCTGCTGTCGTTCTCCCGCTGGGCCCGGGCCATGGGCGAGGTGCCGAGCGGCCGGGTCATCGTGCTGCAGCGCCGTCCGGCCAAGCCGCTGGAGGCCGAACGCCTGGCGCTTCCGCCCGCCGCGCCGATCTACTTCCTGGTCAGGGTGCGGCTGCTGTCCGGCCGTCCGGTGATGATCGAGCGTGGTGCCTACCCGGACCGGGTCGGCGCGCTGGTGGCCGGGATGGACCTGGAGCATGGCTCGATCACCGAACGCCTAGAGGAACTCGGCACCGTGTTCGCCGACGCGGAGCACATGATCGACGCCGTTCCGGCCTCGGCCGAGGACGCCAGGCTGCTTGGCGTCAGCCCCCGGGTGCCCCTGCTGCGCGAGCGCCGCCTCACCACCGACCTGGCCGGCGCGCCGGTCGAGTGGTCCGACGACCGGTACCTGGGCAGCGCGGTCGCGTTCAGCGTGCACAACTCCACCGCGGTCAACGCGCTGTCGCGGTCTCGCTCACATCCCGACAAGGGCGTCAAGTAGCGCGGTGAAGTGCGCGAACCGCGGCGCGGTAACCGCCGGGTCCTTGGCCTGGTCGTCCCAGCGGCGCACCGCCACCGCGTCGCGGGAGAACGGCAGTGCCTCGAACGCGGTCACCTCGGCCGCGCTCATCGGGCCGCCCTGCAGCGCGAGCGTGCGGACCGATTCGCCGGACAGCAGCCCGAAGTAGCCGGCGTCCGCCGCGCACAGATACCGCTTGGCGGGCACGTGCAGGCGCACGGGTTCGGTCACCGCCTCGCCGAACCACTGGCTCAGCCAGTTCGCGCCCGCCTCGCCGTGCCGGTCGTCCTCCGTTTCCCCGAGCAGGTGGCCGATGTCGTGCAGCAGCGCCGCCGCCACCAGTGCGCTGTCCGCGCCGGCCGCTTCGGCCAGCGCCCCGGCCTGCAGCATGTGCTCGCCGATGGGCACCGGTTCGCCCATGTGGTCACGTGCCCCGGGCCCGGCGAACAACTCCCCGATCGTCTCGGCCGCGGTCATCCGGTCTCCTCTCGTTGCATGCCCTCGCGGGGAGGTCTGGGGGGGTCTGGGGGGTCGTCCCGCCTGGCCAGCACGGCCAGCGTGCTGGCCAGGCCGTCCAGGTCGGCGTAGCAGCCCTGCAGGTGGCGGCCGCCGGTGACGCTGAACGCGGTGCGGGCGTGCATGATCCGGGTGTTGTCGAAGATCAGGCAGTCACCGGGGGCGTGCCGCAGGTTCAGCTGACGTTCGGGCCTGGCCAGCAGCCCGGCCCACCGCCGGTAGGCGCGGTAGAACGCGACGACCTCGGCATACGGGCCCCGCAGCGGCTGCGCCGACCGGTTGTTGAACCGCACTCCGCGGATCCGGCCGCGCGGGTCGAGCTGGATGAGCGGCTGGCTGGCCCGTAGTTCGGTGCTCTTGTCTTGGTAGCCGAACGGAACGGGGATCCCCGCCATGAGGTCAAATGTCTCGCGGTCCGTGGCGCGAAGCTCAGCGGCGGCCGCGAACCCGTCGACCAGGCCGGTCTCTCCCCCCTCGTCGGCCGAGCGCAGGCAGTGCAGCAGCTGGACGGTAGGCACCGGATCCCGGTACGGGTTATCGGTGTGCGGCAGGATCCGGCGGCTGGTAAAGGCCAGGTTGCCTGGCCGGGGCTCGACCCGGACGTCGAACAGCCGGCGTCCGCGGCGCCGTCGAGCGCGTGCGCGGCCAGCCAGCCGCGAGAGAAGACGGACCGGTGCCCACCGGGGGCGTAGGTCACCGTCACCGACTCCCCCGTATCCTCGGCGGCGCTCACGGTCAGCCCGTCCGGCAGCTCGGTGATGTCCTGCAGTTTCTGTCCGCTGACCGGGTCCAGGCATTCGGCGCACGGACAGTTGTCGCGCAGCCAAACGGCAGGGAAACGTAGCATGTGCCCGCCCGCGACGAACTCCAGGTGGTCCTCATTCTGGCTGGTCAAGCCGGACCTCCGGGATCCGGTCAAACACTACCGGCGTGTAGAGTTGGCTATACATGTTATTATTTGACTATACTGACGGCCGTGAGGCTCACGCAACGGATCGTCGTGATCGGCGGGGGCGTGCTCGGCACGATGCACGCGGTGACGGCCAGGCGGCGCGGTTACGAGGTCGTGCACCTGGAGCGCGAGAGCGAGGCTCGTGGCGCGAGCGTCAGGAACTTCGGCCTGGTCTGGGTGAGCGGCAGGCGGGCAGGCGCCGAGCTCGCGCTGGCCCTGCGCGCCCGGGAACTGTGGGCCGAGCTGGGCGCGGCCATCCCGGGCCTGTGCTTCCGGCCCGCGGGCTCGCTCACGCTGGCCACCGACGACGCCGAGCTGCGCGTGCTCAAGGAGGCGGCGGCGCTGCCCGACGCGGACCGGCGCGACTTCGAGCTGCTGGACCCGGGTACCGTCCGGGAGGCCAACCCCGCGCTGCGCGGCGAGGTGGCCGGCGGCCTGCTCTGCCGTGCGGACGCGATCGTCGAACCGCGCCTGGCGCAGCCCGCGCTGCGCGGCTACCTGGCCGCCTCCGGAGACGGGTACGAGTGGCTGCCCGGCCGGGAGGTGACCGAGATCGTGCCGAACGCCGTACGCGATCACACCGGCGCCTGGCACCAGTGCGACCTGGTGGTTCTGTGTCCCGGGGCCACGCTCACCGGGGTGGTGGGCCAGTACGCGGGGTCCCTGGCCCGCGACGGAGTACGCCGGGTCCGGTTGCAGATGATGCAGACCGCGCCGCTGGCCGACCGGCTGACGACGGCGGTCGCCGATGGTGACTCGCTGCGCTACTACCCCGCCTACGACCTGCCGGGACGCTGCCAGCTGCCGCCGCAGGCGCCGGTCGCGGCGCGCACCCGGGCCCAGCTGCTGATGGTCCAGCGCGCCGACGGCGGCCTGACCATCGGTGACACGCACGAATACGACGAGCCGTTCACGTTCGACGTGGACACCGACGCCTACGACCACCTGCAGGGCCGCGCCGAGGCGCTGCTCGGCACGCCCCTCCCGCGCATCCAGCGCCGCTGGGCCGGCGTCTACAGCGAGGTCAGCACCGGCTCGGCGCTTTATCACCGGTCCGAGCCCGAACCCGGCGTGGTGCTGGTCACCGGTCCGGGAGGGCGGGGCATGACCTGTGCCCCGGCGATCGCGGAGGAGACATTCCGTTGACCCGAATCACCATTGCCTGCCTGGACATGGCCGGCACCACGGTCCGCGACGACGGCAGCGTGCTGGAGGCGTTCGGCTCCGCCATCGCGACGCAGAACCTGCCCGCGGCCGCGTACCAGCAGGCCATGATCGACGTGAAGTCGAGCATGGGCCAGTCCAAGATCGAGGTGTTCCGCCGGCTCCTGGGCAGCGAGCAGGCTGCGCAGCAGGCCAACGAGGCGTTCGAGGACCACTATGCCGCGGCCGTCCGCGCGGGTCACGTGACGGCCATGCCGGGGGCGACGGACGTGTTCAAGATCTGCCGGGACGCCGGCATCCGGGTCTGCCTGACCACCGGCTTCTCCCCCGCCACGCGGGATGCCATCATCTCCGAACTCGGCTGGGGCAACCTGATCGACCTGGCCCTGTCGCCCGCCGACGCCGGCCGCGGGCGGCCGTGGCCGGATCTGCCGCTGACGGCGCTGTTGTTCCTGAATGGCGGGGCGGTCAGCGAGCTCGCGGTGGCCGGCGACACGTCCAGCGACGTCGAGTCCGGCCTGCGCGCCGGGGCCGGGATCGTGGCGGGCGTGCTGAGCGGCGCCGGGTCCCGCGCCGACCTGGAGCAGGCGGGCGCGCCGCTCATCCTGGACACGATCGCCGATCTGGTACCTCATGTCCTGGGTTGATGGCGATCCCAGGCCTGGCCGACGGCCGGCCGTGCTGGTTAGTATGTGCGCTCATCGACGTACCTCCGCTCCTGCCGGGGAAGCAGAGCGTCACCAGCGCGGGTAAGGCCATGACGAGTCAGCAGGGCGGAGCGAAGCAGCCGGCCGGAATCCGTGACGTGGCCAGGAAGGCCGGCGTCTCGGTCGCCACGGTGAGTTTCGCGCTCAATGGCCAGCCGGGCGTCTCGGAGGAGACCCGCCACCGGATCCTGGCCGCCGCGGCGGAGCTCGGCTACCGGGCCAACCCGCAGGCCCAGGCCCTGCGCCGGGGCCGGACGACGACCTACGGCCTGGTCATCCGTAACTTCAACAACCCCTTCTTCCTCGAAGTGCTGGCCGGCGCCGAGCAGGTCGCGGACGAGGCCGGGGTCACCTTGCTGCTGCTGGACTCGCACTACTCCCTGGAACGCGAGCGCATGCTGGTGCGGGAGATGGCCGCGCAGCGGCTGGCTGGCCTGGCCATCGCCCCCGTAGGGAAGGGCGAATCGGTGCTCGCCTGGCAAGAGCTGCGCCCGGGCACGCCGGTGGTGGCGCTCAACGCGAGCGTTGAGGCCATCGCGGGAGTGTCCCGGGTGTACCCAGACAACGCGACCGGCGTCGAACTGGCCATGCGGCGGCTGGCCGAGCTCGGTCACTCCAGCGTCGCGTTCTTGTCCGCGCCGCGGGGCCTGGTGGCGGACCCGGACCGGCTCCGCCATTTCCGGCGGCTGGCCCGCGAACTCGGGATCCGGCCGAATGTCATGCACTCGCCGCTGACCATCACCGACGTACGCAGGGCAGCCGGAACCCTGCTGGCCCGCCCGGACGCGCCTACCGCGGTCATCACCAACTCCGACTACACAGCGCTCGGGATCTACCTGACCGCTCGTGACCTGTCCCTGCGGATCGGGCCCGATGTCTCGGTCATCGGCCACGACGACCTGCCCACGTCTGAGCTACTCGACCCGCCGCTGGCGACCATCCACCTGGACGGCCGGGAAATGGGCCGCGCGCTGATGGCCAGACTGCTGGACCACAACCCGCCGAGCGACCACGTCGCCCCGGTTCACCTGGTCGAACGGGCCTCGCTCCAGGCCCCGCAGGCCTCGGTCCGGCCGCCGCAGGGCGTCGTCGCGGACGGAGCCGCGGCGCTACGTGCGGCAACTCGGTAACGGTTCTTGACACCCCGTTCAGCCTGTGTTTGCATGTCGCATGCTAAACGTTTTAGCTGCATAGACCGTGCATTCTCAGCTGGGGGCGAGAGGGGCCGGCAGGCCCTCCTCGGCGCCGCCGCCCGGGATGTTCCGGGCCGTCGCGGTCCGCTTCGGGATGGGGAAGCTTTTCAGGAGGCACTGGTGAGATCGCCATATCGATTCGCGTTCGCCGGGATCACGGCAGCAGTACTGCTCGCGACCGGATGCTCGTCGAGTTCGTCATCTGGTTCGTCTGGCTCAGGCTCAAGCGTCAACTGGGCTAACGAATCGTCCGTGTCAGCCGGCGGCGGCCTGAGCGCGCTGGTCGCGGCGGCCAAGAAGGAGGGCACGCTCAACGTGATCGCCCTCCCGCCGACCTGGGCCAACTACGGCACGATCATCAACACATTCCAAAGTAAGTACGGGATCAAAGTCAACTCCACGCTCCCCGATGGCACCAGCCAGCAGGAAGTGGACGCGGTGAAGCAGGAGAACGGCAGCCCCAAGGCACCCGACGTGCTGGACGTCGGCCTGGCGGTCGCCCTGGCCAACACGAAGCTGTTCGCACCGTACGAGGTCAGCACCTGGTCTGACATCCCGGCCGCGCAGAAGGAGCCGACCGGCCTGTGGTACGAGGACTACGGCGGCTACATGGCCATCGGCTACGAGGCCAAGTTCGGCACCATCACCTCGCTGAGCCAGTTGCTCACCCCGAAGTTCAAGGGCGCGGTCGCACTGAACGGGAACCCCACCTCAGCCAACGCGGCCCTGAACGCCGTCATGATGGTGAACCTCGCCGAGGGCGGAACGCCCAGTGACATCTCCAAGGGCGTGGCCTTCTTCCACCAGCTCAAGCAGGTCGGCAACTTCAACCCCATATCGGCTACTGGCGCCACGACCAAGGCCGGCTCGACCCCGGTCGTGTTCAACTGGGATTACCTCAACCTCCAGAGCTATGTGGGAGTACCGGGCTGGAAGGTGTTCGTGCCACCGGGCGTCGCCCTGGGCGGGTACTACGCCCAGGCGATCAACAAGAACGCGCCGCACCCGGCCGCGGCCCGGCTGTGGGAGGAATTCCTCTACTCCCAGGCCGCCACCGGCGGGCAGAACCTATGGCTGCAGGGCGGTGCCCGGCCAGTCGAGGAGCAGGCCATGACCTCCGCCGGCACCATCGACACCGCCGCGGCCGCCAAGCTGCCGCCCGTCTCCGGTACGCCCGTGTTCCTGAGCGAGTCCCAGTCTTCCGACGCCGCCACTTACCTGGCGACGAACTGGGCGAAGGCCATCGGCTAGCGAGGGAACGTGACCGTCGCCGCGACAGCCAAGACCGGCGCCCGGCCCTCGTGGGCCGGGCGCCGGCCGCCCGCTCCCGCCTGGGTGGGCACCGTCCCCTTCCTCGCCTACGTCGCGATCTTCCTGTTGTGGCCCACCGGGATCGTGGCCGTCGACGCGCTGAAGAATCCCAGCGGCGCATGGGCCTTCTCCAACATCAGCGAGCTCGGCAACTCGCAGATCCGCGATTTCTTCATCGGCTCGTTCAAGCTGTGCCTGCTCTCGTCGGTGACCGGGGCCGTGCTGGGCGCGATCCTGGCCTACGTGGTGGCGTCCGGCGACCCGGACGGCCTGATCCGCAGGCTCTACCTGTCCGTCTCGGGCGTCCTGGCCCAGTTCGGCGGGGTGACGCTGGCCTTCGCTTTCCTCGTGACCATCGGCCCCGTCGGCCTGCTGTTCCACGCCAGCTGGTACTTCGACTTCCCGTGGGGTATCGGCCTGATCTACACCTACTTCCAGATCCCGCTGATGGTGCTGGTCTTCCTGCCCGCGATCGACGGGCTGAAGGTCCAGTGGCGTGAGGCGTCGGAAAGCCTCGGCTCGTCCTCCTGGCAGTACTGGCGGTACGTAGGCGGCCCGCTGCTGGCGCCGGCCTTTCTCGGCGGGACCCTGCTGCTGTTCGCGAACGCGCTGTCGGCCTTCGCCACCATTCAGGCCTGGGAAAACCAGATCGCCTACATCGTGCCGCAGCAGATCAGCACCGCGATGTCCAGTGAGGTCGGGCTGAGCAGCGTCAACGTGGCCTCCCTACTCGCCCTGGGTCTGGTGATCATGGTGGCCATCGTCATGGCGGCCTACGTACTACTACAGCGCAGGGCGGCGCGATGGCTGCGCTGACCTCGGTCGGCGAGACGCCCCTCGCCGCCCCGGCCCAGCGCCCGCGCGGCATGCAGGCCGGCCGCCGCAGGCGGCTGAACGCGTTCCGTTACGTCGTGTTCACTCTGTTCGGCGCGTTCTTCCTCATTCCCCTGCTGGCGATGCTCCGGTTTTCGCTGGAGGGGGCCAAGCTCGGCACCTGGTCGCTGTCCGCGTGGCGGCAGATCGCCTCCTACCAGGGCTCGGGCATCCCTCCCTTGCTGAGCTCGATCGAGATCACCCTGGAACTGGCCGTCATCACCTGCGGGGTCATGCTGGTGCTGCTGGTCCCCACCATGATCTGGGTCCAGCTGCGGGTGCGGTGGCTGGCGCGCACCATCGAGGTCCTCTGCCTGCTGCCGCTCACCATCCCCGCGATCGTGCTGGTCGTCGGCCTGGGCGAGATCTACAACCGGATCCAGCGCTTCAGCCTGTCCGCGCTCATGCTGTTCTTCATCTACGTGATCCTGGCGCTGCCCTACGCCTACCGGGCGCTGGCCGCCGGGCTGGGCGGGATCGACGTCAAGACCCTGTCCGAGGCGGCCCGCAGTCTCGGGGCGAGCTGGTTCACCGTGATCGTCCGGGTGATCGCGCCGAACATGCGGCAGGGCATCCTGAACGCGGTGCTGCTGACCTTCTCGCTGGTTCTCGGCGAGTTCACCATCGCCTATCTCCTGCTGTACACCAACCTGCAGGTGGAGCTGTATTCCATCAGCAGGAATACGCCCAACGCCGGGGTGCTCTTCTCTACCTCCTTTGCCGCGCTGCTGTTCGCCTTCGCGCTATTGATGATCCTGTCCTACGCTGGCCGCGCCCGCCGCGGCCGTAGATGAGGGTGCTAGCCGTGACTTCTTCACCAGTGACCAAAGCACGCGACCGTGCGGCCAGATCCGCTGTCGAAGTGCGGCTGGAGGGGCTGAGCCGTCACTACGGTTCCGTGGTCGCGCTCGACAAGCTTGACCTGACCCTGGAGCCCGGTCAGCTCATCGCGCTGCTCGGACCGTCGGGCTGCGGCAAGACCACCACCCTCCGCCTGCTCGCCGGGCTGGAAGACGCCGACGCCGGCCGGGTCATCGTCGGGGGCCGGGACATCACCCACGTGTCGGCCAGCAAGCGCGACATGGGCATGGTGTTCCAGGCCTATTCGCTGTTCCCGCACATGACAGTGCGGCAGAACGTGGCGTTCGGCCTGCGGCTGCGGCGGGTCAGTGCGGCCGAGCGGGACCAGCGCGCCATAGAAATGCTCGAGCTGGTCGGCCTGGCCGAGCACGCCACCCGGTATCCGCACCAGCTCTCCGGCGGTCAGCAGCAGCGGGTGGCCCTGGCCCGGGCCCTGGCCATCGAACCGCAGGTGCTGCTGCTCGACGAGCCGTTGTCGGCGCTGGACGCCAAGGTCCGGGCCCAGCTGCGGGACGAGATACGCCGGATTCAGCTCGAGGTGGGCATCACGACCCTGTTCGTCACCCATGACCAGGAGGAGGCCCTGGCCATCGCCGACCGGGTCGGGGTCATGCGGGCGGGCCACCTGGAACAGCTCGCGCCGCCCACCGAGGTCTACTCACGTCCGGCGACGTCGTTCGTGGCCGAATTCGTCGGCCTCAGCAACCGGCTGGCCGGCGAGGTGAAAGACGGCACCGTGATCGTCCGCGGGTGCACGCTGCCCCTGGTCGAGCGTGACACGCCCAACGGCCAGGTGGTGGCTCTGGTCCGGCCGGAAGCGGTGACGCTGGCGTCGCAGGGCGCGGCGGAGCCTGCGGGCCCGCTGGCCGGGACGGTCATCGCCGTCACCTTCCTCGGCGCCACCAGCCGGGTCACCGTCGACCTGGGCGACGCCAGGATCCTGGCTCAGCTCTCCACCGCGGACGCGACCGCGCTGTCGGCAGGCAGCCCGGTCGCGCTGACCATCCGTCCCGACCCGGTGCTCGTTTCGGCCAGCTCAGATCCGGCCGTCTCGGAGGCCGGGGACGAGGCGTGAGCCACCACCACCACCCCGTCACCGGCGCGCATCCGCCGCTGACCACGCACCGGCGACTGGAGCCCGGCACGGTGCTCCGCAACGGGCGGTCGGCCGCGTACCGGGCCATCGAGGCCGCCGCTGGTGAGCCGCACGTCGTCCGCGACGATTTCGGGACCTCCGGTCCGGACTCGGACGGTCCGGGCCGCCCGCTGGCGTGCCTGGTGCACATCACCGACCTGCAGCTCGCCGACGTTCAGTCACCGGCCCGGTTCGAGTTCCTGAACGCCCGTTTCGCCGATCCCAGGTACGCCGAGATCCTGCCCGTGCAACGCCCGCAGGAGGCGCTCGCGGTACACGCCGTCGATGCCACCGTCCGCACCCTGGGCTCGGTGCAGGGCCCGGCGACGAGCCTGCCGTTGCAGCTCGCCGTGACCACCGGTGACGCGATCGACAACGCGCAGTGGAACGAACTGCAGGTCTTCCTCACCCTGTTCGAAGGCGGGGTGGTGACGCCGGATTCCGGTGGTCCGGACTACGAGGGCGTGCAGTCGCGCGACTGGCCGGGTGAGGTCTACTGGAGACCCGACGGAGCAGGTCCCGGCGGTCTTGACCTGTTCCGGACCGAATTCGGCTACCCGCATCATCCCGGGCTGCTGCAGCGGGCGCTGCGCGAGTTCACCGCCGTCGGCCTGGGCCTGCCCTGGCTGTCCTGCTTCGGCAACCACGAGGCGCTCAACCAGGGCGTCGGCACCCAGACGCCGGGCCTGGCCGCGGCTCTGACCGGCGGCAAGAAGCCGACCGAACTCCCGCCGGACTTCGACCACGACCAGGCGCTCGAACTGTTCACCACCCATCCCGAGGCGTTCATGGCCGGTCCGCCGCGGACGGTCACGGCGGACGCCTTCCGCCGGCCGATCAGCAGGCGGGACTTCGTCGACGCGCACCTGCGCGCCGGCTCACGGCCGTTCGGGCACGGGTTCAGCGAGCGCAACCGGCTGGACGGCACCGCGTACTACGTGCACGAGACCCCGGCCGCGCGGTTCATCGCGCTCGACACCAACTGCCTGGCCGGCGGGGCGGCCGGGTGCCTGGACCGGGATCAGGCCCGCTGGCTGGAGGCCAGGCTCGCCGAGGTGCACTCGGCTTACCTCGGCCCGGACGGAAGCGAGATCCGGACCGGCCACGACGACCGGCTGGTGGTCCTGTTCTCCCACCACGGCACCGGCACGCTGGACAATAGGCGGGGCCTTCACGCGGAACCGGCCCTCGATGCCGACGATCTCGTGGCCCTGCTGCACCGGTTCCCGAACGTGGTCCTGTGGCTGAACGGCCACACCCACACCAACGCGATCCGCCCGCACCGTAACCCGGCCGATCCGGCCCGCGGGTTCTGGGAAGTCACCACGTGCGCGATCGCGGACTGGCCGTGCCAGACTCGCGTGGTCGAGCTTGTCGACCACGGCGAATACCTGTCCATCGTGACCACCATGGTGGACCACGACACACCGCTGCGAGCCGTGTCCCTGGACACCACCGACGACTTGGCCGCGCTGCACCGCGAGCTCGCGGCCAACGTCCCGTGGCCGGTCTCGGCCATGGCGGGAGCCGCAAGCGACCGGAACACCGAACTGCGGGTCGTCCCGCCCTTCCCGCTCAAGCGCCTGCCTGGCGCGTAATCACGTGCCTGGAGTTAGGTCCTCGGTGCCACCAGCACCGGATCTGGCGGGAGGCCTACCGAGACCGAGGTGCCGGGGGCCAGCGAGGCGGCCTCCGAGCTGGCCTTGTCGATCTGCACCGTGACATCCCCGGACAGCAGGACGCCCACCCGGGTCACCGAGCCCAGGAACGTCCTGGTGGTCACGATCCCGTTGCCGTTCTCGATCACCTGCATGGCCAGCCCTTCCGGGCGGACCAGCACGTCGACCGGACCAGCGCTCACGTCCGCGCCCTGGTTCATGACCGGCACGGTCTGCTCGAGAGCGGTTACCGTCCCGCCGTGCAGCTCGCCGGGGATCCGGTTCATGATGCCGACGAACTCGGCGACGAACGCCGTGGCCGGGTGATCGTACAGCTCGTCCGGCGCCGCGATCTGCTCCAGCCTGCCCTTGTTCATGACCCCGACCCGGTCCGCCATGGACAGCGCCTCCTCCTGGTCATGGGTGACGAACAAGGTGGTGGTGCCGAGACGCTGCTGCAGGGTGCGGATCTGCTCCCGGAGCTGCAGCCGGACCTTGGCGTCCAGGGCCGACAGCGGCTCGTCGAGCAGCAGCACCCGCGGCTCGATGGCCAGGGCCCGGGCCAGGGCGACGCGCTGCTGCTGGCCGCCGGACAGCTGGTGCGGGTACTGCTTGGCCTGCGGGGACAAGCCGACCATGTCCAGCAGTTCGCTGGCGTGCTTGCGCCGCTCGGCTGTCGCGATCTTGCGCATCCGGAGCCCGAAGGCCACGTTGTCCAGCGCGTTCATGTTCGGGAACAGGCTGTAGCTCTGGAACACCATGCCCATGTCCCGCTTGGCGGCCGGCACCGAGGAGATGTCCTTGCCGTCGACCAGGACCGATCCGGTATCGGCGGTCTCGAAGCCGGCCACGATGCGCAGCGCCGTGGTCTTGCCGCAGCCCGACGGGCCGAGCAGCGCGACCAGCTCACCGGGGGCCATCTCGATGGACAGCCCGTCCAGGGCCCTGGTGGCCCCGAACGCGCGGTTCAGGTCCCGCAGCACCACGCTCGTGCCCCGGGCCCCGGCCATCTGCCGGGGGCCGTCGGCCGTGGCCGCGGCGGCGTTCCGGGCGGTATTGCCGGTGACGTTAGCCGTCATTAGTTACCCCGCGTTTCTTGACGTGCGGACGGTAAACAGCGTGACCGAGCCGCCGCCGGTCCGGCGCGACTGCCGGGTTCCGAGCACCGTGATGCCCATGAGGAAGATCCAGGTCACGAGCAGCGCGAGCAGCGAGGCCGCGACCGAGACCTGCCGCTGGTCTGGCTGTTGACGTAGATCCACACCGGGAAGGTGGGGTACTGGTCCAGGCTGGCCATGGTGTACTCGCCGAGTACCAGCGCCACCGTCAACACGGTGGCCGACAGCAACGCGGTCCGCAGGTTCGGCAGGATCACCCGCACCATCGTGCTGAACCACCCGGCGCCCAGCGAGTTGGACGCCTCGACGACCGTCTTCAGGTCCAGCGAGCGCAGCCCGGCGTCGATGGCCCGGTAGGCGAACGGCATGGCCAGCACGACGTACTCCAGCGCGAGCAGGTACGGCGTGCCCTTCAGCGAGCCCGGGGCGACCTGCAGGACGCCCACAATCAGGACCACGGGCGGAATGACGATCGGCAGGATCGTGACTCCCTCCATCAGCCGACGGATCCCGGGCAGCCGCAGGTGGACGTAGACGGTGGTGGGCAGCATGAGCACGATCGTGATCACCGTGGTGATGACCGCCAGCCGGACCGACAGGCCCAGGGACGAGGTGAAGCCGTCCTCGCTGACCACCGAGCCGAAAGCCTTGATCCCGGCGAACCGAAACGCCACGGCGAGCGGCAGCAGGAAGTACACCGCCGCGATCAGCAGGACGACCCAGCGCCAGACGGTGCCGGTCCAGGCGGACGACTGCCTCCGTCTGGGGGGAGCCGCTCCCTCCAGAGCCCCCAGCGACTGTGTCACCGCAGCCACTTTGCGGCCCTCCGTTGCAGCGCGACGTAGATGATCATCGCGATCGCGATGATGATGACCATGCCCAGGCCGAGCGCCTTGCCGATGTTCTCCTGGCCGGCGATGACGTTCCCGTTCAGGAACGACCCGATCTGGATCGCGGTCAGCGGGATCGTCCCGTTGGTGAGCGCTTCGGTGGTGGCGTAGGCGGACAGGGCGCTGCCGAACAGCAGCAGGACACAGCCCAGGAACGACGGCAGCAGGACCGGGCCGCCCACGAAGCGCCAGTAATCCCAGGTCCTGGCGCCCATGTTCTCGGCCGCTTCCCGCCACGCCGGGCGCAGTCCTTCCAGCGCCGGCAAGATGATCAGCACCATCAGCGGGACCTGGAAGTAGAAGTACACCACGATGACGCCGGTCAGGGAGTACAGGGTGAAGCCGTGCGCGTAGAGGTTGAGCCCGAGGTTGGCGATCCAGTGGGTGATGAGCCCGGTGGAGCCGAGGGAGGCGATGAACAGGAAGGCCAGCGGCACCCCGCCGAAGTTGGCGAACACGCCAGAGGCGGTAATCGTCACCTGGCGGAGCACGTTCCCGCGTTTGGCGGTGAAGATCGCGTAGGCGATCAACAGGCCGAAGATGGCCGGCAGAATGGACGTGAACACCGACAAGATGATGCTCTGCCAGAAACCATGCAGGTAGATGCCGTGGGTGGCAGCACTGACGTTGCTGAACGTGAAGCCGCCGCTGTTGCTCTCGAAGGCTCCGACCGCCACCGCGACCATCGGCAGCAGGAGCCCGAGGATCGCGTATACCCCGAAGGGCACGATGCCCGCGACCCGGCGCAGCCAGCGAACGGTACCCAGCGCTGACGGGCTGGAGGACGTGGCGGCAGGGCCGGGGGCCCCGGGATCCGCCAGGGATCCCGGGGCCCCCGAGGCCGCTACGGTCTGGTCCACCGCTAACCGATCACGCTGGACCACTGCTGCGCGACCACGTTCTCGGCCGCCGATTGCTGGGCCTGACTCGGGAACGTGACACTGCCGGCCGGGGCGGGCGGGAGCGCCTTGTAGGCGTTCTCGTTGACCGTCCCCTCCGACACCAGGGTCGGCAGCTCGATCGGCCGGGCCTCGCCCTCGAGCCAGAGGTTCTGGCCCGCGGTGGAGTACAGGTATTCCTCCCACAGCCGGGCCGCGGCCGGGTCCGGCGCGTACTTGCTGATGGCCTGGTCGTAGTAGGCCGCATAGGAGGAGTCCGACGGGATCACGATCTTGAGGCCGGACACGCTCGGCCCGATCTCGGAGGCGAGCAGGTAGTCCCACCAGATCACGATCGGCGTCTGGCCGCTTTCCATGGTGGCCGCGCTGGCCGTGACCGGCACGAAGTTGCCCTCGCTGTGCAGCTTCTTGAAGTAAGTGACGCCAGGCGCGATGTTGTTGAGCGAGCCGCCGTTGGCCAGCGCCGCGGCAAAGACCGCCGAGAACGCCGCGCTCGCCTGGGTCGGGTTGCCGTTGATGGCGACCTGGTTCTTGTAAATGGGCTTGAGCAGGTCGGCGAACGAGGTCGGCGGGGTCTTCACCGTCGCCGAGTTGTACCCGATCGCGACGTACCCGCCGTAGTCGGCGTAGTAGGCAGCGTCCGCCGCCTTGGCGTCGGCCGGGATGTTACTCCAGGTCGCGACCTTGTACGGAGCCAGAACGCCCTCTTGGTCGCCCTTGACCCCGAACGCGGTACCCACGTCGAGGACGTCCGGCGCGCGGCTCTGCCCCTTGAGCTGATTGACCGCGTTGAGTTCGTCCTGGCTGGAGCCGTCCGGGTTCGCGTCGTTGATCTTGATGCCGTACTTGGCGGTGAAGTCCTTCATGATCGTGCCGTAGTTGGCCCAGTTGGAGGGCAACGTGATGACGTTGAGCTGGCCTTCCTTCTTGGCCGCTGCGATAAGGGCGTTCATGCCGCCGCCCGCTTGCGCGGAGGCGGCGGCGGCCCAGTTGGTTCCGCTGCTTGAACTGCTA
>Ga0209168_10001394_pt1 | contig 19033 bp, 15 predicted proteins | sample Coa_R1_FD_187156 | JGI IMG/M metagenome (GOLD analysis project Ga0209168, IMG submission 187156) | Surface soil microbial communities from Centralia Pennsylvania, which are recovering from an underground coalmine fire - Coalmine... | ecosystem: Environmental > Terrestrial > Soil > Unclassified ...
CCGATTCCTTCCGGCCCCCCGATTCCTTCCGGTCTGCGCCGCAGTCCCGGCCCGCGGACCCGTCCTGGCCCGCGCAGCAGCCGCCCCGCTCCCCGGAACCGTCCCGTCTCGCCCAACAGACCCGTCCCGCCGAGGCCCTCCGCCCCGCGGATCCGGCGCGGCTACCGCAGCAGCCCCGGCCCGCCGAGGCCCTCCGCGCCACCGATCCGATCCGGCCCTCGATACCCGCCCGGCCCGCCGACCCTCCCCGGTCTGCGCCGTCCCGGCCCGCGCAGCAGCCGCCCCGCTCCCCGGAACCGTCCAGGCCGGCGCAGCAGCGGCCTCGGGCCTCGGAGCCGTCCTGGTCCACGCAGGAGACCCGTCCGGTCCAGGTAATCCGCCCCGCGGATCCGACGCGGCCATCGCCGCAGGCCCAGCCGCTCCAGCCATCCGGGCAGCCCCAGCCACCACGGCCCGAGGAGCAGCCCGCGCCCGCCTCCTCCCGGACCGCGCCGTCGCCGGCCGCGTCATCCAGGTCTGACCCGTCCCCGTCCGCTCATTCTGCGCGGCCGCGGCGGCTGGCCGGGATCGCATCGATATTGCGGACCAAGTCAGTCCTATTTGTGATAGCGGCCGTGGCGGGCCTGGCCCTCACCGTCTCCGTCTGGCCGGCCGCGGCCCACTTCATGGCGCACGCCCCCAGCTCGGCGTGGGCAGACGAAGCGGACCTGCTCGGCCTGCAGGCCGGCGGTACCCTGGGCCTGCAGGCCCGGCTGCAGCCCGAGGTCATCAGCACCGGAGTGGCTGTCGCACCGCTCTACCTCAACCCGTTCCGCAGCGTAAGCGGCCTGGTTCCCGAGCGCATCGACCAGGGCGTTGACTTCAGCGGTTCGGGCCCGGTCTACGCGCTGGGCGACGGGATCGTCACTAACGCGACCGCCTATTCCCCTGGCTGGGGCGGCGGCTGGATCACCTATCAGCTCACCGACGGACCGGACGCCGGCCTGGTGGTCTACCTGGCCGAGAACGTCACGCCCACCGTGGTGGTCGGCCAGCGGGTGACGCCCTCGACCGTGGTTGGCACCATGTTCGAGGGCGGCAGCGGGATCGAGACCGGGTGGGCGCAGGCTAGCGGCCTGTCCGCGGAGTCACAGCTGCCCGAGGCCGGAGGGATCGGCGGCGGGGGCCCGTTCCCGGCCGTGGTCGGGGTGAACTTCGATCAGCTGCTCATCTCGCTGGGCGCCCCAGTCGCCCCGAACCGCTACCAGCCCGCCTCCGGCCTGCTTCCCCCGAACTACCCCGCGAACTGACCCCGCGAGACGTCCGGCGCGTCCCCGCCGCGGTTACCGGCTGATGCCTGTTGGCCCCGCGGTGCATGAGCGCTCGTGACGTGCTCCGTCAGCACAGATCTCCGCGCCAGCCGAGCTAGCGCGGAGATCATGGCTAAGCGCCCGAACGCCCAACTACGTCGTTGCCACAACGACGCACACCCCACTGCATCGTTGCCACAACGACGCAGTCGCCGCCGCTCGACCCTTACCTTCCCCGGGCAGGCTGACCCGGGATTCGTCGCCGGTCGCGGCTGGGTGCCAGGTTTGGTGTTGGGTCAGGGCTGGGCGGTGGTGAGGTAGTCGCGCAGGCTGGCGACGAGCTCGGCGATTTGCTGTTCTGTGCCGCGCCGGGCGTCTGGCCATTCATCCACCCGGTCCCACCAGTACTCCCGTGGTGTGCCCGGGTACCGGGGCAGGAGGTGGACGTGCAGGTGCGGGACGTGATCGCCGATCACGGCGGCGTATATATGCTCGGCGCCGGCCGCGTCGCGCAGGGCCTGGCTGGCCCGGGTGCACCACCAGCCCACGGCCCGTGCTTCCGCGTCGGTCAGGTCGGCCAGGCCAGGTGCGTGCCGGTGTGGTTCTACCAGGAGATGTCCCAGGTAGACCGGGCCGCCGGGGCGGCCGGGCGCGGCTGGTGCCAGGTGGGAGACCACGGCCAGCTCGTCCTCGCCGACCGGGCCTCCGGGCAGCAGCGGTCCCCGCTCCTGGTGCTTGCGGCAGACGAAGCACGGTGCTGCGGCGCTGAGGGTCATGGGCGTCATCCTCGCAGACCGGGCAGCCGCAGCCTGACCCGGATCCGGCGGGCAGCCACATCTTCGGCCTCGCCGCCGATGTGCTGGCGAGCCGGGATCAGCCGGCGTCCCCGTCGCCCGGGCCCGCGTCTCCTTACGCATCGGTGCCTCACGATGGCGCCTGGCCTCGCCGGTCCGGCCGTCGTCATCGCTCGCCCGGACGGCAACGTTTCCCGTGTAACATGACGGTGAAACAACTCGGGAGCGTGACATGCCAACGCAGTTTGACTTCGGGTTCCTGGTCGGACTCCTGGTCGGCGAGGGCCACTTCGGCGGCGACGGGCGCCAGCCGCACGTGACCTTGCGCATGCATGAACGGCACCAGGCCATCTTCGACTGGCTGCAGCGTACGTTCCCTGGCGGTCGTGTCTACGGCCCGTATCATCACGGCGGACGGGATTACCTGCAGTGGATGGCACGCGGGGCGTTCCTGCGCGACGAACTCGCACCCGTCCTGGACCAGTTCCTCTCGCCGGACCTCGACCAGCACAGCTTCGACCGGTACCAGCTGATGAAGGCCCGCTACCCGCAACTGGCGGCCGGCCCCGGCGCGCCCGCGCTGCCACCGGACCGGCCACGCCGGGCCGCGTCAAGCCGGGCCGCGTCAAGCCGGCTCACGTCAAGCCGGGCCGCGTCAAGCCAGCCCGCCTCGCGGCGGGCCAGTCAAGCCGAGACCACAGCCGAGATCACAGCCGAGACCGCGGCAGCGAAGCGTCGTCCGGCCGGGGATCCCGCCGACTTCGCCGATCTGTTCGCCGAACTCCGCGAGGCCTGGCCCAGCTGAGCCAGCGGGACGCCGGTAGCGCGCTACTCCGACGGCAGCTCGGCCTGCGGGCTCATCGCCTTCACGATGCGCTCCAGGTCCTCGGTCGAGGCGAACTCGACGATGATCTTCCCCTTGCGCCGCCCGAGTTCCACCTTGACCCGGGTCTCGAACAGGTCGGACAGGCGGTCGGCCAGCCGGTTGAGACCCGGCGCGGTGGGCGGCTTGGCCACGGTCCGGACCGGGCGCCGGGGCGCCGCCTCGTCGGAGCCCACCGCGACGATCTCCTCGACGGCGCGCACCGACAGTCCCTCGGCCACGATCCGGGTGGCCAGCCGGTCCTGCGCGTCGGGATCCTCCAGGCTGAGCAGGGCCCGGGCGTGGCCCGCGCTGAGCACCCCGGCCGCTACGCGCTTCTGCACGGCGGCCGGCAGGTTCAGCAGCCGCAGCGTGTTGCTGATGTGCGGGCGGGAGCGGCCGATCTTGCGGGCGAGTTCCTCGTGGGTCGCGCCGAAGTCGTCGAGCAGTTGCTGGTACGCCGCGGCCTCTTCCAGCGGGTCGAGCTGCTGGCGGTGCAGGTTCTCGATCAGCGCGTCGCGGAGCAGGTCATCGTCCTGGGTCTGCTTGACGATGGCGCCGATCTCGGTCAGCCCGGCCCGTTGCGCGGCGCGCCAGCGACGCTCACCCATGACCAGCTCGTACCGGCCCGGCCCCAGCGCCCGGACGACAACCGGCTGCAACAGTCCGACCTGCCTGATCGAATCGGCCAGCTCGTCGAGCGCGTCCTCGTCGAACGTCCTGCGCGGCTGACGCGGGTTCGGGGTGATCGCGGTGACCGCGACCTCCTCGTAGCGCGCCCCCGCCACCTCACCGAGCGCCACCTCGGGAGCTTCGCCGGACGCCGCCGCAGCCGCGGCGCGCGCGGCCTCTCCGTCAGGTAGCCGGGCGGGGTCCGGGATGAGCGCCCCGAGCCCCCTGCCTAGACCGCGCCTCTGCTGCGCCACTGCCGCTCCCGATCTCACCGTGCTCTGTCGGCCGACTGCAAGGCCAGTTCCTTGGCCGCCTCGGTATAGGCCATCGCGCCACTCGACCCCGGGTCATAGGTGATGACCGACTGGCCGCGGCTCGGCGCCTCCGACACCCGGACGCTGCGCGGGATGATCGTCCGCAGCACCGACGGGCCGAAATGGGCGCGCACGTCGTCGGCCACGTCGGAGGCCAGCCGGGTGCGCCCGTCGTACATGGTCAGCAGGACCGTCGAGACGTGCAACCCGGGATTGAAGTTCACCCGGACCAGCTCCGCGGTGTTCAGCAGTTGCTGGACACCCTCGAGCGCGTAGTACTCGCACTGGATCGGCAGCAGGACCTCCTCCGCCGCGACCAGCGCGTTGACGGTCAGCAGGCCGAGCGAGGGCGGGCAGTCCACGAACACGTAGTCCAGGTGCGAGGTGTCGAAGGCTCGCAGCGCCCGGGCCAGCCGAAGCTCCCTGGCCACCACGGGCACCAGTTCGATCTCGGCGCCCGCCAGGTCGATCGTGGCCGGCACGCAGAACAGGCCTGGCATCTCTCCGGCGGGCCGGATCACGTCGGCCAGCGCGCGGTCGTCCACCAGCACGTCGTACACCGACGGAACTCCCACGTGGTGGTCCACGTCCAGCGCGGTCGACGCGTTGCCCTGCGGGTCGAGGTCGATGACCAGGACCCGCAAGCCGTGCTGAGCCAGGCTGGCGGCCAGGTTGACCGCGGTGGTCGTCTTGCCGACGCCGCCCTTCTGGTTCGCGATGGTCATAATCCGGCAGCGGGGCGGACGCGGCCAGGTCTGCCGGTCCGTCAGGCCCCGAACGCCGACCGCCGCCTCGGCCGCCCGGCCGATCGGGGTGTCCACCTGACTGCCGGGGATCTCCGGGATGACGACCGGCGGGGCGGGCGCGTCCGGCCGTCCGCCGTCCGCCGCGTGCTCGACGGTCACGTTTGCCGACCTCTCACCCTTCACCTGAACGCCTCTCGATCCGTGACCCGCGCTCGAGCCCGGACCCGTGCCTGTATCCGTGTCCGGCCAGCCCAGGCCGCCGATGCCGACGCCGGCCGCGCCGGTGAGCGCGATGCCTTTCGCCTCCGGTACCAGCGATCCGTCCGGCCAGCCCAATCCCGCTGCGCCCTGCTTGTTAAAGTCCGGCCGGTAATAGCTAGGCCCCACCTATGCCCTGCCTCATCTAGCGAAGAACCGAACGACGGTAGTCGCTGGATCGACCTTACCCTGCCCCGCCCGCACAACCCGGGCGTCACGGGCACCAATTCGACGCAGCACCGGTCCGGCCGCCTTCAGTTCTTCCGCTGCCGTACGCCCCTTGATCGCGAGGATCATCCCTCCCGGCCGCACCACGCCCATCGCCAGTTCAGCCAGGCGTGGCAGGGGAGCTACCGCACGCGCTGTTACCACTTCAGTTCGTATAGTGACATCTTCGGCGCGGCCGCGCAGCACGGTTGCGTTGGCCAGTCCCAGTTCGGTGACGCACTCGCCGAGGAAACGGCAACGCCGCTCCATCGGCTCGAGCAGGGTGACCGCGGTGCCGGGCAGCAGCATGGCCAGGACCAGGCCGGGCAGTCCCGCCCCCGAGCCGAGGTCCAGCAGCGTGCCTGGCCGCGGCTCGAGCAGCTCGGCCACCACCGCGCAGTTGAGCAGGTGCCGGTCCCAGAGCCGGGGCACCTCACGCGGGCCGAGCAGGCCCTGCTCCACCCCGCGGGTGGCCAGGATTCCGGCGTACGCCACGGCCGCCGGCAGCGCGGCACCGAACACCTCCGCCGCGGTCTGCGGAACCGGCTCGCACACGGCACCGCCGGGTACCGCGGGCACCGGCATTACTCGGCCGGGAAGACCACGACCCGCCGGTCGGGCTCCTCGCCCTCCGACTCGCTGCGCAGGCCCGCCTCGGCCACCGCGTCGTGCACGATCTTCCGCTCGAACGGCGACATGGCCTCCAGTGCCTTGGGCTGGCCCGTGCGGGCCACCTCCTCGGCCACGGTGCGGCCGTAGTCGGCCAGCTCGGCCCGGCGGCGGGCCCGGTAGCCGCCGATGTCGAGCATCAGCCGGGCCCGGATGCCGGTCTGCCGGTGCACCGCCAGCCGGGTCAGCTCCTGCAGCGCCTCGAGGACCTCACCGTCGTCGCCGACGAGCTCGTCCAGGGTGGCGCCGACCACCGAGACGATCGCCCGGTCGCCCTCGACGTCCATGTCGATGTCGCCGTCTAGGTCGGCGATGTCGAGCAGGCCCTCGATATAGTCGGCGGCGATATCGCCCTCGAGCTCGAGATCGCTGAGCTGCGGAGTGCTCTCGGTCTCGTCGAGGGTTTCCTCCTCGTCCGTGACCTCCACGTCCTGGCTCAAGACCGGACCTCCCACCGTGCTGAGTCCTGAAATTGACCGTTCGGGGATAACGCGGTTAGCGCTTGCCCGTCCGCTTGCTCTTGGCCTGCCGGACCGGCTGCTGCCGGACCACCTTAGTGGCGGGCACTTCCGGCTCGGCTTCGGGTTCTGGTTTCCGGCCCAGGCGCAGCAGCCCGCGCTTGGCGCCACCATTCTGCCCGTTCGGCGAGGCGGCCGCGGCATCAGTGCGCGGCGAACCGGTCTGCGGGCGGGCCGCGCGGGCGGATGCGGTGGCCGACGCGGGCCGCGACGTGCTCGTCCGCCCGTTGGCGGCGGGCCGCGCGCCGGTGGCGGGCTTGGTCGTGCCGGAGGCCCGGGTCCCGTTGGTCGCGGCCTTGGCCGGACCGGTCGCGGGCTTGGCCGCGTTCCTGGTGGTGCCGGAACCCGCGGCGGTCTTGGCCGTGCCGGACGCCGGACGCGCGGCGCCCTGGGTGCTGGCCCGGGCCGCGCCGCCGGCCGCGGCGGCCGTGGCGCTCGCGGGCTGCGCGTCCTCGGTGGTCCAGTTCCGGAACATGAAGAACTGCTGGCCGAGCGTCCACAGGTTGGTCGTCACCCAGTACAGCACCAGCCCGTACTGCCAGTACAAGCCCGTCAGCGAGAAGAACGGGACGATGTACATCATGTACTTCTGGGTGGCGGCCATCGGGTTGTCCGGGTCCACGTTGGTGTTCATCAGGCCGCGCTTGGAGCTCTGCCGGACGGTCATGAACGTGGTGGTCGCGCTGACGATGACGGTCAGCACGATGACAACGGCTACGTGGATCGGCACCGCCTTGTGCGAGAACAGCAACTTGTCGCCCAGGCCCACGCCGAAGATCTTGGCCTGCTGCGCGCTCTGCATCACCGCGGTGGTCAGCCCGTACGACGGGTGCGTGACCTTCGGAGTCCAGTCGGCGATGGCGCGCAGCACGTAGAACAGCGAGAAGAAGACGATCATCTGCGGGATCATCGGCAGGCAGCCCGCCAGCGGGTTGACGCCGTTCTCCTTGTAGAACTTCATCGTCTCTTCGTTGAGGCGCTGCTTGTCGTTCTTGTACTTCTTGCGCAGCTCCTGAAGATGCGGCGCGTGCTGGGCCATCTTGCGCTGGGCGTGCACCTGCTTGACGAACAGCGGGACGAGCAGCAGCCGGATGATGATGACCAGGATCACGATGGACAGACCCCAGGCCAGGCCGGTGTCCGGGCCGAACAGCGCGCCCAGCCCGGCATGGATGTGCATGATCGCCCATGCCACCAGGTCGGCCAGCGGGTTGAGAATGCTCACCGGTCAGCTCCTCGCGGGCTTGGCGGAACGTACCCGGGTCGGTACCGGGTCGTATCCGCCTGGATTAAACGGATGGCACCGTGCGATGCGCCTGACCGCGAGCCACAGCCCGCGCGCCGCGCCGTGCTCGGCCACCGCGGTGAGCGCGTACTCACTGCACGATGGCGCGAACCGGCACCGCGGAGGCAGCAGCGGGCTCACGAACCGCCGGTAACCCGTGATGGGGACCATGAGCAGCCGGGCTGGCACCGTCACGGTGCGGCCCTCATTGTTCTTTACGGCTGTCTGTGGCATTACCGACGTGTGTCCCAACCTGCCGCCGCAGCAACCTGCTGATGACCAGTTCTAGATCCGCGGCGAGATCTGACTGGCGTGCGTGCGCGGCCGCAGCGTTTGCGCGCACCACAAGAAGGCTACCGCCAGGAAGCAACTGAAGGTACCCGCGCATGAGCTCGCGGAGGCGCCGCTTGACCCGGTTCCTGGTCACCGCGGAGCCAACCGCACGGCTGACGACGAATCCTACCCTGGCTGGCTCGAAGTCATGGATCCCGTCGGCCCGCACCAGCAGATGACCTACCACGCGTGGCCGACCTGCACGAGTCCCGGTGCGGACGGCGAGCGTGAAGTCCGCGCCGTGTCGCATCCGGGACTGGGACGGCAGGATCAGGCACTCAGCCTTTCGCGGCCCTTGTGCCGACGAGAGGCCAGAACCGCCCGGCCGGCCCGGGTGCGCATGCGCAGCCGGAAACCATGCGTCCTCGCGCGGCGCCGATTGTTCGGCTGGAACGTGCGCTTACTCACTGGAGGCTCCAGATAGGATTTTCGCTGATGGGCACGCGGGATCGACACGCATGCCGCCCTCGGATTCATCCCAGGCTACCATCTGGAACCCCGCCGTTTGCCACCCGTCCTCAGCCATCGCGGCTTAGGCTGTGGAAAGCTATTCTCCCCGAACTGCCACGGTCACCGCGTGCAGCCGGGAAGCCACGTGCACAACATGTGGATAGTTCTGTGGATCGTGAGCGCTCGGCTCGCGGCATGGGGATGCGAGGGGAGCGCGCAGGTGGCTACTTCAGACCTGGCGGAAGTCTGGGCACGATCCCTCGATGGCCTTGCCGACCTGCAGATTCAGCCCCATCAGCGGGCCTGGCTGAAACTGACCCGCCCGCTCGGGCTGGTGGAGAATACGGCGCTGATCGCGACCCCCAACGAGTTCGTCAAGGAGCAGCTGGAGACCCGGCTGCGCCCGCTGGTCACCCAGGCCCTGTCCCAGCAGCTCGGCCGGGATATCCAGCTGGCCGTCACCGTCGACCCGGCGCCGCAGCTGAGCGTGGCTCCGGCCGCGCCGGTCAGCGACCTCGACCCCTTGACCCCCGAGCCGCCGACCCCCCTGGCCGCGCGGCGCCCGGAGGCGGACCACGTGCCGCAGGCCCAGGACGGCGGGCTGCACGAACCGTCCCGCCCCGACCAGGGGCCGCCCGGCGCCATCGGGTCCGGATCGGTCGGTCCCCGCCTCGGCGGCACCCGGCTCAACTCCAAGTACACGTTCGAGACGTTCGTGATCGGGTCGAGCAACCGGTTCGCGCACGCCGCGGCGGTCGCGGTGGCCGAGGCGCCGGCCAAGGCGTACAACCCGCTGTTCGTCTACGGCGACTCCGGGCTGGGCAAGACCCACCTGCTGCACGCGATCGGGCACTATGCCCAGACGCTGTACTCCGGGCTCAAGGTCCGGTACGTGAGCTCGGAGGAGTTCACCAACGACTTCATCAACATGATCCGCGACGGCAAGCAGGACGGCTTCCGGCGCCGGTACCGCGACGTGGACGTGCTCCTGGTCGACGACATCCAGTTCCTGGAGAACAAGGAAGGCACCCAGGAGGAGTTTTTCCACACCTTCAACACACTGCACAACGCCAGCAAGCAGATCGTCATCTCCAGCGACCGCGCGCCCAAGCGCCTGGTCACGCTGGAGGACCGGCTGCGCAGCCGGTTCGAGTGGGGCCTGCTGACTGACGTCCAGCCGCCCGAGCTCGAGACCCGGATCGCGATCCTGCGCCGCAAGGCCATCCAGGAGGGCCTCAACGCGCCGCCGGAGGTCCTGGAGTACATCGCCAGCCGGATCTCGACCAACATCCGGGAGCTGGAGGGGGCGCTGATCCGGGTCACGGCGTTCGCCAGCCTCAACCGGCAGTCGGTCGACCTGCAGCTGGCCGAGATCGTGCTCAAGGACCTCATTCCCGAGGCTCAGGGCCCGCAGATCACGATCGCCACGATCATGGGCCAGACCGCGTCCTACTTCGGCCTGTCGATCGAGGACCTGTGCGGGACGTCCCGGTCCCGGGTGCTGGTCACCGCCCGGCACATCGCCATGTACCTGTGCCGCGAGCTGACCGACCTGTCGCTGCCCAAGATCGGCCAGCAGTTCGGCGGCCGCGACCACACCACCGTCATCAACGCCGATCGCAAGATCCGCTCGCTGATGGCCGAACGCCGGTCGATCTATACCCAGGTCACCGAGCTCACCAACCGCATCAAACAGCAGGCCCGGGCAGGCTGATCCTGCCGCCGTGCTGATATGCGCACAGTTTGTGGACAACGTTGTGGAAGACTTTCGGATAACCAGGGGACAACCAGTGGCAAGCGCGTGCACTACCCGCCGTCCGGCACAGCGGACCCTCGCCCGTCCCCTGGTCGCGAACAGCCCCTGTGCGTTGCAAAAGGACCGCTGACCTGCGGAGACATAGGTTCTCCCCAGTATCCACCGCACCTATGACTACGACGGTTCTCGATCTAGATAAAGGACAACTGCAAGTAGGAGGCAGGTCCCGTGAAGCTCCAAGTCGAGCGTGATCAGTTGGCGGAGGCAGTGGCCTGGACCGCGCGGGCCCTGCCGGCTCGCCCGACTGCTCCCGTGCTAGCGGGGATGCGCCTGCACGCGGGGGCCGACCTGACCCTGTCCACCTTCGACTACGAAGTCTCCGCCCAGGCCACCGTCCCGGTGATCACCGACGAGGAGGGCACGATCCTGGTCTCCGGCCGCCTGCTGGCCGAGATCGTCCGGTCGCTGCCCGCGCGCCCCGTCCAGCTGGTCACCGACGGCACCCGCGCCACCCTCAAGTGCGGCACCGCCACCTTCACCCTGGTGCTGCTGCCCGAGGAGGAGTACCCGACGCTGCCCGAGATGCCGCCGCTGGCCGGCACGGTGGGCAGCGACGCGCTGGCCACCGCGATCAGCCAGGTCGCCACCGCCGCGGGCCGCGACGACACCCTGCCCGCGCTGACCGGCATCCGGATCGAGATCTCCGGGGACACGCTGACCCTGGTCGCGACCGACCGGTACCGGCTGGCCGTCCGCGAGCTGCGCTGGAACCCGTCGCAGCCCGACCTGAGCACCGCCTTGCTGGTCCCGGCCCGGGTCCTGGGCGACACGGCCCGCGCGCTCACCTCGGGCGCCGAGGTGTCCATCTCGCTCGGCGGCGACAGCCTGATCGGCTTCGCCGGGGCGGGACGGCAGACCACGACCAGGCTGCTGTCCGGCGAGTACCCCAAGTACGCCGCGCTGCTGCCCAGCGAGTTCAGCGCCTCCGCGGAGCTGGTGGCCAGCTCGTTCGCCGAGGCGGTCAAGCGGGTCGCGCTGGTCGCCGAGCGGAACACCCCGGTGCGGCTGGCCTTCAGCCAGGGCCAGCTGGTGCTCGAGGCCGGCGCGTCGGAAGAGGCGCAGGCGGTCGAGGTCCTGGAGGCGGGCTTCGAGGGCGAGGACCTGCAGATCGCGTTCAACCCGCAGTACCTGCTCGACGGCATCGGGGCCATCGACTCGGACACGGCGCGGATCTCGTTCACCTCGCCCACCAAGCCGGCCGTCATCACCGGCAAGACCGACCGCGACCCCGACTACCGCTACGTGCTCATGCCGATCCGCAGCGCGGGTTAGGTCGTACGCTCAGTCTGTGCACTTGACGCGGCTGGCGCTGACCGACTTCCGGTCGTATGCCGATCTCAGCCTGGAGCTGGGGGCGGGGGTGACCACGTTCAGCGGGCCGAACGGCGAGGGCAAGACCAACCTGGTCGAGGCGATCGGCTACCTGGCCACCCTGGGCAGCCACCGGGTGGCCACCGACGCGCCGCTGATCCGGCAGGGCGCCGAGCGCGCCGTCCTGCGGGCGGCCGTGACCGGGACGAACGGAAGCTCGCTGGCCGAGATCGAGATCAACCCGGGCCGCGCCAACCGGGTCCGGCTCAACCGGGCGCCGCTGCCGCGGCCGCGCGACATCCTGGGCACCGTGCGCACCGTGCTGTTCGCCCCGGAGGACCTGGCCCTGGTCAAGGGCGATCCCGGTGAGCGCCGCCGGTTCCTCGACGAACTTCTCGTGGCCTCCGCGCCGCGCTACGCCGCCGTCCGCGCCGACTACGACCGGGTGCTGCGGCAGCGCACCGCGCTGCTCAAGTCGGCCGGGGGCAAGGCGCACCTGCGCGGGCCGGCCCGCGAGTCGATGACCGCCACCCTGGACACGTGGGACGCGCAGCTGGCCCGGACCGGCGCGCCGCTGCTGGCCGGCCGGATCCGCCTGGTGACCGCGCTGCGCCCGCACGTGGAGGCCGCCTACGAGGCCGTCTCGGGCGGCCAGGCCGGTGACGCTTCGGGAATGTCTTACCGCAGTTCAGCGTTGAATACTGACGATGGGTTCGAGGACGTGGCCGCGCTCGAGACGGCTCAGCTCGAGACGACCCTGCTCAAGGCGCTGGCCGAGGTCCGGGCCAGCGAGCTGGACCGCGGCGTCTGCCTGGTCGGGCCGCACCGCGACGAGCTCGAGCTGTCCATCGGCGGGCTGCCCGCCCGCGGATACGCCAGCCACGGCGAGTCCTGGTCGCTGGCGCTGGCCCTGCGCCTGGCCAGCTTCACCCTGCTACGGCAGGGCCACGAGGACCCGGTGCTCATCCTGGATGACGTGTTCGCCGAGCTTGACGCGGGCCGCCGGGACCGGCTGGCCGGCCTGGTGGCCGGCGCCGAGCAGGTGCTGATCACCGCCGCGGTGCCCGCCGACATCCCGGACGTCCTGACCGGCGCCCGGTTCACGGTCCAGGCCGGCGTGATCAGCCGTGCCGCCTGAGCGGGGGGCGACGGACCGCGTCCAGCGGGCGGCCGAGGCGCTGGCTGAGGCGAGGGCGGACGCGCGGGCCAGGGGCGATCTGCCGGCCGGCCTCCGTGGCCAGCCCGGGACGGAGAAGACCGGTGAGTCCGAACGGCCCGGGCCGCTCGCGTCCGGCCCGTCCGGCGGCCCCGCCCTGGCGTCGCCGCCGGGCGCGGCCCGCGGGACAGATGTGTCCGCTCCGGTCCGCGGGCGGGTCCGCCGGGACGACCCGCAGCTGCTCGGCCAGGCCATCGGCGGCCTGCTCGACCAGCAGGGCTGGCAGCAGCGGGCCGCGATCGGCTCGGTGTTCGGCCGGTGGGCGGAGATCGTCGGCCGGGACTTGGCCGCGCACACCAGGCCCGACGCGTTCACCGACGGCGAGCTCGCGGTGCTTGCCGACTCGACGGCCTGGGCCACCCAGGTCCGGCTGCTGGCCCCCCAGCTGGTCCGGCGGCTGAACGCCGAGCTCGGCGACGGGACCGTGCGCCGGGTCAAGGTCCGCGGCCCGGAGGCGCCCCGGCAGCGCGGCGGCTGGCGGGTGCCCGGCGGTCGCGGGCCGCGCGACACGTACGGCTAGGAGCCAAGACGGCCCTGGCTGTCAGTACTAAAAGGTAAAATGAATCGAGCGCAACGACGGCCACGTCGAGGGGGGCTAGGCTTCGCGCTTCTGATGCAGGATGGAGTTCGGTTTGTCCTACGATGCCGGTTCGATCAAGGTTCTGGAGGGCCTGGAGGCTGTCCGTAAGCGACCCGGGATGTACATCGGGTCGACCGGCGAGCGCGGCTTGCATCACCTGGTCCAGGAGGTCGTGGACAACGCCGTAGACGAGGCCATGGCCGGGTACTGCGACGACATCGAGGTGACGCTGCTGGCCGACGGCGGCGTGCGGGTGTACGACAACGGCCGCGGCATCCCGGTCGACGAGCACCCGGTGGAGCACCGCCCGGCGGTCGAGGTCGTGATGACCACGCTGCACGCGGGCGGCAAGTTCGACAGCAAGTCCTACGCGGTCTCCGGCGGCCTGCACGGCGTCGGCGTGTCGGTGGTGAACGCGCTGTCGGCGCTGCTCGAGGTGGAAGTGCACCGGGACGGCTACGCCTGGACCCAGGACTACGAGCGCGGCGACCCGATGGGCCCGCTCGAGCGTGGTGCGCCGGCCGACGATACCGGCACGACCATCACGTTCTGGCCCGACGGCACGATCTTCGAGACCACCGAGTGGTCGTTCGAGACGCTGTCCCGCCGGCTGCAGGAGATGGCGTTCCTCAACAAGAACCTGGCCATCTCGCTGACCGACCTGCGCAGCCTCGACGAGTCCGGCCAGCCGCGGGCGGTCAGGTACCAGTACGAGGGCGGGATCTCCGACTTCGTCCGGTACATCAATGCGTCCAAGGAGCCGGTGCACGGGTCGATCGTGGACTTCGGCGAGGACGGGGACGGCATCTCGGTCGATATCGCGATGCAGTGGACCGGGGCCTACACCGAGTCGGTGCATACGTTCGCCAACACGATCAACACCACCGAGGGCGGCACCCACGAAGAGGGGTTCCGGGCCGCGCTGACCACGATCGTCAACCGGTACGCGCGGGAGCAGAAGCTGCTCCGCGAGAAGGAAGACAACCTCACCGGCGACGACGTGCGCGAGGGCCTGACCGCGATCGTGTCGGTCAAGCTGGCCGAGCCGCAGTTCGAGGGGCAGACCAAGACCAAGCTCGGTAATACCGAGGCCAAGTCGTTCGTGCAGAAGGCGTGCAACGACCACCTGCGGGACTGGTTCGACCGTAACCCCGGCGAGGCCAAGGAGATCATCAACAAGGCCAGCCAGGCCGCCCGGGCCCGGATCGCCGCCCGGCAGGCGCGGGACCTGACCCGCAAGTCGCTGCTCGGCGGCACCTCGCTGCCGGGCAAGCTGGCCGACTGCCAGTCCACCGACCCCGCGCGGTCGGAGGTCTACGTGGTGGAGGGTGATTCGGCGGGTGGTTCGGCCAAGGGCGGCCGGGACCCGAAGTTCCAGGCCATCCTGCCCATCCGCGGCAAGATCATCAACGTCGAGAAGTCGCGGATCGACCGGGTGCTGAAGAACACCGAGGTCCAGTCGATGATCACCGCGCTGGGTACCGGCATCCACGACGAGTTCGACATCTCCAAGCTCCGCTACCACAAGATCATCTTGATGGCCGACGCCGACGTGGACGGGCAGCACATCCGCACGCTGCTGCTCACCCTGCTGTTCCGGTTCATGAAGCCGCTGGTGGAGGCCGGGCACGTATACCTCGCGAACCCCCCGCTGTACAAGATCAAGTGGGAGGGCCGCGGCGCCAAGCCCGGCTACGCCTACAGCGACCCCGAGCGCGACCGGCTGATCGAGGCCGGGATCGCCGAGGGCCGCAAGGACCCGCGCCCGCGGGACGCCGTGCAGCGCTTCAAGGGCCTGGGCGAGATGAACGCCGAGGAACTGTGGGAGACCACGATGGACCCGGCGCAGCGGCTCCTGCTCCAGGTCACGCTCGACGACGCGGCCCAGGCCGACGAGCTGTTCAGCGTGCTGATGGGCGAGGACGTCGAGGCGCGTCGCTCGTTCATTACCCGTAACGCCAAGGACGTCAGGTTCCTGGACATCTGACCGGGCGCCGGGCCCGTCAGCTGATTCGACGGTTTAGTTAAGGATTGCGAAAAAGTGACCGAAGTTACCGATCCGCCCGGGGGCGGGTACGACCGTACCGAGCCGGTCGACATCCAGTACGAGATGCAGCGCAGCTACATCGACTACGCGATGTCGGTCATCATCGGCCGGGCGCTGCCCGACGTGCGGGACGGGCTCAAGCCGGTGCATGCCCGCATCCTGTACGCCATGTACGACCAGGGATTCCGTCCGGAGCGGGGCTACGTCAAGTGCGCCCGCCCGGTCGCCGAGGTCATGGGCAACTATCACCCGCACGGCGACAGCGCGATCTACGACGCGCTGGTCCGGATGGCGCAGCCCTGGTCGATGCGGATGCCGCTGATCGACAGCCAGGGAAACTTCGGCTCGCCGGGCAACGACCCGCCCGCGGCCATGCGGTACACCGAGTGCCGGCTCAGCCCGCTGGCCATGGAGATGCTGCGGGACATCAACGAGGACACCGTCGACTTCAGGGAGAACTACGACGGCCGTTCGTCCGAGCCCGTGGTGCTGCCCGCCCGGTTCCCCAACCTGCTCATCAACGGGTCCGAGGGCATCGCGGTCGGCATGGCGACCAAGATCCCGCCGCACAACCTGCGCGAGGTCGCGGCCGGCGTCCAGTGGTACCTGGCGAACTTCGGGGCCTCCGACGAGGAGCTCCTCGACGCGCTGATGGAGCGGATCCCGGGCCCGGACTTCCCGACGCGCGGCCTTATCGTGGGCCGGCGCGGCGTCCGCGACGCCTACCGCACCGGGCGCGGCTCGGTCATCATGCGCGCCGTGGTCGAGGTGGAGGAGGACTCCCGGGGCCGCACCTGCCTGGTGGTCAAGCAGCTGCCGTTCCAGGTCAACCCGGACAACCTGGCCACCAAGATCGCCGAGCTGATCAGGGAAGGCCGGATCAGCGGGATCGCCGACATCAACGACGAGAGCAGCGGCCGCACCGGCCAGCGGCTCGTGATCGTCTTGAAGCGGGACGCGGTAGCCAAGGTCGTTCTGAATAACCTTTACAAGCACACCCAGCTGCAAGACACCTTCGGGGTCAACATGCTGGCCCTGGTCGACGGCGTGCCCCGTACGCTGCGCCTGGACCAGATGGTCAGGTACTGGGTGGCGCACCAGATCGAGGTCATCGTCCGGCGGACCCGGTTCCGGCTCCGCAAGGCCGCCGAACGGCTGCACATCGTGGCCGCGCTGGTCAAGGCCATCGACCGGATCGACGAGGTCATCGCGCTGATCCGGGCGAGCGCGTCGGCCGCCGAGGCCCAGCAGGGCCTGATGGGGCTGCTGGAGATCGACGAGATCCAGGCCCGTGCGATCCTCGACATGCAGCTGCGCAAGCTGGCCGCCCTGGAGCGCCAGGAACTGGTCGACGAGCAGGAAGAGCTCGAAGCCAAGATCTCCGACTACGAGTCGATCCTGGCCTCGCCGGAGCGGCAGCGGGAGATCGTCGGCTCGGAGCTGGGCGAGATCGTCACCAAGTACGGGGACGAGCGGCGGACCGAGATCATCGCTTATGACGGCGAGGTGGCCGACGAGGACCTGATCGCCGAAGAGGACGTCGCGGTCACCATCACCTACGGCGGCTACGCCAAGCGGACCAAGACCGACTTGTACCGGGCCCAGCGGCGCGGCGGCAAGGGCGTGCGCGGCGCGCAGCTGCGCACCGACGACATCGTCGACCACTTCTTCATCACCTCGACCCACAACTGGATCCTGTTCTTCACCAACAAGGGCCGGGTCTACCGGGCGAAGGCCTACGAGCTGCCCGACGCCGGCCGCGACGCCCGCGGCCAGCACGTGGCCAACCTGCTCGCGTTCCAGCCCGACGAGCGGATCGCCGAGGTCATGACGCTGCGCGACTACCAGGTGGCGCCGTACCTGGTCCTGGCCACCCGCAGCGGCCTGGTCAAGAAGTCCAAGCTGACCGCGTTCGACTCGCCCCGCTCCGGCGGCATCATCGCCATCAACCTGCGCGAGGACGACGAGGTCATCGCGGCCCGGCTGGTCGCCCCCGAGGAGGACCTGCTGCTGGTCAGCAAGGGCGCGCAGGCCATCAGGTTCCACGCCGACGACGAGTCGACGCGGCCGATGGGCCGCGACACCTCAGGCGTGATCGGGATGCGCTTCAACGACGGCGACGAGCTGCTCGGCATGTACGTGGTCCGGGACGGCGGCGACGTGCTGGTCGCGACCGGCGGCGGCTACGCCAAGCGCACCCCGGTGGACGCCTACCCGGTGCAGGGCCGCGGCGGCCGCGGCGTGGTCACGGCCAAGATCGTGGAGGCGCGCGGCGAGCTGGTCGGCGCGCTCATGGTCACGGCCGACGATGAGATCTTCGCCATCACCTCGGCGGGCGGGGTCATCCGGACCCGGGCTGGCGAGGTCAAGCAGTCCGGACGGCAGACCATGGGGGTCCGCCTGATGAACCTGGCCGCGGGAGATAGCGTGGTAGCGCTGGCCCGCAATGCCGAGTCGCTCGCTGAGGGTGACCCGGAAATGCCTGAATCGGATGAGGAGAGTGGCCTGGACCCTTCAGCTGAGGAAGCGGACCCAAGTTGACGGCAACGATTAGCGGGGCTCACGCGTCCTAATCAGTGTCACGTTGTCGCGGAGTCTCGGCATAAAGCCGTCTTCTTGGCATGAGTGTCCTTTGGGCGTCCTGTCCGGAGATAACCTCATGAGGGTCAGATCATAGGAGGACGGCTTGGATAGGCGCACGAATACGTCGGACGGCTCGGGTGGAGCCTCGCCCACGGTCGTGACCGCACAGCATGACGACGACCTGATCGCTGACACCGACGAGGACACCCAGATCATCGCCACCTCGGCGGTGCGGGCGGCGCGGGACAAGGTCGCGCGGGCCGCCGCGGCGGCCAAGGAGGTCCTCGCCAACGGGAGTTCGGCCAATGGTGGCTCGGCCAATGGCGGTCCCGCGCCCGTGGTAGATGTGAGAGCGGAGAAGGACGCCGCAGCCGGCGAGGTCCCGGCGCTGCCCGCCGACACGATCGGGGCGCCCAAGGACTCCGGCGCCTTCAGCCGCTCGGCCGCGGTCCCGATCGCGCCCGAGACCGGCGATGAGTGGACGCTGAACGATGACGCCTTGTCGTCCGCGTTCGCGACGCCCCAGCCGGAGCCTCTCCTGGCCGAGGAGCCGCCGTCGATCTCGACCGGTACCGGGTGGCCAGGTGAGGCCACCATGTTCGGCGCCGAGCGCGCTGACCCGCCGGCGTCGCCTCCCGCCGAGCCCACCGTGTCCGCGGCCTCCTTCGTGTGGGACGCGCCCGAGCCCGCGCCGACCTCGCCGTCGTCCCCGGCGCGGAACTTCCTGCGCTCGAGCACCAGCGCCAAGACCTCGGCTCCCCCGCGGACGCCGCCGGTCAGCGTGACCCCGGGCAAGGCTTCGTCGTCCGCGGGCCCGCGGCCCAAGACGTCGGCCAAGCGCTCGTCCCGGCAGGCCCACCTGACCATCGCCCGGGTCGAGCCCTGGTCGGTGATGAAGTTCAGCTTCGCGGTGTCGCTGGTCGCGTTCGTGATCTTGTTCGTCGCGGTCAGCGTGATCTACGGCACACTGTCCGCGCTCGGGGTGTTCACCTCGCTCCAGCACGTCGTGCAGAGCCTCACGTCGAGCCAGGACAACTCCACCGGGGTGAACGCGGCTAAGTGGTTCACCGCCTCCCGGATTCT
>Ga0209168_10001395_pt1 | contig 19026 bp, 22 predicted proteins | sample Coa_R1_FD_187156 | JGI IMG/M metagenome (GOLD analysis project Ga0209168, IMG submission 187156) | Surface soil microbial communities from Centralia Pennsylvania, which are recovering from an underground coalmine fire - Coalmine... | ecosystem: Environmental > Terrestrial > Soil > Unclassified ...
ATCGTGGCCGCGGTCCAGGCCGAGGCCGCGGGTACCGGCATAACGGCCGCGGGCACGGCCGCGTTCTCCGCGCTCGCGGCCAGCTTGCGGCAGGTCATCGCCGCGCCGCCGCCGTCCTCGCTGCTGGCCGACGCGGCAGGCGCGCTCACCGCGGACGAGGCCATCTCCAACGCGGCCGTGTTGCTGTTCGGCGGGATCGAGACCACCGAGGGCATGATCGCCAACGCCATGCTGCACCTGCTGTCCAGCCCCGCCGGGCTCGAGCTCACGCTGGCCGACCGCGGGCTGATCCCCGCGGCGGTCGAGGAGTCGCTGCGGCTGGAACCGGCCGCGGCCGTCGTCGACCGGTACGCCACCAGCGATACCGAGCTCGGCGGGGCCCGGATACGGGCCGGAGATCAGGTCACGGTGTCGATTGCCGGGGCGAACCGGGATCCGGAGGTCTTCGCCGACCCCGACACGTTCGACGTCCGCCGCGCCAACTCCGGCAAACATCTGGCCTTCGCGCACGGCCCGCACTTCTGCCTCGGCGCTCACCTGGCCCGGCTGGAGGCGCGGATCGCGGTGACAACCCTGCTTGACCTGCTCCCCGAACTGCGGCTGGACGAGCGGTACCCGGCCACGCCGCGGGGCCTGGTGTTCCGCAAGCCCACCGATCTGCGAGTCCGCTGGAGCGCCGCTATAAGCTAGCCCGGGTCAGCCGGACCCAAGGAGGCGCAATGTCGGAACAGGACATAGACCAGCCAGGTGAGTTCACCGATCAGTTCGCCGAGCGGTTCCACCACAACCGGCGGGAGCACGGCGGCGAGATCGACCGTCTCGACCCAGACCAGCTGGACCGGCTCACCGAGGAGGAGCGCGTCGAGGCGGGCGTCGACTCCTACGACCCGGACGAGGTTCCGCCCGCCACGGACACGCCGCCGCTGACCGATGACGTCCGCCAGACCGATGTGTACCAGGAGGAGCGGGCCGAGGTCCGCCGCCAGGAAGACAAGGGCGAGCTGTACGCGATCGACGAGGACCACCCGTTCCCGCCTACCCGGTACGACGACTAAGGGAAAGGGACCTGAGGCTACGACGACTGACCCGACTGCGAGCGTCAGTCCAGGATGCAGAGCCCAGGTTCTCACCCGTCCCGTTAACCCCGCAGGCATCATCCTTCGCTCATCAGTTCCACCATTCGGAAATTATCGCGGTGGATCCGGCTTTCAAGGTGGATTCGGGCAACCCCAGTTGCCACAACACTCCGTGTAAGTCGTATCCACCGCGCAAATGGGGGCTGTGGGGCTGACGGGGCGATTGAGATAACCGCCAGCCGTCGATGGGGCCGGCACGCGAAACGAGCCGGGCACGCGAAACGAGCCGGGCACGCGAAACGAGCCGGGCACGCGAAACGAGCCGGGCACGCGAAACGGGCCAGCCGCAAGTTGTCCACCGGGCCGGGCCGGAAAGCTGGACGGCGCGCATCGTGGCGGGCCAGGTTCAGCGCGCGTTCAGGACCACGCTCGCCTCGGCGGTGTAGGCCAGGAAGGTCAGCGACTCCTGGAAGTACAGCTGGACGAACTCCGCGTCGTGGGACAGGTAGCCGATCGACAGGTCCTGGCCGAGGCGCAGCTCGTAGTCGCCGCCCCGCCCGGACAGCAGGAACGCGCCGTCGATGGCGGGGGCCCAGACGATCTCGCCGTCCACCACCCGGGCCAGGTGCTCGCGGATGGGATAGCCGTGGTCGGCGGTCTCGCTCACCATCGTGTAGGCGGCCGCGGACAGCAGCAGTGAATACGGGCCGCCCACGCCGGCCAGCCGCAGCGCGCTGACCGCCTGGGCGACGGCGGTCGGGTAGTCGCGGGCCTCGGCCGGCAGGGTCAGGACCGGGTTGGAGGTGCTGGGCCTGACTCCGGTGATCCCGGCGATCGGGTAGCCGTCGAAGATCGCCCGGTCCTCGGCGAAGGCGATCTGCCTGGCCGCGTCCTTGACCGGCTGCCAGTCTGAGTCCTGCGCGCCGCGCTCCACGTTGTCCACGTCCAGCCTGCTCACCGTGAACGGCACCCGGAGCTGGACCAGCGGCTGCGCGCTGCGCAGCCAGGCGGTGATCCCGGCCGGGTCGCCGCCCGGCGCCTCGACCTCGACCAGGTGGCCGGTGCCCACGCTGGCCAGCGCGGGGCCGTCGGGCCCGGTGACGTCCACCACCCGGCGGCCCGCCACGTTCTGCTCGAAGGTCCGGCGCGCCTCGGCCTCGATGCCCGCCCAGGCGGCATCGGAGATCGGAGCGAGCTCGCGGTGCAGGTTGTTCATCAGATGCTCCTTCTCAAGCTGCCAATGCCGAGGGAACCATCCTGCACCGCACCGGGCGCCGCGGGTTCCCCCGGGGTAGCGGCGGTACCGGGTGCATCCGGCGGGTCGTCGAGGAAGTCGGCCGACGGCGCGAAGAACAGGGTGCCGGTGACGGCCGTGGAGAAATCCAGGATGCGGTCGGTGTTGCCCGGCGGGTCGCCGATGAACATGCGGGTCAGCATCTCCTCGGTCACGCTCGGCGTGGCCGCGTACGCGATGTAGTAGGTGCCGAACTCCCCGCGGCCCACCTCGCCGAACGGCATGTTGGCGCGCAGGATCTGGCGTTCGGTGCCGTCCGGCTCCTCGATCGTGTTGAGGGCGACGTGCGAATTGGCCGGCTTGACCTCGTCCGGCATCTCGATGTCGGACAGCTTGTAGCGGCCGATCGCGTTCTCCTGGTCCTCGGTGGACAGCGCGTTCCACGCGTCCATGTCGTGCAGGTACTTCTGCACGATGACGTAGCTGCCGCCGGCGAAGGCCGGATCGGCCGCGCCGACCAGCGCGGCGGCCGCGGCCGCCCGGCCCTCCGGGTTCTCCGTCCCGTCGACGAAGCCGAGCAGGTCACGCTCGTCGAAGAACCGGAACCCGTGCGTCTCGTCCACCACCGTGACCGCGCCGGCCAGCCGGGCCATGACCTGGGTGGCGAACTCGAAGCACAGGTCCATCCGCTCGTGCCGGATGTGGAACAGCAGGTCCCCGGGGGTGGACACGGCGTGGTGCCGGTCCCCGGCGAGCGCGGCGAACGGGTGCAGCTCGGCCGGGCGCGGCCCGGCGAACAGGCGGTCCCAGGCCCGGGAGCCGATCGCGGCGATGCAGGCCAGGTCGTCGCCGGGGGCCCGGAATCCGACCGCCCGCCGCAGCGCCGACCAGTCGGCTAGGACGTCCCGGCAGGCGGCCTCACCGCCCGGGTTGATCGTCAGGACCAGGAAGATCGCGCTCGCGGTGAGCGGGGCGAGCACCGGCTGCGGCTCAGCGGGAACAGGAGACGGTTCTGCCACGGGAGACAGGTTAGCGGTACCCCTCCGGCCGGGCGTGGCGGGGCTCAACCCGGCGGTGCGCTCGCACCACGGCCCGTTCGGAAGAAAAGGTCTTTACAGCCAGCCGCGCCGGCGGAACATGAACAGCAGGCCCGCGACGGCCGCCGCCTCCGTGCCGATGCCGAAGATGAGGAAGGCGCCCAGGGATCCTTCCCGGGCGATCAGCCAGCCGAGGTTCTGGCCGAAGAAGCCGGTCAGGAAGGAGAGCGGCAGGAATATGGTGGCGATGATGGTCAGCTGCTTCATCACCGCGTTGAGCCGGTTGGATACCACCGACATGTACGCGTCGAGCGACCCGGACAGCAGGTCGCGGTAGCTGTCGACCATGTCGCTGATCCGGATCAGGTGGTCGTAGAGGTCGCGGATGTAGCGCTCGCTCTCCGCGGTCATGCCGGGGATCGGGATCACCTGGGCCAGCATCGAGGCCACCATGTCCCGCTGCGGGGTGACCACCTTGCGCATATCGACCAGCTGGCGCTTGAGGGCGAACATCGTGGCCAGCTGGTCGTCGGTGGGCTTGGCGAAGATCTGGTCCTGGAGCTCGTCGATGCGGTCGTCGAACGTGGCCAGGAACGGGAACATGCTGTCCACCAGGGCGTCCAGCAGGCGGTACATCGCGACCAGCCGGCGATCGGTGTACATGCGGTTGAGCGCGGTACACGCGTCGGCGATGGCGGGGATCTCCCCCCGGTGCACGGTGACGAAGAAGTGCTCGGCGTAGAAGCAGTGCACCTCGGCCAGCGGCTGGTCCAGGCCCAGCGCGCCGTACGCGACGAGGTAGACGAAGTCCTCGTAGTCCTCGGCCTTCGGGCGCTGGTTGAACTCCTGGGCGTCCTCGACGGCCAGCGGGTGGATCTTGAATACCTCGCGGAGCAAGGTGATGGTCTCTGGGCCGGTGTCGGCAAAGTCCAGCCAGAGCAGCGAGTCGTCCTTCAGCGCGCGTTCGATCGCCGGGCGGGTCGGCTGATCTTCGACGCAGTTCTTGAGCAGCAGGTGTCCAGGCACGGCTCCATCGTGCCAAATTCCGGTGGCTGCGCGTCGTTAGACTGTCCGCACATGAGCACCGAACCACCTCCCGCCAAGCAGATCTCGCACGAGCGCACCCATCACGGCGACACCGTGGTCGACGAGTACGCGTGGCTGGCGGTCAAGGACGACCCGGAGACGGTCGCCTACCTGAAGGCCGAGAACGCCTACACCGAGGCGCTCACAACCGGGCTCGCCCCGCTGCAGGACCAGATCTACGGCGAGATCAAGGCCCGGACCCAGGAGAGCGACCTGTCGGTCCCGGTACGCAAGGGCGGCTGGTGGCAGTACGCGCGGACGGTCGAGGGCCAGCAGTACGCCGTGCACTGCCGCCGCGCGGTCCGGCCCGATGAGGTCATCCCGCCCGTGGCCGAGGACGGCCGGCCGCTGGACGGGGAGGAAGTGCTCCTGGACGGCAACGAGCTGGCCGCCGGGGCGGGCTTCTTCGCGCTCGGCGCCTACCAGCCGAGCCCGGACTGGCGCTGGCTGGCCTACTCCACCGACTTCAGCGGCGACGAGCGGTTCACCATCCGGATCAAAGACCTGGCCACCGGGGACCTGCTGCCCGACGAGATCCCGGGTACCTACTACGGATGCGCGTGGTCGCTGGATGGTTCGGCCCTGTTCTACATGACGGTCGACGGCGCGTGGCGGCCCAACCGGGTGTGGCGGCACCGGGTCGGCACCCCGGCCGACCAGGACGTCATGGTGTTCGAGGAGGCCGACCAGCGCTTCCACGCCAGCGTGGGCAGCACCCGCAGCGAGCGTTTCATCGTGATCCACACCGCCAGCGTGCTGACCAGCGAGGTGTGGCTGCTGGACGCGACCACGCCGGAGGGCGAGTTCACCGTGGTGACCCCGCGGCGCCAGGGCCTGGACTACAGCATCGACCACGCCGGCGACCGCCTGCTCATCCTGCACAACGACCACGCGGAGAACTTCGAGATCGCCACCGCGCCCCTGCCTGACTCAGGGAAACTGTCGGACCCGCGGGACTGGACCCCGCTGGTGCCGCACCGGGCCGACACCCGGCTGCTGGGCATGGCCGCGTTCGCGGACTTCATCGTGGTCTACTTCCGGCGGGACGGGCTGACCGGGCTGCGGATCCATGGTGCGGGCGGCCAGCGCGACCTGCACTTCCCGGAGCCCATCTACCGGGTCGGCCCGGGGCCGAACCCCGAGTACGACTCCAGCCGCTTCCGGCTGTCCTACACCTCGCTGGTCACGCCGGGCTCGGTCTACGACTGCGACATGGCCACCGGCGAGCTGACCCTGCTCAAGCGCCAGCCCGTGCTGCCCTCCCCGTCGGGCGAGCCGTACCGGCCGCAGGACTACGAGCAGTACCGCGAGTGGGCGGTCGCCACCGACGGCACGCGGGTCCCGATCTCGCTGGTCTGCCGCAAGGGCACGCCCCGTGACGGTAGTGCGCCGTGCCTCCTGTACGGCTACGGCAGCTACGAGATCTCCCGCGACCCGGCATTCTCGATCCCGGTCCTGTCGCTGCTCGACCGGGGGTTCGTCTACGCGATCGCGCACGTCAGGGGCGGCGGGGAGCTGGGGCGGGCGTGGTACGACAACGGCAAGCTGCTGCACAAGAAGAACACCTTCACCGACTTCGTCGCGTGCGCGGAGCACCTGACGGCCTCCGGCTGGACCTCGGCCTCCCGGCTGGTGGCCCGGGGCGGATCGGCGGGCGGCCTGCTGATGGGCGCGGTGGCCAACCTGGCGCCGCAGGACTTCGCCGGCATCGTGGCCCAGGTGCCGTTCGTCGACGCGCTGAACACGATCCTGGACCCGTCGCTGCCGCTGACCGTGACCGAGTGGGAGGAGTGGGGCGACCCGCTGCACGACCCCGCGGTCTACGCGTACATGAAGTCCTACACGCCGTACGAGAACGTGACCGGCCAGGTCTACCCGCCGATCTTCGCCCTGGGCGGCCTGAACGACACCCGGGTGACCTACCACGAGCCCGCCAAATGGATCGCGCGGCTGCGCGCGGTGGCCAAGGGCGGCCCGTTCCTGCTCAAGATCGAGATGGAGGCGGGCCACGGCGGGCGCAGCGGCCGCTACGACGCCTGGCGCGAGGAGGCCCTGGTCCTGGCCTGGATCATCCAGACCGCTCGTGATCAAACCCCCTAATGATCAAACAGGGAGCTGACCGACTCGCCGTTGTGGATCCGGCTGATCGCATCGGCCAGGGCCGGGGCCACCGACAGCACGCGCAGCTTCGGGTAGTCGGCCGGGACCGGCGCGGAGTTGGTGCAGACCACCTCGGTCACGTCGGTGGCGGTCAGCTTTTCCAGCGCGTTGTCGGCGAACAGGCCGTGCGTGCAGGCCACGGCGACCGAGCGCGCGCCCTGCTCGCGTAGCCGGTCGAGCAGTTCGAACACCGTGGTGCCCCGGGAGATCTCGTCGTCGATGACGATCACGTCCCGGCCGGTCACCTCGCCGATGATCGCGGTGATCCGGACCTGGGTGTCGCTGATCCGCTCCTTCGCGCCCGCGGCGACCGGCACGCCCAGCCGCCGGGCGAAGTCCGCGGCGCTCTTGGCGTACCCCAGGTCCGGCGCGACCACCACGGCGTGGGACAGGTCCCGGTCGCGGAAGTGCCTGGACAGCTCGCGCAGCGCGTGCAGGTGATCCACCGGGACGGAGAAGAACCCGTGCACCTGCGGCGAATGCAGGGTCAGCGTGAGCACCCGGTCGACGCCCGCGGTGACCAGCAGGTCGGCGACGAGCCGGGCGCCGATGGAGATCCTGGGCTTGTCCTTCTTGTCCGACCGGCCGTACGCGTAGTGCGGTATCACCGCGGTCACCCGGGCCGCCGACGCCCCGCGGGCCGCGTCCGCCATCAGCAGCAGCTCGACCAGGTGCTCCTGCACCGGGTTGACCAGCGGCTGGATGAGGAACACGTCCCGTTCCCGGCAGTTGGCCTGGAGCTGGACCTCCAGGCAGTCGTTCGCGAACCGTTCCAGCTGGACCGGCTGCTGCGGCACGGCCAGGAACGCGCAGATCTCGGCGGTCAGCGCCGGATGCGCGCTGCCGCCGAACACCGCGATCTCACGCACAGCGAGCGCCCGTGTTCTCCTGCTCGAACGGCGGCAGGCCCAGGCACTTGCGGATCTGCTCCTGGACGGCCTCGCGGGAGGGCTTGGCGTCAATCGTGAACACGTACTCCTTGCGGCGGAACAGGTCCAGCGCCGGGCTGGTCTCCTTGTGGTAGTCCCGCAGCCTGACCACCAGCGCCTCCTCGGTGTCGTCCTCCCTGGTGACCAGCTGCCCGCCGCACGAGTCGCACTGGCCCGCGACCTTCGGGCTGTCGGCAATCAGGTTGTAGTCCATGCCGCAGTCGGCGCACAGCCTGCGGTTGAGGATCCGCCGGCGGACCTCGCTGTCGGGCAGGTCCAGCTCGATCACCCCGTCGATGTCATAGCTCTCCAGGAAGAACTCGGCCTGCCTGCGGTTGCGCGGGAATCCGTCGATGATGAAGCCGTGATTCCAGTCGTGCTGGGTGAGCCGGTCCCTGACCACCGACTCGACCAGGTCGTCGCCGACCAGTTCCCCGGCCGCCATGGTGCGCCGCACCAACGCGCCCATCTTGGTGTGGTTCTGCACGTTCCAGCGGAAGATGTCCCCCACGCTGATGTGCACGATGTCCAGGTCAGCGGCCAGCAGCTGGCTCTGCGTGCCCTTGCCGCTACCCTGCACGCCCATGATCACGTATTTGCGCATCTCAACAGCCTTGCATACGGGGTTCTGGTCATGCGCGGTGATGGACGGGGGGCCGCAGGCCCAGCTTGCGCTCGCAGGCCCGCCGCATCGGGCGGCTGAGCAGCGGGCGCAGCTGCGGCCAGTCGTCGTGCAGGCGCCGCGGGTTGACGAACCGGGCCAGGTCGTTCCGCCGGCCCTGGCTGAACACGATGCTGTACAGCAGCAGCCTGGTCCGCTCCACGGCCACGTCGAACTCGCGCAGCCCGTGCCAGGTCAGGTGGACGGGCAGCACGACCACCCCCTGCCATGGTCCGTGCAGGTCATCGAGCCGGTCGGGCACCCGTGCGGCCTCGGGCGACCACCCGGCGAACACGCTCATGGAAGAATTATCTTCGCCGCTGACGGCGGCCGGCACCAGTTTCCCGGCAGCGATACCCTCGTGGCATGGAGAACGCGGGGCTGGCCGGGCCGGCTGCGCCGGCGGGGCCGGTGTGGCGGTTCCTCATCCAGCCTCGCTGGCTGGGCTGGCACGTGCTCATGGTCGTGTCGTGCTGGGGCATGCTGTGGCTCGGGGACTGGCAGTTCCACCGCGCGATCGCCGGCAACGGGCTGAGCTGGGCCTACACGTTCGAGTGGCCGCTGTTCGCCGGCTTCGCGGTGGTGTTCTGGGCCAAGACGATCAAGGACGAGTTCCGGATCAAGCGGGACGGTCCTTCGGGCCCGGCCGGGGATCTGGCGCTCGGCCAGGATGACCTGCCCGTCAGCGTCCGGCCCGTCCAGGTCAGTGCGGTCCAGACCGGGGCCGGCGCCGAGGACGACGAGGATGAGGAACTCAGCGCGTACAACGCCTACCTGGCCCGGCTCAACGCCGAGGTCAAACGGCACGGCAAGTGGCACGGACTGCGGAACTAGGGAGATAGAGCGGTGAACGCAGCGGTACTCCGGTACCGGGTAATGGCATACGTGACCGGTGTGGTGCTGGTGGTCTTGTGTTTCGTCGGCATCCCGCTGCAGGTGGCCGGGCATCCGGCCGTGGCCAACGACGTCGGCGTGGTGCACGGCATCTTGTACATCATCTACCTGGTGTCCGCCTGGTTCTTGTCCCGGAAGCTGGGGCTGGCCACCAAGCCGACCGTGATCATGCTGCTGGCCGGCACGATCCCGATCATGACGTTCATCGTCGAGCGCTGGGTCACCCGCCGGTTCATCAACCCCGCGCTGGCCGCCCAGCCTCAGCCCGCGCAGCCCGTGCGGCCCGTGAGCCCTTGATCCGTTGAGCGAGCACTACTTCTCGGCGCGGCCGGAGGCGCCGCACCGGCCGGGCCTGGTCCGCGTGGTGCTGCCCGACGTCTACCTGGAGCTGGCCACCGACGCCGGGGTCTTCTCCCCCGGACGGCTCGACCCGGGCACCCGCCTGCTGCTGGACTCCACGCCCGCGCCGCCGGCCGCGGGCGACCTGCTCGACCTCGGCTGCGGCTACGGCCCGATCGCCTGCGTGCTGGCCAAGCGGTCGCCCGGCGCAACGGTCTGGGCGGTCGACGTGAACGAGCGGGCGCTCGAGCTGTGCGCGCGGAACGCGGCCGCGGCCGGGCTGGCCAACGTGCGCTGCGTCCTGGCCGGGGATGCCTCGGTCCCGCCGCGGCTGGCGGGGATCTGGTCCAACCCCCCGGTCCGCATCGGCAAGGCGGCGCTGCACGACCTGCTGTCGGCGTGGCTGGGCCGCCTGTCGGGCGGCGGTGCCCATGGCGGGCAGGCCTGGCTGGTGGCCGGGCGGAACCTGGGCGCCGATTCACTGCACCGCTGGCTGGCCGAGCAGGGCTGGACCGTGACCAGGAAGGCCGCACGGAGCGGTTACCGGCTGCTCCAGGTCGATTTTTCTGCCGAACGAGCCATGGTGACACCCTCGTGACCACCCCCGTGCCGCCCGTGGCTTCCGAGGGCACACCCCGCCAGCTGCGCCCGGTGGAGGTCAAGCGGCTGAACCGGGAGTGGCGGCGGGCCACGCAGGCCCGGCTGGCCGTGCTGCTGGACTCGGTCGGGCAGCCGTACAACGTCGGCTCCATCGTCCGGTCGGCGGCCGCCTTCGGCGCCGAGCAGCTGTGGCTGTGCGGCAGCACCGTGCCGCTGTCTCACCCGGGAGTGGCCAAGACGGCGCTCGGCACCCAGCGGCTGGTGCAGGCCACGACCGAGGCCAGCGCGGCCGCCGCGGCCAAAGCGGCGGCCGAGGCGGGCCTGCGGGTCGTGGCCATCGAGCTGGCCGCGGGCGCGGTCCCGCTGCACGAGGCGCCGCTGGACGGCGACGTGTGCCTGGTCGTGGGCAACGAGGACCGCGGGTGTTCGGCCGCCCTGCTCGCGGCGGCCGACGCGGTCGCGTACATCCCGCAGCCGGGGCGGGTCGGGTCGCTCAACGTGGCCGTGGCGGCCGCGGTGGCCATGGCCGAGGCGCGTCGTCGTTCCTGGTCTAACCCGCCGCTCTCCTGACGGGGACGCGACACGCTCCGTTCATTTCGCATACCAGGTCAGCGGGCATACTTGCCATCGTGCGCGCACCATTCCTCGATCACCCGCAGCCGATCGCCTTCGCCCACCGCGGCGGCGCGGCGCACGCCCCGGAGAACTCCTGGGCCGCGTTCGAGCACGCCGTCAAGCTCGGCTACGCCTACCTGGAAACCGACGCCCGGGCGACCTCGGACGGCAAGCTGGTCGCCTTCCACGACCGCACGCTGGACCGGGTCACCGACGCGACCGGGCCGATCAACGCGCTGTCCTACCGTGAGGTGGCCGCGCTGCGGGTCTCGGGGACCCAGCCGATTCCGCTCATCGAGGATCTGCTGGCCGCCTGGCCCGACGTGCGCTTCAACATCGACCTGAAGGACGCGCCCGGCATCTGGATGCTGCCCGACGTGCTGCGCCGGACCGGGGCGTGGGACCGGGTCTGCGTGACCTCGTTCTCCGGCAACCGGCTCCGGACCGCTCGCGGGCTGCTCGACCGGCCGGTGTGCATGGCCACGTCGCCGACCGCGATCGCCGGCGTGCGCTGCAACGTCGGGTCCTCGGCGCGGTGGCCGCAGCTGCGGATGTTCGCTGGGTTCCTGTCGCGAGCATCCGTGCGCTGCGCCCAGGTGCCGCGGAAGGTGGCCACAGCCGCGTTCCTGCGCCGGGCGCACGCCCTCGGCCTCGACGTGCACGTGTGGACGATCAACGAGCGGGCCGAGATGATCCGGCTGCTGGACTTGGGCGCCGACGGCATCATGACCGACGACATCGAGACGCTGCGGGACGTGCTGATCGAGCGCGGCCAGTGGCATCCCCGGGTGGGCTCAGCGACAGCCTGAACCCCTGAGATCCCCGTGAGCGCACTGAAATCCCCGGTGAACGCCTTGAAATCGCCCTGAAATACCCCTGAAATCGGCGTCCCAGAGCCGATAGCTGCGATCTCCCGCCGAAAACACGGTTGGGTAACGCCCGGAGCGGGAATCTTGTCCGGGTATTCAGTGTTGCCCACTAAGACCGTTGACCGCCTGGGAGGCAGCAAGCATGGCCGAACGCGCACTCCGCGGCACCCGGCTCGGTGCGACGAGCTACGAAAACGACAGGAACACCGACCTGGCACCCCGTCAGGACGTCGCTTTCGACTGCCCGAACGGGCACCATTTTAGCGTGCCTTTCGCGGCGGAGGCGGAACTTCCTGGTACGTGGGAGTGTCGCGTCTGCGGTTCGATCGCCATCGCCGCCACCGGGGAGTCGCCGTCCCCCAAGAAGGCCAAGCCGCCGCGCAGCCACTGGGACATGCTCATGGAGCGGCGCACCGTCGAGGACCTCGAAGCGGTGCTCGCCGAGCGACTCGAGATCATCCGGGAACGCCGCGTCACCGAGCGCCGCGATGACCTGGGCAACCGCCGGAGCGCCTAGCGCCCGTGGCTCTTGCCGGCGGTTCCGTAGTTAGCGGGACCTTAGCCGGCGCAGTCGTTGCGCGATGCCCCACTGCGCGACCCGCCAGAACGCCTCCAAGATGATGCTGTTGCTCATTTTGGAGGCGCCGTGCTCACGTTCCACGAACGTGATCGGCACCTCGACGATCTTCAGCCCGGCCTGCGCGACCCGCATGGTCAGGTCGATCTGGAAGCAGTACCCGGTCGACTGGACCTGGTCCAGGCTGATCGTGCGCAGGGCCGAGGCCCGGTAGGCCCGGAAACCCGCGGTCGCGTCGCGGACCTTCAGGCCCAGCATGAGGCGGGTATAGACGTTGGCCCCGCGGGACAGCGCCTCGCGCGACCTGGGCCAGTTCACCACCCGGCCGCCGGGCATCCACCGGGACCCGATGGCCAGGTCCGCGTGGGCCAGCGCGCCGACCAGGACCGGCAGGTGCTCGGGCAGGTGTGAGCCGTCCGCGTCCATCTCCACGAGCACGCCGTAGCCGCGCTCCAGGGCCCAGCTGAACCCGGACATGTACGCCTTGCCCAGGCCCGCCTTTTCCGTCCGGTGCATGACCTGGACGTGCGTGTCGGCCTCGGCCAGCTTGTCCGCGATGTCCCCGGTGCCGTCCGGGCTGTTGTCGTCCACGATCAGCAGGTCGGCCTCGGGCAGCGCCGCCCTGACCCGTCCCGTGATGGCCTCGAGGTTCTGCCGTTCGTTATACGTGGGCATGATGACGACGGTCTGGCCGGCCGGCGGCTCAGCGGGCGGATGTGGCTCTGTCACTACCTCTGCCTATCCCTGCGTTGGTTAACAGGAGGTGTCACGGACGGTGCACGCCATGATATCCCCGTACTTGCGCTCCCCCGGGCAGACGACCCACCGTGTCCCCTGCCGGCGAACCTCATCCCCCCAAGGACAAACGAGCCGCCCGGCCCGATCGTGCCGTCCCGATCGGGCCGGGCCCGGCGTGAGCCGGGAGCCGGCGTCCGGGGGCAAAGGAAAAGGACCCGGGCGGCGCCTTCGGACCGGAGTCCGTCCCGCTGGCAACGGGCTCGGCCTCCGTTGTCTACTGGGTGCCCGGGCCCTTTCCACGCCCAACCCCCTGTCCAGCCGGATCTGCGCCGCAGGCTCCGTCAGCCCCTTTTTTCCCATGCCACGTCGGCCTCGGGGCGGCTGGATGCGGACGCCCCCCGCCGTGACATTGCTCCGAACCTGACGAGCCTGTCGGTCCGGCTAGCGAGCCCGGTGCTGGACTGAGCAGCAACATACCCCGGATCGCGTCGATGTCAACCACGAACGTCAGCATTCATGTTACTCAGTGAATTGATTCGACTACATTCCGTCATAGCTAGGGGATATGTTCGCCGCCTGGCCCGGCCGACCGCCGGAGCGCGCCCGGCCTTCTCGGCCCGCCTGCCGTCATCTGTCGCTTTTGTCCGGCCAAGCCAGTATTTTTTATGGGGCCGCCGTGAAAAATTCAGGCTACGGCCGACTTGTACTCCGTGGTTTCGGGGTATGGATCACCCCACTTGGCGTCACGTGATCCTCACCGCCCCTGCTTCAGCGGCCGACGCCGCACTCCCCCTCCGGAGGTGATGCGAATGGATAGTAGCGCCGACCGGTTCCTCGAACTGATCCACCAGCTCGAGGACTTCACCCACTCGATCAGCCCTGACCAGGCACATTCCGAATTCGACGAGACAACCCTGCAGCTGTTCTGGATGCGCTGGCCGCAGCTGTCGGCCTGGGCCGGATCGCTCTGGCGGCTGCTCTCCGAGGAGCTGGCCGGCCCGTCCGCCCCGCACGACTCCGAGCTGTTCGAGATCGGCGAAAGTGGCTGAGGACGGCCGCCGGGCCCTCACGGTCGGCGAGATGATGCACACCCGGGTCATCCTCACCACGCCCGACAGCCCGATGTCCGAGGCCGCCGCCGAGATGGTGCGCGAGCGGGTGGGCTCGGCCCTGGTCATGCAGGGCCCCTTCCTGGCCGGCATCTTGACCGAGCGCGACGTCCTGCGCGCCGCGGCGTCCGGGACCGACCTCACCACGGTCCAGGTCTCGGCCTGGATGACCAAGGACCCGCAGGCGGCCGGGCCGGAGACCACCGTGGAGGACGCGGCCCAGATGATGTTGCTGAACGGCTTCCGCCACCTGCCCATCATGGAAGGGCGGACCGTACGCGGCGTGGTCAGCCTGCGTGACCTGTTCGCCGCGCGGATCAGCCGGCCGTCCCAGCAACGCGACGTGCCCAGCTGACCCCCGCGCCTCGCCTGTCCGGCCCTCTTTCCGGGATGAATCCCGGGATTCACTGCCCTAGAGCGTGGTGAAACCCGGGGTTCACCACATTTGTCTGGAGTGGGCTGGCGGCCAGTAGGGTGGTTGCCTGTCGGGCCCGACAGGTGAGGAGAAGCCGCCGTGTTGCTGGAGCACAAGAACGCGATCGTCTACGGGGCAGCGGGAGCGATCGGCGGCGCGGTGGCCCGCGCATTCGCCCGGGACGGCGCGCGCGTGTTCCTCGCCGGGCGGACCCCGGCCACGCTGGAAGAAGTGGCCGCCGGCATCCGCGCCGAGGGCGGGATGGCCGAGGTCGCGCAGGTTGACGCGATGGACAAGGCCGCCGTCGACGCGCACGCCGATCACGTAGTGGCGGTGGCCGGCCGCATCGATGTCTCCTTCAACGCGGTGTCGGTCCGTGCCGTGCAGGGCGTCGCGCTGACCGAGATCTCCGTCGAGGACTTCCTGGGCCCGATCACCGGGCTGTGCCGGACCAACTTCCTGACCGCGACCGCCGCCGCCCGGCACATGGCCGCGCAGGGAGCCGGCGTGATCGTGACGCTGAGCGCCTCCTCGGCCAAGGAGACCCGGCATCAGATGGGTGGCTTCAGCCTGGCGAACGCGGCGATCGAGGCGCTCACCCGGACCCTGGCCGGGGAGTACGGCCGCCGCGGCGTGCGCGTAGTGGGCCTGCGCTCGAACTTCATGCCCGAGACCTATCCCGGCGTCACCGACGAGATGCTGGCCCCGCTGCTGAAGGACGCGCTGCTCGGCCGGCTCCCCCGGCTGGCCGAACTCGCCGGGACCGCCGTGTACCTGGCCTCGGACGGCGCGGGCGCGATGAGCGGCGCGATGGTAAACCTCACCTGCGGGGCCATCATCGACTGATCCCGGTTTGCCGGGCCCGGCCAGCTTGGCCGGGCTAGCTGGGGCCGGCGTTGAAGAACGGGTGTTATGCATTCTAGGCTTATCGCATGACGATTCCGACCGAACCGATCGGCAGTATCCCGCGCTCGCCCGACCTGCTGGCCGCGATGGCCGGTCACCAGCGGGGCGACGTCAGCGACACCGAGCTTGCCGCCGCGCAGGACCAGGCGATCCGCGAGACGATCCGGCGCATGGAAGAAGCCGGGTCGCCGGTGGTCAGCGACGGCGAGCAGTCCAAGCCCAGCTTCGTCACCTATCCCATCGCCGGACTCAGCGACCTGGCTCCCGACGGGATCGTCATCCCCTTCGCCGACGGGCACCAGCGCCAGTTGCCCGTGCTGACCGCGGGCCCGTTCCGCTATCAGGTCCATGCCGATACTTATCTGAAGGCCGCCCTCGGGCACGCGAAGGCCGCGGTCAAGCAGGCGGTCATCGCCCCGTCCGCGCTGAGCCTGCTCTATCCGCCGACCGGTCTGGACAGCTACCCGCGCCAGGCGTTCCTGGACGACCTCATCGACGAAGCGGAAACCGACATCCGGAACACGCTGGAGGGCGGCGCGCACGTCGTCCAGCTTGACTTCACCGAAGGACGGCTCTCCCTCAAGCTCGACCCCAGCGGAGGCGTCCTGGACAGCCTCATCGCCCTCAACAACCAGGTTCTCGAGCGTTTCAGCGACAGCGACCGGAGCCGTATCGGAGTGCACACCTGCCCGGGCGGCGATCAGGATTCGACGCACAGCGCGGACATCGACTACGCCGGGCTGCTGCCTAAGCTGTTCCAGCTCAAGGCGGGCAATTTCTATCTCCAGCTGGCCAGCGAGGCCGAACCGGAGAAGGTCCTGGCCGTCGTCGCCGAGCACCTTCCGCCCGGCGCCCGGGTCTTCATCGGCGTGACCGACCCGATCGACCCGCGGGTCGAGACCCCGGAGCTGGTCCGCGACCGGATCCTGGCCGCGGCCCGGCAACTGCCGCCAGACCGGATCGGTACCTGTGACGACTGCGGCTTCGCGCCATTCGCCGACGACACCTCTACCTCGCGCGAGATCGCGTTCGCCAAGATCAGGGCGAGGGTCGAGGGGACGGCCCTCGCGGCCCAGCGGCTGGGACTCTGACTGACCCCGGATCCGCGCCTCGCGGATCCGGGGGAATTCTCACCAGTCTTGCGCGTGCGCCACAGAGCGGGTGAGGCCTTCCAGCTCGGGCTCGAGATCGGGCAAGGCCAGCAGGGCCGGCAGATCAGTCAGGCTCCTGGGGCGCAAGGTGATGGTGCCGAGGCTTGCCTTCAACTGGCCCCCGCCGCCCACGAGCAGGTGCCGGCGGGTCCAGGGTTCGGGCTCATCGGTGTCGGCTACCGCCACCGCGTGCAGGAACCATCTGCCGTCCGGGATTCCCGGCAGCCAGTACGGGCGCTTTCGCTGCGACGTCACGTCGAGCAACGTGGCCGACTGCGGTCGGCGCTGCACGATCTGCGTATCGAAGATCCCGACGTACACGCGGGCGGCGGCATACCCCTCCGGCAGCTGGACGGTCCCGACCGCCGCGCTTGCGGGCACCGTCAAGGCCGGCATCATGGCGCACGCGCTGACCCGATCCTGGTGTGACGAATGCCGAAACCGGCTCGGGGACAGGCCCACGCTGTCCGTGAAATGGCTTGTGAAGGAGCCGACGCTGCCATAGCCGACCGCGGACGAGACTCCGGCGACGCTCATCGAAGTGGCCAGGAGCAGGCGCTTGGCCTGGTAGATACGCACCGCGCCCAGGAACCGGCCGGGCGGCACACCGGTCTCCTTCTCGAAAACGCGGGCGAAATGGAAGCGACTGAGCATGGCGCTGCGAGCCATGTCGGCGAGCGAGAGCGGATCGGCGTACCGCTCCCAGATGCAGTTGACCGCCCGGTCTACGGCGCTATTCATGCGGTACCTCCGCACTGACATCGCCAGCGAAAACACGTTACATAACACTGTTGTGCTATGCAACGTTAGCCATGCCGTGCAATCCTGTCAAGCGTGAGCCCGCGCCGCCAAAACCCGGACAACCGCACCACATTGATCGATGCCGCCGCGCGGCTGGTCGCCGAGGGAGGTCCCCGGAGCTTGTCCGCTCGCATGCTGGCCAGGGAGGCAGGCACATCGACCATGGCCGTGTACACCTACTTCGGCAGCATGAGCGCGATAGTGCGAGAGATCGTGCACGACGGGTTCGGCCGTCTTAAGCGCCTGTTCGATCTGGTCGAGGCCACGGACGACCCGGTAGCGGACATGGCTCTGCTCGGGCGGGTCTACCGCCACAACGCCATTACCAACCGGCACGTCTTCGAGGTGATGTTCGGGGGTTCGTCCCTGGCGGGCTTCGCGCTGACCGAGGAAGACCGGCAGCACGGCCGGTACACGCTGACCACCGTCATCGACTGCGCGTACCGATGCAGCGCCGCCGGGCGCTTCCAGCCGGAGGATCCCGAGCTCAAGGCGCATCACATGTGGCTGGGCGTGCACGGGACGGTGCTCCTCGACGTCGGCGGCTACCTTGTCCCGCCGTACGACGCGAGCCGGTGCTTCGAGTCCCAGCTCGTCAGCCTGATGATCGGAGCCGGGGACGACCCGGTGAGTGCCGCCAGGTCGGTAACCGTGTCCGGCGACCGCTTCAAGGCCGGTTTCGGGCAGGCAACCTAGGAGGTGGTTGCCTGACCGGGCGCGCCTGATGATGCCTAGGAGAACCCGCGTCATCATCCACCGAGAGGCAGCGCCGTGAGTGTTCCGACCGATGTGTATGCCGACCTGCAGACAGAGGGCGAGGTCCTCGACCAGCTGGTGGCGAGCCTTGATGCCGCGCAGTGGGACCTGCCGACTCCCGCGCCCGGCTGGACGATCAAGCACCAGGTCGCTCACCTGTCCTCGACGGCCCGGATCGCCGGGATCGCGGCGTCGGATCCGGAGTTGTTCGCCAAGGTGACCGTGGGCGCCGACAAGGACTTCGACGCGGCGGTCACCGCCCTGCTGACGCCGTACCTCGACGCCTCGCCCGCGGACCTGCTGGCCCGCTGGCGGACGGAACGCGGCGAGGCCGGCAAGGCGCTCTCCGCGCTGCCGCCCGCTCAGCTGGTGCCCTGGGTGGCCCGCCAGATCCCGGCCAGCGCTCTCGCCGCGGCCGGCCTGATGGAGCTGTTCGCGCACGGGCAGGACATCGCCGACGCCCTCGGGGCGCCGCGCGAGTACACCGACCGGATCGGGCACCTGGTCTGGTTCGGCACCCGCAACCGTGATTTCGGCTACCTGGTGCGCGGCCTCACGCCTCCCGAAGCCGAGTTCCGGTACGAGATCACGGCGCCTTCCGGGATCCAGTGGGAGTTCGGCCCCGCTGATGCCGAGAACCAGGTAAAGGGCCCGGCGGTGGACTTCTGCATGCTCGTCACGCGGCGACGGAACCGCGCCGACCTGGCCATCCAGGCCACCGGCCCGGAAGCCGACAAATGGCTGGATATCGCGCAGGCCTACCGCGGCTCACCCGGACCCGGCCGCGAGCCGGGACAGTTCAGCAAGTAATAACGGAACCCGGAAGCGCAGTGCGGACATCCGCACTGCGCTTCTGACGTGGTCCCGCGACCCTTGTCTCCCGCGGTGACATTTGCCCTGGAAGGCGGCGGGCAGCGGGCGGAGGGCGGAGGGCGGAGGGCGGCAACTACGTCGTTGTGGCAACCATGTAGTCCGGTGTCAATGGCAGGAAGTTAAGAGGGATGTGCCGGGTGGTGTAAGTGTTTGCGCGGGGCCCGGCGTGCCTGCGGTAGATGTGACGAAGCTCCCGCTAG
>Ga0209168_10001397_pt1 | contig 19017 bp, 18 predicted proteins | sample Coa_R1_FD_187156 | JGI IMG/M metagenome (GOLD analysis project Ga0209168, IMG submission 187156) | Surface soil microbial communities from Centralia Pennsylvania, which are recovering from an underground coalmine fire - Coalmine... | ecosystem: Environmental > Terrestrial > Soil > Unclassified ...
CCAAGGCCGCACTTATGAGGAAGGCAAAAAGATCGGCTGGAAGGACGGAGTCCGCGCCCTCTGGTGCCTGCTTAAGTACTCGGTGAAAGATGATGCCGCACCCAGGCGAGTTCCAGCCAAAAAATCGATGCCGTCGGGCATTGACGCTAACCCCTAGCGCTCATCGCGAACACGGAAGCCCGCAACGCCCAGAGTGCGTTCGTTTAGCTTAGGCCTCTCTTATCATGGGGGCTGAGCTGCAGTCACTTTCCAGGGACAATCTCGTGAGCACATGCCAACTTTCCATCGTGGTCCCTTGTTACAACGAGGAGCAAGTCATTGGCGCCTGCCATGAGACTCTTACCCGGGTTTTATCTCCCGCAATTCGCGACTATCAAATTGTCTATGTGAATGACGGGTCGAGCGACAGCACCTATGAGTTGCTGCGCGAAATTCAAAGTGCGGACGCAAGAGTCAAGGTCGTCGATCTCGCACGAAACTTCGGGCACCAGGTGGCGGTCTCTGCGGGATTGGCCCACGCCGATGGAGCCGCGGTGGCTTTAATCGATGCCGACCTGCAGGATCCCCGGAAGTTATCCTGCAGATGGTTCAACTCTGGGAGCAAGGTTACGAAGTGGTGTTCGGGGTCCGCAAGACGCGTGCCGGCGAGAGCTGGTTCAAGCTGAAAACGGCGGACTGGTTTTACCGCATCCTGAACCTTTTTTCAGATACCGAAATTCCACGTGATACCGGCGACTTCCGTTTGCTGGATCGGAAAGCGGTGGACGCGCTGCTGCGAATGCCAGAGCGGGACCGCATGCTAAGAGGACTTTCCAGTTGGATCGGATTTCGCCGCTTCGGTTTGGAGTACGAGCGCCTTCCTCGCATGGCGGGTGTGACGAAGTACCCACTTCACAAGATGGTGCGTTTGGCGCTGGATGGCATTCTGTCGTTTTCGGTCGTCCCTTTGCGAATGGTAAGCCTGTTGGGAGTTGCAACTGCCGGCTTATCTATGCTCGGAATTTCGTATGCGTTGGTGTTGCGCCTGTTCACCCGAATCTGGGTCCCGGGATGGACGCTGCTTTTCATCGGAATGTTGTTCATCGGTGGGATGCAGATGCTGAGCCTGGGCATCGTTGGGGAATATATTGGTCGTATTTATACAGAAGCGAAACAGCGGCCGCTGTATCTGGTGCGTGAAGTCTTGTCCTCCGTAAGTCAGCCACCAATGGCCCGGAAAGCTGCAAGCGGGTCGGCGTAGAGCAAAACGGCTTCTACTCCGCACTCATTCCTATGACTGATGTTGCCATTGTCGGAGCAGGTTTCACTGGTCTGTCCGCCGCGCTGGAACTGGCGCGAAACGGCCTGAAGGTCACAGTAGTGGAGAAGGACTCCGAACCGGGAGGGCTCGCCGGCTCGTTTACTGTCGGCAATCAACGTCTCGAAAAGTTCTATCACCACTGGTTCACCAGCGACCAGCACATTATGAGCCTGGTGCAGAGTCTGGGACGCGAGCAGGATGTGCTCTGGCATCCGACCAGCACCGGAATGTACTTCGCGCATCGGATCTTCCGACTCAGCCGCCCCTGGGATGTGCTGAAGTTTACGCCGCTGAGTTTCACCAATCGGTTGCGGCTCGGGTACATGACACTCGCCGCCCGCCGGATAAAGGACTGGCGGGCACTCGAAGGCGTGACCGCAAAGGAATGGCTGCTGAAGTTGGGAGGCGAGCAAGTCTACCGCGTGGTTTGGGAACCTTTATTGATAGGGAAGTTCGGAGAATATGCCGAGGAGGTCTCGGCGGTCTGGCTGTGGAACAAACTGAAACTGCGTGGCGGAAGCCGCGGCCGCGCTGGCCAGGAAATGCTTGCCTACTACAAAGGCGGGTTCAGCGCTCTTGCATCCCAGGTCACGGACGCCATTAAACAATGCGGCGGCGAGATCCAGCTCGATACCTCGGTGCGCGCAATCTCATCGTCGGCAGGCCAAGTGAATGGATTGATGACCTCCAAAGGTTTCATTCCAGCCGGTTCTGTATTGTTGACTGTGCCACTGACCCTTGCTGCAGATCTGGTTGCGCCCATTGCGCCTAGTGGTTACACAGAAAGTTTGCGCCGCATCCGCTACCTTTCGAACATTTGTATCGTGCTGGAGCTCAATCGTAGCTTGTCGTCGATGTACTGGCTCAATGTCAATGATCCTTCGTTCCCTTTTGTTGGAGTAATTGAACACACGAACTTTGAACCTGCCAGCACTTATGCTGGCCGGCACATTGTTTATTTGTCGAAATATTTGCCACGCTCGGCGGAACTTTACCGGATGTGCAATGAGGACGCGGTCGAGGTCGCAGTCGGCGCGCTGACCCGGATGTTTCCCAACTTTCGGCCCGGTATCATTGAAAACGCTCATGTGTGGCGCGCAGATTTCGCGCAGCCTCTTGTCGAGCGACATTACGCGCGACTCATTCCCGAGTTCGTCACGCCGGTCAAAAATCTTTTTCTTTCGAGCATGGCGCAGGTCTATCCCGAAGATCGGGGAACGAATTATGCCCTCAGGAACGGTAACCAGGCGGCGCGCGAAATAGCGCTGAGGCTGGGAAATTTGCAGAGCGCAACTCGCGCGTTATCGGCTAGCTACCACTGAGCGGGGATTGGGACGTCGTTCCGGACCAGAACACGAAACGATCCAAACCTGGAATCTGGAACCACCCGGTACTCGGACGTAATGAGGTCCTGCATCAAATTCGGAAGAAGCATGTTCTGATATCCATAATCATTTTCGGGCGCCGCCTGATTTCGCATAATGCAATCGAGTTTCGAAGCGCACAAAATTCCCATCATCAGATTACCCGATACAATCACCGCGGGCCGATTCTGCGCGATATCGCACATGAATTGCTTGCGCTGAGCTCCGGCGGCCGGATTGTTGGCATCGATCAGTGGCAGTTGATAAACAAATCGCGAAGCGGGCAGGCGCTGTGCCAAAAATGAAATATAAGCCGCCTCAGTTACCCCGACCACGATGATCTTGTCGTCAGGCGTGGTTGCGCGCTGAAGGAAATGTACTACCGCAAGATACTGAGAATGGGGCGGCTCAGTGGACTTTGAAAAATCGTTCGAATACGCAATCAATGTGAACGGGCACAATCCAATCAACAGGGCGACAGCCACTGCCGGAGTGGCCTTCGTTTGTTTCTCAAGCCGGTTAAGAAACCATGCCGCGAGCACAATAAATGTAGGCATGAGTGGTAGCAGATAGTGCGGGTAGTCTCTGCCGGATAAGCTCGCAGCCGCGATTTCACATGGCAAACTCCACAGCAAAGTCTGCAAATACACGAATGGGAGGTCCCCATTAATCTCTACTTTTCCTCGAACCTCTTTTAACCACAAGGCCCATCCGGCGATCCCCAGAATCGCGACCGCGGTAGGAAACAATTGTCCCAGCAACTGGCTGGTGTGCAGGAACCGCCCCGACAAGGACAACGCACCAGAATACGCGGCGTTATATCCGAAGTATGCTTCGATGAAGTCATGGAAGACTCCCCATCGGTATAGCGGTGCAACCACCAGCACAGACAGGGCTAAAGCCGAAGCCGAAGCTGAAGCGAACTGTTTTAGGGCGCCATAGAATCCCTGGGATTGGTTGATCGCATACAGCAAAACCAGCATTGCGACTGCTGGATAGGTCACCATATTGGGCCGGATCCAGAAAATGCACGCCAAGCTTGCGCCTAGCATCGGTGCGCACCAGTTCAGCGAAATGCGTTGAGACCATCTCCAGGACGCGTACTGCGCCATTACCAGCGGGAGCAGGGCCCAGCTCTCACACATGTTGCCGCCTAAAGAAAAATGCGCGACGAAAGTGACCGCCAGTACGGCGAGCACGCGACTGACAAATGCCGACACAAAAGAACTGATGACTCGATATAGGAGAAAAAACGCAATCGACAACGCGAGCAACTCCAGTAATCCGATCCCAATCGTGGAAGTCGACCGCAATGACATGCCGGCGAATTGCAAATAATAAAGAAGCGGGCCCTTGTGGTCCCAAAGGTCACGATAAGGCATGAGGCCGCGGTGCATCGCCCAGCCGATGTAGGCAAATACCGAGCTGTCATCGGGGGGGCCAGTCGAAAGCAGCATCCGAAGTGGCACCAGGGCCGCGCTGATGACAGCCATCACTGCCGTGACGGCGATCGAAATTTTAGCGGGTTCGCCCGTAGTCGTCGAAGATGATTTTGGAAACAATCTTCTTGCGACTGTGCCGGATGTAAGGATAGTTTCGGCGGGGCTGTTTTCCACCAGCGACATAATTTCCTATAAAAGGTTCAGGCGTTGGTATTGCTGCGAGACTGCCGAAATTGTAGCCCGTAAGCAGAGCCACCGATGATCCTCGGGCAATCGAAGGTAACTAACGAAATTGAGATCGAAACAAATGTGCTATCTGCGTAGGAATCACGGTTGGCGCTTTAGTCCAACGCCGAAACCCGACGTAAGTGCTTTGTGACGTTCAGTGAGTTGGGTGGGATCGTACCGGAGCGGGCGGCGGGTTTTTGACAGAATTCTTACTCCCAGCCTGAGGAGCATGGTAAGAAAACTTTATAGGCTTGTTGTTGTTTTGAGGTTTGCTAGCCGGCGAAGCGGAAGGCGCGGTCTTCAAATTATTGTTTTCCCTATGAGTGGTCTTCATCTGCTGAACGCTGCCTCGCTCCGTTTTTGCCAGCTCCCGAGCAAGTGATGACGCAGGCTTGGGAACACTGGTTCCCTGCGGCTGAGATCGGTGGGGTTCAGCCGAGTTAGGTCGCAGGCGAGCTCCATCCGGGTTAGCGCCAGGCTGCGCTACGGAAACAGCCCTCTTGTTGCGAGCTTCAGGATTCTCGGGTTTCTGAGCAAATGCCGCGGTGTGCAAGGCCGCAGCCAGGACAATCAATGCGATGACTCTCACAACGTTTATCCTACCTCCAAATGTTCCGTAGTCATACCTGTTCGTTGGCGAAAAGAATGCATGTTTCCGCCATCCTCCAGTTTGACGGAAACGGCCCGATCGCTAAGAACGTTCAACCGCGTTTGAGTGAAATGGCGCGCTCGCGGTCGGCTTGCTAGTCGCGGCGGTGCTGCAAAGCATCCCCGAAAAAAGGGATGCATCTCAGCACAGCATTCATAAAATCTAGTTCAGACCTTTGTTGCGCAGAAAGTCCCTCACGACCTCTTTCACGTCACGCTTTTGTCCGTCTACTTCGTAATTCAGGTGGCGCATTTCTTGGTCGGAAATTTTATCTCCCAGTTCATTCAGCGCGGCACGAATTTCAGGATGTTCAGCCAGGGTTTGCTCGCGAATTACCGGAACCGCCTGGTAAGGCGGAAAGTAATGTTTGTCATCCGCCAGGACGAAAAGATCGAGCGCGGGTATCAGGCCGTCGGTCATGTTACCCGCGATCAGGTCAACCTGATGCTCTTTTAAAGCGCGGGTAAGAAGGCCAAGATCCATGATGCGTGGTGGCGCGGCGAAGCGCAGGCGATAGGTTGCAACCAATCCCTTGTAACCGTCGCGGCGCTCCATAAATTCGTACCCGAAACCGGCGCGCCATTGTGGCGTGTATCTGGCGGCCTGCGAGAGCGTCTGCAGATGCAGGCGACGAGCGTCCTCTCCGCGAATCTCGATAGCGAAGGTGTCGTTGAATCCCAAAGTGGGCCCGAGCGTGAGATGGAATCGGCGTTCATATTCTGACTTGACGCGATCGTAAACCGCTACGGGATTCGATGAAGCCGACTGCTTCAGGACCGCGGTGAGCGCGGTTCCCGTATATTCGGGATAAATATCGATGCGTCCGGCGAGAATGCCCTGGTGGGCGATGTATGTTCCGCCCAGATAAAAGCGGCGCTCGACCGGAAGATGAGTTTGGTTTTCAATCTGCTGAGCGATGAGCTCGCCGAGGACGATTTGCTCGGTGAAATTCTTGCAGCCGACTACGATGCGGTCGCGGTGGGAGCAGGCGGGAAGCGGCAGCAGGATCGAGAGAAGGAAAATGACTTCAAAGACCCCGCCCTGCCTCACCGAAGGACGGTGAGACAAGGACGGGGCACCCGAAGTGATGTTGCTCTCTGGCATGTCAATCTGCGCGCTGAGGGGTGAAGCGTTTTTCGAGCCAGCCTAAAAGCGTATCGGCAGCTAAAGCCATGAGCGCTGCGGGGATTGCTCCTGCCAGAATTACCGAATTATTCACCATTGCCAAGCCGCGGAAGATTAATTCACCTAACCCTCCAGCGCCAATGGCGGCCGCAATAGTAGCCAGGCCAATCGAAATCACGATTGCAACCCGTACTCCAGCAAGGATCACGCTGGCAGCCAAAGGCATCTGCACTTTGAACAACAACTGCCATTCGGTGAGTCCCATGCCGCGCGCAGCCTGGATTACGGCACGATCCACTCCGGTGATTCCGGCGTAGGTGTTTCGGATTAGAGGGAGCAGCGCATAAAGCATTAACGCTAGAATCGCCAGGCGGGTTGCGCGGGCTCCGATCCAGGGAGCTGGCAGCAGAAATCCAAAGAGCGCCAGGCTGGGTATGGTCTGGACGATATTTGCAAACGCAATTACCGGCTTGCGCAGCGCGTGGCGGCGACTGATAAGGATGCCGAGCGGGATTCCCACTACGAGCGCCAGCAGAGTCGAAATGCCGACCATCCATAAATGCTCCAGCGTCAGATCTGCGATCTCCAGTCGATTCTGAGATATGAAAGTCCAGAAGTTCATTTCTTCCCTCTCGCTTCCTCGAGCGACCCAAACGCCTCCACATATTTCTTCACCAATGGATCAGAAGAACCCAAAAATTCCTCTGGCGATCCGACTGCGACCAGTTTGCCGGCTTCGAGCAAAGCTATTCTGCTTCCAAGGCGCAATGCTTCATGAAGATCGTGAGTGACGAAGAGGACGGCCTTCTGCAATTTTCTTTGCAACGATAAAAATTCTCGCTGCAAATCTGCACGCGTGAGCGGGTCGAGCGCGCCGAAGGGCTCGTCCATCAGCAGAATCGGCGGGTCAGCAGCCAGAGCGCGGGCTACGCCGACACGCTGTCGCTGTCCGCCGGAAAGTTGGTTGGGATAACGCGCCGCCAGGTCGGGATTCAATCCCGCCAGACGCAATAGCTCCTGCACGCGGGCGTAAATTTTTTCTTTGTCCCAGCGCTCAAGCGAAAGAATCAATCCAATGTTGCGCTCGACGGTGTAGTGCGGGAACAGCCCGACATCCTGAATGGCATAGCCGATGTGGCGCCGCAGCTTGATTACATCCCAGTCTTTAACATCCCGGCCATCCACGCGAATCTCGCCGCGAGAAACTGTTAGCAGCCGGTTTACGAGTTTAAGAGCGGTGGTCTTCCCAGAGCCGCTGCGGCCGAGAAGCACCAGGATTTCTCCGCCATTGATCGCGAGGTTTAATGCGCACAAAATTTTCCGGCCACCCGACGCGTATTCAACATCGCGAAATTCGATTACGGATTCCGAGCGGGGACTCTGAGGGGCCATGCTCATAGGCTGAAGGTTTCTTTCGCGGCGATTACGGTATTCGAGTGAATGGTCACTGTGTCGGCGACGTTGTGGGCGTACCCCCCGGCGTAGGTCACCATCACAGGAATGCCTTGCGCCTTGGCCACGCGAAAGACTAACTGGTCGCGCTTCTTAAGCCCCCCGATGGTGAGCGCCAGACCGCCCAACTGGTCTTCGCGGTAAGGATCGGCGCCGGCGATATAGCAGATCAAATCCGGCTTGAACTGGCGAAGGCCGGAGCTGAGTGCGTTGTCCAGCCAGGCAAGATAGTCGTCGTCAGTGATGCCGTCGGGCAGGTCGACATCAATTGATGACGACGGCTTGGTTGCTGGGTAATTGTTTTCCTGATGCAGCGAGATAGTGAAGACGTCTCCGGCATGAGCTCCGCGCATGAGAGGCCTTCGGCCCAGAACCGCCGGTCCACTCGAGGGCAGCGGTTCACTCACAGTTCGCGTACCCGCAAAAATGGCAGCCGTGCCATTACCGTGGTGGACGTCACAATCGACAGTCATGGCAGTTTTGATTCTGCCATCGCGCTGCATGCGTCGAATGGCAACGGCCACATCGTGAATCATGCAGAAGCCTTCGCCGTGATCGGGAAACGCGTGGTGGAATCCGCCGCCAATGTTGACTGCAACTCCATCAGTCAATGCGCGTTGGGCAGCGAGAATCGAACCACCAGCAGCCAACCAGAAAGCTTGCACTAACTCAGGCGAGAACGGGACCTCAAGCTCAAGTTCCTCACGCGCGGACAGCGTTCCAGTTTTAAGTTTCTCTACATATCGCGGGGTATGGACGAGCAGGATGTCTTTATCCGAAGCCGGCTGCGGGGTGATGAAATCTTCTGGACCGGCACCCGCCGTTTCGATCAGGTAATTGCGAATGCGCCGGTACTTTTCTGCTGGAAAAACATGCTGCCCGATGGGCAAAAAGTATCCATCGCTGTAGATGAGCTTGAACGGAAGCATGCGGTAACGATGATACCGAATTGCAATGCTCCATATTCTGATTGTGTCATCCCGAACTCGCCCGCTCAGGGCGAGAGAGGGACCTTACGATGGGCAACATTAGCAGTGGCGCTGACGGGATTGTGCAGCGGCTTGCATCACGGTTTGTCCCGACCACGGCACGAGCGGTGCATTCCGACGTAAGGTCCCTCTCGGGCGCGCGAGCGCGCCCGTTCGGGATGACACTGAAGTTGGAATTGCTGCGTTAGCGCGCCCGTTCGGGATGACAAGCCGTAGGGATTATTTCTTCCGGACGTTCGGCACTGGCGGGAATGGGCGGCGAATCGGAACGATGGCTCCTCGCGCAGGATCGCTGGCAGCGTTTGCGCGCGAGAGCACTTCTTCCTGAATGTATTTCACGAAATCCTGTATCTGGCGCTGCATCTCTTCCATGCGCTCGCGCATTTGCAGAATGATCGCCATGCCGCTGATGTTGACACCCAAGTCGCGCGCGAGGTTCAGGATGAACTCGAGCCGCTGTAAATCTTCGTCTGTGTAGAGGCGTGTGTTGCCTTCGGTGCGGGATGGCTTCAGCAAACCTTCGCGTTCGTACAGACGCAGAGTTTGCGGGTGAATGCCATACATCTCGGCAACTGCCGAGATCATGTACGCGCCCTTGGAACGGCGTTTGGTCATACGAGCAAATATTACATCAGGACACCAAAAAGCCACGGCCCTTCGCAGATTTTACCGATTTGGAAATCCGCGAAGATCCGTTAGATCCGTGGCTAGATTTACTGCGCTGATTGTTCCTGCGGAACGGCCCATCCGGCCGGTTTGAGCGCTTGCTTCACCGCGTACGCCAGCACGCCTGCGCCGATGATGATCGCGCCGAAGGCGAATGAACTCATCCCGGCGACTTGTTCGGTTTCACTGCGGATCAGATCGAACCCGAGCAGCAACACCGGCGCAATACCAACAGCGACAGCGCCGAACATCCCACCAGGTACTCGGAATGGTCGATTCAGTCGCGGCTCGCGGATTCGCAAAACCACGAGAGCTGCAAACTCTAGCGCGAGGCTTAATCCGTAGATCAAAATATCGATGGTGACCAGGCGCTCAAAGCCAAGGTTCAGGCACGCTGCCCATCCGATTGCCAGAGCGATGATCGCAACCCAAGGCGCGCGACGGCGATTCAGTTTGGCGAAGACGCTCGGCAACATTCCGTCCTGCGCCATGGCCAGCGGCAGGCGGGAGTAGCTCATAACCAGCGCATTGAACATGCCGAAGGCGCTAAACATGCCTCCAACGACCAATGCGATGCGCAGAGCCGGGCCGCCTAGCAGTCCGGCAATGTCAGCCCATGAACCGGTTTCCCAGGCGCCGGCGGGAAGATGAGTCATCCACACCGCCGCCACGGGAATGATGTAGCTCAACGCCACAATGGTCACCGCAGCGAGCATGGCCCGCGGATAAGTTCGCTGCGGACGCTCAACCTCTGTGGCGATGGTGGAGGCATTGTCCCAGCCCATGTAATTCCACATGCAGATGAGCAATCCACCGATCAGATCTACTTTGGAAGTCGTAGGCGTGGTCACCGCATGAAACAGCGCGCCATATTTCAAAGGCGATAGCAGGACGATCAGCAGAAAAGGCGACGACAGGGCGAAGAACAGCCACAACGACGTTGTCGAGACCACCTTCACCCCCGCAATATTCAGCAGCGAGCAAACAACGACGACGCCCAGAGCTACCATGACGCCGCGATGGTTAACTGCAAACCAGGGAAACAGACGTGTGAGATACAGCACAAACAGCGTCGGATAAATCGCCATGTCAAAGATCGAAGCAGTCAGCGAGAGCCAGGCTTCCTGAAATCCCCAGAAGTTGCCCATGGAGCGGCGCACCCAGGCGTAGTAGCCGCCTTCAAAGGGCAGCGCGCTCGAAAGTTCGCCGATCATGAACGCTGTAGGCAGGCTCCAGAGCAGCGGAGTGAGGATCAGAAAGAGGATCGCGCGCCCGTATCCCGCGCCGTGGACGATGTCTTCAATCCCATAAGTGCCGCCCGAGACCATAAAGAAGGTGGCAGCCACCAAGGGCCAGAGTGTCAGGCGAGCAGATTTCCTTTTCTTTGGGGAAAGCAGGGTAGGCGGGAGTGGGTGGTGTGCGGCGCTAGCTGTTGCCAATTGCGATGGCTTCCTCCTCGAACCGACTCACTCTCAGCTGCGCCAGCGTGGCTGGATCGCTTGCGATCATCCTGGTGCTTCCGATTTCCAGGAATCGCGCTGAAGTTAGTTCGCAGAATTTAATCTACGGAAAATTTCCACAGATGCAAGAAGATTTTTGTGATTTTTTGCCAGCGGTAGGCGGCGGGAGTTCGACTAGGCCCGGGAAGTACGATCGTCAGCTTGCCAGGGCTTGATCTGATTAATTTCGCTCCGCAACTCTTCTTTCGCCATGCTCACTTCATAGGCCGCCTGCAGGCCAAGCCAGAATTGCTCGGACGTCCCCAAAAATCTCGCTAGCCGGATGGCAGTATCGGCACTCACCCCACGCTTCCGGAGCACAATATCGTTCAAGCGCGGAGCAGGAACGCGCAGTTCCTTAGCAAGCTGATACACGCTCAACTTCATCGGCCTGAGAAACTCCTGGCGGAGAATTTCCCCAGGATGAACTCTCCACTCGGGTGTACCTTTTCGGGTGATAGTCATTTTGTGCCTCAGTGATAATCGACAATTTCTACCGCGCACGCATCGCCTTCGTCCCAAATAAAACAAATGCGATATTGATCGTTGATGCGAATGCTGTGTTGTCCTTGACGATCCGCCTTTAATTTCTCGAGGTGATTACCCGGCGGCATTCGCAGGTCGTCCAGTTGGACGGCGGAATCGAGCATTGCCAGCTTTCGTTTTGTCACATTCGCCGGGGGAGAGCCCCTCGTTTTGCCAGTACGCCAAATACGCTCAGTTGCGGCATTGGCAAAGCTCTTGATCACCTAAAATAATAACGGTCATCGTTAATAACGTCAAGCATTATGTTAAGGGGGAGAAAAACAGGGCCCCAACCTTTCGTGGTTAGGGCCTTAAAGAATTTATTTCCCAACCATCTCAATGCACTCTTCCAGCACATCCATCGCAACATCCGCCTGCTCTTTGGTGGTGATCAGCGGGGGCGAAATACGAACCGTGTTCGGGCCGCAGCCGAGCAGCAGGATGCCGCGCTCGAATGCCAGTTCGACCACGCGCTCACGTTCTTCTGACGCGCGCTCCTTGGTTTCTTTGTTCTTGACCAGTTCAACGCCGATCATCAGGCCGTGACCACGAACGTCGCCGACCAGCTTGTGCTTCTTCGGCCACTCTGCCATGCGGCGCTTCATGTGATTGCCGACTTCCTCCGCGTTTCGCAGCAGGCCTTCGCGCTCGATGACATCGAGCGTGGCCAGGGCTGCCGCAATGCAGACCGGGTTGCCGCCGAAGGTTGAGGCGTGAGATCCCGGAATCCAATCCATGATGTCGGCTTTGGTGAGCGTGATCGAAAGCGGCATGCCGGAAGCTATGCCCTTGGCCATACAAATGATGTCGGGCTGCACCCCTGTGTGCTGGATTGCCCACCACTTGCCTGTGCGTCCGACGCCGCTTTGCACTTCGTCAGCGACCAGCAGAATTCCGTGCTTGTCGCAAATCCGGCGCAGTTCTTCCATAAAGACTTTGGGGCCGGGCACGTATCCACCTTCGCCTTGTACCGGCTCGACGAAAATGGCCGCGACCTCCTCGGGCGGAAGTGTGGTGTTGAACAGCTTCTCATCGATGAAGCGGGCGCAGGCCAGCGCGTCCTGCTCGCCTTTGCGATATACGTCCGGATACGGAACGTGCGTCACTCCCGGAAGCAGTGGTGCGAAACGGCGGCGTTGCTGCGGCTTAGACGCGGTGAGCGAAAGCGCCCCCATAGTTCGGCCGTGGAATGCGCCATAAAACGCAATGATGTTCGGCCGGCGGGTGTGATAACGAGCCAGCTTGAGCGCGCACTCGACCGCCTCAGCGCCGGAGTTGCCGTAATAAATACGGTGCGGCCCCGGCATGGGCGCGATTTTCGATAACCGATCCGCCAACGTGACCAGGCTCTCGTAATAAAAATCCGTCCCTGACATGTGGATCAACTCGCCAGCCTGCTTCTGAATTGCAGCGACTACGTCAGGATGGCAGTGGCCCGTTGAGGTCACGGCAATGCCAGATGAGAAATCGAGAAACTCATTGCCATCGACATCGGTGATGACGAGACCGCGGCCTTGTTTGGCGACCAGCGGGTAAGATCGGGTGTATGACGGTGAAATGATGCGCTCGTCGCCTTCGAGCACTCGCTTGGCATTTGGTCCGGGCAGAGCAGTCTTGATCTTGGGTCCTTCGATTACGGACGTGGTCTTGGTTGACATGGAATCCTCCTGAAAGTTTGTCGTCGGCCTTCGGCCTTCGGCCTTCGGTCTTCGGTCTTCGGCTACCTTGCTTGACAATTGCGGATCCGCCGCGACCGGGAAGGGCACGAGTTCACTCGTGCCGAATCAAGGGTCAAAGCTTTCGGGCTTTAGCCCTCGAGGAATAGGAGGTAGAAACTTAGTCGCTACCGAAGAGACTGGGACGGCTCTGCGACGGCAGCACGGCTAAATAGCGTCGCGGGCACACGAGCATGTGCAACCAGCAAGCGGGAAGGTGCGAGTTGGCATTCTGAAAATGCATAACAGGCTCGACTTTAATTATAGCCGGAATGCCGGGTTCCTACGAACTTATGCGACGGCAGCCGCGGATAACGCGCTAGGCACAACGGTCGCTTTGCCGGGCCCTTCCGCTACTGCTTTCTCAAGCGCCCGCTCGGCGCGATTGATCACTTCAGTGACGATATCAACGGCATCGAACTGCTGGCGCACCACGGCCTCAGCCGCGCCGGCGTTGAACGAGGCAGCAATCTGTTTTTCGCCAATGGCGGTGGCGATCAGGCGACGCATCTTTTCCACCACGCGTAGGGCTTCATTCTCACCGGTCTCCCCCAAAATAATAGCTATTGCATTGCCGGCGTAGCGGAAAGCCAGGTCGTTCTGCCGTACGTTGGCGGCGACCAGCTGCCCTAAACGCTGCATTAAATTATCGGCGGCAGCCTCGCCTTGCTCTTTGGCGATGGTAGCGCGCTCGGCAAACCGCATAATTAGAACCGTGACCGGAGTCGACTGCTGGGCGGCGCGGCGCACTTCGCCCATCAACAGGTCGAGGTAAGAGGCGCGCTTCAGCAGACCCGAGTTCTCATCAGTCACTGAAAGATTCTTCACCAACCTGCGCAGGCCGGCATTGTTGAGCGCGATGGCCACCTGCTCGGCAATCATCTTGAACACCATAACGTCGTTCGGCGCCCAGGCGCGTGAGGTGTTTTCAATCAGCAGCATGACGCCGAGATGGTCATTTCCGTCCATTAAGGGCAGAGCCAGCAATGAGCGCGCGTTCAGGGCAGAAAGCTGTTGAGCCATGGCCTGCAACTCGGGAGCAGCCGAGGTATCGGTATAAGCCAGCGTGCCACGGCTGATCGCGAGGTCGTGCAAGGTGGATACGACCTGCTCCACTACTTCAGAATCAGCAGCCTGCGTACCCGCGCCCGCGAACTGTTTGGCCGTGCTTGTAACCAGACCGGGTTTCCGTAAAGCCACCATGCAGCGTGAAAGCTTCCATTGCGTTCCAATTTCGGTGGCTGCTGCATTCAACACGCCATCAGCGGTATTTTGACTGTTCAGCTTGCGAGTGATATCTGGGACGCGCGCGAAACTGGCCATATCCAGATTTTCGGTCGCGACTGATGGGACACTTGCGGCACTGGACGCAGGCGGCACAACCGCATCTGTACCGCCGGTCGGACCAGACGAATACTGCGGCGTCATTCCGGCGGTTATGTATAACTGGCGTAAGTCTGCATTGCGGTCTTCTTCATGAGGAAAGAGCTGCTGAATTCTCTGCAGGCGCTCGAGGGCTTTGTTGCGCATGCCGTACTGCACCAGGATTTCCGCCTGCAGCATCAGGTCCTGCAAAGTGCCTGAGCCCAGCATCTTGTCCTCGGAACTGTTGCGCGGCGGCTGAGCGGCTGAGGTCCCAGTGAAGCGCGATGCGATCAGATCGTAGCGGTTCTGCTCGATTTTTCCTTTCAGGGATTCCAGACGCTTCGCGTGCCCCGTCTCATACGGATCGATCTCTACGGCACGATCGAGCGCATCTGCAGCTTTGGCAAAATTCTGCTGGTCATAATAAACGTCAAAAAGCCGCAGCAAAGTCGCGGAATAATCGGTCTCGCGATTGGCGGTGTTGAATTGATCGGCCAGGAATTCGAGCATCTCAGCCGAAGGCCGGTGTCCGGCAGCAATATCTTGCATCATGGCAAGGAACGCGCGGCGTTCGCCCTTTCGTCGTTGAAAATGGTCCAGTTTCTCCGCCAACATTACCGCTTCTTTGTCTAACTTCGAATCCAGAAAAGCGCCAATCAGGTCGCGCACCTGCTCGATGCGCGAGGGATTCTGCTCAAAAATTTCCCAGACCAAAGGCAAGGCCTCAGTGAGGCGGTTGACGCTGAGAAGTGCGCGGGAGTATAGCTCGCGAAATTCGGGCGAGCTATGTCCGGTACTGGCCAGCGGTTCGAGCACAAAAATAGCCGCGCCAACCTGCTGCTGTTGCATCAGGCATTTCGCGTAGCCGAGGGCGATAGGCTCCTTGGTGGGATCTTCAGAATACGCCCGCTCAAACCATTGTGTGGGATCGGTGCTTGTGCCGTCGGCCTGCTGCGCGAGCTTGAGGAATGCAGCGCCTGCGGCTTCGCGCTCGCCGCTCTCAGAGCAAGCCTCCGCGAAGCGGACAATGTTCTTCTCTGCCGGGTCGAGGGCGACGATTCTTTTGAGCGCGGCAAGAGCATCGGCTTTGCGGCCAGCGCGCGTCAGTTCCTCGAAGCCGCTCTCGTAACTTTCGAGCGCCAGCTTGCGGTTCGAAGCCTCAAGCAGCTGTCCGAACCGGATCTTTTGGTCGGCGGTCGGGGTTGCGAAACGCGCCAGTTTTTTGTAAGTCAGGCTCGCCCGGATGGCATCACCGGCTGCCACTTGCCGTTCAAAAAGTTCCCCCAGAAGCCTGACTGCATCTGGAATTCGTTGCAATGACAAGCACAAGTCGGACGCCATCTGCCGGACCGTGTCATTGCCAGTATCAAGCGCCAGGATTTGAAGGAATTCTTCGAGAGCTTCAGCTGGCTTCCCTTTTTGCAGCAGTTTTTCGCCGCGCTCGACTCGTCTGGCGATTTCTTGCCGGTCCGCCCGTTTTGGAGTTTCAGACATGGGAAGCTTTTCACGCCGGGAGCACAGAGCCTGGCGTTTGCGGACGTCCGGGTGCGGAGTCGTCCACTTCAAGATTTTAGGCGGGGTTAGGAGAGTGGAAAATGCGGTAACAGGACACCGCAATTACGAAGGTCACCCCGCTGAGGTTGAAACGGATGTGAGATTACCCCGGTAAGTGAACTCCTCGTTTTTTAGCCGTTAATCCGCCTGAGCTCGACTACACTCCGAGAGGTTGGAACGTGTGTTTCTTCCAGTGGCAACCCCTTCATGCTCTATTTCGCGGACATTTTGGCTTCCGCGCCGATGAATCTGCTGGCCGCGGCTGCAGTCGGCGCGGCTGGTGGGTTGTACCTTTTTTATCGCGGTTTTCGCCTCTTGCAGCGAAAGCGCCTGATTCTGAATACCCCCGCGTCCAAGATCCGCAGCGCTTCCATGGGATTGGTCGAGATCAATGGGTTGGCGACCGGGCCGCACTTTATCACTTCGCCACTTAAACAGATCAGTTGCTACTTCTATCGCAGCATTGCCTGGGAATTTCGGCAGCGCGGGAAAAACAGCGAATGGGTGAAGGTTGCGGAAGAAACTCTGCACGTTCCTTTTTATATAGACGATAGCTCGGGCAAGTTGCTGGTGGACCCAAGTGGCGCAGAGATGGACCTGCACTGCGATATGCACGAAGAGTACAACCGCTCGGTGCTGCTGGGAGGCCCGGAGATGCCGGGTTCGGTCTACGCCTTTCTCTCACGACACGGAGTTGATTCAAGCCGCCGAATTAAAGTGGAAGAGCGCTGCATCAGCCCGAACAATTCGCTATTTGTTTTGGGAACCCTGTCGCAGAACCCCGGCCTGGATGCAAGCGTCGTTCCGCCGTGGGCTGGGCAGACTGAGCAAAAGGACACCAGACTGCCGGTGCCTGGGATCACGCCAACGAAGCAGTCGGCGGAGGTCGTGCACTTGTCGGGCAAGCCCACCGCCATTCCAGCAATTGAGATGACACAACAGCAGAAGATTGCGGCTGCGTTGTTAAAGGCGGGAATCGGTAGTCCGGCAGCGTGGGCGGCCGCGGGCGTAAGTCCGGAGGCAGCGATCCAGGGCGGATCATCTGCCGCTCCGGCGGTCGCAATGGTTGCGGAGTCGCCCGCAGAGAATGGCCTGCAAAGTTTCGATCTCCATCCGCCGGTGGTGCTGATGAAAGGCACTCACGATCCGACATTCTTCATTTCCTGGCGGAGTCAGCGTGACCTGGTTGCTACCCTGGGCTGGAAGTCCACGCTGATGATTTGGGGAGGGCCAGCCCTAACACTTGTTTGCGTTTACCTTTTGCTAGCACACTTTAACTTGCTGTAAATTCTGACCGCGCTTTAGGGGAAAATATGAGCACCGTTATTCTGCTTGGGTTTCTGTTTGCCATCGCCGGAGTCGCGATCTATCTGACGACGATTTACAACGGCCTGGTCGCGATCAAAAACGACATCGACAAAGCCTGGGCCAACATCGACGTGATGCTGAAACAGCGGCATGACGAATTGACCAAATTGCTCGATGTCACCAAGGGCTACGCTGATTTCGAAAGCAACACGATGATGAAAGTCACGCAGGCCCGCAATCAGTACCAGCAGGCGGTAACTTTTGACCAGAAGGCGCAGGCCGACCAGAGCATGACTTCTGCGCTGCGGGGATTTTTTGCGGTGGCGGAGAATTATCCCGACCTTAAAGCCAACAGCAACTTCCAGATGCTGGAGCAGCGAATTTCATCACTCGAAAACCAGATTGCAGACCGGCGCGAGTTTTATAACGACTCGGTGAATACCTTTAATATTCGCATCCAGCAGGTCCCGGACACCTTTGTTGCGGCATTCATGCGGCTAACCCCACGTACGATGCTGAAAGTGGATGAATCCGACAAAGCAGACGTGGCCATGTCGTTCGCGCAGGGAAAATAAAACTTCGTTTCCCGCGATTGAACTGTTTTAATAGGGCGGTGTCAGAACCGCTGCAGATCGGCGTTCTCGCGGATTATGATCCCGCATCTCCAAATCTTCCTGCCGTCGAACAGTCGATCAAACACGCGGCAGAAAAGCTGAAAATCACTGTTGAAGCGAAGTGGCTGGCGACCGATTCCCTGCTTACTCCTGGACTGGAAGATAAGTTAGAAGCTTTTGACGGGCTGTGGGCCGGCCCTGGGAGTCCTTATAAAAGTTTTGATGGAATGCTGCGCGGCATCGAGTTTGCGCGCCGCCGCGACTGGCCGTTCGTCGGCACATGAGGGGGCTTTCAATACACTCTGGTAGAGTGTGCGCGCAATGTTCTGGGCATGAAAGACGCGGATTCAGCGGAGAATAATCCGAATTCGAAGAACATTGTAATCTCGCCGGTCAGTTGTGCGATCTCTAATCGTGCCGAAAACGCTCCGAAGCTTTCCGGCAAAATTCCGGAGATCCGCATCCGTCCGGGGTCATATCTGCAACGCTTTTACAAAAAAGATGTAGTGACGGAAGAATTCTTCTGCAATTACGAAGTGAACCCTGAGTTTGAGGGCGCAATCATTGAGGCTGGATTTGCCATAGCGGCCCGCGGCGAGAAGGGCGAGATCCGCGCCATTGAAGCGCCCAAACACAAGTTCTTCATCGCAACCCTTTTTCAGCCGCAGCTCTCATCGAAACCAGGCAAGCCTCATCCCATCATCCTCGAATTTCTGCGCGCCGCTGCGAAGTGGAAAACGGAAAAAGCAGAGGACGGCGTGCTGGAGTGAAATCCTCTGTGTTTTTCCTCGGTGAAACTCTGTGTTCTCTGTGGTGAGACTTTTAAACCTAAACACAGAGTGACCCCCGACTAATTCATTTCCGTCCCAATCGCGCGATATCCACCCTGAAAATAGAGAAGAGGCTTTCCATGGTGCACGACCACATCTTCTACCTCAGCAATAAAGATAGTGTGATCTCCGGCCTCGTACGTAATCTGCAGGCGGCATTCAAGATAGGCCAGCGCGCCGTGCAATACGGGCGTCCCGAGTCGGGTGCGGTCGAATCTTGCGCCAGCTTCCTGTTCCGCCAGTGCCGGATCGCGTTCGGCCAATGCGTAGTGCTCTGAAATCCTGCGCTGATGCTCAGAGAGCACATTGATCCCAAACCTTTTCCGCGCATGAAGGTGGGCGTGAGTTCGAGCCTTGTGACTCACACACACAAGCACCAGCATCGGGTCCAG
>Ga0209168_10001398_pt1 | contig 18990 bp, 18 predicted proteins | sample Coa_R1_FD_187156 | JGI IMG/M metagenome (GOLD analysis project Ga0209168, IMG submission 187156) | Surface soil microbial communities from Centralia Pennsylvania, which are recovering from an underground coalmine fire - Coalmine... | ecosystem: Environmental > Terrestrial > Soil > Unclassified ...
GTCCGGCATCGAGCGCCTTGATGGCAGGATCGAGCAGGTGGCGCCGGTACTGCCCGAGCTGGCCCATGCGAACCGTCTGCACGACGAGCCCCGGTAGCTCGCGAAACATGGCGGGAACCGGGCTGTTGGGCTGCGCAGCCGACACGCCCTGCAGGAGGAGGACCTGCGGCGGAACGCCAAGGTCCGCAAGCTGCTTCAGCAGCCCGTATACCACGCGCGCTTCGGCCGAGAGCTCCGGGCATGTCTGGACCAGCACGATTCGGAGCGGGCGGTCCCGGCCGCCGGCCAGGAGGGCGGACCGATAGTCCGTCACCAGAGGCCTGTCCGCGCTGCTATCGCTGGACCTCAGCTCACCCGCTGCCGTCGTGCGTGCTTGAGCGCCGTCGGAGCACGGTTGAGCATCTTCTCGAGTTTCGGCCAGATGTAGATGTTGCGTAGCGTCCGGTTGAGTAACACTGCCGGAACGTTGGCGAGTGTCTGCCAGCGGTGTTGAGCCTGCTCCGCTTCGTAATAGCGCCGGACCCACTTCTCCGACACGGCATCCGCCTGTTTCTGCAGGCGTGGCGCCGGGAAGACGAACCCTTCGGGCAGAGAGACCTGGAGGTAGTCCAGGACGCGCCGGATGGTCGGTTCGTAGTCGAGAACCAGGTCTTCATAGACGACGGTCAGAGGGGCGATGCCGGATTCAACAAAGTACTGCGCCCAGGCGGCCTCCTGCCACGCGATCTGTCGCAGCGGTGAGGCGATGAGCTGCCGGTTGAACGCGGGCGGGTCGACTCGTCGTCGGGTGTTGTATCTCGGATCCCAGATGCCGGATTGCATTGCTTTGAAGTAGGACACGGCCTGCCGCACCTTGTCGCGCCGGGTAATCCAGATGTACCGGAGACCGGGGAAGACGGCCGCAAGCCGCTCAGCCGGAGATTCAGCATCCGGATACGACGGCGCCAGGGCGCCGGTGAGGAATTGCAGCTCTCGCCACAGCAGCTTGGAGGCAAAGACGCCATTGGAAGTGCTTCCGTAGTGGAGAACTCGATCGAGCGCTTCCTGGAACGGACGAGTCCGCCAGTCCTGGACCCACACCCGATCCTGGCCGGCGTCGTCCGGGACGTTGAAGTACTCTTCGGGCTTACCGGCCACACCGGTAGCGGCGAGCGCATCGCCGAGCAAGGTACTGCCGCACCGTGGGGTGTAGCAGATGAAGTAGCTCGTGTGAGGGGCTGTCACGAAGGCCTTTCAGGCGTGACGTTCATTGAACAAGGGCGGGTGAGTATACCACGCTGCGGCGCCTGCCCCCGCGACGGGTATTCCGATCTCGGAGCAGCGGCAAGGGACCTCGCGCCTGCGTTTGCTCCGTTGATATACTCGCCTCATTGTGCGTCCGGGACGCGAGGGGACGATTGATATGGGAAGAAGGGGACCACCGGATGGATGTGCGTGCGTCGTACTTCGTGTGCTTCACGTCGCGTAGCGGGAGTACCCTGCTATGCGAGGCGTTGAGCAGCACCGGAGTCGCGGGAAGGCCGGAAGAATACTTCAACATCGGACAGGGCGATGACCCGGCGAAGGAGCCGCCGTGGAAGGCGGCGTTGCTGACGAAGCCGCTCGCCGAGTACATTCCCATCGCGTGTGAGTTCGGTACGACGCCAAACGGTGTATTTGGCTCCAAGCTTCACCTCTGGCATCTCCAGGCAATGGAGACCGGCCTTGCCGGGACACAGGAGGGCGACGGAAGGTTGCTGGCAGAGCGCCTGCGCGAAGTGTTTCCGAACCCCCGGTATATCTGGATCACGCGTCGGGACAAAGTCCGACAGGCCGTCTCTGCCTTTAAGGGAAAACAGTCCCGCGCCTGGACATCACGCGCGGCCGGCGCAAAGCGCCCTCTGGCATTCAACTTCCCGCTGGTCGAGGCGTCCCTCCGCCAGATGGTGAGGGAGGAAGCGGCCTGGGCCCAGTTCTTCACCGACTCGGGCATCGTTCCGTACACCGTGATCTACGAGGATCTCGTGAGGGACTACGAAGCGACCCTGCGGGGTGTCCTGGACTTCCTCGACATTCCACTCCCCGAGGGCTTTGTCTTTCCGGCGCCCCGGCTCCGGAAGCAGGCCGATGCCCTTTCCGAGATATGGGTGCGCCGGTACTATGAGTGGGACCGGATGGGGCACCGCTGGCGGTTGGCGGTCGGCCTTCCCACCGTACTGTGGAGCGAGTCGCTGCGCAACGCCTATCTCATGCCGCGAGTGCGGAAAGTTCGGAACGTTGCCCTCGGCAGTATCAGGCGAATCGTGCGCTCGAGCGGAGCCGCATCCGGGGCCTCAGGGGAGTGAGATGCGCGTCCAGATTGCCGCGGCGGGGTCTTGGTCTGGCGCGAAAGCCGGGGCTTGCCGGCAACCCGCTTCGCTGACCGCGCCTATCTGACCGTCTCGACGTAGAGCGTATCGCCTTCCCGTCCCGCGCTGTCGGGAGCGGGATCAAGCCCACTCTCGCCAAAAGCGCAGCGTTTGAAGCGGCCGAAGCCGGCGGCTACACCGACCAGGGACAGCGTCTCGAAGTCGTACATCGTACGGTGTCCGTGCCAGTAGAATTCTTCCTGCAGCGCTAGGAGTGGTGTCGGGCGCCCCGGCCGCATCGCGGTGAGGAAGCCGTTCGGATCGCTGCAGTACGATCGCACGTAGGCCTCGGCATCGGGTACGCCGATGCGAAGAGTGCCACCCGGGCGCAGCACGCGATGGCACTCCTCCAGCAGGGCCAGACCGCGTTCGAGCGTCAGGTGCTCGAGCACGTGCTCGTGAAAGACGGCGTCAACTGTCCCCGTCTCGAGCGGCAGCGGCCGGTTGAGATTCCAGGGGAGGTCGACCCGGTGACCTACGAGGTCGACATTGACCCAGCCCTCTTTGTATCGATCGCCGCTACCCAGATGGAGCTGCAGCGGACGTCTCTGCCGGATCGCCTCGAGGCGGTCCTGCCGTCGTACACCCATCGCATCGGTAATGGCACAGCGGATAGGAGTGCGCATCCACTGTGGAAACAGGCGCCGCCAGGTGCGGACCAGACCACGCCCGTAGACATTGCCGGGCGAGACGATCTCGTCACGATAGCGTGTCAGGATTGTGGCCGCCTCTGCCTGCGTTAGAGTCGCCGGCGAGCTTCCTTGATCGCTTGATACGGTCATCGGCTCATCTTTCCTTCCCAAGGTGGCGGTAGGTCTTGTTGGCAGATCATGGCTCCTGGCGACCGACCTTGCCCGGCCATGGTTCGGCCGGGGGATGAAGGCGCACTGCGGACTCCTGGCGCAGGAGATCGAGAAAGGCACCGCGGCCGCCGAGCGCGCCGGCAAGACCCTCGAAGAAGACAAGGTTGTACACCAGGCTGCACAGGGCATCTCCATAGGGGATCGCATTCGTCCGGTCGACCGAGCGGACCATGATCCCGAGGAGAGAAGCCGCGAGCCGGTACAGGATCGGCCGTCCTACCGAGAGCTGGACGAGCGCGCGGATCGCCCCATGACGCTGTCGATACTCCCGGGCCAGGATTTGCACCGTCTCCGGATGGCCGTCTCGAGCCATGGCGACCGCCGCCGCGCCGTAGGCGGCGGGGATGCGAAGCCAGGCGTCGTAAGTGCGGCGGACATAGTGCAAGGTGCGGGCCTCCGGGGCAAAGACGAACTGGAGCCCGCGGTCGCGCAGGCGGAGGGCAAGCTCGACATCCTCGGCCCGCAGGAACCGTGCGTCGAATCCACCGGCATCCAGAATATGCCGCCGGAGCAAGGAGGCGTTGCCGGTGTGGAACTGCCGGTAGGTGGTTTGCCATCGACCACGGATCTGATCGTCGTACTGGCTACACAGCATCTTCTCTTCCCAGGCGCCCCAGAGGTTGAGGCGCACGTCGGGTGGCGGCAAGAGCGGACCGACCACAACCCTGCGGTCGGTGTCGGCATGGGCGGCAAGATGAGCCGCGACCAGGCTGTCCTCAGGGACAACATCATCGTCGAGGAACAGGATGAGAGGGCTTGTTGCCTCTGCCACGCCTCTATTCCGCGCGGCGGCAGGGCCGCTGTTGTCCTGTTCGACCACGTGGAGCATAAACGGAAGGGTAGAGGATAGAGCGTGACATGCCGCGGCGGAGCCGTCGACATCTCCGTCGCAGACCACGACCACATCGAACGTGCCGCGCGGCACAGACTGGCGGGTCAAGCCCTGGAGAACCCGCAGCAGAGATTCACGCCGGCCGTGGGTAGGCAGAACAACGCTCAACGCTGGATGCATCGCTACCGCGCCCTAGCTCTCGACAAGATGAAGCATGATATCGAGAATCCGGTGGGCATTTGCCGCGCTGTCGTACTTGAGCTCCGCGATCCGGCGGGCACGCGCGCCCATTGCCCGCCTGGCGGGAAGGTCATGGGCCATGGCAAGCAGCGCCTCGCGCAGTGCAGCGGGATCTCCCGGCGGCACGAGCATCCCCGTCTCTGCAGGGATCACTGCTTCCCCAATTGCTCCTACATCCGAGGCAATGACCGGTAGCCCTGCCGCCATGGCTTCTTGCACCGCGACCGGGAAACAATCGGCGTGTGTCGGGAGAACGAAGACATCGGCCTTGGCGTACAGGCGCCTGAGCAGATCACTGTTGGGAGTCACGTTGGTGTATACGGAGATGCCAGGCTCCAGCTTCACCTGCGCCTTGGTAACGACGTGCAGCTCGCACGCGCCTTCCAGGCCGCGAAATGCCTCCAGGAGGACGTCGCCACCCTTGCGTGGGAAGTCCGCGCCCACGAAGAGAAAACGCACCGGTGCGCCGGCGTCCTGTCTCGGCTGGGGACCGGGCCACTGTGCGAGATTGACGCCGGGAGCGATGACGCTGATCCGGTCCGGATCCACACCGTAGTCGTTCACCAGTGAGGTGCGTGCCCAATCACACCACGTAATCAGGGCCATGGCAGCATGAAGCGCCCGCCGGTTGAGCGCTCGCTTCACCGCTTCCACCCGTCCCGACCCGGTGTGATGGCCATACGCCGCACCTACCGCATCGTAGTTGAGCGGCGTGGCGTCGAGCGAGATGACGGCAGGCACGCGACGCATCAGCCGCGTGCTGAGGAGGGTCGTGACCTGGGTATGGAAGAAGACCGCGTCGTAGCGGTTCGCGCCCCGACCGAATTGGAGCGCCTGCCATGCCTGCCAGCTGGCGCGAGCCGACCAATTGCTCTTGACCAGCGGGAGCATGGCCGTCAGTCCCGTGGCCTCAAACGGCAGCGGAAACCAGGACGTCGCGATGTGGGGAGCTGAATCGATCGCGCCCCGTAGATTCTGGTAGTGGGTGACGTGGCCCAGTGTCTGTTCCATGACGAATGCCAGCCGCGGCTGCCGATTCCCCGCGGAGCCGAAGGGCGGCTCGCTGGATGTCCCCTGTCGCGTGCCGGTCTGGGACGCAGCATCGCGACTCCTCGACTTAGTGCGCAGGGCCATCGGCGGCGGCAAGCGACGGCTGAGGGGCTCTTCTGCCTCGCTTCCGTGGTACGCGCACCGGTTCGGTTCCCTCGGCAGCCAGCTCATCACCGCGCCGGGTCAGGAGGGAGACAATCCCGAAGAGAATGCCGACCGCAATGAGGTTGCGGTAGTTCGTCCACTGGATGTCGAACCAGCCGAGAATGACCTCTTCGATGATGACCAGCGCGATCCAGAGAGCGATTCCCTTCAGGAAAGAATCGCGCAGCTTCTGCATGGCGAGCATTGATTGGCGAATAGCCATGAAGATAAGAATCCAGAAAAAGACGAAGCCGATGACTCCAACTCGCATCCAGACCCAGAGAACGCTGTTGTGGGGAAGGATATTCCAGAACGTGTAGGTCTTGCTCACCGTGTTGAGACCGGGGAGCGGGAACGGCGCCAGCATCGGCTTTCCGTAACCGAAGCCGATGATAGGGTTGATCCGGGCAGTGAGCATGATGTCCTTGTCTTCGTTCTGGCGATACAGATTGGAGTTGTTGTCTCGATTGTTCGGATGGAGCGCCGAGTCGATCGATCGAGCCGGCCCGGCGATCGTGCCGTAGTGGTTGTGGAAGACCACGTAGTAAGGCGGGAGCGCTACCGCACCGGCAATGAGGATGAGCGCCGCAAGGAGACGCCGCCGCGGGTTCGTGATGACTGTCACCAGCAGCAAGCCAATGACGGCAACGGCAAGCCCGAGGAGTGCGGCCCGACGCTGGCCGACGAGGAGCGCGAGGAGGATAGGGGGAACCGACAGGTAAGTTGCCCGGCGCAGCCACTTGGGGCCGCCATAGAGCAAGAAGATGAGTGCCAGCGTGACGACCGCGACCAGGAAGAAGGCTTCCTCGTGCGAGAAGACGTACGGCGGGTTGAGCTGCTTCCGGCCACGGAGCAACGTCATATAGCGGATGATTCCGTCGAACGCGCGGAAGAGTGTGCCGGCGACGAGGAGCCAGAGCAGGGTGACGATCTGTTTTCGGGTCCGGAGAATGTTGCAGGCCAGGATGTAGGCGACGAGCATGTAGACCTGAGCCCGAATCTCCCACAGCGAGAGACGGGCATTACCACCACCAAGCACGGCATGAAGCTCGCCGACCGCTACCATGCTCATGTAGAGCCCAATGGGCAGGCCGAGCGTCCCGAAATTGAAGGTAAGATTTCGCTTGGCGATGCCGCGCAGGAACCAGATCAGCAGGACGAGGACCATGAAGATCTCGGCCAGGCTGAAGATGAACCGGATCTTGGTCCACGAGCTGATATCGAGGAAGAACGGGAGCCACCTCGCCATCCAGTCGTTGGGGACCGTCTTGTCGAACTGCGTCTCCATCATCACCGCGGCCAGGAAGAGGACATAGACGCCGCGCGCCGGATCCTGCCAGATGAGGATGGCGGCGACGGTGGCGAGAAGCGCGATGCCAATGACGACGGCGAGCGTGATGGAGTGAAGGAGAACCAGGATCAAGGCGCCGGCGAAGACGAGCAGGCCAAGCCCCGACAGAACCGCGATGACGCGGTTCCGCCGCTGGAACGTCTCGACGCCGTAGCGGCGAGATGTGGTGCGCCCGGTTCCGGCCGGGCCGAGGCGGTCGAGCTGTTCAGCGGACATAGAGGTACGTGAACAGACAGAACCCGCCGATGGCAAGACCGGCGATGGTGTACACCAGCCTGTTGAACCTCGGGCCGAGCAGCCCGAGCAATAGGAAGAGGATGAGCAGAATGAGGAACGAGAAGGAGCTCATCGTATCACCCGGACAAGTGCCGGTTCAGCTCCTAGGCAGCCGACGAGCGCAGGCGAAGTCTGCGGCGCCGGGTGGCTGCCGCTGCTCTCCAGCGACGAGGTAGACGCGTCCGCACCGCATTCAAGATGACGCCGCGCGGCGCCCGATCTTCGAGGCGGGCAATTGCCTCCCTGACCACGTCGTCGGGGGTTACGCCGGCGCGCACGACCAGCATCAGCACATCCGTGGCGTGCGCGGCGAGGACGCTGTAGCTCTGGCTGACGATCGGGGGAAGATCGACAATGACCGCACCGCCGGTCAGGGTCGAATCGTGGAACGGGTCGATGAGCGGCATCTGACGCAGCAGCCGGGCCGCATCGAACTCGGTTCTTCCCGCCGGTACCACCAGCAAATTGTCGCCAACCGGAACGGCGACGTCGGCAAGGGTCATCTCTCCCCGGAGCACTTCGGCCAGTCCGGGGGTCGCCGGAATCTCGAAACGAGCTGCCTGCCCCGGGTTCTCGAGGTCGGCATCCACGAGCATGACAGGACCGTCGAGGTCGTAGGCAAGGGTTCGTGCCAGGCCGATGGCCATCGTCGTACGTCCCTCGCCGCCGATTGCACTGGTGATGCCGATGACAGGCCGTCCGTAGGCAGGCAGATCGAGACCCACAAATGCCTGCCGGAACATTTCGAGTGTCAGGTTGTCCTGTGGCAGCGGCGCAAGCTCCGAAGGCGGCTCGATGCGACTCGAACGTTGCCGCCCCGGCAGTCCTACCTGGGGCAGTCGGAAACGCCGTCTGCTGGTTGACACTGTGCTTACCTGCGCAGCGTCAGAGGATTTCGTCGATCTTCGCACATTGATACGCGGCATTGTTCCCTTACCCCACCGTCTCCACGTCCACGACCGTGCTAACGGCCGCGTGCTCGGGCTGCACCGCTCGAGTCTTGCTTGCGCGCTGTTGCTTGGCCAGTCGCTTCAAGGCCCGGCTGTACGGTACCACCCCCAGCACCGGAAGTGCCAGAAGCTCCGGCACTTCGTCCACGAAGCGAACACTGTGATCGAGGGCGGTCCGAATGACCAGGAAGCCAACCCCCAGCAGTAAGCCGACCGCCAGACCGATACCACTGAAGATAATGTCATTTGTTCGGTTCGACGTCGACTGGGGGGTCGGCTGATCGACGATCTGGAATACCGGTCGGGTCGGGCGCAGCGTCTGGACGCGCGCAATATCCGTCTGGAATTTCGTCATGTTGCCGCGGGTCGTCTGAACCGCCTGGAGGAGCGCAGCGAGCGTCGGGTTGGAAAGCGCCGTCACGTTGATATCTCTACTGGAGATATGGTGGCGCCGCAGGTAGGTGCTGAGATTCTTGGCGGCCGCGGTGTACTGGGTGCGCGCGAGCTTCAGCTCGAACGAGAAGTACGCGATATCGGTGTTCGCTTGCTGGATGTAGCGACGCTGAATGGCGCTGGCAGCCTGAGTGAGGAAGGCACTGAGGACCTGCGTGCCGACCCGCGGATTCGCCGTCGAGTACTCGACGGCAACCAGATTCTGTCCGCCCGATGATGAGGTCTTGATGTTCTGGCTGAGGTCGGTGGCAATGGCGTGACGTGGATCGCGCATCTTGCTGTACCGCTTCCAGTACAGCGGCGCATGCTTGGCGACCGTGAGGTCGAAGGACGTGGTTTTGAGCAACTCCTCCATGTTCGCGGTCAGGCTCTTGGCCGGTCCGTTGCCGCCGTTACCCAGCTCTTGAACCGCAGCCTTGGTTACCCACAGGTCGGCAATGACGGTCGGATTCGCCGGGTGCTTGTGGGCGTAGTAGAAGCCCGCAAGCGGTAAAGCGATGATGGGCAGTAAGATGACATACCAGTTACGCAGAAAACAATTGACATACCGTCTCATAGCACCCTGTCCCGCTAGCTAGATCTGATGAATTCCATCCCCATGAGCACACGCCGCACGTGCTCCTCGCCGCCGTAGCAACGATTGCATGCTACGTTGCAATAGTATGAGGCCACCGTCATGGCTACGTCAATGTTTTCGCCTGGATTAGAAGCTTCGTACGACTCTGGCCGGGTTCCCCACAGCGATTGAGCGTGGAGGGATGTCCTCCACCACGACGGCGCCGGCCCCGATTGCGGCGTCGTGGCCGATTGTGACGCCAGGCAGGACAATGACCCGATGCCCCAGCCAGACGTTATCCTCTAGCGTAACGGGCTCGGAGGGTGGAAGGCGGCGGCGCTCGAAGAGGTCGTGCTGGTTATTGTCGAGAATCATCACATACGCGCCCAGCAGGCAGTTCCTGCCAATCTGGATTCTGCCGTGAGCCGAGATCGATACACCATAGTTGAGAAACGTACAGTCACCGATTTCAATCACCCCGCCTTTGAATGCTTCGAGTTGAACCGGGACGATCGTCGATCGGATCGCGACCTGCTCGCCGATGGTTATCGATCCCCGGTTCAGGACTCGCGGACGGCCTACCACGCGCGTCCGCGCGCCCACGTGGGTACAGCGCCGCAAGAATATCCTGGCTGCCAACAGCTGTACGGCAAGCGCGACAAGCGAGCGTACCGGCTGGCGCCGGTGCGGTGATACGCGGAAGTGACGCAGCAGTGGGAACGCGTCGGACAATACCGTTCAGTCTCCCAACATTGACGGGGCCAAGTATAGCTGCTCGCTCCTTCAGGGGCGCCAGGTTGACGCGTGAAAGACACTTCGCTAAGCTACGTGCGTCGAGGGGCCCGTCGGTATAGCGTGCTGCCGGGTGCATCCTGTTCGGATAGCGGGGAAGTGGCAGATCGTTGCCGGGTGCGTGGACGAGGCGAGACGAGACCGGTGAAAGGCATGGAGTGGGCAGGGAAAATATTGCCGGTATGAATCCACTCCTGCCCGGGAGTGCGCTCCACGGCGACCGGGCTGCCCACGGAACGGACATCAGCGCCGCCTCCACTATCACCCTCGCGCACCGGGGCGCGCGTGTCGGCATCCAGGCAGAGGATCCGGGAATGCTGCAGCGTGTTGCTCTCCTCCTGCCAGCTCAGTGGCAGAGGGAGGTAGACGCCTATGACGCCCTCTATACGCTCGGCGTGGGGGACGGGGAACATCGGATCTGGGTCGATGGCGAGCTCCTGCTTCAGACGCCGGATGCCGAGCTGCTCGTCGACCGGCTCCTGTCGGATGTCCATCACCGCATTGCGATCGCCGCCACCGATGGTCTGTTCGTGCATGCGGGGGTGGTAGCCTGGCGGGGCCGCGCGATCGTACTCCCCGGCCGCACCCACAGCGGAAAGTCAACCCTGGTGGCGGCACTGCTGAGACGCGGCGCCACCTACTTCTCGGACGAGTACGCCGTCTTTGATGGCGCCGGACTGGTCCATCCCTATCCCAAGCTGCTTGCGTTACGGGAGGGCGGATCTGCGCGCCGTCTGTGTACTCCCGAGTCGCTCGGCAGTGACGTCGGAACACGAGCTGTGCGCCCAGCGGTGGTCGCCCTTCTCACGTACGACGAGAATGTCACCTGGGAGCTTCGGGAGATCACGGCCGGTCTCGCCGTTCTTTTGCTGCTCGACAACACGATCCACGCCCGGGAGCGCTCTGGAGAGGCATTGCAGACCCTGTCCAGTGCACTGGACGGTGCCATCACGGTGGCCGGCCGGAGAGGAGAGGCCGCCACCGCCGCCGATTGCCTGCTCGCGATGTGCGAGGAGAGCCGAATCTCCTGAAACTCTGCCGGCCGGTGACGTGTAACCGACCCGGCACCCGGCAGAGCGATTCACCTGACGCCGCTGCCCGCTGAAACGAGGTCTGAGGGAGGTCTCCCGCTCGGGTAGGAGTGTGATACCGGCCCATGGCGCGGTAGCGTCGCATCCGGCACCCCGATGTGACCATGGCCCTTCGGGGCTCGGGACTTCAGCCTCGTGACCGCCCGGCACGTGGCTGTTACGTTTCGGAACGTACATTGCGTGCTGGGCCTCGCTCCCGGTGTTCTCCGTGGTTCGGTGGCTTGCCACGCTCTGTCCGCTGGGTAACGCAAAGTAGACGACTACTTAGGAGGGTTCCTGTGCCTTACTTGCGACAGCTGGTAATTCTCGGCTTGATCGCCGCCGCATCGATATTCGCCGTTGGGAGGACATTTGCCAACACCGGCCGTGGCTGGCCGGTCCCAACTCCGCCGCCCCGTCCGGTCCCGGCGCCACCCCGACCGAACGTCCCGGCGGCTCCGGCTCCAGCGATGAGCCAGCCGATGCGGGTCCAGAACGGATCTATCCCTTCTCCGGTCGGCAATTGCCCCTTTACCATCACCAATCCGATCGGGCAGGCCAACCCCTCGCAGGAGCCGGAGCCGATGTATCCGATCGAGTGCGCTCCGGAGCCGATGAATGCGGAACCGACAACGCGAATCTCAGGCGCCAATAGCTGGGTCGACGACTTTCAGACGGGTGTTCCCATGGGTAACCTGGAGGACGGCAACATGGGATACCGCGTCTTCCGCGCCATGACGTACCAGAAAGGACCGTTCACGCGGGCCCGTCTCGCCTGCAGCGGCACCTTCTCCTGCGACCAGCTCTTCGTCAATAACAACCACTGGATGGATGACGAGCAGGTCGGGTTCGGGTTCGGAGCCGCGATCTCGCCGAACCGCTCCTTCTTGCCGGTCAATCACGAGTTCGTCTTTGATAGCGACGTCGCAGCCGGTATCACCGATTATCAGCCCGTGGACGCGCACACCGAGCTTGCGATCTCGACCGCGGCAGTCCCAACCGGCGGGACCAACGTGCAGGGCGATCTCGGCGGGCAGTTCAAAGGTGCCTGGACGCTCTTCTGCCCGCTGAGTCCGCAGGTTGGTGCAGATTGCCAGCTCATGGCACCGACCGAGTATCCGGTGGGCTCGCACCACTACATTCGGTGGACCTACAGCGGCGTCTGGCAGTACAGCGTGAAGATGTGGGGTGACGACCCGGGTGTGAAGGTGTGGGTGAACGGCAAGCTCTACCATCTCTCGGACTTCTTCCGCCGCTGTGCACACAACCAGATGGACATGTACTGCCGGGATCGCTTCCGCATCGACATGACCCCGAGCCAGCTTTCGGTCTACGTCAACGGTCAGCTCTTCTTGCAGGCCACCGCCACGGCGAACACGCAAATCGCGGATCTACCAAAGGGACAGCTGTTCCCGACGCAGATGCTCGACGGTAGCACGCCCCTTTACACGTACGTCGGCGACTGGATGGGATCCGGCGCGGAGCACCACCCCGGACTGTTCGTCCGCTACCACTTCCAGCACATTGCGGTCAACCCCGGCACACCGCCCTCCGCGTCCCCCTCGTTCTGCCTCGGTGACCCGGGCAACACCTGCCCGATGTAAGCAGTCGACGCGAATAGCGCACGAGAGGGGCCTCCGGCGCCGGAGGCCCCTCTCGTCATCATGTGCTAGCCGACGGTGAGGGTTGCCGCCTTGTTGTTCCAGCTGTAGAGCGGGGCCCACTTGGAACCGAAGACCCCGATCTTCATCAGGTACTTACCACTTGCCAGTCCCGCGGGCACGGTACACTGCGCAGCGAAGGAGACACTGCCGTTGGCGGGGATGTTGATGTGGTTCTCGAACTTCTTGCACAGCTTTGGACCGCTGGTGGCAGGCCAGACCTCGACGTCGATCAAGAGGTCCGAGGCAGCGGCGTTCTGCGCCGACACCACGGCGGTGAAGGTGACGGAATCGCCGGACTTGACAGTGGATGACGAGACCGACCCGGTCGAGCTGATCTTGGGCGGTGGCGGTCCCGACACCGTGAATGTTGCCGGCTTCTTGAGCTTGCCGTAGGTCGCGGCGTAGGCGGGCGCATACACGTCAACTCTGACCTTGTAGGTGCCGCCGTAGGCGCCGCTGGGAATCGTGAACGTCTCGGTGACGGTGACCGTCTGGCCGGCGGAGATCGTGATCCTGTCCTTCTTGCCGGAGATCTTCCGGCCGGAGCTGTCCTTCACCGGCATGGTGACGATGGCCGGGCCGACATCGGTGTTGCTGGAGATGTGCGCGGTGATGGTCTGGGTATCGCCGGCGGAGACGGCATCGCGGGCAACCGTCACGGCAACATCGACCGTGGGCTTGGGCGCCTCAGGGGCCTGCTGAACCGGGCTCCAGTGAACGCTGGAATCCCGGGTCGTGCCGTTGAGGTCGAGGACGACGGCGCTGTAGGCGGGGACTGTGTAGGTGAGGGTCTTGCCATGCACGACGCCCCCATCCTGCCCACCGGGCAACGGCTGCTGCGGTGAGGGCATCGTCTTCCCGTCATAGCTGGCGTCGAGGGCGTCGACGCTGTTCGTCGTGCCGGTGAGGCTGTACACGGTGAGCTTGTGGCCGTTGGGCGTGGCACCCTGGATCTCGACGTTCACCTTGCGGGGCGTGTTCAGCTTGTTGATGGCCATCACCTGCATGGCGCCGTCCTTGCGCGTCGTCACGTACGTGCTGAGCGCGCTCGTCGCGTCGTCGGTTTGCTGCGAGGAGACGACCTGATCGCCCATGTGACCCCAGAGTGCCAGTGCGTAGTAGGTCGGCGTCGGGCTGTCGACCGGCCGCTTGTCCTTCTCGCCGTAGAGGAACCCCCAGCCATAGGCGTAATGGATCGTCCAGTAGTACTGCCCGGCTACCCCGGAACGGGCGAAGGCACCGACCATGTCGGCGGTCAACAGGGCATGGCCGAGGGTCGGCGTGAACTGGTTGTGGACGTCGGACTTACCGATGTTCCACTCGGTGATATAGACCGGGAGATTGCGCGTGTCGTTCGCCTTGATCATCTTCTGGATGGCCGGCCAGATTCGTCCGGTCCAGTGCTGCGGTACGGCTCTGGAGTTGAACCAGGACACGCCGCCGTAGAAGTGGAGGGAGACGCCGTCGGCCTGTCCGGTCCCCGTCTTGTTGCCGCTTGCATGGAGGAAGTCGGACAGCTCGCCCAGGCCCCACCACTGGTATTCATTCACACCAACCGGTCCGATGACCTTCACGTTTGGATCCGCGGCATGCATGGCACGCGCCTGCGCGTTGAACCCATCGATGTAGGCCTGGTACTTCGGATCGTTCTTCTTCCGGTAGAGCTTGATGTCCTCTTCGTTCCCGACCTCCATCATCGCCGGGATGTTGTTCTGCTTGTTGTAGGTTACCCAGGCTGCCGAGTTCTGGGGATCGTTCGCTTTGTACGGCTTCCCGATTGGCTGGCCGATATTGACGCCACCGGCTTTGCCGCCGTTCTTGAAGTTGGTCTCGAGCACCATCAGCTTGGCGCCAAACTCGCGAGCGTACTTCCAGCCCTCGGCCGGGCTGGCCACTGGCTTCCCCTTGAAGGTGGGGTTGGCCCAGTCGTAGTAGTCCGCAACAACGCCCCCAGGAAAACGCATGGCGCGGATCGGGGTCCGCGAGATCGCCTTGGCCGACGCGGCGCTCTGCTGTGCCTTGTCGTAGAACGCGAAGTAATTCACGCCATAGAACGTCTCCGGAATGGTCCGGATTACCTTGTTGGGATCGACCACAACCGTGTCGCTGCCCGAGCTTGCCGGAGTCGACGGGGGCTGTCCGGCCATCGCGGTGGCAGTGGGTGTGGCCTTCTGCTTGTGCTTGCCCTTGTGCTTGGCAGCATGAACCATCGTGCTGTTGGCGAACGTGATGCCCACCAGCACGGCGATGAGAAGCGCGCGAATCTTCATACGTTCAGTACCTTCCCTCAAGATGAGTTAGACCTTCCCGCCCAGCTCGATGCTACCGGGAACTGAAATCTGAGCCTCGCCGTCCGGATCTCCCGAAGCACCGACACGGTCTGCGAATCTCTCCCGCTCGTCTTCGGCGCGACGAGCGCTGTCTCGCTCCTTGACCTCAATGGTACGAGGACGAGCAGGTAGTAGCCAGCGTGAACCGGCCCTTGTAAGCGAAAGTTCAGCATGTTCAGGATGATATACTGCCATGCTCGCTGAGTTGACGTTATGCGCCCGCAGAGCTGCTACTTTGTCTGTTTTACCGCACGCAGCGGGAGCACCATGCTCTGCGAGGCACTTGTCAATACCGGCGTTGCGGGCCGGCCCGAGGAATACTTCCCGGACGACCATTTGTTCGTTGCCACCGGGGCGGCGCTGCAGCGCGCCGAGTGGGTGCAGGATTGGCGGAACGATCCGTTTGCCGAGAACTTGCAGCGCGTCTTCGACTGGGGAACGACGCCAAACGGCGTGTTCAGCGCGAAGCTCAAGGCAAACAGCTTGCCGTTCCTGCAGGCCGCACTCGGGGAGATGCCGGGAAACGAAGGGCTTGCGACCGGCGAGGCGTTGTCGACGGCGTTTCCCAACCTGCGGTACATCTGGGTGACGCGTCGTGACAAAGTGCGCCAGGCGATTTCCTATTTCCGGGCCAAGCAGTCGCGCCAATGGCAGATGCGCGCCGGGAAGAGCGGACGCAAGCGGACACTGCAGTTCAATTTCCCGCTCATCGAGCGGGTGATGCGCGAGATTACGCAGCACGAGGCGGCGTGGGCCCAGTTCTTTGCGGATTCACGGATCGTCCCGTTCACGGTCGTGTACGAAGACCTCGTCCTGGACTACGAGGGAACGGTGCGCCGGGCACTGGAGTATCTGCAGATTCCACTGCCTGCCGCGTTTGCCTTTCCGCCCCCGCGACTCCAGAAGCAGGCGGATGCCGTCTCGGAGGAGTGGGTGCGACGCTACTACGAGAGCCAGCGAGCGAATGACGCGCGCCGGATGATCGCGAATATTCCGGCGATGCTCAAGAGCGAGCCACTGCGCGACACCTACCTCTTGCCGCGACTGCGCCGCGAGCTCGGCAGCGCTCCGGCTCGCCTGAAGCAGCAGGTGCTGCGCTCGCGAACGGAGAGCATGTAGCAGCGCGGCTGCCGATCAGGCTGGAGGCTCGGCGTAGCCGGCAAGGGTGCAGAGCTCGCCATAGATGCGCATGGCGCGCGGACCAGGATCGCCGCTCTTGCTCGTGCGCTTGAGGCCGGAGTCGACGAAGCCGGCATCCACCCGGGCGCCGAGGGCATGCTCGAGCAGCGGGAAGGCGGATCCGTCGAGTACCTGGTTGTAATGGAGAAACAGCCACTCGCCTTCCTGGCGGTGTTCTTCGAGCACGTGCTCGTACATCGAGCACCACATCTCGATGGCACGAGCGTACGAGTAGGTGAAGCGCAGGTTGCGAAGGTAGCGCTGTTCTTTGCACCCCTGCACGATGCTGGTTGCGGTTCTCGCCGGCTCACGGAAGACACACACGAAGACTGTGTTCCGGAGGTGGGGGCGCCACGCCGGTAAGGTATAGCTGAAGCGTGGGTCCTTGAAACAGTAGGGTTCGTGGGCGACCTGGGCGGTGATGCGGCGGCGAATCGCCTCGGTGTCGCGGACCGGCGTGCCCAGCGGGACAACCGCCAGCCATTGCTGCCCGTTTCTCGGCTGGAAGTAGAAGAGCTTATCCGGCAGCAGGCGGCGTAAGGGGCTCCGCGAGAGCGCCATGATGTCCTCGTTGAGGAAGTTGATCTCGGGATCCTCGAAGAAGCCTTTCGGATTGCGGTCGCGTGGCGGATAGAGATTGGCGCCCATGTAATAGCCGGACTTGCTGAGCAGTCCGGTGACCATGCTGGTGCCGCTCCGGCCGGATCCCAGCACGAGGCAGTTACGCATGCTGACCGTTTCCACGCAGCGCTGTTCCTAGTGGCTCTTGCGGCGGGACAGGAGCTTCGGGCCGAGCTCGTACTCCGCGAGGTATCGAGTATAGCCCTGACGGGAGTACTTGCCGAGTGCGGCGCGAACCAGAAAGCGCCGCGGGTTGCGCGCAAACCGGCAGACTCGTCCGGCAAGCGTCTGCGGCTTCGTCCAGCGCTCGCGCAGCCGGTGCCCCCAGAGGTACACCTTGGCGCCGAAGGCCCCCCGCCCGACCGCGTAGTTGATCTGATGGGCCAGCGCGCTGCGCAGTCCGTAACGGCGGCCATAGGTGTGGTAGATGATCGAACGGGGCGTGGTCCACATCACGGTCCCCGCCTGCTCAGCGCGCAGGGCAAAATCGACATCCTCCGCCACCGGGAACTCGGTACCGGCACCCAGGTACTCGTCGAAGCCGCCCAACGCCTCCATCACCGAGCGACGCACGGCGAGATTCCCCCCACACCAGTAGAACCCGGGGGGCGCCGTGTAGCCCGACTCCGCCGGGCGATAGATGCGCTCGATAGTGTGAACGGCCGGGCAGGTGGAGATTCGGAAAGGGCGTGCGGCGGGAGCGACCACGTCGCCTCCCACGATGCCGACAGCCGGCTCCTGCTCGAAGCAGGCGGCGACTGTTGCCAGCCAGTCGGGCGCAGCCTCGCAATCGTCATCGGTGAAGGCCAGGATCTCTCCTCGCGCCTCCGCCGCCGCGCGGTTCATCCCGCGGCTGCGACCGAATTCAGCGATATGGGCGACGCGAATACGGGCGTCCCGGGACTGTGCCGCGGCGCACGCGCCGAGCAGCTCGGGATCATTGCCCTGGGCGCCAATGATCAGCTCCCAGTTGGTATAGGTCTGACCGATAATCGAGTCGACCAGGTGACGAATGACGTGCCCCCGGATCGAGGGGACACACACCGAGATCAACACCGCTCTTCCCCGCTGTGCACCGTCGCCCCGCTCGTGATGAGCGGTCGAATTCCTCGTAGCATAGCAGATGCATCCGCCTGGCGACCGGCGAATTGTTCCCGGCAAAAGGCGGGTGGTATACTCCCGCGCCTGCGTTCCGGCGATACCGCGTGGGGAAAGAGCCACAGATGCGTCCCAGTACCTCTTACCTTGTTTGCTATACCTCTCGGAGTGGGAGCACGTTCCTCAGTGAGGCGCTGGTCAATACCGGCGTGGCGGGGAGACCGGAAGAGTATTTCAATTCGACCGCTCGGGCGACGCTTGGCGCGCCGGTCTGGATCGAGGATTGGCGGACGAAATCCGTATCGGAGGCGCTGGCCGCGATCGTCGAGTACGGGACAACTGAGAACGGTGTTTTTGGGGCGCAGGTCGGCTGGTGGCAGCTCTCGAGCGTCACCGAGCAGCTCAGACGACAGACCGGGGACCGAACAACCCCGATGGCCCAGATCATCGGCGGGTTGTTCCCGAATCTGCGCTACATTTGGGTCACCCGGCGCGACAAGGTGCGGCAAGCGGTATCGCTAAGCAAGGCATACCAATCGGATGCATGGATGTCGCAGGGTGGCGCGGGATCGCGGCCGGAATCGCCGCGCTTCAATTTTCACTTCGTAACCGGGGCACTGCGCGAGATCATCGAGCACGAGGCGGCGTGGTCCGGGTACTTTGCGAGTGCCGGTATCGTGCCGCACACCGTGGTCTACGAAGATCTGGCCCTCGATTACGAGCCGACAGTTCGTCGCGTACTGGAGTTTCTAGAAATTCGCCTGCCTGAGGGCTACGTGTTCCCGGCGCCACGGATGCAGAAGCAGGCCGATGCCGTGTCCGAGGAGTGGGTGCGGCGGTACTACGAGAGCGAGCGAGCGAGCCGGCGCTGGCGACTCCTCGCCACCATCCCGGTAGCGCTCGGCAGCCGGACGCTGCGCCAGGCGTACATCGTTCCACGACTGAAGCGAGGGCTGAGTCGCGCCCCGGCACTGCTCAGGCGCCAGGGCTCGTGACGCGACGCCGAGACCGGGAGGGCGGCAGCCTTCAGCGCCGCCTGGCGGGAGCCAGGCGGCGAAACAGCCCGAACAGCGCATCGGCGTTCTTCGCGCCGTCGAACCGCTCCTCGACGATCTGCCGCCCGGCCAGTCCCAT